>Ga0129301_1000622_pt1 | contig 19302 bp, 21 predicted proteins | sample ConPoolayeHmetaG_FD_94489 | JGI IMG/M metagenome (GOLD analysis project Ga0129301, IMG submission 94489) | Hot spring microbial mat communities from California, USA to study Microbial Dark Matter (Phase II) - Cone Pool mat layer H metaG ...
AAGTTGCTATAGTGTTGAACGTTTCGTTAAAGTTGAACCGAAACGTGAGCTTCCTTTAATTCACACGTTTCTAAACAAGCATGTTAAAGTTAAAATTGATGATGACTTTGAAGTTTCAGGCTTGTTAATCTGCTATCAGATGGAAAACAAAAGCTTGCATAAGCCTAGCGTTCTGGTTTTGAAGGATGACGGCAGCTATCATGACGGCAGCTATCATTTTTTGCGTGGGTCCTTCATCAGCATAAGCGAGGTTAAACCATGACTTTTCAAAGACAATCGGTTGATAGTTTTACCTTTGTTCTTTTTTACATTTTAGGAATGTTATGGCTTAGAATCCCAAGCGATTTTTTAATTGCTAAACTTGTTGGTTTTTGTCTAGTTGTTTGTGCAGCAATTGTGTGTTTTTTTGCAAGCCAAAACCAGGAGGTGAAAAGTGAATGAGTGTCCGCGCTTGGATTGCTGACAAAATTCGCAAAAGGCCAAGAACAGATGAAACGTTTAAAACAAGTAGCGTTATTTCGCGGCTGGAAGCTGAAGGGTTTAAGCCACTGATAAAATCTGACGTTCTTGACGCTCGGACAAACCGTATAAAACAGGAGCTTGATACTATTTTGCAAATTTTAAGCGGGCCCTACAGTGCTAAAAATAAGGGCCTTGCTGTTGATGCAGTTTACACGTTGATGATGACGACTGCTTCGCCTTGGTTAAGGTCTATGGATAATCCTTGGCTCGCACACAAAGTGAACTGCTTCATACAGTTATATGATGAATTTAGGAACATTCCAGAATTTTTAGGCTTGCTTGTTACTTGTGCAAGCGCAATCATAAATTTGAGCATGACTAACATTGATGTGGAGCCTTTAACACCTATCGTAATCGCTCCCGGAGCTATGAAAGAAACCAGGGTAATACAAGAGGGCGAGGAAAGGCATAGTTCAAAACGTGAAGGTGAAATTGAAGAATGACTTTAGTCATAACCCGAATGATCAATACACTTTACAAGCAAAATGAGTTTAAGCCTTTCATAGTTTACGGGCCGCTTGGCATTGGCAAAAGCGCTTATGCAATAAAAACTGTTGCGGAAGTGTATGGCGGAAAGGATCAACTTAACTGGGAAGCTGTTAAGCAAAGGTTAGTTTTCCACCCTAGAGACTTTGTGGAAAAATGTACACGCATGGTTGAAAACGGGGAGCGGGATCGAGTGTTAATATGGGATGATGCGGGTCTTTGGCTAAACGCTTTAGAATGGAACAACCCGTTTGTTCGTGCAGTTACAAAATACCTTTCAGTCGCGCGCACAAACTGGGCAAGCATCATTTTCACTAGCCCTTTACCCACGCATGTTGTTCAAAAACTTCGGGGCTTGCCTGACTGTGTAACTGTTAAAATTATCAAAAAACAAGATGACACGACAAGTCCAAAGCGGTATAGGCTTGCCAAAGGCTACAGGTTTTGGGTTGCGCCTGACATGCGTAAAAGTGGAGTGCGCCAAATCTTCGAAGACCATTTCACAGCCATCTTGCCTAACACATTCTACTATTGGTATCAGCCTGTGCGTGACCGCTATGCGAAGGAAGCAGTTTCAATCATGAGGAAAGAACTGGATAGTCTGCCTTCACTAACAAAAGAGGATTCGACTTGATGCTTTCGCATATATATATAAAGAATGATAAAAAAGTCAAATTGCGGTGATCCATGTGGAAAACAATGTAAACCAATTAAACACAAATTTAATTGAAAACAAAGCGAGGAAACACAGCTTTCCAAAGCACAGGTACAAGCACGGCAAACAAACCAAGGGTATAGAACTTTCAGCTTTTGCCAAAATGCTCCGAAAGGTTGACGAGATAGACACGGGTAAATATTCTAAACTTCTGGTTAAGAGCCTGCTCACTATATTGTATTGGACGGGCATACGCAAGACGGAAGCCATAGGATCAAAAGCTAAACGCTATGTCTTACCTTCATGTAGAAGGCACAGTGAATCCATCGTTAAAGTTTCTGAAGCCACACCTGGAATTCTTAAAGAAGATATCTGGTTAGAAGGCGAATGGCTTTAAGTTCAAGCTAAAGCAAGAAAACACGGATCAAGAGAAGCAGCTTTAATGTTACACGTTAGCCTTCCCTATGTGGATTTGATTATTCAACAATGGAAGCAAACGCAACCTAAACAGAGAGTGTGGCCCATAACTGAATGGGATTCATGGAATATTATGAAATGTTTAGACGCTAAGAAGTATCTTCACTTCTTCAGGTTCAACAGAATAACAGAGTTATGTTCTAATCCTAAAATGAGTGTAGCCGATATTTGTTCATGGACAGGCTTAACTCCAATAACTATTAACGCTTACATGGAGAGAAGTGGAAGGTTCATAAGGGAAACTGCAGAGAAAATGAAAGAGCAATACCTCAGCATCAAGGCTCAGTAGCTTCGTGAAAAAGTCTGTCCTGCAGGACAGACTTTCTGACTATGTTGCAAGATACCTGGTTAAGTAATTACATTATGACCGTTATAATGTTATGTTATAATTTTGTGTTACAACCAAAGTTTTTCCATTTAGAAAACCTAAGCTAATTTTGGTGTGCGGCATGAAACAAACGACAATTTGCGTGAGAATTGAAGATGCAGACAAACAAAAAATTGATGCCTACATAAAAAGGGAATATCCGAAAATTAAGACAGTTTCCGAGGCCGTGCGTGTAGCTTTACGCAATTTTCTTCAAGAAAATTAAACGCAAAAACAAAACAAAAAAGGGTATGGGATAATGGCAAATAAGCAAGAAGTTGTTAAAAAAGCTTCGCTTGTTGGTAAATGTGGGAAATGCAAACGTGAGTTTACTGCTGAAGCAACTTTGCCTTTGATCGAGTTTTCAGATGAGGAATGCAACAGCTACAGAGGGCGTGCATTACCACATCTGGTTGAGCTGTGTCCATTTTGCTTTAGCCTGCTGAATTTAGCTAAACGTATGGAAACAAACAAGCTGAAAAAGTGAAAGCGATGAGTGGCAAACCAGGCTTAACAGCAGAAACAGAAAACCAAAACCAAGAACCAGACTACGAAATAGTTTCTTCTGAGCCTTCAGAAAAGAAACTGTTAGCTGAAAAGATCATAGCAAAACTTAAAGAGAAACTCAAAATTAGTATCCCCGAAAGTTTCGTTGAACAAGTAGAATTGATGATTGACGTTCTCAAAAGTTGTAATCCTTTGGCTACGGAAGAATATGTTTTTGAGCACATAGAGGCAGATTTCAAGAGGGGAATAGAAACTGGTAATATTTCTTTTACTGTTCCGGACACAGAAAATTTGATTTCTAGTGATAAAGTGATACCGTCTAAAACAGAGTTAGAAACACGAAAAGAACCAGAAAAAGAGCCATTAGAGAAAACTATGCCTAAAAAGGACAGTATCACTGTATCAGTAGAAACAGAAAATCACACAGCACAAGTGTATCAATGGGCCATTAAATTATCTGGAGAGGAAGACAACTCTTTACCATACGTTCCTACAGAATGGTTCAAAATCTTTAAAAAATTGCAATTGGCACAGGGTATTCTTTTAAAAGTTGTGGGCGCACAGGGAATAGGAAAAACTACTATGGCGGATTTTCTTAAAGGGGGATTAAACCAGAAAACTACAAGACTGATCCGTATGATGAAAGGGTTTGAACCATTCGGAAGATTTACACCATTTAGATATATCGACACAATTGAGGATGATGAAGAAAAAAAGAATCGTAAAGTTATCGTAACTGAAAAAGACTGGGAATGGAATTTTTCTGATGATGTTCTAAACGTAATAGTGGATATGTGGGATTACAGTAAGAGTAGCCAAAAAGACATTGTTAAGGCTTTAGACGCTATTCAAGACTATTGGATACATAGATGTAACGAGCATAAAAGAAACAAAACTCCATTGGTCAACATTGTTATTTTCCTTCAGAAAGAAGCCTTACCACTACACTTTTTCCTAGGCAAAATGGAGCTTTTCGAGTTAGAACCTGTCGAGCCCAGGTATTTAGTTTCGCATTTTAAAGAGTTGTTCAAGACTCTCGAGCCCTTCACTGAAGACGCATTAACAGAGATTGCCTATTGTTCTCAAGGCAACTTCAGAAACTTTAAGAAGTACATTGCTACCTGTATTGAGCTTTTGTTTGATTATGGAAGAGAAAACAAAACGATAACGATTGAAGATGTTAAGAAAACCATTACAGCAGAGAAATTGTCAAAGGATATGGAGTTACAACTTTCAGAAATCTATCCTCGCTCATTAGAAAATCGTGTTTCTAGTGTTAAAGTGATACGGTTTTTAAGAGAGAACGGAGCAACAAAACAAAAAATCTTAACTAAACAGTTTTTCAATGATAATAAACTTGTTTGCAGTCGCTTGTTAAACACACTCCAAACACATGGTTACTTAAGTTTTGAAGATGATGGTAAAGAACGAATCTGGAAGGTTGCAGAGGTTAAGCCATAATGGTTGAATCTATCGCTAACCTGTGCTGTCCTGAGTGTGGTTCAAAGCTTCTTTACCGTGATGGAATCCGCTATTTAGCTGATGGCGAGGCTGTTCAACGTTGGCTTTGCCGCGATTGCGGTTTTCGTTTTTCAGAAAATTACAACAATTCTTTTAAGGATTGTCAGACAAATAATGTAAGTGGCAAGTATGCAGTGAAGCTTCAACGAAGCAGAGCTAAATTCCCCATTGGGGGAATAGTCTTGTCGGAAAAAAGCTTAGAGAAGGCAATGGTGAAAGCGGGAGACACACAACAAACACAAGCAGACCTTAAAGGAAAACTTATACAGTTTATCTGGAACATGCAAAAAGACAACTATGCAAAATCAACCATAACACTTTACAGTCAAGCATTAACGAGACTTCAAAAAGCAGGAGCCGACTTATTCAACCCTGAAACCGTGAAAGAAACTTTGGCAAAATTGCAGGTAAGCGAAAACAGAAAACACAACATTGCCGCAGCTTACACATTGTTTCTTTCAATGAATGGTTTAACATGGAAACCGCCCAGAGAACACATAATTCGAAAGCTTCCATTCATACCATCGGAAAGGGAAATTGACGATTTAATCGCTGGATGCGGTAAGAAAACAGCAGCTTATCTTCAAATGTTGAAAGAAACAGCTATGCGAATGGGGGAAGCAGCAACAATAAAATGGGAAGACATAGACTTGGAACGCAAAATAGTGGTTCTCAACGATCCAGAAAAGAATAGCAATCCACGAATCTTTAACATAAGCAACAAACTTGTCAATATGCTTGCAGCACTTCCAAAAAAGAACGGTTCAGTTTGGGGAACAGAATCCAAAATAACAAGAGGGTCAGTCTTCTATCGAGAACGAAGGAAAGTAGCTCATAAACTTGCGAATCCAAGACTGTTAAGGATAGGCTTCCACACGCTTAGACATTGGAAAGCAACTATGCTTTATCATGAAACTAAAAATCCTGTGCTTGTCAAAGAATTTTTGGGACATAAAACTCTGGATACAACATTGCTATACATTCAAACCGAGAAGGCATTATTCAAAGAGGAAAACGACAGTTTCGAAGTTAAAGCAGTAAACAGCGCTGAAGACGTAAAGGCTTTATTGGAAGTAGGTTTCGAGTATGTCTGTGAGAAAGACGGATTGATGTTCTTTAGGAAGCGAAAGTAATGGAAAAATGGACTGCAAACACCAAAAATGAATCTACAATTCATATCTGCTGTTCATAAGACAGTTATATACTGATACACTATTTTTCTGCGTTAACATTGGAGGAACATCCTTGAAAAAAGAACTTACACCCAAACAGAGAAGGGAACTGCAAGCAAAAATGTCAAAGGTTCTTAAGGAAAACATTAAGGGTCTCTCGACAGAATTACAAAAAATATTGCTAGACGACCTTGTCACAGCCTTCCAAAATAGAATAAACGTGTTAAACCGAGCACAGAAGAAAAGAAGCTACTAATGCAGACTAAATAGAAATAAGAAGTAGTTTGAATCCATAAAAGCTTTATATAAAGAGGTTGAAAATAACCGCAAGAGGTTTGGATGATGAGACGTTCCAAACTAGAAATGTATATAGACATACTCAAAGTATTAGCACATCGTGGACCATTAAAGCTTACACACATCATGTATAAGGCTAACGTAAACTGCAGCGTACTAAAAGAGTACTTGGACTTCCTCATAAAACAGCAACTAGTCGAAGAAAGAACTATCGGCAAAAGAAGAGTCGTCTACGCCATAACACAAAGAGGAATAACCGTACTCAAATACTTCAGAGAACTAAAACAAGTACTCCCAATCGTAGAAGAAGCCCGAAACCGCATGCCCGTACCATACTAAACACCCCATTTTCCAAAACATTCTCCTTCTCACAATATTCTAAACGAGAAACACATCTTTTATTCCAAAAACACCTTTAATATCATACGATAAGTATGTTAGAACAAACAGCAATCCAAGCAGCAAACATCACAGCCGCACTCTTCATAACAATAATAATAGGAATAGCACTCCTCAGCATAATAAGCACAAAAAACAACCCACACCACACGTAACACTTCTCAATAAGCTCACATTTGTTTTCGAATCATTATGACAGTTTCGTAAGACTTAATAAATGGCTTTCTCTTTACATTATTGTACACACGTAAAACACTCTGAGGAACCTAAAGTGGCCACGCAGGGAGCTATAGGGAAGAAGCCTTTGCAGGTTTTGGAGAAGATTAGAGAGAATCTTGAGAGGCTTAATGAGAAGATGGAAGTTATGATCGAGTTGCAGAAGCATGGCAGAAAGGATGTGCAGTCGATTTCGGACACGCCTCTGGATGTTATGACGTTGCTTTCTATGCCTGATCATTTGAGGAAGACGGCTATGACTGTGTGTAGGCTTGGTCGCGCGACTGCTGATGAAGTTGCGCAGCAGACGCATAGGGCGAGAGCTGTTGAGAGTGCTTATCTGAATCAGCTTGTTATTATGGGATATTTAAAGAAGGAAAGAAAGGGAAGGAAGGCATACTTTTACGTGGATAGGGAAAGTCAAGGGTGATGCAGTTGGGTAAGATTATAGCTGTGCATTCATACAAAGGCGGAACAGGAAAGACGCTTCTTTCGCTGAACTTGGCAGCTACCTTTGTCAAGCGCGGCAAGAAAGTATGTTTAATGGATCTTGACTTTCGAGCTCCAAGCCTTTCAACACTTCTTAGGGTAGATAAGGCGGAGTGCTGGATGAACGATTACTTGAATGGCACTTGCGAAATCAACAAGGCACTGATCGATTTGACCGATAGAATTGCAAATGGCGGTAAATTGTTTGTAGGTCTGGCTGATCCTGCCACGGAAGCAATAAGAGATATGACTGCTAAGGATAGGAAGTGGGAAATGCGTGCGCTTGGAAGACTTTTGGCTCTTCGAAATTCTCTCATAAGCGATAATGGTTTTGACTACCTGATTTTTGACACCAGTCCTGGACTGCAATATTCGTCAATAAACGCCATTGTAAGCGCTGATTTAGTTGTCGTAGCAACAACTTTCGACAAATCGGATGTTGACGGCACACAGCGCATGTTGCGTGAACTTTACGAATTGTTCGAAAAGAAGACTGAAGTCATTCTAAACAAAGTGCTGTATGATGTTTCTTCCAAGTTTCGAAAGGACGAAATTCAAGTGAGAATGAAAGACATCTATCAAGTTCCATTGCTTGGCATAATCCCTTGCTTCTGCGATGTTCTGAAGGGTGAAGGAAACATAATATTCAGTGAGGAAAGACCTGGGCATCCGTTTACAAAGATTCTGGACGAGATTGCAGATAAAATAGATGGCGAAACGCTTTAGGCTGTTCATTGCATTGCGATTTTGTTTACTAACTGGTAAACTTTGCAGTTTTTGCATTTTTCATACTCTTTTTCGTCACATTGATTGCATATCATACGATTTAACTCTTTAATTTCATCAGCCATGCTTGTCCCTTCTCTAAATAAATGAAGTTGCTGAATGCTTGTATATACTATATTCCAATTTCGTAATATTTGTCAAACATGTCCATGATGAATGAGAAAGTTGTTGCACGATAGTTTTATATCTGTTGCAAATTGTAGGATGTTACATGTGGTGATGTAGTTGAACAAAAGCGTAGCATTGACTTCGATGGCTTGGGGACTGTTTTTTGTTTTAATCGGAGTAAGCTGGGCAACAAGTAGCTATTATGCTATAGACATGGTCCCGTATGTTTCATTAGGAACCGGGCTCATCCTCATAGGCTTTAATGCCGCAAGGGCAGGAATGGGCATGGGTATGAACAAGTTTAGCTTGTTCATTGGCATAATAGCGTTTGCATTTGGCATCGCAGCTTTACTGGAATGGCGTTTGGAACTAATCCCGACGATAATCGTCTTAATAGGGCTATTCATAATTGCAGAAGCGGCAAGGTCGCTAGCAAAAAAGTAAGCGCTACCGTATCATGAACAAACATTAAGCATCAGATTTGGCGGTTAGAGGCGCAAGCAGGTGGATAAATCAGCGATCATACTTGCAGGCGGGGTTTCCAGCAGATTAGGGCAAGATAAAGGTTTAGTTTTGCTTGCGCACAAGCCGTTAATAAAGCATGTTCTGGACGCAACAAGCTCTGTTGTTGATGAGAAAATAGTAGTTGCCAGCACAGAAGCCCAAGCCCGAAACTACATGAAAATATTAGGTTCAGGCGTGAGAGTTATCGTTGACGAAGATAAGCTGCAAGGTCCACTCGTTGGAGCGTTAACGGGTTTCAGAAAGGCTCATGGAAAATACTCTCTTCTTCTCCCATGCGACACGCCTCTCGTTTCCAGAGATGTTATTGCGTTGCTGTTCGAGCTGTGTATAAATCGCAATGTGACTATTCCACGCTGGCCAAATGGATATGTTGAACCTTTGCAAGCTGTCTATTGCACTGAACCAGCGTTAGACGCTGCTGAAGTCGCTTTAGGAGAAGGGCATGTGAACATGCAGTCTATGATGGATAAGCTGCGTGGCATACGTTATGTTTCTACACTTGTTTTACAGCAGTTAGATCCTGAACTCGCGACTTTTTTTAATGTTAATACTCCTTTGGATTTGAGAAAGGCAGAGGCTATGGTGAAGCGCAAAAGACACTTTTAGCAGAAAGCTGTGCTGTTTTCATTTTATGTTGCATGTTCTTGCGTAACTCTCTGTTTCTGTAATCAGCTTTTCTACATCTCCACTGGAATGAGCAGCGCTGAGGGCGCCTGCGTGTGTTGGTAAAAAGAAAACACCATTCGCAATTGACCAAAGATGATATTCAAGCAGCTTTTTTCTATCAGCTTTAAAGGCAGTCTTAGCATCTTTTACTTCTTCTCTTGTGAATTGAGTGCCAAAAAGTGAGCCAGTTCCAGTAATTTGTACGTCAATGCGATTTGCCTCAAATACTTCCTTCAATTGCTTTCGTAGCTTGTCTCCAAGTCTGTTTAATTGGTTTATTACTCTTCCATCTTCCAAGATTTTTAACGTTGTCAAACCCGCCGTCATCGTTATAGGGTTTCCTGTAAACGTTCCGCCATGAAAAGAGTAATGGGGACGCTCATACTTTCGTGAGTCTAATTTTTCCATGATTTCCGTGTTACCACAGAATGCGCCTACAGGGAAGCCTCCTCCGAGGATTTTTCCAAAGACAGTTATGTCAGACTTTACGCCACAATATTGTTGTGCTCCGCCTGGAGCCAAACGGAAACCAGTGATTACTTCGTCGAAAATTAGAAGAATCCCTCTTTCGTCACAAAACTCTCTTAAGCTCTTCAAAAATTCCTTTTCTCCGGGGATTCCTCCGCCTGCACCCAGAACGGGTTCAATTATGATAGATGCGACTTTTTCGTTTTTCAGCCTTTTTGCGACTCCGTCAATGTTGTTGAAGGGTAGAAGAATCGTATATTGAACAGCGCTGTTTGTGAGACCGGCTGATTCTGGAATGTCAAAGGGGTATTTGACGCCTATGTGGAGTGAGTCGTAGCCGCCATGCCATCCACCCTCAAATTTGGCAATTTTGCTTCTCCCGGTGTGTGCACGGGCGAGGCGTGTGGCGTACATGTTGGCTTCTGTTCCTGAGTTGGTGAAGCGTACCATTTCGGCGTTTGGAACCATTTTTGCTATTTGTTCAGCTAATGCGATCTCCAGTTCATGTGCTGTGCCGTAATGTGTGCCGTTTTCGAGTTGTTTTCTGACGGCTTCCACAACCGCTCGTGGACTATGTCCCAGTATAAGCGCGGTGTGTCCGAGCCAGTAGTCGGTGTATTCGTTTCCGTCAACATCGTAGAGTCGGCTTCCCTTCGCCTTGGATGTGTAAAAAGGGTAAGGCTCAAAGAATCTTATTCCATACGAGACGCCCGCTGGCAGAACCTTTTTGGCTCGTTCGTATAATGTTCTAGATTTGGGAGTTTGAGAAGAATATTTCTTGAACATGCGAACTCCTCTTTTTACAATTTTCTTATTATAGTTTCTACGGCTTCATTTAAATCATTTACAATGGCATCCGCCTGCGTATATTTTGCAATTTTTCTTTCTCTGTCCAAAAGTACTGCTCTTACTCCGAGCTTTTTCGGCAAAGACACATCAATTTCAGGGCTATCTCCAATCATGACGGTTTCTTCTGGTTTTACATCAAGAATCTCCAAGGTTCGTCTGTACATTTTTGGGTTAGTTTTGTCGCATCCAGCCTCGTAACCAGTCATGATGAAGTCAAAATATTTCTCAATTGGCTTAAGCGCTTTGATGAATTTGAATTTAGCTATGGTGGTGACGGTTGATGTTTTGAAGCCGTTTTTCTTTGCTTTTGGTACTGCTTCGAGAGCGTCTGGATATAGCTGATATGGTTTGCTCTCAAGAAGCTTGACTATGCGATTTATTGTTTCTTTGTCGGCTTTTACTTTGAGTCTCCAAAAGATACGGGAGAAAAACGAGTGCCAGTTGCTGTATCCATATTTGGGATAGTCTATGAAGGAGACGAAGAACCATGAGGCTCTGATCTGTTGAGGTGAAACTTCATAGCCTCTGCTGAAGAGAATGTCGGAAATCTCCGTTTCAGTCACGTCTTCTTCTGAATAAACCAGCGTGCCATGCACGTCAAACAGCACAGCCCTAACTTTGGTCACACAATATTCGCTCCATTCAGATATGCATTTGCTTGCATCAATTTATTTTTATGGAAAAGCTTTTAAGGAGAATCAAAAAGTCACTATTTTTATGCTTTCTCATGTATAATTCGGAGAATCACATAGATGGATATTGAAAGAAACTTGATAATTTCAATTCTAAAACTGACCAGAGACGGACCAGTTTCGACGGAAATAGCTAAAAAAGATGCTAAAATCACATCAGAAATTGCCAAAAATTTGATTCAAAAACTGCAAAAAGACAAGCTAATTTATCTACGGAAGAACTTTATAGAGGCAGATGACATGCAACGCCTCAGATTGGCTGTTCGTGCTATTCAGCTAGGCGCTGACATTGAGAATATAAGCAATTATCTTCAGTGGCAAGAGTTTGAAAGTATCGTTTCAATGGCGCTGGAACAGAACGGCTATAGCACCAAAAAGAATTTGCGATTTAAACATGCTGGAAAGAGATGGGAAATAGATCTTATTGGATGCAAAAAACCAATAGTCCTATGCGTAGACTGCAAACACTGGCACCGTGGACTATATCCATCAATATTGAAGAAAATTGTGGATCAACAAATAGAAAGAACAGTTGCGCTGGTTGAATCGCTTCCAAGTCCTTCAATAAGAGTTGAATGCGCCACATGGGATAGTGCAAAATTTGTTCCGGCAGTTCTATCACTTGTTGTTGGAAAATTGAAATTTTACGAAAATGTGCCCATCGTTCCCGTGCTTCAGCTACAAGATTTTCTGAATAATCTACCAGCCAACATACATTCCTTAAAGCATTTCACAAAAATATTCAATCAGTCAAGCGCGCTGTTTTGATTTTGGTGGCTTATTTTAAATCGAAATTTCCTCTGTCTCTCTTTAATATTCGTGCTTTTTCAGGAAAATTGCCTCTTTCCCAGTCCTTCCAGCTTATTTCCTTAAATATCCATCTCTTGCCAAGATGCGCGGCAAGCACGGCGTGCTTATGCTCTTTTTCTATTGGAATAAACTCCTCCAAAAATCTGAAAAGTTTCTCAATTTGCTGTTTTGGAAAATAAGCATAATATCTGGCGTTTTTCACTTCGAAGGCATAAATGTCACTGTTTCTTCTGGCGATAATGTCTGGCAGAGGGCTGAGACTTGGGTTGCTGACGGGAATGCGCACAGCATTAAACTTATTCTTCGCCAAGAGTTTCACGAGGACGTTTTCGCTGTAGAAACCTCTCTTACGCCATCGTCGCAGCTCATCCTTGTCAACTTCTCTTACCATTAAAGAGCCTTCTACCAGATAATGTTAGATTTAGATTCGTCGAATATCTATTTAAAAATAGGGAAATTTAGGGTTTTTTGCGTTTGTAGGTTTGAACTGGCACCTTAAGCATTGGCTTCTCTACAAGGCACTCTCTCAAATAATCATCCAGTGTAGCTGCAGACACAACTTCTATTTTATAGTCTCTAGCGTCGATAGAGTGCTCGTAGTTCTTTAGCGGAATGACTACTTTCTTGAAGCCCCATGCTTCAGCAGCCTTAATTTTCTCATAAACGCCGCCCACGGCAGTAATTTGTATGGAATCACCGACGCCTAGGTTTATTTCGCCTGTGACCGCAACATCCTGCCTTATCGGCTTGCCTTCAATAAGCGAGCAGAGGAGTATTGCCATTGACACGCCTGCTGATGGCCCATCAACGCCGTAGGATTGAGCAAAGTCTATGTGCGTAAGATAGTCTTGTGCTATGTCGATGCCGTATTTTTGTAGGATGACGCTGCGGACTTTGATTATGCTGTCTGAGATGAAGTTTTGTCCTTTCGCTATGCCTGTTACCTTGTAATATCCTTTAAACGTGTAGTTTCTAGGCAGTTCGCTTCTTTTTGCCATGTGTGCTCTTACGGACAGGACGCTTCCTGTCATTTCGCCGCTATAGGGGTCTCTAACGACTGCTAAACCATGTATCTGCCCAAGTTTAGCGCCTTTGGGTTTTATTTCAAGAAGCTTGCCTCTTTCATTCATTTCATGCTCTAGTATCTGCCTCTGTATTGTCTTGCAGTGGCGTTCTATGGCTTCTCGCACGTGTCTTTTCTCAACAACTTTGCACTCTTCATTCATCGCCAGCGTTCCAGCTGTCTTAATTATCGAAATAAGTGGTCTGAACTTCGTTGATAAGGCATCTTTCTTGTTACTTCTTCGTCTGCCCTCTTCAACTATTTCTTCTACTGCTTCGCGGCTGAACGGCAAAAGATTGAAGCGTTTGGCTTCTTGTGCTATGAACTGGACGTATTTGCGTCTGTTTTCTATGGTGTTAGGCATGTCATTGTTCATTCTTACAACTTTGCCGTAGCCGTAGATGCGGTCCATCAGTGCTGGGTGTATTTGGCTTATGCTGTCAAAGTTTCCGGCGCCTACGAGGAACGTTATGGCAGGCGCTGCCTCTGTGGAAACTGCCATGGCTGCTGTGTCGCCTCCGTGCCATCTGCCTCGCAGTGTTATTGGTAGCTGTCCGTCCTCAAGCACTGTCAAGAGCGTCACGGCTTCTTCTGGGTCGAGGTTTTTTATTTCGTCGATGTATAGGATTCCTAATGATGCTCTGTGGACGTCTCCTGCTGTGACTCGCTGATGCTCCGGCGTGCCTAAACCGCCTGTTTGGTAGGGGTCCCATGCTATTGAGCCGAAGATTTGGGCGTTTTTGTGTCCTGTAGCGTCTACGAAGGGGGCGTGTCCTGAGCTGTTGTCAACTATAAGTTTCGGAACGTCTGTTTGTTGGGCGCCTCCGACGCCTTTCATGTTTCCTAATCCGCCGAGCCTGGAGAACCACCAGATGAAGACGCCGAAGAAGATGAGGCTTCCGCCAGGAATGAAGGTCAAAGGTACTAGTCCGACGAATTTTCCTATGAGATAGTCTGCGAAGTTGTAATTGTAAAATTCTTGAAGTGGCTCGCCAAGATACATTGGGTTTGCCACCCATGTCTGCCAAGCTTGATACATGAAGTAGAAGCCCAGCGTTATCAGAAAGAGACCCATAAGCACGAGGAAGAGTTGTAGGGCTTTGAAGCCTATTTTGGTAACAAATTTTCTTTTTAGTTCTTGAAGCTGTTCTTTGTGCAGTATCTTTTTTCCTTCGCCTGCTTTGTGTATTGAAATTTTGGGTTGGCTTGGTAAAGTTGCATTTTTCCAGCATAGGACGTCGAAGAGTTTTATGCCCTTTTCCTTGTAGACTTGTGTGAGCTTTTCTGACAGTGCTCTGCCGATCAGCGATTTGCCCGTGCCGGGGTCGCCTAGAAGAAGCAGGTATGGACCTGGGCTTATTACTGTTTTTGATGAGGGTTTAGGTTTGTTTGGATCGCTCCAGGTTTCGTACCATTTTGTTTTTTCTAGCCAGTTTAGTTTGTGTACCCATTCGTCGAGGCATAGGAAGCATTCGTTTAGCGCTTGTTCTTGCCCGATGACCCAGCTTATTAGGTTGTCGTCAACTGGGAAATGTTCTGTGCTTTTGAATTTGCTCCAGTTCCACTTTATCTTGGCTTTCTTGCCGTTGACGGTTTTTTGTAGCGTTTCTGTGTCGTTTCCAAAATAGTCATAGGGCAATCATAACACCTTCAGTTAGCCTTCAGTCTTCTCTTCTATCAGAAAACATGGTTGAGAGTTATTATAGCGGTTATTTCAGAATTGGCAATATGCAAAAACCAATAACATCCACAAGGCTAAGCTAAAAACTGAAGTAGTTTCGAACAGCCTTTTTAACCATTTAAACCCCATTTCATTGTTCTTTAGCCATATACTAGAATGTTTTAGTTTGTTATCATTCGAAACTATGTTGACTCCAAATTACAAGTTTTCTCTCTGCGGAGCCAAAAATCCTAAAGCCCGTTTTGCGTCTAAAATATGAAAAAAAGCTTGCTTTCAGCCTTTTTCTCTTGCCATTCAGCCTAAGGCATGGACTTTACCGTCGCCTCATATAAAAACCGTCGAAAATCTCCATGCGAAGACAACAGGCTCTTCCTTCGTAAATACTTCGCTTTTTTCAGGAAGTTCTGCACTATCTTGCTGTTTCTTTGTTTTTGCGTTTTGGCAGAAGTCATTGTGTTTTACGAGTGTGCCTCGCTGAGACTACCCCCTCCCTTATATATACTGGAACTCATCCTCGAAGCAACCTAGACCCCCCTTATATATAGATTGAACCTTGCCTTCTCACAGGTTGTGGGCGTCATATTTTATGCCTGAGCGTTTGGCGTATGATTTACTTATGGCGAGGATCGGAAGCATTGGATTTGTAATAGCTTTTTCCAGCTCGTATGTGAAATGCTGATTTTTGTCGATGCTTCTGTATACCATTCTGTTATAGACTATTTAGGGGAAGACCTTTCACTAGCCTTCTGGCAGGCTTTTGGATTAGGCAGAATGGACTGTTTTTCTGGCTTGTTTTGTTTAAGAGTGCATATTTGTTCTGTTTACTGTTAGGCTAAACGGTCAATATTCGTGAATGTTTGATGTAAAGTTTTTACTTTTTGGTGACTCTGGTGATGTACCTATTACTACGAGGATTCATGTATCACCATCATTCTCCAGCATTACTGGTCTGCAAAGGCTGTATACGAAAGCATCAACCAAATTCAGCTTTTGGGCGGCTTACTGACCAAAAATGGAAAAACATTAAACTGCTTGCAACTGTAATTGTGCCTATGAAATCTGGAACAGTCATCAAAAGTTTTGCGACAAGGAACGGGCGTAGCGCAGTTTTGAGAACGCCTAGGTGGGAGGACCTAAATGACTTTCTTGAGCTGATTAATTCGCTTGTGGAGGAGAAGGCGGAGATTCTTAGAACCGAGAAGGTTTCGCGTGAGGAGGAGATTGACTGGCTTTCAAGAGTGCTGAGCCGATTAGAAAAGGGCGAAATGTTCTATCTGGTTGCTGAAGTTGACGGTAAGGTGGTTGCGGTTTCTGAGGTCAGCAAGCGAACGGGCTACGAGAGCCACGTGGGCGTGATTGGCATAGCAATCCAAAACGGCTTCAGAGATTTGGGTTTGGGAACAGCGATGATGGAAACATTGGTGGAAAAAGCTAGGGAGATGGGGTTGAAGGTTTTGACGCTTACTGCCTTCGGCACTAACAAGCGTGCGTTCCACGTTTATGAGAAGGTCGGCTTCGTTCAAACGGGTACTATTCCTAAAAAGCATTTCAAGGAAGGCAAATACATAGATGAAATAATAATGACTATGCTATTGGAGTGAAAACAGTCTCATGTCTAACTTCAAAATATTTAACACAACCTACAACTTCTCTACAAAAGGCGAAATAGACTTCACAGATATAACATCCAAAGTAGAGGAAGCAGTTACACAATCTGGCATAAAAAATGGAATAGTCCACATCTTCGCTCCACACGCCACAGGCATACTGATTCTAACAGAAAGCGAATACGCGTTGCTAAGCGACATTAAACGCTTTCTCGAAGAGATAATTCCACGAAACCGCCCATACAATCATCCATCAAATGCCCACTCGCACTTACGGTCAATGCTACTGCCGCCAGACAAGACCCTGCCTGTTGTTAATGGTCGCGTAGAGTTTGGAACGTGGCAGTCGTTGGTCTTCGTGGAGACAGATGTGCATTCGAGAAGGCGAACAATAATCATCCAAGTCATGGGAGAACAGTAAATAGTGTGTAGAGCGCTCGAATAAACAAAGCAATTTTTGCTGAGTTAAAGCTTCTATGAGAACATGTGGCAACTTTTCTAAGTAGCCCAATTCAACCCGTCGATTCAAATAATGTTATTCTGTCAGTTCGATTATCGTTTGCTTTTTCAGCGTAGTCTAGCATGCATAGTTTTAATTTTTTGGCGCTTTTTTGTGAAGACTACGGCAGTTTTTTCACATTTTTGGTGCAAACTTGGATGTTTCGCTTGTTTTTCGCATAGATAAACAGAAGGATGCGGCAAATTCCCTTTAAAGCGTTCATCATTCTTCTTGGCGTACGCACATTTGTTAACATCTTTTCACTAAAGCGTAATTGGCAACAGCTTTTTTGAGCTTCTGAATTTATGACTTTATAAGTTTCGTTTCTGTTCGTTTTGTGCGAAAGGTTTATTATGATTTCTGAGAATAAAAATTACGAGACCTCGTAAATTAGGAGAATCACAACATGGAAATGGAACTTTCACATGACGCAGAAGAATACATTGAAGCCATATACAGACTTCAGAAACGAAGAGGCGTCGCAAAAACAAACGAGCTAGCAAACGAACTCAACGTCGTACCTGGCTCAGTAACAAATACTATAGAACATCTGAAAAAGCATAGCCTAGTAAGACACGAACCTTACAAGGGCGTCAGGCTGACTGCAAAAGGCGAAAAACTAGCCTTGAACATTATTAGGAGACATAGACTTGCAGAGAGACTCCTCACGGACATTTTAAACGCCAAATGGAGTGACGTGCATGAAAGCGCTTGCAAACTTGAACACGCACTAACCAACGATGTAGTCAGTCTTTTAGAAAAGAAACTTGGAAACCCAAAATTCTGTCCACACGGCAACCCTATACCAACAGAGCAAGGCGTTATTGAAGAAGAGGAATCTGTTCCGCTAACGGGAATTGGCTTGAATATACTTTGCAGAGTCGCAAAAATAGCCGATGGAAAACGCGAAAACCTGCTACGATTAGCAAGCAAAGGAATCAAACCGGGCGTTTCTATCCATGTGGTTGAGAAGAAACCTTCAAGGATAAACATCTGCATAGCTGGAAAAGAATGCTCTATAAAATACTACGAGGCTACTAACATATGGGTAAAACCCGTCAAGGTGGAGAATCATGCGCTTCAGAAATAGAGGTCATCTGCAAAGACGCGACATTCGTAGGGATGATGGAGCAGTTTCTCTCATAAGTCTCTCTGAAGGCGAAAAAGGCGTAATAGTCAACGCTTGTGGAGGCTTTGGACTTGTGCGAAGACTTGCCGAGATGGGCTTAACGCCAGGTGTTGAAGTCAAACTTTTAAGAAAATGTCCTTTCCATGGACCCGTAGAAGTACAAGTCCGAGGAGTTGCGCTTGCACTTGGCTTCGGCGTAGCATCGAAAGTTTTTGTTAAACCCTTGAAGGCAGAATCAGATGGCTAAAAACCTGCGAATAGCGCTTGCAGGAAACGCAAACGTCGGAAAAAGCGCTATTTTCAATCAACTCACAGGTCTCAACCAAGTTGTCGGTAACTGGCCTGGAAAAACCGTTGAAAAAGCAGAAGGCACGTTATATTTTAAGGGCTATACGATTCGCATCGTCGACTTACCTGGAATATACTCACTTTCAACTTTTTCGATGGAAGAAATCGTCTCACGCGATTATGTAGCAGTTGAAAAGCCCGACCTAATAATCAACGTCATAGACGCCTCTGCACTAGAGCGTAATTTGTTCTTCACACTTCAGCTGTTTGAGCTGGAAGCGCCAATAATCATAGCCTTAAATCAAGTGGACTTTGCGGCTAAGAGAGGAATAAGAATTGACGCCGAAAAGCTTTCAGAGGCTCTAGGCGTACCCGTCATTCCCACAGTGGCTATTACTGGCAGCGGCATAAACGAACTTTTAACCACGGTCATTGAGGTGATAAACGGAAAAAGACAGCTTAACCCATTAAGAGTTAAGTATGGCAAAGAAATCGAACAGAGAGTTCAAGCCATCGAGAAGCTTATCAGCCACAAACTTTTACAGCTTTGTTCGGTTTATCCTGCAAGATGGGTCGCCATCAAACTCGTCGAAAAAGACTCGGATGTTTCTGTAAAAGTGAAAAACTACGAGGCTGGAAAGGATGTTTTAGGTTCTGCTGAGAAATTGGCTGATGAATTGGAGAAGATGCACGGAGAATCATCGCCAGTCGTAATTGCGTCGGAAAGATATGGACTTGCAACCAAAATCGCGAAGGAAGTAACCAGCGTAGAAGCTCCACCCAGAATAAGCCTAGAGCAAAAACTTGACACATTGACAACACATAAGGTATTAGGCTATCCGATTTTGGCAACTGTTTTGACTTCCATGTTTGTGCTGATTTTCGCTGGTGGAAACCTTTTTTCCGAGGGTCTAGAATACATCTTTAGTATTGTAACCGCATATTCCGAGAACGCTTTGGCTTATTTTCTGCCCGAAGCTGCTGTCAGTCTAATCATTGACGGAGTTCTTTCTGGAATAGTTG
>Ga0129301_1000623_pt1 | contig 19284 bp, 15 predicted proteins | sample ConPoolayeHmetaG_FD_94489 | JGI IMG/M metagenome (GOLD analysis project Ga0129301, IMG submission 94489) | Hot spring microbial mat communities from California, USA to study Microbial Dark Matter (Phase II) - Cone Pool mat layer H metaG ...
CGAAGATCATCTGCGGCCGCCTCCAGCGCAGAGGCAGGTCAAGCAGGTCGGGGTGGAGGGTAATCCGGAACCCGCTGCGGTACCGTGGGTTGCCCATGGCCTGCAGGCGCAGGGCCATGCGCTCGGCGTAGCAGTGCTGGCACCCCCGGCTGATCTTCGTGCAGCCGGTGACCGGATTCCAGGTGGATTCAGTCCATTCGATGCAGGAGGTTGCGCCCATATCCCGCACTCTCGTCGGGGGGCCGACTCAGCCCCTATGCGCGGTACTTGCGCAGAACATCCTCGGCTATCTTGAGCCCGGTCGCGCCCCGCGTACGCATCCACATACAACACGCGCCCCGCTCCCGACCCGAGGCCCAGCTTGGGGAACCACCCTTTCAGGTAGTGCTCGATCAGTTTGTGCTTCACACGCTGCAGGTTGGAGTAGTCGCGCCAGTACTCGGGGTAGTCGTCAGTGCCCGCAGGCTCACTCATGTCACGATCTCCCCCTCGGTGGTCGCGGCCCTATCTCGGGCGCGTACGCTGCAGCGTCGGACAGTCGTGCCCCCCAGGCCGGCCATCTCAAACTTCAGTTTGTGCGTAACGTACCACTCTGCTGTTGGCTCGTCAAGAGCCCGCGGCGGCCGTGAGTCCTGTCTCCTGGCCGGAGCAAGGAAGCCCATGCAGCCGAGCCCACCCGGGCCGCCCCAGAGGGCTTCTCGGCGCCCTCTAGATCTCGCCTGATGCTAGCCCGAGGGCCGAGCCAGGGAAGAGGAGTAGCACCGACCGCGCGCATGCGGAGCCCTGCGCGCCCTCATGCGCCCCCTCCGCAGGTTGGGAACCTGCGCCACCGGGACAGGAGGCCGGCCCCCCTACCCCTTCAACCCACTCAGCACGATGCCGCGGACGAAGTAGCGCTGCCCCAGCACGAAGACGATCAGCACCGGCGCCATGACGATGACTGAGGCCGCCATCAGCAGGTGGTACTCGGTCGTGTAGGAGTCCTGGAAGTGGGCCAGGCCGATGGGCAACGTCTTGAGCGCGAGCCGGTCCACCACCATCAGCGGCCACAGGAAGTCATTCCAGGAGTGGAGGAAGACGAAGGTGGTCAGGGTGGCGAGCGCCGGCTTGGACAGGGGAAGGATGATGTGCCGGTAGATGGCGAAGGGCGAGGCGCCGTCCATCACCGCCGCGTCCTCCAGCTCCTGCGGGATGGTCATGAAGAACTGCCTCAGCAGGAAGGTCCCGTAGGCGGAGAACATGGCGGGCAGGATGAGGGCGCTGTAGCTGTTGGTCATGCGCAGGTTGGAGAGCAGCGCGTACACGGGCAGCATGATGACGATCGAGGGCACCATGAGGGTCGCCAGGTAGCCCAGGAAGATCGCGTCCCGCCCGGGGAAGCGCAGCCGCGCGAAGGCGAAGGCCGCCAGCGAGCTCGTGAACACCGTTCCCACCGTCACGCACAGGCTGACGATGATCGAGTTCAGGTAGAAGACCAGGAAGCCGTCCACCTGGCGGGCGAGGCCGAAGAACGCCTCCCGCACCCGCACGCCCCGCGCCCGCCATGCCTCCGCGTAGTTCTCCCACCGCAGCCGCACCACGCGCACCATCTCCAGCCGGTCCTCCGGCACGACCAGGCGCTCGCCGGCGCGCGACCGCGGCGCGAGGACCTGGACGTGCGCGCCCTCGGGCGAGTAGCTCACCACCGCCACCCGCAGGTCGCCGGCGAGCCGGGCGACCCGGCAGACGCGGCCCTCGATCTCGACGGTGGCGGGCTCGCTGGGGATCCAGCGGGGCGGGAACTCGACCGCGTAGGCGGGCGCCTTGAGCGAGGTGGAGATCATCCAGGCGAAGGGCATCAGCATGGTCACGCCGATGGCGGCGAGCGCCAGATACGAGAGCAGGTGCAGCGCGCGCGTGCGGCGGCGGGTTGTGGGTCGCAGGGCGCGTATCATGCGTAGTGCACCAGGCGCTGGCCGTAGCGCCAGTTGAGGAGGGTGAACCCGAGCACCAGCGCGAACAGCACCACGGCGATGGCCGCCGCGTAGCCGAGCTGGTGCCAGGAGATGGCGTAGTTGTAGATGTAGAGCATGAGCGTGGTGGTGGCGCCCGCGGGGCCGCCGGCGGTCATCAGGAACGCGGCAGTGAACAGAAACGAGCCCTGGAAGCCGGCGATGACGCTCATGGTCACGACGAAGAAGGTGGTGGGGGAGAGCATGGGCCAGGTGACGTGGCGCAGGCGGGCCCACGGGCCGGCGCCGTCGAGGGCGGCCGCCTCGTAGAGCTCCTCCGGTATGCCCTGCAGGCCGGCGAGGAAGAGCACGCAGTTGTAGCCCCCCACGGTGGCCCACAGGGTCATGATGATGAAGGCGGGCTTGGCCCAGGTCATAGAGCCCAGCCAGTCCGGCGGATGCGACACCCCCAGGGTCATCAGCAGGCTGTTGAGCAGCCCGACCTCATTCGGCTGCTGGTGGAAGATCCACTTCCAGACTATGCACACCGCCACCGCGGAGGAGACCGTAGGCAGGAAGTAGATGGTGCGGAAGATGGTGACCCCGCGCAGGGGCTGGTTGAGGAGCAGGGCGAGCAGGAACGAGCCGGCGATGGACAGAGGGATGCCGAGCATGAGGAAGAGCGTGTTGCCCAGGTAGCGCCAGAACTCGGGGTCATTGGCGAGGAGCCGGCCGGCCTCGCGGCGGAAGCCGAGGAGGCGCACGAAGTTGCGGAGGCCGACGAACTCCACCTGCTCTCGCAGGTCGCGCAGGTGCGAAATCGGGGCCAGCCGGTAGTCGGTGAGGCTGAGGGCGAAGCAGGCGAGCACGGGCAGGAATGTGAAGGCCAGGAAGCCCAGGAGATTGGGCAACAGGAAGGGCAGGGCCTGGGTGAGGGCGCCGGCGCCGCGCCGGCGCGCGCTCGGGGCGGGTGCTGCGGGTGGGTGCGGCGTCGAGGTCATCGCTAGTTTTCGCCGATGTCGTGGCCCGCCGGCGGGTAGTTGAACGAGTCCACCTCGCGGCCGACGAAGACGGTGACTATGAACTGGTCGCGCTCGAAGCTGGGAAGGTAGGATGAGACGACGTCGTCATCAAGCTGGGAGAGCAGGTCCTCCTGGTCTTCGGGGTCCAGAGGGGCCTCCAGGAAGAGGTCGGCCTGGACCGAGGAGTCGGCGTAGTGGATGTCCACCTGGCCGAGGCGCTGGTCACCCTCCCAGATGAGATAGACCTCGGAGGAGAGCGTTCGGAGCAGGCGCACGAGGCGGAATCGGTTCACCACGGCTCCTCGTCTGAGCGATGGAGGGGGCTTCGTCGGCAGGGCGCCGCGGTCCTGCCGGGGAGCGGGGCGGAGCTCACGCCCGCGGGTGGTGCGCGCGGTAGACCTCCCGAAGCCGGTCGGCGGAGACATGGGTGTAGATCTGAGTGGTCACGATGTTGGCGTGGCCCAGTAGCTCCTGGATGGCGCGCAGGTCGGCGCCGCCCTCCAGCATGTGGGTGGCAAAGGAGTGCCGCAGGGTGTGGGGGGAGACCGGTGCGCGGATGCCGGCCTGCCTCGCGTAGCGGCGCAGGAGCCGCCAGAAGGCGACACGGGTGACGGGTCGGCCCTTGTTTCCCAGGAACAGCGCGGGCGACGCGTCCCGCCGAGAGTCCAGGTAGGCCCGGACCGCTTCGAGCGCGGGACGCCCAACGGGGACGATGCGCTCCCGCGAGCCCTTGCCCAGGCAGCGCACCAGGCCGAGGTCGAGGTTGAGGTCGCCCCGGCGCAGGCCCACCAGCTCCGAAACCCGCAGGCCGGTGGCGTAGAGCAGCTCCAGCATCGCGCGGTCCCGCCGCCCCCGGGAGGTGGCGGGGTTGGGCTGCGCGAGGAGCCGCGCGACGTCCTCGACCGAGAGCACCCCGGGCAGACGGCGCAGAAGCCGGGGCGCCGGCAGAGCGGCGGTTGGGTCGGCGGCGATGGCCTCGCGGCTCAACAGCCAGCGGTAGAGGCCCCGGATGGCGGAGAGCTTGCGCATCACTGTGGAGGGCGCGAGGCCTGCGCGGCGCAGCCGCCCGAGGTAGAGGATGAGGTGTGACTCCTGGACAGCCCCGGGCTCTGCGACGCCGGCAGAAGCGAGGAAGCGGAGATGGTCCTGCAAGTCACGCCGGTAGGAGGCCACCGTGTTGGCCGAGAGACCGCGCTCGACGGCCAGCCCGTCCAGGAAGGACTGGAGGGTCTCGGCGAGCGGGGCCGGCAGGGGCCGGTCGGCAGGCTGGTCGCAGGCGTCGGTCATCGCAGGGTGTTACCACATCCCCGGCCGGGCGCGCAATCGGCCGGGGGTGCGGCCACCAGCAGGGCGACGCTGGCGGCGGCGAGCGCGAGCTGAAGTCCGAAGCCCTTCGTCTCGGGGCCGTGGAGGCGGTTGTGGGTGGGAAGGAGGAGGCGCTCCTCGGGCAGAGCGCCGGCGCGGGCGAGGAGGTTCTCGAGGTCGGGGGCCGCGGCGGCGAGCGCGCCGACGAACTCGGGCGAGTTCGCCCCCCGCGCCCCGACCACGAAGGCGAGCGCGCCGGCCAGCAGCGCCGCCTCCTGCGGGAGATCGAGGTCCCGATGGGGCAGGAGATCGGCTATGACATGGGAGGCGGCCCCGGCGAGCATGGCGCGGCCCCTGTTGCCAAGGAGCCGGCCGAGGGCGGCCCCGGTGAGGGCGTGTACGGCGGCGATCACCGACCGCGATCCGAGGCGCGCGGTGAAGCGGTGGAGGGCGGACGGGGCAGCCCGCGGCCCGCTACCAGGGCCGGGGCTTCGGGGTGATGTGCCTCAGCCAGCAGATGTACTCGTAGATGCGCCACAGGTACTCCCGCGTCTCGCGGTAGGGCGGTACGCCGCCGTGGCGGTCCACCGCTCCGACGCCCGCGTTGTAGGCGGCGAGCGCCCGATAGAGATCGCCGCCGTACTTGTCGAGGTTGCGGCGCATGATGCGGATGGCGAGCCGCAGGTTCTGCACCGGGTCCCAGGGGTCCACCCCATGCGCCGCCGCCGTCGCAGGCATGAGCTGCCCCAGGCCCATGGCCCCCTTGTGCGAGCGAGCATTGGGGTCGAAGCGGGACTCGGCGGCGATCATGGCGACTATCAGGACCGGGTCCACCGAGTACTCGGCGCAGTACCGCTCGATGGCGCTCGCGAAGGTCTCCACCTGGGCGGCCGACAGCCGCGGGTTGAACCTGCGGATGGCCTCCCTGGAGCAGCGCACTCCCCCGCCCCGCTCCGGCATCGGCGCGATCCGCTGCATCTCCGCCGCCGCGCGCTGCAGCTCGTCCTCATCGCTCACCGGGATCTTCAGGGCCCCCCGAGCGGCCTCCTGGAGCACCTCCAGGGGGGTGCGGTCGAGGGTGATGTCCACCAGGTCTAGCCGTGCGCCATAGGACGGATCGGCCGGCTTCACGAGGCAGCGCACGCGCGTGGTGGTCCTGATGTCTGGCAGGTCGGGCCCCACCCGGATCTGGACCGGCTCGCCGTCCACCATCTGGAGCATCATGGTGCGGCGCTCGCCCGTGGTGACGATCCCCTGGATGGCGCCCGAGAGCTGGAGCGCTCGCCCGGGCTCCCGCCGCCGGGCCTGCTCGTACTGCTGGCCACTGACCACGTCAATGGGATCGAGCTGGGCGACGGACTGTTCATAGACCGCCTCGGGGCTGGCGGCGAAGGCCCCGCTGGCGAGCGCCCAAGCGCCAAGCGCGACCAGAGCGAGGACCCTGGTCGCGCGGCCGCGGCCGTGGCGGAGAAATGGACGGGCCCGCAACATGCCACTCTATTATACCGCACCCGCCCGCCCCCGGCAACCGGCGGCGGGCGCAGGCGCGGCCGAGGGACGGACGCGAGAGCCGGGGCGCCGGAGCGGACGTTTCCGCAGGGAACGCGCAGGGCGCAGCAGAACCCTTCGGCAGGCTCAGGGCAGGCTCTTGAGCGACCTCAGGGCCTGTGAGCCAAGGGGAGCGCACATGGAGCGGATTGCCGCGAGCATTCTGGACCTCATAGGAGGCACGCCCCTGGTCGAGCTGCGCCGGGTCACCGACGGCGCCCCGGCCCGCGTGGTCGCCAAGCTCGAGCTGCTCAACCCGGCCGGCAGCGTCAAGGACCGCATCGGCTGGTCAATGGTGCTGGCGGCGGAGCGAGAGGGGCTCATCCATCCGGGCCGCACCGTACTGATCGAGCCCACCAGCGGCAACACCGGCATCGCCCTCGCCATGGTGGCGGCTGCCCGCGGCTATCGCCTGCTGCTCACCATGCCCGAGACCATGAGCCTGGAGCGACGCGCGCTGCTGCGCGCCTTCGGGGCCGAGCTGGTGCTCACCCCCGGAGAGCTCGGGATGCGGGGCGCGGTGGCGCGCGCCGAGGAGCTGCTCGCCGACACACCCGAGGGGTTCATGCCCCAGCAGTTCAGGAACCCCGCCAACCCCGCCATCCATCGGGAGACCACCGCGGAGGAGATATGGCGGGACACCGACGGCAAGCTGGACGTCTTCGTGGCGGGCGTGGGCACAGGGGGCACGATCACTGGGGTCGCGCAGGCGCTCAGGCCCCGGGCGCCGCACCTGAGGGTGATCGCGGTCGAGCCAGCGGGCTCGCCCGTGCTGTCGGGGGGCCGGCCCGGTCCCCATAAGATCCAGGGCATCGGCGCCGGCTTCGTGCCGGAGGTGCTCGAGATGGATCTGGTGGACGAGGTGATCCAGGTGGCGGACGAGGATGCCTTCGCCATGGCGCGGCGGGTGATCCGCGAGGAGGGGATCCTGTGCGGCATCTCCTCAGGCGCCAACACGTGGGCCGCGGTTCAGGTGGCTCGGCGCCCCGAGAACGAGGGCAAGACGATCGTCACCATCCACCCCAGCACCGGCGAGCGCTACCTGAGCACGGCGCTGTTCGCTGACCTGGCCGACTAGCGCGTCGCCGCCAAGCCGAGCGATCGCGAGATGGCGGTGTGGGTCGAGGTTCCGAGGTCGGTGAGGCGGGCCTTTCGCTGGGACGCGACAGCGGCGCTGCTGACCGGGCTGTACCTGGGCGGAGTCTACCCGTTCCTGGGGGTGATCGCGCGGCGCGACCTGCAGGCCTCGGCGTTCCTGATCGCCTGCCTGAGCGCCTCCTGGTCGGTGGGGAACCTGTTCGCGCCGCTTATCGCGCACTACATCCGCGGTCGGCCGAAGCTGCCATATGCAGTGGGGCCGGGGCTGGTTGCGCGGTCGCTCTTCTTCGCCATGCCGCTGGCGGTGGGCGCGCCCGCGTTCATCGGCATCAGCTTCCTCGCCTCGGCGGTGGGCTCGCTGGGCGCGCCGGCCTACGCGGCGGTGATCCGGGATGCCTACCCCGTGGAGCGCCGCGGGCGGCTGATGGGGCTGGTGCGCGTGGTCCAGATCGCCGCCTCCATGGCGGCGGCCGCTGTCGTCGGCTCGGTGCTCGTGCGGGTCAGCTACCGGTGGGTCTTCCCGGCGCTTGCCGCGCTGGGCGTGCTCGGCACCCTCGCCTTCTCGCGCATCGGCGTGCGCGCTGAGCCGCAGGAGCCGCCCCCGCCGCGCACCCAGCCCTGGGAGAGCTTCCACTTGCTCGCCGCGGACCGCGCCTTCCGCCTCTACGCCGCTTGCTTCTTCCTCTATGGGCTCGGAAACCTGGTTATGGGCCCGGTCATCCCCATCTTCCAGGTGGACGTGCTGCGGATCTCCACCCCCTGGGTTGGCTATCTGGCCACCTGCGCCTCCGCCTTCGGCATGCTCGGCTACCTGCTGTGGGGGCGCGTCCTCGACCGCCACGGCCCCTATCGGCTCATGCTTTCGGTGGTCGCCGTCGCCGCAGTGGCGCCCACGGTGTACTTCTTCACCCACAGCGTCCCGCCGCTTCTGATCGCCGCGGCCGCCCAGGGCCTGGCCGGCGCGGGCGGCGACCTGGGCTACGTCAACGCGGCGATGCACTTCGGGCGCCGAGACGCCGTCGCCGCCTACGCGGGCATGTTCGCTTTCCTCCAGGCCTGCCGCGGCATCCCGGGGCCCTTCCTCGGCGCTGCCCTCGCCGGCGCCCTCGGCCCCCGCGCCGTCTTCCTCATCGCCCTCGGCCTGTGGGCCACCTCAGCCGGGCTCATGCTCACCCGCGGCCCGGGGGCCCGCGCTCAAGGCCACCCTTGAGCGCCGGCGCTAGGCCCAGCCCAGCCGGTAGCCGGCCTCGTACATGGCGACGATGTTCTCAGGGGGGCTGACCGCCTGGAGATTATGGCACGGGGCGAGGATGTAGCCACCCCCGCGCCCCAGCAGGCGCAGGTTGTCGGCGACCTCCTGCTCGACCTCCGCGACCGACCCGCGTGCCAAGGTATACTGGTTGTCCATACCTCCGTGGAACACCAGCCGCTCGCCGAACTCGCGCTTGAGCCCTTCCCGGTCCATGCCCCGGCAGCGCCACTGGACGGGGTTGAGCACGTCAATGCCGATGCCGGTGAGGTCGGGCACGATGGGCCGGATCGCACCGTCGTTGTGGTGGAACACATACGCGCCGGCCTGGTGCACGAGCTCCGCCATGCGCTTCATCCCGGGCAGCAGGAACTCCCTGATCTGCGCGGGGGAGAAGAGCAGGCTCTCCTGCGAGCCCATGTCCTCGGCCACATAGGAGAACGTCACCTGCCCCGGGATCTGCTCGAAGATGCGCCGCGTGTTCTCGTAGGCGAGCCCGAAGAGCTTGTCGAGGCAGTAGTGCGCCAGCTCGGGCTTGAGAACCAGGTCCATCAGGGCTTGCTCCTGCCCGCGCAGTTGGCAGTACTGGAGGAAGGGCTCGGAGCCGCCGCCCTGCACCGGTCGGTCGTCCTTCCCGCGCACCTGCTCCGCGATGCCCGAGTGGTCCCACCAGTCGGGGGTGGGCCAGGTGTAGTGCGCCTCGATCTCCGCGGGGGAATCGTACCGGGCCAGCGGATGATGGATACACTCATCGTAGGCGCCCGTTCCGTATTCGACGCGGCGGAAGCGACACCCGAAGGCGTCCTCGCCGCGGGCGATGGGCGGGCCGACGTAGCGGGGGCCCACGCCGACCGGCCGGTCAATGTGCAGGCGCCGGTAGAGCTCCTCGACATCGCCGACCCCGAGGTGGGCCATCAGGCGCTCGGTAGCCTCCCCGGTGGCCCAGTAGTCCATGGGCAGGCGGTCGGGCGTGTCCCGGGACAGCACCGCCAGCCAGCGCTCGCGCGCGCTCATCGTCTCCCTGGGCATGTGGCTCTCCTCAGCGGCCCCCCGTGCCGAACCCGGAGGGGGCCGCCCCCGCGGTTCCCCGCGCGCCGCGCCGGCGCCTTCAGGGGCGTCAGTCCAGCCCCTCCGGGCTGTCCACGCCGAGGCGCTGGCGGCGAAACTCGATGCGATTGAAGGGGACGGGCCGGCCGACCAGACCGCGAAAGAGCTCCATGTGCACCACCGCGCTCTGGTAGATGAGGGCGGAGCCGATGATGCCGGCGCCGCCGAGCTCGAGGAGCTCGCCCGCGCCCGGGGTGTCCCTGGGGGTCCGCTCGGCGCGGCGTACCCCCTCAAGCCACCGCCTGATCTGGACGGCGTCGGGCGCCCGGCCGCGCTCGGGCCGGTCCACCGCGTCCACGATGTAGGATTCGAGCAGCGCGGGCCAAAGCCGCTGGAAGAGCGCTTGGGAGCCGAACAGGTCGGCGGCGATGATCTCGCCTCCTACGCAGGCGACGACGCCGCGAGCACGCGGCAGGTCCTCTGGGAAGCTACCCAGCGCCCGCTGGTAGGCGGCGGTCCTCGCCCGAACCTCGGGGCTCTCTCGCAAGGAGCGCAGCGCGCCGGTGTCGCTGGGGGCGGAGAGCCGCTCCTGCTCGGCCGCCACCTGGCCCCACACCAAGCTCTGGTCGGCGCGGGCGCGTGCGCGGCGCACCGCGCTGGTGGCCAGGGCGCCCGCAGGCGCGAAGGTCTCCCCCTTGGCCACCCAGCGGCCGCGCTCGACGCAGAAGACGGGCAGCTCGATCTTCGCGCCCGCGGGCACAATCGTGTCATCGCCCACGATGCGGTCCTGCTTCGCGCCCTCCAGCATCTCACCGCCCATCAGGAAGATGGGCTCCTTGGCGCGGCTGAGCACCAGGACGCGGTTGACCTGCGGGGGGTCGAGCTCCCGGATCTCCAGCAGCTCGCGCTCGACGGCGAGCTGAAGGGTCAGCGCTACGCCCGGGTCGGCGACCCCGTCGGCGAACACCGGGTAGAGGGTGAGGTTCAGGTGGCGCCGGGGTGGGCCGACGCGGAGGTTCTCGGCGTACTCGCCTATGGCGTCGGCGGCCACGGCGGCCTCCTCCTGGGCCTCCGCCCGCAAGGGGCGGAGGGCAATGCCCGCGGCGAGCGCGAGGGCGATGAACAGGCACACAGCGAGGGGACTCCGCCTGAGCGGATTCGCCCCTCTGGCGAAGGCGGATCGGGCGCTCATGGTCTGCACCTCCTTCATCGTGGCCGGCCCGGTCAGAGCACCTCGAGCATGACCGGCCCGGCGCTGGCCTCGATCTCGGGGTTGTAGTAGCGGTAGACGCGCGAGGCCGGGCTGGCGGCCTTGATCGGGAACTTCGCGCGCAGGCGGTAAGAGAACTCGAGTGGCCGGCGGGAGGCGAGCCGCTCGAGGTAGACGATGATCTGGCGCGCGGCGATGGTGTACTTCTGGATCACCTTGCGGTCCACCAGCTCCTCGAGGTCCTCGGATAGCACCTCGAAGCCCGGCGGCAGGCCCAGGTCAACGACCACCATGTTGCAGTCCCGCGGGTCGTTGTTCACCACTCTCACCGAGGCCGTGAGCAGGTCGTCGGTGGTCAGCCGGGTACGGTCGTAGGAGAGGCCGATGGTGAGCAGCTCCTGGGGCGGCGCCGCCGTCATCGCCCACGGCAGGTAGTAGCGGGCGACGATCTGGTAGAGCGCGCCGCCCTTGCCCTCGAGCGCGATGCGCACATCATTCTTCCCCTTGCGGACCAGGTGGCGCGCGTCCACCTGGCGCACGACCTCGTAGTCGGTCTGCGTGATGCGGAACGACTCGACCCGCTCGCCGTTCACCTCGATGGTGACGGTGGCGTCTATCTCCTCCGCGGCCCGCCGCAGCGAGAGCAGGAGGGTCTTGAGGGCCCACACCGTGGCCTGGGTGGTCTGCCAGGTCCCGAAGCTATCCTTGGAGCGGATCAGATAGGTGATCGCCTTGTTCGCCAGGTCCACGTAGCGGCCGGACTTGACGAGCGCGTAGGCCGCCAGGGCGGTGGTCTCGAGGTCGGCGGCCTCGCTGCGCGCGGAGGTGAAGGTCGGCGCCTCGGCCCGCCAGTAGGCGACCCGATCCTCGAGGACGGCGAGCTTGGCGAGGGCCTCGAGGACGTCGCGGGCGCCCGGCGCGTCGGGGCGCGTGGTGAGGTAGGCGTTGGCGATGACCGCCAACGCGTAGGGGTCCTTGGCCTCCCGCCAGTGCGCGTCGAGGTAGCCCAGGCCGCGCTCGACCGCGGCGCCCTGGTAGCCGGACTCGGCAAGCGCCCAGGTGATGTAGGCGGTCACCCGAAGCAGGTCGGTCTGGCGGTTGATGACGCCCTCCGCGATCCCGCCGGGGTCGCGCTCCCAGGAGCCGTCGTTCCGCTGGCGGCCGGCCAGCCAGTTCTGCGTGCGCGAAATGACGTTCTCGTCCACCTCGTGCACCCGGCTCATGTCGCGGAACTGCATCAGCCCGTAGGCGGTGAGCACTTGGTGGGCCGGCGGCTCGCCGAACCACGAGAAGCCCCCTCCCTTGACCTCGAAGGAGAGCAGGCGCTGGCAGCCCACATTGATGTACTGCTCGGCCTTCATCTGCACCTCGGGCTTGGCCTGCTTGGTAGTCTTCAGGTAGTCGAGCACGAGCACGTTGGGGTAGGTAACCGAGCTGGTCTGCTCGAAGCAGCCGAAGGGCATCCGCAGCAGTGAGTCCAGCCCCTCCACGGCCTGGCTCAGCAGCCCGGGGTAGATCTTGACGAGGATGGTCGAGGCGTCCTCAACGGCCGCCTCGGGGATGACGACCTGCCTGGCCACCACCCCCTCCAGGCGGTCGTTCCAGGTGTCCCGACGCTCTTCGCCGTCGGGCACCACCTCGATGCGCCGGCGGATCGCGTCGCTGAGGCGCGAGCCGCGAGCATGGACCGTCAGCGGGTTGTTGCCGATGCGCTTGGCCCGGATGCGGTAGTAGACGACGCGGATGTCGGACGCCGCGATGTCGAGCGACTTCCCGGGCTCATCGCCCACCAGCTCGAACCACGGGTCTTTCTCGAGGGTGAGCCGCACTGTCTGGCTCTCGGGCAGGTAGTTGTAGACCGCGATGGGGATGGAGACCTCGTCGTTCTGGGTGAGGGCCACCGGCAGGTCTATGTCAATGAAGAAGTCCTGGAACACACGCAGGCCCGTGGTCGCGCTCCCGAGCTGGCCGCGCTGGGAGGAGGCGAGGGCCTGCAGCCGCCAGGTGGTGATCGAGTCGGCCATCTCCACGGTGACGCTGGCCCGGCCCTGCTCATCGGTGATGAGGGCTGGGTTCACGTACATCGTCTCCGGGAAGAACTGCCGGAGCCGCACCGCGGGCTCGGCGGTCGCCCCGGGGGGCGCTGGAGAGCCCTGGAGCCCGGGCGCAGGCGCTGCCATAGCAGCGTCGGCGGCCCGCATGAGCGGGCCAGCGCGGCCCGCCGCCTCCATGACCATCATGCCGCCCCCACCCCGCGCGCCCCACAGCATACCCTCCTCCCCTCTCTCGCCGATGCCGAGCAGGTCATCGTCGGTGTCCCAGGTGCCGTCGGGGCCGGCAGAGTCGAGCCAACACTGGGCGCGGTACCAGCTCACCCGGTAAGGGTTGCCCCAGCGGTCGCGGAGGTCGGAGCGCCGCAGCAGGCCCTCCCCTACCAGCGCCTGGATGTCCGCGCCGGGGTCGAGGTAGCGGCCGCGGCGCCGGTGGTAGTTCTGCAGCGCGCGGTTGATGCGCTCGGCGTCGCGGGCGATCTCCTTGGCCCACGCCCCCCGGGCCTTCTCCAGACGCTGCTGATAGGTGTTGATGACGAGGGTATGGGGGTCGCGCTCCTGGGCGGCGGCGAACAGCACCGCCGCCGCCCGCTGCCGCACGGCCTCCTGTTCGGCCGGCCGCGGCGCCTCGTCGAAGGGGAGGCGCCCGCTGACCACGCCCTCGCGGGTGAAGCCGTGGATCTCATAGCGCGGCTGGAGCAGCTCCCGCTCCAGGGCGAAGTACACCCGCTCGAGGCCGGGCTGCATGTCCTGCAACGCGAAGACGCTCTCGTCTACGATGGTGAGCCCCAGCGCCGCCAGTGTGGGGCGCCCCTGCCGGTCACGCACCGCGAAGCGCAGCTCCGCGGGCTCCCCGGGCCGGTAGGCCTCCTGGTCCGGCCTCACCTCCACCACGAGGTCGTCGGCGGGCTCGACGTAGAGGAGCCGGGTGTCGCGGATGATGTTCTCATCGGGAAGGATCTGGTAGGCGTGCACCTGCAGCGTCCCCTGGAGGTCCGGAGTCAGGGGCAGAGTGAACCGCGATTGGCCGCCCCTCACCTCCACCGCCCTGGTGAGCACCGTCTGGCGGTCCCGGATCACGTCAACGTAAACGGCGCCGCGCGGCCTCGTCGAGATGACACTGAAGGCCACCGAGTCGCCGACCCTGGCCAGGGCGTGAGAGGCGCGCAGGATGAGTGCATGCTCTCCCAGGGCGCTCGGGAGCTCTTCGAACCGGCGCCTGACCGTGAGCCCCTGAGAGTCGCGGACGGTGACCGTCAGCGCGCCCTCGCGCGCGAGTTGGAGAAGGGCCTGGAAGATCCCCGCGGCGTCGGTACGACCCTCGACCTCGCGAAGCCCGAGCCGCTCCCCGCCAAGGGTCACCTGGGCGCCGGCCGCGGGCCGGCCGTCGGGGGTTGCGGCGAGGACGTAGAGGACGTTTTCGAGCTGGGGTCTGAGTTCTCCCGACTCCGGCACCACAGTGATGACCAGGGGGTCCTTGGCGATGGGCGCCATCTCGGTGACCCGCTCGGTGTGCTCGGCGCGGTCGGTCACCTCGACGTCGAGCTTCACGAAGGCGTTGCCCTGCTCCAGGGGCTGGCCGACGAAGTAGTCCGGCAGGTCGGTCTCGAAGGCGAAGGTGCCGTTCTCGTCGGTCTTGCCCTTGACCTCGGCCACCTCGTGGAACTCGACGTCGAACGCGGAGACGGTGATGAGCACGTCGGAGCGGGAAACGGGCTTCCCGAAGAAGTAGTCACACTGCACCTTCCCCGTCAGGCGCTCGCCCGGCAGGTAGTAGGCGCGGTCGGTGCTGAGGTCCACCCGGAACTTGGGCAGCACATAGCGCTTCACCTCGACGGTGCGCTCGGCGCGGCCGTCGTCGGTGAGGGCGCGCACGTGGTAGCGTCCGAGGTTGATCTCGTCGGCGAGGGTGAACTGGGCGGCGGCCACGCCGAAGGGTGAGGCCTCGACGACGCGCTTGAACACCTTGTTGCCACGTGCATCCTCGACCTCGAAGGTGATCGGCGCGCCGGCGGCCGGCACCATCCACGGCCACCGCAGGGCGAGGGCGCGCAGGTGCATGGTCTGGTTCGGCTGATACAGCGGCTTGTCGGTGGTGAGCAGGACGCGGCTCTCGGTCGCGATGGTGACCGGCCGGGTCACGTCGTCCATCCCGAGGCGAGACACCACCCGGACGGAGAGGTCGTAGGTACCCGGGCGCACGTCCGGCACCTGGAAGCTGGCCTCGAGCGTGCCCTCGCGGAGCGGGCCGCTGAAGAGCTGCCTGCGGCCGGCGGCCTGCTGGTCGGTCGGCGTCAGGTAGATGTGCGCGGCCCCGGGCACGGGCTCCCCGGTGGTGTGGTTGGTGACGATGATGCGAAGGGAGGCGGGGCCGCCCGCCAGCCAGCGCGACTGGCCGAGGATAACGGTCTTGAGCGGGCAGAGCTCCGTCGCCGGGGAGGGCACGTTGGCGGCCAGGCCGGCCGACAGCGCCAGGCCGAGGGCGGCGAGAAGGGCCCGACGGGTGAGGCGGGCGCGTGTCGTCTTCACGCTAGTGCGCTCCTGTCTGGCAGGGAAGGGGACGACTCACGAGCACCAGCTTAGACCGGCCGGCCCGCCTGGATGTTCCGACGGCATGGAAAGCGCGGCGGACCGCGGTCCGCCGCGCCGGCTGTAGGATCGTACCGCGTGGGCTAGCGGGCGGCGACGTGGATGACGCCGTCCTCGTACTGGAGCATGAGGTCAAGGGCGTCGCCGAGGAAGCGCAGCGGGACGACGGTGCGGTTGTGCTGGAGTGCCGCGGGCGCCGACATGAGCTGGGGGCGGCCGTCCACCTTCGCCTCCCGGCTGCCGATGGTGACCGTTAGGTCGCGGTTGCGCGCCACCGCGTTCGCCTGCCGGGCGGCGGGCAGCCAGCTCACCCGGCCGCCGAGGCCCTCGACGAGGGCCCGCAGGGAGACCATCGAGCGGCCCTCGCTGATAGTCGTCGCCACCTGGGTCTCCAGCGGGCGGCCGTTCAGGTAGACCTCCGTGGTCGGGATCTTCAGCCGCTGGCCCGGGTGGATGAGGCTCGGATCGGCGAGGTTGTTGGCGCGCAGAATGGCCTTGGCCGATACCCCATGCCTGTCGGCGATGGCCCACAGCCATTCCCCCGGCTGGACGACGTGGATCGTCTCCCGGGGCGCGGGCGCGGGCTCCGCGGCGAGCCTGGGGGCCGGCCTGACCTCAGGCGCAGGTGGCGGCAGGAGGGCGATCTGCACCTCGGCGCGGGGGTTGGGCGCGGCCGCCGTACCCTCCGCCGCGGCGGTGGTGAGCGGGTCGGCCGCCGGCGGCAGGGACGGCGCCCGGTGCATGGCCGCGGGCGGCGGCTCTGGCGACGGCACCAGCGCGACCTCGATGGGCGCCGCCGCCGGCTCCGCGGTCCCGTCGGCCGGAGCGTCGGTAGTGCGGATGGGCTCGGCCGCCAGGGTCGGGGCGGTGATGGGCGCGGCCGTGGCGCCAGCAGGGGTCGTCCGGGGGGCCGGTGGGCGGACCAGCTCGCCCGTGGGGCTCACGAACGGCGCCGTGCCGGGCAGGGCCAGCTCTGCCTGCGCGACTTGCACCGCGACCGGCTCGGGGGTGGGGCTGCGGCTCTGGCTGGGCGGAGGCAGGGGGGCAGGCGTTGTGCGCGCCGGCGGCGCAGCCGGCGCGGAGGCGAGCGCCTGCGGCTCCCGCAGTGTCGTGGCGCCGCTGGGGTTGTCAACCCGCACCTCGACCGGCGGCGAGAGCACGGCGCCCCCGTCGGTCAGGTAGGCCCTGGCGCGGAGCTGATGCAGCCCGTTCAGGTACCGCGTCGTGTCCCACAGGTAGGTGAAGGGCTGGACGTTGCTCATCGCCTTGAAGACATCGTCCACTAGAAAGACCACGTAGCGCACCCGAGCGGGGTCGTCGGCCTCCACCTGCACCAGCGTCCGGCCTGCAACCGACTGCCCAGGCAGCGGGGAGATCACCCGCACCCCGGGGCCGGGGCTGACCGCCGGCCTCACCCGCTGGACGAACACCGCGATCGAGGCCTCGCCCACCACGCCGGCGGTGTCCACCGCGCGGACGCCGATCTCGTGGAGCCCGCCTTGGCTGCGCCCGGCGTTCCAGACGAAGAAGGCCCGACCCTTGGCCTGAGGCGGATCAATGACCAGCCGGGAGACGACGGCGCCGTCCACCACCAGCTCGAGGCGCTCGATGTTGGCTCCGGCGCCCGTGTAGGCCGCGACGATCTCCACCGAGTTCGCGGTGATGGTGACCCCTTCGTCGGGGGTGGTGATGGTGAGCGTCGGACCCGCCTCGGCCGCGGCAGGGTTGACCAGGCCGACCAGGGCCGCGGCGACGGCGGCCGCCAACAGGAGAGACAGAGAGGCTGCGCGCTTCACGGCAGGCGCTCCTTGGCGGGCAGTTGACTCCCGGGCCTGCCTGGGGTACCCAGGCAGGCCCGAGGGCTGTTCCAGGCTGACGCTGATGATAGCACGGCCAGAGGGCTTCGTCAACGCAGGCGCCGACCGCCTTAGGGCGCCGGTGAGCGCCCCCAGGGGGCGGCTCAGGCGCCGTACATCTCGTCCGGACCCAGGAGAGCGGGGAAGCGGCTGCGGAGGAACCGGCGGACGCAGTAGCAGAGGTGGCAGGCGTCAGCATACCCGGGAGCTGGCTGGAAGCCCAGGTCGGCGGCGAAGCGCGCCAGCGCATGGGGGCCGCCGTCGGCGAGGTGGCGGACGATGGGATGCGCGGCGGGGTCGTAGGAGACGAGGGCCTCTGCCCGGGGGGCGTCGGTGAGATTCAGGCCCTGGCACAGATGCAGCCGGCCGTAGCGGTCCAGGTGGACGCGGGAGGGGGCGGTGAGCTGCTCGTGGGGGCAGGTGGTGAGCTCGCTGGCGGGCCGGAGCGGCCTGTCGCGCGCGAGCCGATGGGCGGCGCGCCCGCGGAACATGACGCCCTCGAGCGAGGTCTCCATACGGCTGGCCTGAAGGCCGGCGGCTGCGCACACCTCGAGCAGCGTCTCCACCTTCGCGAGAGGGATGTAGCGGCGGTGCCACTGGTCGGTGCTGACGCCCAGGCTGGTCAGCCCGGCGGCCAGGAGTTCGGCGACGCGCTCCTCGGCGAGCCCCCGTGAGGTGACCCAGGAGGCGTTGGTTAGGGCGGAGGGCGCCAGGCCGAGGCGGGTGGCGCGCCGGGTGAAGTGGAGCACGACCTCGTAGTGCAGGAAGGCCTCACCGCCCTCGGCGCAGACGGAGCGGACCGAGCCCGTGGCGGCGAGCTGGTCGAGGAAGCGGTCCACGTCGGCGACGCCCATGCCGGGCCCGCGCCCGGGCGCGCCCCAGACGAAGCAGTGGTCGCATTGAGACGAGCAGGCGTACGTGATGAGGAAGTGGACGCCCGAGATCGTGTGGCTCACCCGTCCAGGAATCGCCTCTGTCTGTTCACGGCTCCTTCAGCACAGTTCGCTATGTTACTGGGAGGTCCTCGCCCGCCGCCGGCGGGCGGGAAGGAGGCGTAACGTGGGAAAGACGGCTTTGGCGGTGCTGGCGCTGGCAGCGCTCGTGGGTGTGCTGGCGGCGGGGTGTGGGAGGGGGACTGGCGGCGGCGAGACGGAGGTCGTGGAGGCCCTCGTGCCGTGCGGCCAGATCGGACCCTTCACCGAGGTGGCGCGTCTGTTCGAGGAGGCGAACCCCGGCGTGAAGGTGGAGTGGGCGGCCGAGAACATGGTGGTGATGACGTCGAAGGTGCTGGACGGGAGGGCGAAGCCGGATGTCTTCCTGTCCATGGGGGACCTGGAGATGGACCAGTTGGAGGCGGCCGGGCTGCTGGTGCCCGGGACGCGGACCCCGTATGCCGAGAACTCGCTCGCCCTCATGGTCCCAAAGGGGAACCCGGCAGGAGTGACGCGCTTCGAGGACCTGGCGAAGCCGAGTGTGAGAGCCATCGCCGTGGCCGACCCTGAGCAGAACTCGGTGGGCAAGCACGCGGTGGACGCGCTGCAGAGCGCGGGCCTGTGGGAGCAGGTCAAGGGGAAGCTGCTGGTGGCGCGCTTCGCGGCGGACGGCAAGGATGTCACCGCGAGAGGCGACGTGCAGGCCAGCATCGGCTACTACCCTTGCTCGGTCGAGGTTCACGTGCCGGGGCAGGAGCCGGCCGAGCCGCGGAAGCTGACGATGGTGGGGCAGATCCCGGCCCAACACTACCCGCCGTTCTGGTGTGAGGCGGCGGTGATCGTCGGCGCCCGCAACCCCGAGGGCGGCCGGCGGCTGATCGAGTTCCTGTCCACGCCGGAGGCCCAAGAGGTGTTCGTCAAGTGGGCCTTCGTGCGGTACGCGGGCGAGGAGAGCGGCGACCAGGGCTGAGCGCGCCGGGGCCGCCAGCAGCACAAACGCAGCTCCCGCCGGCAGGGCGCAGCCGCGGCGGTGGGGTAACAGGGAGGGGGGGCCCCGCCGGAGGGGCGGGGAGAAACGGAGCCTGTCTGATGAAAGACAAAGTGGAGGCGGCCCTGGCGGAAGTGAGGCCGCTCTTGCAGCGAGATGGGGGAGACGTGGAGCTGGTCGAGGTGACGGATGACAACATCGTCCGAGTGCGCCTGACCGGCGCCTGCCACGGCTGCCCGATGGCGCAGATGACCCTGCAGATGGGCATCGAGCGGGCGCTGAAGCACGCCGTGCCCGAGATCAAGGCGGTGCAGGCGGTCGCCTAGGGGCAAAGATGTGACCGCCGTCGGAGGCGGCGGAGAGCGCCTGCGGCGCCCTCGCGCGCGGGTCACGCCGCGTGTTTCAAGGCGGCGCGGGCGAACTCCCGGAACAGGGGGTGGGCGCGGTTGGGGCGGGAC
>Ga0129301_1000628_pt1 | contig 19258 bp, 18 predicted proteins | sample ConPoolayeHmetaG_FD_94489 | JGI IMG/M metagenome (GOLD analysis project Ga0129301, IMG submission 94489) | Hot spring microbial mat communities from California, USA to study Microbial Dark Matter (Phase II) - Cone Pool mat layer H metaG ...
GTTGAGCGAGATCTGATTTTAGTCTATAAGGTTCGATTTTTTTAGGATTTTCAAAATAATCATAAATTTCATTTGATCTGTCTAAAAGAAAAAGAGCAGTAAAAATTATTTTTTCTTTTAAACTTAATTTTTTCTTTCCCTGCATTTATTTTTCCTCAAATTATTTACGATCGTATCATAAAATGAGGAAATAGTAAAGGGGGAAGGTTGGTTTTGAAAAGAGCAGTTGTTGTCTAAATAAAAAATGTGATAAATTATTTTAATGCCCAGAAGATTGTTAGGATTTTTATTTGTTTTTACTCTTCTTTTTATTATCTTTCCTCCTAAAGTTTGTTTAGCTAAAACTGAAATTACCCTTGATTTTAATAGCCAAGTGATAGTAGGAGAGGAGTTTGTTATTAATATTAATATTCAAGGTGCTTCGCAAAACGCAGAATATTATAAAAAAGTGAGGATCGGCGAGGAGAATTCTCAGTTAAATAAAGGAGAAACTTACGGCGAGGATAGTGGTCAGTGGTTAGGGGATACATCTTCTTGGGAAAAGTTTCCAAAGTTTATTACCGATAATAATGGAGAGTGGGTAGGATTCATAAAAGCAAAAGTAAAATCTGGATTATCACCGGGGAAATATTTATTACAATTAAGAATTCGTCGTGTTGGAACAACAATAAACGAGGATAGTTCTGAGTATGAGCTAATCGTAAGTTTATCTTCTATTGGTTCGTCCACCCCTACGCCTACATCGATTCCCACCCTGATTCCTTCTCCAACTTCTACTCCAGAAATTGAAAATATCTATCTTTCCGAAGTAATGCCTAATCCGGAAGATAGTAAAGAATGGGTAGAAATTTATAATGCTAATAATTTTCTGGTAAGTTTAAAAAATTGGCAGATAGATGATGTTGCTGATGGTGGTTCATCGCCAAAGACATTTTCGGCAGAAATAAACGCTAATGGTTTCTATATAATTGAGACTAGTAATGTTTTTAATAATGATGGTGATTCGGTGAGACTACTTGATTCGAGCGGTCAGGAAAAAGATAGTATGAATTATAATAGCTCGAAAAAGGGGATTAGTTGGTCTAAAGTTTCTGGTAGTTGGTGTTTGACAAATCCGACTAAAGGGGCTGCTAATGGCTCTTGTTTATCGGATTCGACTCTTACCGAGGAATCAATACCTACTTCTATTTCTTCTCCAACTCCTGTTCAGCTTGCCTCGACTAGTAGTCCGACTTCTGTTTTGGGATTAGCCGAGACTCCACAGTCAACAGTTTCTGGTGAAGAAAATTTTAGCAAAGAAATTTTTCTGGGCGAAGAGGGTGAGGTGATGGGCAAGAAAGAAGATATTTCATCACCCGCTTCTTTTAGTCAAAAAAAGTTCGGGAATAATGTCTTGCCATTGATTTTTATTGGTCTGGGTATTAGTATGATAGGTGTTTATTTTTGGTTGAATAAAAGGAGCAAAGAAAATTATTCTGATGAAACAGAAGTTGAAGAAATGTAAAAGCGTTTTAAGATTTAGCGCTCCTTTTGCTTGGATGGGAATTATTTTTTTTCTCTCTTCTCGACAAAGATTAACTTTTTCGGAAAACTATTTAATAACTTTTTTATTTTTTAAAACTTTACATATTATTGAATATGGGATCTTATTTTTACTTTGGAGAATTGCATTATATGATAAAAAAGAGGGTGTTAAATTGGCGATCTTAATCTCGGCTTTATATGCAATAGCAGATGAATTACATCAAGTTTTTGTTCCAACAAGAGAGGGGAGTATTAGGGATGTTTTGATTGATTTTCTTGGGATTTTTATTTTTTGGAAATTTTTACTTCAAAGATTTGAGGATTTGGCCAGAAAAATGAATCTAATAAAAGAGAAAGAGATAATTTGATTGCTTTTGTCCTCTTTTTATCCTCTTGACATCTATCCCAAAATAATTTTATTATGACAAGGTAGCCTGCCCATTACTCTTAGATTTTTATAGGATTTAAGTGAAAAAAAACTATTTGTTCAATAACTTTCCAGATAAATTTAAATTAGCCCGCGGTTCTTGGCGGGTTTTTTTGTTTTCCGATTAGGTTATTAAAGGTTAAAAATTTTTGAAGGGAGGTGAGAAAGAAAATGTCCAAAAAAATTGCGGCTTTAATTGGTGCGGGCGCGCTGTTTTTAGCGGCCGCCGCTCCAGCGCTGGCCTGGTGGAGCAGTGATACAGCTTATGTTAGTAATAGTGCGGTAGCAGTTGCCACTACCGGAGGCAATGGTCAAGGTAATGGTGCAAAGGTAAATAATTCTACTGTCGGTGGATGGTGTGGTAGTGGTTCAGTCACTGTGAGTGGAACTAACAGTATGACTACCGGAGATGCAGACGCTACTGCTACGGCAGGAGTGGTTGCTAATACTCATAAAGGCTGTCTGACCTGTGGCTGGTGGCATACGGATTTCGCCTCTGTTAATAATAGTGCAGTGGCCGTAGCTGATACCGGTAACAATGGTCAAGGTAATGGTTTAGAGGTAAATCATTCTACTGTTGGAAAGTATGGTAGTGGTTTAGTCAATGTGAGTGGGAATAATACTATGAATACCGGTGATGCCAGTGCGACATCCCGCGCTTGGGTGATGGTGAATATCCACTAATTCGTGGGTATTGGGTCAAGGGGTGTACCGCAAGTGGTACACCCCGGAAACCCGCAAAGATATTAAAAATTAAAATTCTAAATTCAAAATTCAAACGTTTTAAAATAAAGAAAGAAAAAAAATAAACTAATGTTTTTTAAAGTTTTTAAGAAAAAAGTCTGGCAGAAATTTTTAGCTCTTTTTTTGAGTTTTCTTCTTTTAGTTAATCCAATTACCATTCCTCTTGCCTTGGCGCAAGAAGTAGACCAAGAAGCATCGGCAACTGTTGAGGAAACAAGCCAAAATGAGGAATCTTCAACATCTTCTTCACCCGATTTAGAAACCAATGATCAAAAGACAAATCAAACAGATTCCCAGGAGGATCAACAATCATTAGCTGATCAACAACCGGATTCTACTCCAACTCCAACGCTGATTCCTGAAGCAGTAACTCCCACCCCAACGATTATCCCAAAAACTAATTCTGATGGTAATGCTACAATCCAAACTGGGGAAGCAAACTCCCAAGCAGTAGTGACAACTAAGGCAAATATTAATGAGGCAATAATTTCCGGTGAGATGACTACTTCTCAAGATCCTTGTGCTCCGCCAGTTGGAGAAACAACTTGTCCTCAGCCAGTGATTATTAATCAAGAAAATTCTGCTGTGGCAACAGATTCAGCTATTTCTTTGGCAAATACAGGCGAGAATACCATTGATGGCGTCTCGGGCGATGCTTTAATTAACACCGGCAATGCCACTGCTGGGGCAGAAATTGGCAATGAAATTAATACTAACTTAGTTATTTTTGATGATGAGGGGGATGGGGAACAATTGACTGATCAATCAACCGAGGACAATGATGAGGAGAATCCGTCGCAAATTATTATCGTTAATCAAAACAGCGGTGATTTAGCCAATCAAGCAGATGTTTCTGCCAATACCGGTGAAAATAGTATTAGCGAAAGTCTAGCTTCGGCAACGATTCAAACCGGCGATGCCCTGGCTTTAGCTAATGTTTTGAATCTTTTGAATACCAATATTGTTGGCTCTGATTTCCAATTTTATTTTTTAAATCTTTCAGATATCAACGGCGATATTAACTTTAATGAAGTTTGGAAAAAAATTGTTGAGAATAACAGTTTAACCGGACTTAACTTAGTTGGGGGAGAAAATTCAAATTTATTTTTACTTGAAAACATAAATCTTGCTGAGTTGACCAATGAAATTCAGGTTGTTGCTACTAGCGGCGGCAATAATGCTTCTGAAAACCAAGGAGATGTTTTAATAGCCACCGGCGACGCCACTGCTTTAGCCAATGTTTTGAATTTTGTTAATCTTAACTTTATCGGCTCTCAATTTTTATTTGGCGGCATTAATATTTTGGGTTCTTTTGTCGGCAATATTATCTTGCCCCGACCAGACAGATTTGCCGCTGATATGTTAGACGAGACAGAGGGAGCAAATATTTTTTTCGAGGCGACAAATAATGCTCTGGTTGAAAATATAGTTTCGGCTTCTGCCAATAGCGGTGTGAATACAGCTGACAATAGCGGAGGAGATAATACGATTGAAACGGGCGAGGCGATAAGCCGAGTTAATAGCCTTTCTTTTGTTAATCTTAATATTTTGAACAGTGATTGGTTCTTTTTTATGATTAATAATTTAGGTTCTTGTTTAGGAAAAATTTTTAACTGGTCAATGCCAGGTTCCCAGGAAAATCTTGAGGAAAACGGATCAATATTTCTTCAGCTTGGCTTAGACAATCAAAGTCAATCAAATGAGCAGAATCCATCTTTAGATAATCAGGCTGATGATCATTTTAGCCCTTTAAATTCAGTTGCGATTACCAATCAAGCCCAAATTGGCAATAATATTCAGGTTGCTGCCTCAACCGGAGATAATCAGGCGATTAATAATCAAGGCAATACGAAAATCGTTACCGGTACGGCTAAGGCTTTGGCTAATCTTTTAAATTTTGTTAATTTAAATATTTGGGGCAGCCGCTGGTTTGGGGGATTGTTAAATATTTTGGGCAGTTGGACAGGACATATTATTTTTGCCTATCCGGATATTGCTGTTTCATTTATTAATAATTCAGAAAGCGTTTTTTCAGATGAAACTTTTAGTTATACCGTTAATTTTAGAAATCAGGGCTATGATGAGGCTAATGATGTTCAAATAACCGTAGAAGTTCCCCAAGGAGTGATTTTTGTCGGTGACTCGAGCGGAATCTCAGCGGAAATTTCTGGTAGATTTTATACTTGGAATATTGGCAGATTAAGGGTTGGTGAACAAGGGTCTTTTGTTGTTATTGTCAAGATGGATCCCGATTATTATCCCCAGCAACATCTATCTTTTTGGGAAAAATTAATTCCTTCTGTCTGGGCGGCGGAGAATACGATTGAGAGTAGAGTTTCCTTAGTGGCTTTGGCAAAAACTTCTGATCCGGAAACAGATCTTTCTAATAATTCTGCCTCGGCGGTAACGATTGTTCATTACCCTGTTAATAATACCCAGCAGAATAACAATTTGGTCCAAGTTGCGAGTGATCAGGAGGAGGTTGATCAAAGACAGCCACTGCTAGAGATTACTGCCTCAAATAATGTTGGAAAACTTGTTTATCCAGGTGATACAGTTACATTTGAAATTATGATTAAAAATACCGGTGAAGGTACTGCTTATAATACCTATCTTTCTCATAGGCTTTTTGATCATAATCCCCAGGATTTTGGAACCGCCATTTTAAACATTGGAATCGTGGAACCAGGAAAAACAATAAAACTTTCTTTCGGTATGGCTTTGCAAGATGGTGGTTTGTTACCAGCTGGTCTTTATTTTACTGAGAGTCAGGCAATTGGTTTTGCGGTCAATGGCAATGAAGTTTTTTCTGATAAAGCAATTACTAGTTTTGAGATCAGACTGAAGAATAAATTAATTTCTGAAGTCAAAGCAGCAGAGCCAAGTAGTCAACTATTAGGTTTAAAACAGGATGCTTGCGAGCAAAAAGAAGAAGTTTTACCTTATGCGCTATTGCTTTTGCTATCTGTTTTGTGGATTAGCGAGAGAAAAATAAAAATTGTTTTCCAAGAAGTAAAAAAACTGCGAGGGATTAAAAAAGTGAGTTACCTTTCCCTTGAAATTACTACCTTTTTAATCGGATTAATTTCTTTTGGCTATTCCCTTTATAAAATAATATCTTTTTTAGGTCTTCTAAAAACAGGAGTTTTTGAGGTACTCAGTCGGGTCCTAAGATAATTAGTCTTGACTCTTTCTCTTGTCAAGGATTCAAGAATAATAATATAATGTAAAAGTGGTTTTGATGGCTTTCTAGCAAATGTTTTAGGGAGAAAGAATTTATGAAAAAAATAAAAATCTGGTTTAAAAATCTTTTCATTCCAGACGAAGATAATAATTTTCGGGCTAAAATTCTAAGTTCTTCTTTTTTGGCTTGTCTGGTGGGGATATTTTTGTTTGTTCAGACTCTCCTGAGTTTTTTAGCTTTAGTTAAGCCAGGGGTTTTAGGCTACTCAGCTGATATTACTCCTGAAAAAATAATCGAATTAACCAATAAAGAAAGACAAAAATTTGGTTTATCTCCTCTCCAAATGAATTCTCTTCTTAATGAAGCGGCCCAGAGAAAAGCCGCGGATATGTTTGCGTTTGATTATTGGGCTCATATCTCGCCTACTGGTAGAACTCCCTGGACATTTTTTAGAGAAGTGGGTTATTCTTATTCAGTGGCTGGTGAGAATTTAGCCAAAGATTTTTCTAATGCTGAAGGGATATTAGCAGCTTGGATGAAATCACCAACCCATAAAGACAACATTCTAGAGAGTAGATTCAAGGAGATTGGCGTAGCAGTTGTTGATGGGACCTTAAATGGTATTAGAACGACCTTGGTAGTTCAACTTTTTGGAACACCATTGTTAGCAAAAACAGCCCAGCAAGAGTCAATTAATAAACCAATTCTTGCTACCACCAATAATTTAGAACTTAATAATCCTTCGCTACCTACTGCTTCGGCTCAAGCTGAAATCCCTTCTCAAATTAATCCTTTAGGAATTACCAAAATAGTGAGTGCTTTTATATTTGGTTTATTAACTATTGCCTTAATTATTGATGGCTTAATAGTTTGGAAGAAGAAAATTTACAGAATTAGTGGTCGCAATCTTGCCCATGCTGGATTTTTAGTCATTGTATTTTTGCTAATTATGTTAAGTCAACAGGGGGTGATTAATTAATTTCAATTTTTTAAAATTTTTAAAAAATGATTAAAAATGATTAAAGAAGAGATCAAAAAATACCCACTTGATTATGCGATTTTGTTTATTGGTTTGATCAGTTTTTTGTTGGTTTTTGTTCAATTTTTTCATCTCCCCAAGGCTCAAAAACCAATTTTAGCCGCAACAGTGGCTTTTTATTTCTTTTGGGGGATACTTCATCATCTTTTGAGAAATCACCTGAATTTGAGAATAGTTTTAGAATATTTGATTTTCTGCCTCTTCGGATTTATTGTCACGACAATAATTCTCCGTTTGTTGTAACGATTTTTCCTCCCATTAGCTTGAGTTTGCGTTAAAGTTAAGTTTGGCGGTATAATAATTGTTGATGAATACTAATTACAATAGATTCATTTTTAGTCGCAAAATGCAATTTTCTAACCCTTCAATGGGGAAGATAGGTATTGAAAAGGCAGTGGCAACAATTAAACAATTTATTAAAGAACAGGAAGGAGACTATCAACTAATTATTGGTTCTGATTCTCATTTTCACCGTTCTAGAAAAGATAAAAAGTTAAGTTTTTTAGAATTGGTCACAGCAATTATTATTCATCGGAAATGCCATGGGGGAAGATTTTTTTGGACAAGAGTTAAGTTTAATAGATTCTTTTCTTTGAAAGAAAAAATTTATCAAGAAACTTTAGCTTCTTTGGAAATGGCCCAAAGACTAATGCCCTTTTTAAAAGATCTAAATGGTGAATTTGAAAAATTAGAGATTCATATTGATGTGGGTAATAATGGCCCAACCAGACAGATGATAAAAGAATTAGTGGCGATGGTCGTTGGTAATGGCTTTACGGCCAAAACCAAGCCTGAAGCTTATGGGGCATTCGTAGTCGCTGATAAGTATACTTGACGCAAGAGATTTTTAAGATATACTAAAAAGTAGATGAGAAAGATTCTTGTTACTGGTGGTTGTGGTTTTATTGGTTCTAACCTCATCCGATATTGGTTAAAAAGATACCCCAAAGATAAAATTATCAATCTTGACAAGCTAACTTATGCTGGTCATCTTTCTTCAACTAAAGACTTTGCTAGTAAAGCTAACTATCAATTTATTAAAGCTGATATTTGTAATATCAAGATCGTGAGCGAAGTGATGAAAGGAATCGACTGGGTTGTCCATATGGCTGCCGAGAGCCATGTTGATAGATCAATTATAGGACCAGCAAGATTTATTAAGACCAATATTGTCGGGACACAGGTTCTTCTCGATGCTGCCTTACAGGCTAAAGTCAGTAAATTTTTATATATATCAACCGATGAGGTGTTTGGAGAATTATCCTTAGGATCGAAAGAAAGATTTACAGAAAAATCTTTATACCAACCACACAGCCCTTATTCAGCTTCTAAAGCAGCAGCTGATCACCTTGTTAGAGCTTACCATATAACTTATCATCTGCCGACTCTAATTATTAACTGCTCGAATAATTACGGACCTTATCAGGATCCCGAAAAGTTTATTCCTAGAGCGATTACTAACGTTTTGGAAGGTCAACCAATTCCGATTTATGGTGATGGGCTTTATACTCGTGACTGGCTCTATGTTAAAGATCATTGTCGGGCAATTGAGTTGGTGCTAAAAAAGGGGAAGGTAGGCGAAACCTATTGTGTTGGCGGAATGGCAAAGGATGTTAACAATTTGACTTTAGCAAGAACAATTTTGAAAATTATGGGCAAAGGAGAGAAATGGATTGTATTTGTGAAAGATCGTCCTGGGCACGATCGTCGATATGCAGTTGACTGGTCGAAAATTAAAAACCAATTAGGTTGGCAACCAAAATACAAATTTGAAAAATCATTAAAGTTGACTGTTTGTTGGTATCAAAAGAATGGGTGGTGGTGGCGACCATTAAAGGAGAAAACAGAAAGATTTTACCAAAAGTTAGATAAAAAAATTAGTAAATGATCAAAATAATTGAACAAGTTAAAAAAAATTTAACGAAACAGGATTATTTGCCGAAAAGATCCATTGATGGAGTAAAAATTTTAGAGTTAAAAAGATTTTTAGGAAGTGATGGTTCTTTTAATGAGTTGGTAAGGATCAAAAATGGCCAAATAATAATTCCTGAAGAGCTAAAAGGATTTAAAATTAAACAAATTAATCATAGTCGAGTGGTGCCGGGAGTAATAAAGGCTTGGCATTGCCACCAAAAACAGGATGAAATTTGGTTTATTCATCCTGAAACAAAAGTTATTGTCGGCCTACTTGATATAAGGGAAAACAGTAAGACTAAAAGGTTGTCAATGAAATTATCATTGGGAGATGGAAAAGCTCAGTTAGTTTATATCCCTCGAGGAGTAGCTCATGGATTAAGTAATCCATACCAGAAAGAGGTAACAATGACATATTTAGTTAATAATTGGTTTGATGGGAGTGACGAATGGCGATTACCAGACGACTTTTTAGTCGGTAAAGAATTTTGGGAAATAGAAAAAGGCTAAGATGAGAAAGAAAGTTATAGGGACAGGATTGAGTGGTTTGGTTGGATCCAGGATCAAAGAATTGTTGATCAACGAATTTGATTTTATTGATTTTTCGTTAGCAACAGGCGTGGATATTCTTGATTTCAATTCTTTAGAAAGTGCATTTCAAAAATATCCTCAGGCAGAAACCGTTCTCCATCTAGTGGCTTTTACCGATACCAAGGCCGCTTGGGAACAGCGGGGAGATAAGAAAGGATTATGTTATTCCTTGAATGTTAACGGGACTCAGAATGTAGTTGATTTATCTCATCGATATAAAAAATATTTGATTTATTTTTCAACTGATTTTGTTTTCAGTGGTGAGAAAGAGGGTGTTTATACAGAAGAAGACAAACAAGATCCAATTGACTGGTATGGCTATACCAAATATCTAGGCGAGATTATCGTCCAAAAAAGCAAGTTGGCGGCTGCCATTGTAAGGATTGCTTTTCCTTTTCGAGCGAAATTTGAGCCTAAAAAAGATCTTGTCAGAAAAATTATTGATGGTTTTAAAAATCAAAAGCTTTGGCCAATGTTTACAGATCAAATTATCACCCCGACTTTTATTGATGATATTGCTTTGGCAATGAAATATTTCATTACTCAAAAACCAAAAGGAATTTTTCATTTAGTTGGTTCTTCATTCGAATCGCCTTACAAAATAGCCTTAAAAATTGCTGAGGTTTTTGGTTTTAATGACGTCATCCCTGCCTCATCTCCACCTCAGGATCAGCGGGAGTATTTAAGAGGTGAAAATAGAAATTTGATTAAAAAAATCAGTTTGGAAGAGTATCATAAGAATCTACCAATTGGTTCAAGAAGATGGCAAAAGAATTTGAGTTTAAGCAATCAGAAAGTAATTGCCTTGGGAATTAAGATGAAAACTTTTAGCGAGTCTTTATTAGAGTTTAAAAAACAGTGGCAGGATTAAAATGAAAGGATTAATTACTGCTGGCGGTCGAGGTACTCGATTAAGGCCGATAACATTTACTATCAATAAGCATACAATTCCTATTGCCAATAAACCAATGATTCTTTATCCTTTAGAATCGATGGTAAAAATTGGGATAAAAGAAATTGGGGTGATTGTTAACGAAACAAAGCCGGAAATCGAAGCCATATTGGGAAATGGTGGAAGATGGGGGGTGAAAATAAAATATATTTTCCAAGAACAGCCATTAGGCTTAGCCCATTGTCTTAAAATTTCTCAAGATTTTTTGAAGAAAGACAAATTTATTTTTTATTTAGGCGATAATATTTTTACCGGAGATCTTGCTTCAATTGCGAAAAAATTTATCAAGAGCAATGATAGTTGCCATTTGTTATTAGTTGAAGTTGATGATCCTTCAAGGTTTGGTCAGGCAATAGTTAAAAATGGCAGGGTGATAAAAACAGTTGAAAAACCCCCAAAACCAATTTCAAAATGGGCAATTGCCGGAATTTATTTTTTAGATCATCATTGTTTTGAAAGTTTTAAGGGTAGAGAGGCAATTAAACCTTCAGCTCGGGGCGAACTAGAAATTCCTGATGTTTTTCAATACTTAATTGACCATAAATTTAGGGTGACGGCAGAAAATGTAACTGGTTGGTGGAAAGATACTGGCAGAATGGAGGATCTGCTTGAGGCAAATAGACTAATTCTTGATGCTTTTAATGGAAGAAAAATCTTGGGCAAAAGTATTAATAGCACATTTATTGGCGATGTAAAAGTTGGCAAGAAAAGTTTGATTAAGAATAGCATAATTCGGGGGCCAGTGGTGATTGGCGAAAAGGTAATAATTAAAGATTCTTATATTGGTCCTTATACTTCTGTTTATCATTCTTGTCTAATTGAAAATAGTGAAGTAGAAAATAGTATTCTTCTTGAAAATGCAGCAATAAAAAACATTACCAGAAGGATTGATTCTTCGTTGATTGGCAAAGAAAGCATTGTTCAAACAAATTCTCAAAAACCTAAAATACTTAAATTTTTAATTGGTGATAGCTCATTAGTTAGTTTAGACTAGGTTTAGATTGATTTTGATCAATGGCAGAGAAGCTTTATAACTATCTAAGAGATATTATTGGTTTTCAGATCGAGGGAGAAGAATTAGTTAAATCTTTCGAGAAAGAGTATGAAAATTTTTTGGAGAGAAGATTAGAAGATTGGCGATATCCCAGATTAACCCAAGAAGAAATTATTAAAATTGTTTCTGTAGTTTCAGAAGGATATTTTATCCCGGTCAAAGCTAATCGAGAGTTAGTGATTGATAAAAGTTATCAAGAGTTTTTGAGTAGCATCTCAAGACTAATTAGACTTCATCAGGGAAAAATGAGACGGCTAGAAATTAAATCTGCTGCTGAAGAGATTATAAAAAGGATAAAATTTGGCGACATGCGAAAAACTTTTATTTGGTATCTTGGAGGAAAATTTGAAACAATCCCGATTCAGACAGAGGAAAATCTTATTATTGAAAAAGGAACCTTTGGCATCGTGGAAAACTCGGCTTGGGGAGTTTTTCCTAGTTATTTTAGAATTGTTTGGGAGGGTTTTAGTCCAGAGTCTCCCGGAAGAGTTTCTCTGGTTCCTGTAGTTTCTTTTAACCAGGGAGCGGAATACGAGTTAGAGATTTTTCATAATAAACAACCAAAGGATTTTAACCTTACTTTTGCTGACCAGATTAAAGAAAATAGGAAGTGGTAGGCGACGAAATCAGTTTTTGAATGAAACCTCTTCATCCTGGAAAGCTATAAGTTTCTCTGGGCTTGGCTTCTTTCTTGTTTCACTTCCTTATGATTAGTAGGGTATTCTGAGGTGCGAAACAAAAAATATAACTGATCCAGATAAAATTGGGATTAAGAGATTGTCATCAATTTTCTTCCCTTGCCATTTTGGCTCCGTATATTCTAAGACAAAAGTAGCCAAACTGCCGGCAAGAGCAGCAGGAATAACAAGATATTGAGCTGAGATAAGTAATGTGGCAAAAAAAGAAGCTAAAGCAGCTTCGATTCTTTTCTTTCCTCTTGATTTTAAAAATGATCCGGCGAGGGCATTGACAGAATCGCCAATTGCTAGATTTAGAATTGCTACTAAAGCAATATTTTTAGGAAAAATTATCCAGGACAGAAAAGCGCTTAAAGTAAATAAAAAAGCACCAACAGCTAAGTGTTTTTTATGGTAATTTCGTTCAAATAATAAAATAAGGAATTTGATTTTTTTTGGCAGAAAAGGTGAAATAAAAACGATAAAAAAGTTGAGGATTAACCACCAAAGAAATAAATTTGTAGTTAAAATTTGATAATCAAGAAGAAAAACAAGTATAAATCCATAAAAGAGGTGGATTATTTTTCGGCGAATATTAAGATCTCTTTTCCAAGCAAGAGTTTTTTTACTCCGAGCCAAAAGGTAGACAAACCAAAAGATTAAAGTAGATATTAAAAAACCGCCAAAAATATCTTTTGGATAATGGAAACCAAGTTTTACTCTAGAAATAGCAATGATCATTAAAATAGCAAACCATAACCAAGAAAACTTTGGATAGATAAAAGTTAAAATCCAAGCGAATAAGGTCCCAAGTGAGGTGTGAAGCGAAGGAAAAGAATAATCCTGAGGAATATTTGTTTTTGTTCCCAAGATTAATGGATTTTCACTAAAAGGCCGCGGCTGGGCAGTAATTTTTTTTAATAATTGAGTAATGAATGTAGTAGTGGCAGTAGTTGATAAAAAAAGAGTAAAAAAATATCTTCTTTTTCTGATAAATCCAATCAGAAGTGGAAAAAAAACAATTAAAAAGATTAAAATTTGAGAGTTTAAAAGCTGGTAAAAATCCATTATTTTTTCTTCATTTTGACATTTTTAGCTCGCCACTCAAGAATTTTTTTATGATTGCCTGACAAAAGGACCTTAGGTACTCGCCAGCCTTTAAAAATTGGAGGTCGAGTATATTGAGGATATTCAGTTGAAAATTCAAAATTCAAATTTACAGGTTGAGGATAAAGTTTTTTTAATCCAGGTGAAAAAGATTCTATTTCCGAGGCGCCCTTTTTTTCTAAAACTCCGGGAAGAATTCTAGAAATAGCATCAATAATTACCATTGCTGGAAGTTCTCCGCCAGAGAGGACAAAGTTGCCAATAGAAATTTCCTCATCAGCAAGATATTTTCTTACCCTCTCGTCTATCCCTTCATAATGACCGCAAATTAATATTAACTGGGAGAATTTTGCTAATTTTCTAGCCATTCGTTGATCAAAAAGTTTTCCCCGAGGAGAAAGAAGAATGATTTTTCCTTTTTTATGGCAAAGATTTTTAAGTGCCTTATAAATTGGTTCAATCCGGAGAATCATTCCCGGCCCTCCACCATAAGGAGTATCATCAACTGTACCTCTTTTGTCAATTGCCCATTTTCTTAAATTATGGATCTTAAGATTTAGTGCTTTAATTTTTCTTGCTTTCTTAATCATGCTCCATTCTAAAAATGGAGCAAATAATTCGGGGAAAATAGTAATTACGTCTATTTTCATTTTTAAAATTTTAACACAATCCAGCGGAGAGGCTTCATTCGTCAGCTAAGGTGAAATCAGCCAATCTTGGTTGGATGTTTTAAGAGGAATTCTTAAAAAGAAAGATTTGGCTTTCTGTCAAGTTTAGCAAGATTCTTAACAAACTGATTTTCTTGAGCTTTATAAGAACCGGTTACAGCAATCATTGCTGCATTATCTGTGAAAAGCAATTTAGAATAAGGGATGAATAAAGAAAGATGAAATTTTTTAGTTATTTTTCTTGCTTCTTGACGCAAAGCAAGATTATTAATTACCCCGCCACCAAGAACAAGTTGTTTAGGTCGATATCTTTCAATTGCTTTTTTAAGTTTAATACCGATGGATTTCACTAAGGCATTCTCAAATGAAGCGGCGAAATCTTGAAAAAATTTTTTATCTTGTTTTTCTTCTGGTATTTTTTGTAATTGATAAAAACAAGCGGTTTTTAAACCGGAAAAACTAAAATTTAAACTATGGTCTTTAGCCATAGGAATTGGTAATTCAAATCTTTTAGGATTACCTTCTTTTGCTAGTTTAGCAATTATTGGTCCCCCTGGATAACCCAGCTTGAGCATTTTTGCTACCTTATCGAAAGCTTCTCCAGCAGCATCATCTAAAGTTTCGCCAATCAGTTTATATTGGCCAAAATCTTTCATTAAAACTAATTGAGTATGACCGCCAGAGACAAGCAGTCCCAAAAGAGGAAACCGAGGTTTTGCTTTAGTAAATGGCCCTTTCCCTAAAGAGTTTAGGGCGAATGCTGATAATAAATGTCCTTCCATATGATTGATAGCAATTAAGGGTTTTTGGTATTTTTTTGCTAATTTTTTAGCTTTTTTAATCCCAACCTCAAGAGCAATTGCTAACCCTGGGCCTTGAGTAACAGCAATGGCATCGATATTTGACAAGCTTATTTTTTTTCTCAACCCTAATCTCTTGCTGGCAATGTTAGCCCTCTTAATAGCATTATTAATTACTTCATTAATATGTTTGTGGTGAGCTCTTCTGGCTAAATCGGGGACAACTCCGCCCCAAGGTTGGTGAATTTCTATTTGGGACCAGATAACATTGCTCAAAACTCTTCTGCCAATAGTGATAGCCGCGGCAGTTTCATCGCATGAAGTGTCAATGCCTAAAATAATTAATTGATTGTTGATCCTAGCCATCTGAGATATTATACTTAAAAATATGAAAAATTGTATTTTTTGCCAAATTGCTAGGGGAAAAATCCCTTGCTTTAAAATTTACGATGATGAGGATTTTTTAGCCTTTTTAGACCTCTTCCCTTGGTGCGAAGGTCATACTTTAGTCATTCCCAAGAGACACTATCGTTGGGTTTGGGATGTTAAAAATCCAGATCAATATTTTAAGGTTGTTCATAAAATTGCCAATCATTATAGAAAAATTTTTAATACTGAATTTATAATGAGCTTTATTTATGGTTACGATGTACCTCATGCCCATATTCATCTTTTGCCCAACTCGCGAGGTAAAATTGCCATTTATCCGAAAGAAAAAAAGAAGCAATTAAGCCAAGAAGAGGGAGAAAAATTGGCGGAGAAGTGGCGCTTAAAATGATAATTAAGCTATTTTGTGAATGTAATTCTTCTTTGATTTTCTCCCAGATGTTCAAAACCAAGCCAAATAATTTTGACTGGTTTGTTAGCAATGACCCTTTCCAAAATTTTTCTTCCTTTTTCTATCCATTCGACCACGATAACAGTTTTTGGCTTTAGCATAGTGGTAATCCCTAATTGGAGAAATTCTTTTGGCGATTGGATTCTCCAAGTATCAAGATGGTAAAGCTTACCTTTGAATTCATTAAGGGCAAAAGGATATTCATGAACGAAAGTAAAGGTGGGTGAGGTGATTGTTTTTTTAATTCCAAGGGTCTGACCGATGCCTTTAGTAAATTGGGTTTTCCCAGTTCCTAATTCGCCCTGAAGGGCAAAAATAAGACAAGAATTTTTAAGGAGGTGAAGATTTTGTTCTAAAAGATTTTTTGCCAACTCTCGAGTTTCTTTTTCCGAATTAGAAATTATAGAAATTGTTTTAAATTTTGAAAAATCAATTTTTCCTTGGCGAATAATCTCTGGTTGATCTTGGGTAGTATCAATGACGACAGAAGGTGGATTGAAGGGTAATTTACCAGCGTCAATAACAAGATCAATTAGTTTTGTTCTTGATTGAGGAATATTTTTTAAAATGTCTTTGATTGAATAAGGGGTTTTGCCACTAGAAATATTAGCCGAGGTGGCGGTAATTGGTTTGCCCAAATTCTTTATTATTTCCAGAATAAGAGGATAATCAGGAATTCTAATACCCAAAGTTCCGTTGGCTGATTCTATCCGGGGGTCAACCTTGTGTCTTCCTTGACAAACGATAGTGATTGGGCCAGGGAGTAATTTGTTAAAAATATTTTCTGCTGTTGGGTTAGTTTTTACATATTGATAAGCCATTTTTTGATCGGCAACTGCGATTGAGATCGGTTTTCCTTTTCTCCCTCCTTTATATTGCAATAATCGATTAACTGCTTTTGGATTAGTCGCATCTACCCCAGCACCATAACAAGTTTCTGTCGGATAAATTATTAATTTTCCTTGCAAAATTACTTCTTTGGCTTCAAGAATTACTGTCTTTTTGTGACTTCTTTCTAAATTAATAATTTTCATTTTCAAGATATTTTACAATTTTTGTCTTTGAATTGAAATTTTTCTGTAATAATGATATTTTTATCACTAATGAAAATTACCGTAATTGGTGCAGGTTATGTAGGATTAGTAACAGGTTTATGCCTGACAAAATTTGGTCATCAGGTTTGGTTTTTAGAGAATAATGCGGAAAAAATTTTTTCTTTAAAAAATGGTAAGTTGCCATTAGTAGAACCAGGATTAGATCTTCTTTTTAAACAAGCAACTAAGGGCAAAAAAATCTTTTTTTCTCGTTCTTATCCTTCAGTGATCAATAAAACTGATATTTGGTTTGTTTGTGTTGGCACTCCTTCTTTGAAAGATGGCAGTTGGAGTCTAGCATATGTCTTAGAGGCGATTAAAACTATTTTAAAATTTAAAAAACCCAGGAAAAAAGGTATTTTGGTAATTAAAAGCACGATAGACCCAAATCGTGTTTTTCAATTAAATAAGTTAGTTGCTCAAGATAGAAACGTTACTTTTGCAATTATGCCAGAATTTTTACGCGAAGGTAGTGCTGTTGAAGATTTTCTTAATCCTACAAGGCTTGTGGTGGGGATAGAGGACAAAGAAGCTCTAAGCAAACTCCTTAAGCTTCATAGAAAAATCCGAGGGAGAAGAATTATCTGTTCACCAGTCGAGGCAGCCTTAATTAAAGTTCTCAGTAATGTTTTTTTACCAATGAAAATTTCTTTTGCCAATTTAGCTGCCTGTTATTGTGAAAAATTAAAAGCTGATATTTGCCAAGTTATTGAAGCAGTTGGCCTGGATCCAAGGATTGGAAAAAGTTATTTAGGAGCAGGTTTGGGTTTTGGTGGTTCTTGTTTTCCTAAAGATACCAGAGGGATTATTGTTTCCCTAAGAAGGTTAAAAATTAGCCCTTTATTGTTTAAGTCGGTTTTAAAAATCAACGACCAGATGGTTAAGTTAATGAGACAAAAAATTAAAAAATGTTTTAAGAATAAATTTAATAACAAAATTGTTGTTTTGTGGGGGTTAACATTCAAGCCAAATACGGATGATATTAGGGAATCAAAATCTATTCAATTACTTGATTATTTGAGCTGTTTAGGATTTAAAGAATTAAGAGCCTGCGATCCTTTAGTGGGAAAAGTGGTCAAAAAAATGTATCCTCAGGTCAAATATTTTCAAAATCCTTATCAATCTGCTCGAAATGTTGATGGAGTAATTCTTGCCACTGAGTGGGATCTGTTTAAAAAAGTTAATTTTAAAAAATTGGCAAGATTAGTGAGACAAAAGATTGTTTTTGATGGCAGAAATATTTTGGATAAGATAAAATTAGAAAAAATTGGTTTTAAATATTATGGTATTGGGAGGTAAGAGTGGAAAAACAAACAGCGGTAGTAGTGATTCCTACCTATAATGAAGCCGAGACTATCGGCAAAATGATTGACTTTTTGTTCAGGCAAACTTTTCCTGGGATTACCAACTGGATTTGTAAGGTGCTAATTGTTGACGCTAACTCTCCTGATGGGACAGCGAACATAGTTAGGGGAAAACAAAAATTATACAAAAATCTTCATTTATTTGTTGAAGAAAAGAAAGAGGGGATTGGAGCAGCTTATGTTAAGGGATTTCGCTGGGCAATGAAGGAATTAGGCGCTGATGTTTTAATAGAGTTTGATGGTGATTTTCAACATCCTCCCCAGACAATTCCAGTGATGCTTAAAGAAATTGACCAGGGAGCTGATTATGTTTTAGGCTCACGGAAAATTAAAGGCGGATCTAATCCAAAAGGTTGGGGTTTTAAAAGGCTTTTCTTCTCTGAAGTCGGCGGTTTAGTGGCAAGATTTATCTTGTTTTTCCCGACAAAGATGTTTTTTAAAATTACTGATCCAACCACCGGGCTTAAGGCTTCTAAAGTTAAAGGATTTATTGATCAAATGGATATGGATCATTTGTATTCTAAAGGGTTTGGTTATAAATTAGAATTTTTGTACAAAATGGTTAAGTTGGGAGCAAAAGTTAAAGAAATTCCTTTAAAATTTCAATTACGCCAAGCAGGAGAATCAAAAATTACTTCTAATACAGCCAAGGATATTCTCAGAACAGTTGTTCTTTTGCGCTGGAATGATCAACAAACACAAAGTTTCTTGAAATTTGCGATTGTAGGTTTTATTGGCTATATTGTTAATGCTTTGGGTCTTGAGTTGTTTTATCATCTTGGCTTTTCGCCTGGTTTAGCGGCTGCCGCCGGAGCGGAATTGGCAATAATTTCTAATTTTACTTGGAATAATCTTTGGACATTTAGATACAAAAAAATTAGCGGTTTTGGGAATATTATTAAGAAATTTTTTGCCTTTAACCTAACCTCGGCTGGGGCAGTGGTGATTCAATTTGTGGTTGTTGGGTTAGGAACAAGGTTGACTGGTGATCAATGGCGACAAATTTGGTTAGTGATTGCGATTGGTTTCTTTATTATTCCTTACAACTGGTTAATTTATAACAAAATTATTTGGAAAAAATCTGAGACAAAAGAGTGATCTTTAAAGCTAATTTTTGAATCTGTTGATTAGTGAGATTTTCAAAAACAGTTTCCAAGATTGGAGGTTCGATTTGTATCTTGTTGATTATTTTTTTTGCCTCATTTTTAGTCACAAATTGATTATTAAGTTTTGCCCAATCAATAATTGCTTCTCTAATTATATTTTTTGGTTTTCCTAAAC
>Ga0129301_1000629_pt1 | contig 19252 bp, 19 predicted proteins | sample ConPoolayeHmetaG_FD_94489 | JGI IMG/M metagenome (GOLD analysis project Ga0129301, IMG submission 94489) | Hot spring microbial mat communities from California, USA to study Microbial Dark Matter (Phase II) - Cone Pool mat layer H metaG ...
AGATTGTATTGTAAGGTGACATCCAAAAAACAACCAACATGAGTGATGATTAAAATGAGGGGAGCAGTAATCCTCCTGGCGTTTCTTCTCCTTTTTGTATCAGCCTCTCTGTTAATTCCCTCGCCAATGTTTCCTGGAAACGTTTTTCGTGAATGGATTGGAAATGCGGCAAGTGGATATTCAGAATATTTAAGTGCAGTTTTCTACGGCGTTTTTTATGGTGTCATTTTCTGGCTGGTTTTTACAGTTATAAGTAGAAGGCTTGAAGAGGAGAAGTAGCGTATAAAATTTGGAAATTTGCATTATTCTATAGGTTGTGATAGAAAACCTACAAGCTTAATAGTGCTTCTGCATTTGTTGCACATTAAAATTAATTCCGCCAACTCGTCGTCCTTGACTTTTGTTTCAACAATCTGATAGTTTTCATCCGTTTCATCATCCGGCGAGATCAATGTTCCACATTTTGGGCATGTAAATGCTCCGTCACCGTCAATTTTTGTCAAATCAATCGTGTACATCACGCTTTTCTTAACATCTGCTTTTTTCATCATATTAAACACCATTTTTATTTTTGCTATTTTGTTCCATGGTTGGCCAAGAATATAATTAACGATTATGAATTCTAAATAAGTATTATAAGTAACAATTCTGCTAAAGCGAAGTTAGACTACTTGAGTAATATAATAATGGTAATGCAAGCAAAACTATGTTTCTCCCGTTAGTCATAAGTGCATATTTTACTCTCAATGGTGGTCCAAAATCAACTGTTCTTTCTATGTATTCGTACTTTTTAAGCATTTTAAGCTTATCAGATAACGTGCGAGAGTTTACACCCAGAATCTTCTTTAATTCACTGAAACTTGTCGAGCCTTTTAAGAATAAAGTATAAAGTATTTCAAGGTTCCATTTCTGCGATAGTCTATTGAAGCTTTCCTCAAGATCTTGCATGTCTTCTTTTAAGTCTTCAATGCTTATTTCTTGTTTCTCCATTATATGTCGAAGCGTATCCTCAACGCCCTTTAATGTTCGTTTTATTCGTGCTTCAACAAGTTTGTGAAGTTCACCTTTCAATGGTTTCTGCGAGTCCACTTGCTTACACCTAGTGTGAGCGTGCTCACTTCACAATTTATAAAGGTTTACTTATACAACAAAGTATAGAAAATATATCACCTCTGGAGAGAGAATCATTGAAGTTTGAAGTAGTTGTAGTTGGAGCTGGAACAGCCGGATGTCTAGCTGCAAAGACTATTGCAGAAGCTGGTTTAAACGTTTGCCTTGTTGAAAGGAAAAAGAGGGAAGAAATTGGAGAGAAAATCTGTGGTGATGCTTTAGGTGAGCATCATTTAAAGAATTTGGATTTGGAGAAACCGCAGAGTGGTGAACTTGAAAAAAGAATTGAGGGCATTAAAATTTATTCGCCAGATTTAGAAACAGTCTTCACAGTTAAACATGAAGATTTTGTTGGTTACATTTTGAACAGACGCCTTTTTGGACAATGGCTTTTGAAAAAAGCCCTTGATAAAAATGCTGTTCTTCTTGATTCTACACAATTTTTGGAGCCGATAATTGAAAAAGGCTTTGTGACCGGAATTTTAGCAAAAGACCTGAAAACTGGCAATAAAACTGAACTAAGAAGCAAGGTTGTTGTGGATGCCAGCGGTTTTATTGCTGTGATTCGTCGAAAGCTTCCAAGAGAAATGGGAATAGAAAATGAGATTTCAAATGATGATGTTGAAGCATGCTATCGAGAGATAAGGCAACTGAAGCAAGAACCCGAGAATACTGGTTACTGCGAAATTTACCTAAGCCAAGAGAAAACTCCTGGAGGCTACGCTTGGCTTTTTCCTAAGAACGGTGCAAAAGTCAATGTGGGTCTGGGAGTTTGTATGCAAGACAAATTTCCAAATCCAAAAAATCAGCTCTATAAACACTTTTTGAATGCTCCAACTTTTCAGGGTTCCTTGCTTCTGAATGGTGGCGCATGGTATGATCCGACTCGAAGACCACTGGATAACATGGTTTGGAATGGGGTCATAATCATCGGTGACGCTGCATGCTTGGTAAATCCTATACATGGTGGCGGAATAGGTCCATCCATGTTAAGTGGTAATCTTGCTGGAAAAACAATAGTTGAAGCTTTAGAGGAAGGAGCTGTCAGTCAAAATTCTCTGTGGCTTTACAATTGGAGATATATGAAATCGTATGGTGCAAAGCAAGCTTGGCTGGATGTTTTCCGCATGCTACTTTTAAAGTGCAACGATAAAGACCTAAACTATGGAATGAAATATAAACTCTTGACAGAAGAAGATGTTCTAAAAGCAGGTTTAGGCGAAGGGTTTCACATAAACATAACTGAAACAGCAAAAAGAGTTTTTAGAGGAATAAGAAGGGCACGATTTCTTAACAAACTCAGGCTCACAGTTAACTTCATGAATCAAGTTAAAGTTCACTACAAAAACTATCCAACAAAGCCTGAACAATTTGGAGAATGGCGAATCAAAACTGAATCGCTATTCAGCGAAGCCAAGTCAAAACTCATGGGGTAATGCTATTCAGCTCCTATGAGAAACTCGTTATAGAAAACCTAGCCAGCCTATTCGTATTTGTTGCAGTAAATCAAAAACGCTAGACTATTTTCTTATTGATTCTGAAAGCTTGCATAACTATTATTGGTTTGATGATCAATTAGAATAATGAAGTGCAGTCATATGCGTGTTGCAGTATTGGCTACAGGTGGCAAGGACTCCACCTTAGCGCTTTACAAAGTCATCAATGAAGGTTACGAAGTAAAGCATCTGGTAAGTATGATTCCGTTACGAGAAGACAGTTGGATGTTCCATTATCCAAACATTCGCCTAATGGACCTTTTTGCAGAAGCTGTAGACATTTCACTTGTGAAGGCTGAAACCTTTGGGATTAAGGAAGAAGAGGTTGAAGACTTAAAATGCTTAGTCAAAAAGCTTGATGTTGAAGCCCTAGTTTCCGGGGCAATAGCCTCGCAATATCAGAAGACAAGAGTTGAAAGAATCTGTAAGCAGTTGGGGTTAAATTGCATAACGCCTCTTTGGCATAAAGATCAATTGGAGATTTTAAACGAAATTGTAAACCTCAAATTTGATGTGATCATCACTGGAGTTTACGCTTATGGATTCGATGGGGGATGGCTGGGAAGGCGAATAGACGGTGAGGCAATAGAAGCGTTAATGGAACTAAACAGGAAATATGGCGTTTCGCTTGTTGGTGAAGGTGGCGAATATGAAACCCTTGTTCTTGATGGGTCATTCTTCAAAAAGAGGATAAAAATCATTGAAGCCGAAAAACTGTGGAAAAACCAAAATGGCTATTTTCTAATCAAGAAGGCAAAACTTGAAAGCAAATATTCATCATCCTAAAAAACGTTGAAAGCGTGAGCTTTATAGTGTTCGTGTTACATTTTTAATTTGGGAAATTTATGGTTGAAGAAAGAGACTTAATAGAGTTTCTCAGAATGCATGATGGTAAAGCCTCTTTAAATGATATTGCAGAAGGCACGGGTATACCAAAGTATGGACCCAACAGTGCTTATGCACTTTTGCAATCTTTAAAAAATAAAGGTGTTGTTGACCGCCGTGGCGAACTTTGGATCTTAACAATTGAAGCTATGCCTTCTGAAAAGGCAAAAGAAACATCTGCTGAAACATCTAAAAAGGAAGAAGCCGCTCCGCCTGAAGTTGAAAAAATTATGAAAGCCATGGCAAAAACCATTGCAGAAGCAATGAAAGGCGCTGCTTCCCCACCAGATGAATGGGAATTGGCTACAAAGCCTATGGTTACAAAAATCGAGAAGAAAGAAGAAAAACTAAGCTTTCTCGTTTTAAGACCTGATGAAGCGCCAGAAGCGAAAAAGCCACTGATAGGTTTTACTACAGGCACTTTTATAGATAATTTCTTCTTAACGTCTGAAGGGAAATCGCTTAACGGAGTTCCAATATGCGGGCAATTTGCCATAACTGGTTTGCCTGGTGCTGGAAAATCAATACTTATTGAAGAGATAGCTGTGAGAGTTGCGGCTTCTGACAGAAAAGTGCTTTTGGCAACAGCTGAAGATACTTGGAAAAGTGCTACTCCACGTTTTGATTTGCAGTCTCGGTTGAAACAAAAAGCGGATATTTTAGGCCTAGACTGGAACAGAATTCGTGAAAACCTTTTTGTGCTTGACACAGTAGCTTATCCAGAATTGCGGGATTGGAATACCTTTGCAGAAACTTATCGCTTTGTTGCAGAAAAAGAGAAAATTGAATTAGTCCTTGTAGACTCTGTAACGGTGCTTGAAGCCTATCGTGGAGCACTAAAATATCGTGTCATGGAATTAGCAAGATACAACCAAGTCAACGGCATCACAGCCCTATATGTCAATCAGAGAAGTTCAGAAGTTTGGGACAGCTATGATATGGCAGGAGGCATAGGTTTAGCCCATAATCTTGACGGAACAATAATAATTGACTATGGACGTGTATATTGGTGTGACCAGCAAGTTGATTTAGAAGCACAAAGAGGTGAGTTTGTTCGCATAGCCCGTGTTCTTGACTGCAGAATGAGTAATTTTGAAAGAAGAAGAATAAAAGTTGACATTACAAATGAAGGTTTTCTGAAGGCAATTGAACCTATACCGAAAGCTGAAGAGACAAAGACTCAGTGAAACTGCAAAATGTCAATAGTTAAACCGCCTTCATTCAAAGAATTAGTTAAAACTTATGGGAATCCACAAAGGGCTATACTGCACTTAATTGAATCAGGTTTTTCTTCAGAGCAAATAGAATGGAGGTTGGGCATACCTTACCATCGCATACGCCTTTATATGGAGGGAATAGAACCAGAAACTGGCGTATTGTTTTCCAAAATAGTGCAAATCTATGAGCGGCTTGCGTTGTTGCGTGGAAAAAAGGGGAAGGAAACAGAACTGGCAAAATTTTTTCAAGATCCAGACTTAACGCTAGATGTTAAAACCCGCTTTGCAGTTGGGATATTCTCTGATGAAAACTTGAAAATTGGTCCAGGTCTGATAGAAAGAAGCATCAGCTTGGCAACGGGTGTTTCAATAAGCGAAGTTAAGCGGCTTCTCGTAGACTATGGTGAACATGGTGAAGTTGCTTATTTGCTTACGAAACATAAAGAAGCCAAGTTAACTGTAATGGAGGTTTATGAAGCTATTAGGTTATTGCCAAAACTGAAAAAGATAAGCGAAAGAGAGTTGCACATTTCAAGCTTACTGAAGTTAGCCACGCCTACAGAGGCAAAATACATTGTTAGGCTTTTGCTAGGCGATTTAAAGCTTGGATACTACACACGAACAGTAGTCAGAGCCGCAGCGAGAGTATACGAAGTGCCTACACAACTAATTGAGAATGCCGCTGCAATATTAGGCTTAACTGAAGGCATATCGCTTGCGCCTGAGGGCACATTTAAACTGTCAGGGGTTAAGATGATTCCTGGACAGTTTATTAAGCCTCAACTTGCCCATCTTTACGAACCCGACAAGGTGGTTTATCCTGTGAGGGCTGAGTATAAGCTTGATGGGAGTAGAATTCAGATTCATAAATGGGGAACACAAATTTGGCTTTACTCTAGAAGAGGCGTAGAGAAATCGCAAATATTGCCTGAGATTGTGGAAATTGCCAAGACTTTTCATGCTCAAAGTTGTATAGTGGACGGTGAAGTCGTAGCCATTGACGAATTTGGGACTCCTTTACCTTTTCAAACTTTGCTTCAAAGAACAGTGCCTAGGGAACTTGCACCTGAAGAATTGGAAGAGAGAAGGAAAAAAGTTAAGGTTACAGTTGAGGCTTTTGACATACTATTTTTAAATGGACAAGAGTTGGTAAATTTGCCGCTTTCAAAAAGGCGAGAATATCTATTGGATGTTGTGCCAACCTATTATATCATAGAAGGCATTGACTGCAAAAGTGATGTTGCACTTATGCACTTTTACGAGGAGGCTTTAAGGAAGAAGTTTGAGGGAATAGTTGTTAAAAACTTGAGCTCACCATACGAGATAGGACAACGTACTTATACATGGCTTAAGCTGAAGCCAGAACGCGACACCATAGACTGCACAATAGTGAAAGCTTTATACGGAAAGGGTGCAAGAGCAGGCTGGTATTCCTCTTTTTTGCTTGCTGTTCGAGATCCATTTGAAAAGAAACTCTACACTATTGGCAAAGTTGCGAATCTACCAGAAGAAACGATGGATGCGTTGAGAACAATCATTGAAAATACTAAAACTGGTGAAGATGTTGAAGGTGTTTTTGTTAAGCCTTCAATTGTTGTTGAAGTTACTTATCAAGAGATTCAACAAACTGACGAATACACGAGTGGTTTCGCCTTAAGAGTGCCAAAGATAATTCGTTTTAGAAATGATAAAACAGTTAACGAGATTGATAGCAGTGAAAAGCTGAAGAAGCTTTATGAATTGCAGTATGAACGGTATCCAACTAACACCATATGAGTAAGGCTAAAATTGAAAATTAATGCTTGCCGTAGTCTTGGATTGCTCCCTGCGAACATCTAAAGCAATTTCTATGAACTCCTTCAACGTGTTAGTTGCAAAATCCCATGTTGGTCTTCCATACCTAAGACCCTTACAATTAGAATCTGCATATATGAAAAGCTTACTCCCACCATAATAGTATGTCGCCTCATTTGCATACCCATATTCTGGTCTGCTGAGAATTTTGAATGGCCATAGCTTGCATGCTTTCGGTTTCATATATTGTAGCCCACACAAGTGTATGCTTGAAAACTCTTGCAAGAAGGTGCATGAACCATCACTCTTCCTTTTTATATACAGTTTATCTAAGCCTGAAACAGTTTTTTCCACACCATAGTTCTTAACAATTTTGAGCCACTCTAAGAAATTTAGAACGACACTGTATGCTTTGCAACATTGACCGCAAGCGCTGCATTTCCAATCGTAAATGTATTGCCAAGGAGCGAATAACATTTACTTTTACCTATGTATTTTACTGAATTTTCAAAAATTGTTTTTCTCTTAAAAACTTATTTGCAAAAAGGTTTCAACTTTCCAACAATTTCCTTTGGGATTAGTGTTGCTTTCTGTGTTTGCTTGTCTGCTGTGACGATTACCACGTAGCCCATCTGCTAACAAAGCTGCCGATTCTTTATTGAAAATTTTGAATCCATATTTTACTGATTTTTCCCCCAACTCTTTCACTGTTAATTCCACTTCAATAAAGTCATTGAACCTTGCCGGTTTCTTATACCTACAGAATGCTTCAACTCTCGGAAGCCAAAGTCCTTTTCCCCCAATGTCTATGAAGTTGAAGCCCAAATATCGGTAAAATTCTTCTTCTGCTCTTTCAAAGAATCTGAAATAGTTGGAATAATGCACAATTTGAGCTGAGTCTGTGTCTGCCCAAGTTACTCTGAAAACGTTTTGAAAGTATGTCGCATAATTGTTCACTGATTGCAAATGCTACTTTTTATAAAGATAAATTGTATGTGAAGGATATCCTAATGTTTGATTTTCACAGAAATTCTCAACTTTGATGGGCTTCCACCCGATAATTTCATAATCATGAGATACCACGCGAACTCCAGGTTTAAGCTCTGCTTCAAGCTTAGGCTTAATCTTTTCATTTGCACTCGTCGTCAAATATAGAAAAACAACATCTGCTGACGTCAAGTCTACGTTAAACATGTCGCTGTTCACTATCGTAACTCTGTCTTGAAGACCATTCTCATAAATAGTGCCTAACGCTCTTTTCACCAAGTCTTCTCTCAACTCAACTCCAACTGCTCTTGCTCCAAAATCTTTTGCAGCCATTACAACTGTTCTGCCATCACCTGCGCCTAAATCAAAAAAGATTTCACCTGGTTTTAATTGAGACAAAATTAGCATTTGACGAATTACTTGCGGTGGGCTTGGAACATAAGGTGCAATATACATTCAAGCGCCTTCTGTTAAACATAGCTTATTTCTTGTTTTGAATTATCCAATGTTTCTGCACTCTTAAAGTTTTTCTGCATCCTCAAGCAACGTATGTGGCTTTTTTCGGTGTTGGTCTTCTAGCTTCTCCACATTTCATGCAGCTTTGAGCACACAATTCCAAGTATTTTTCCTCATCTCCAGTACCAATTGCCTCTGCTGCTTTGCGGCACAGTTCACTTGCCTCCTCACATTCGCGTTCTTTGCAGAGCTTTGATATGGACAGGCAGATTTCCTGAACATCCTTAGGATTTAAGACTGCTCTGTTTGTGCGTACAAGTAAGCAGACTTCTCGTGCCAGAACGCAAGTTTGAACATACTTAATTCTTTCAAGAACTTCTTCGCGGAGTTTTTTTCTACTTATTTCCAAGATAATTTTTCTCCTGCAATAATTAAGCAAGTATTTATGCACAATAAAGCAATCTTTCATTTAAAGTTGTTGTAAGCCAGTTACTACCCGAATCTTTTACTTATTGCCTTACGCTCAGCCTCAAGAACTAACTCATAAAACCTGTCGTTAAGTTTTGATTCTTCTTTAAGAATGTCAATGATGTCTGAGGGCTGAACTCTTCTAGCAGACAAAGCAACAGCAGCAACTTTTCCATATTTCGCTATTAACTGAGCTGTTTGCAATGCTTGTTTATACAATTTTTCTTCGCTTTTTGTTAGTTTTTCACCTTTCTTTTCAATTATTGGAAGTAATTTTTCTTCTTCCACCTTTAAAAGTCCCAAAGCTTGGGAGCCACATCTCGGGCACTTAGGTTTATCCGCTAAATCCTTAGTCCGTATCATCTCCATATAGTTCCAGCAATTTGTGCATACAAAATTGCATGTTTCGTTAAGTAATCGTGCCCTCGCAGATTCTATAAGAACTGCACGCATCCTCTCTGGAGGAATCAAATCAGTCTTCATGCTCACTCGTTCAATACCGACCCTAGCAACGGGTGTAGCGTTTCCGCCAGTTTCAACTTTTTGCAAGCAAATTTCGCCTTCTCGAATTTTTCCAAGAACGTAAACAAGTTTTTCAAGGTCCAAATCTTTTGTGAACACTTCTTTTAGGGCTTCCTCATAAATTGGCGTGTCCTCAAAGCTTTTTATCAATCTTTGAAGGCTTACATTGCTAAAATCAGCCCATTTCTTCAATGCGCCGAAACGTCTGGCTACGTGAATCATCCTCCTCTTAAACAGTCCAGTCTTCACTGTTGCCCTTGTTAAAGTATCTGTTACTACATGATCTGGCATGGTTCGTATTTCATCGAATAATTTTATTATCTGATCCGAGTTTGCTGTGCCCATTGTCTGTACGAAAATGCGGTAGGGGTCATGTTGAACGACTGCACCATATCCAACTTTTTCTGTAAGTAGCTGTCCAAGTAGTTGAGCTAAGGCTCTGTTCGTAAGAGAGCCGAAGTTGGCATGAATTATCACGAAATCTTCCCAGTCTTCGATTATTATTCGCTTTTCTGTTGGAACTGGAAAACCAGAAACTACATGTTCTATTGTTTCGGTTAAAGCACGCAAAATAGTCTCCCCATCTGAAGGATATTTCTCACTAAATTTTGCAGCGATTTCCTCTCTTGAAATCCCCCTTTTAATTTGTTCTTCAACAAAACCTCTAATTGAGCCCACTTCTTGTGCTACTTCAAACGGAACAGGAATTTCTTCACCTATCCAACTTGGTATAGCCCCCGTAGGGTCATCAACTGGTTTCACATGTACCTTTTCCTCTGAAATATGTAATATTCGCCATGGAGTTCCTCTAATAATGAATTTTGTTCCTAGTTTACCGTATTCAGCCATAAAAGCTTCATCTAAAACTCCTATTGCAGAATCGCTTGTCTCATCTACAACGAGAAACTGTTTCTCTTCAGGTATCATTGACAAGTTTTCAAAGTAATATTCAAATAGCGCCTTCGTTGTGCGCGGTTTCAACGCAATTTTATCTTCAAAGGAAACCCATGCCAAGCGTGGAAAACGCTGATGCATATACTTAAGGATTTTTTCTATATCCTCTATCGTCAAATCTCCATAAGGATAAGCATTTTTGAACATTTCATATATCTCATCAAACTCCAATCTCCTATTTTTAATAAGCAAGCCTGCTATCTGATGGGCTAGAGCATCATAGGGCTTCGGTGGGATCTCTACAGGCTCTAAATCTTCTTCTAGAGCTTTTCTGGCTATAGCTAAAGCTTCAAGTGCATCGTCAGAATCCATTGTAACAATTATTCCTTCAGCTATTCGTCCAATTCTGTGACCGCTTCTGCCTACACGCTGTATAAGCCTCGTCACTTGCCTTGGGCTCATATACTGTATGACAAGGTCTATTCTGCCAACATCTATGCCTAACTCTAGGCTGCTTGTGCAAACAAGTCCTTTCAATTCACCGTTTTTCAATCCCCTTTCTGCAGCTATTCTTGATGGTTTGGCAAGAGAGCCATGATGTATTGAAACTGGAAAATCCATGTCCCAAACTTTGAATCTGCTCGCTAAAACTTCTGATATTGCCCGTGTGTTCGTGAATAAAAGCACAGACTTATGCCTGCTAATGTAGTCGCGAATTAATCGTAGCCTAGATGCAACTTCTGGATGTGTATAAAGTTGTGAGGAAAGCCTAAAATCTTCAGATTCAGGTTTTGGAAAAACTATTTTTAGATGCATCATTCTGGCAACTGGAACACGGACAATTTCAACACTTCTATCCTTTCCAACAAGAAACTGAGCTACTCTCTCTGGACTGCCAATGGTAGCAGATAACCCTATCATTTGAAAGTCTCTACCAATCATCGCCCTAAGCCTTTCCAAAGCCAAAACAAGTTGGCTTCCCCTTTTGCTGTCAGCCATTTCATGCACTTCATCTATTATTATCCATGTAACTTGCTGAAGGTGTTGGCGCATAAGCCACCCTGGCAAAATAGCTTGCAAAGTTTCAGGCGTAGTAATCAAAATGTCTGGTGGACTTCTGGCTTGTCTAGTTCGCTCTTTCGTTTCCGTGTCACCATGCCTTACAGCTAATTTTATGTCAAGATTGTTGCACCACCACTCAAGCCTCTCCAGCATGTCACGGTTTAATGCACGCAAAGGCGTAATATACAAAACCTTGATACCTGGCGTCCCTTGCTGTCCTTGAAGAAGCATACTTAATATTGGTAGAAATGCAGCTTCAGTCTTGCCAGTTGCTGTAGGCGAGATTAACAGGACATTTTTTCCTTCAAGAATTTTTGGAATAGTTTTTTCCTGAGGCTCTGTTGGTTTTGAGAATCCTCTCTGCTCAACGAGCCTTCGCACTGGCTTAACAAGGAGGTCAAAAGCGTTTTTCGGAGATTCTTTCAAGTTTGAGTAAACCTCAAATGCTAAGAATACAGCAGAAAACCATAGGTAAAAGCATTTTGGAAAATCTTTTCAAATGTTTTATATTCGATTTTTCCTTATCTAAACGAGAAAATCAATGTCACCATTAAGAAAAGTGAAGAAACACAAAAAACGTATTAAGCGAATTAAATCACGAATTGAAATTCGGCAGATGACTCTTGAAGACCTTTCAGAAGTTTGGCATTTAGGCGAAAAAATTTTCACTCCGTCAAGCCTGCAATTCACTTATCGAACATGGAACGTTGACGAGTTGATGTCATTTTTCAGCAATGAGCCTGAACTTTGTCTCGTAGCTGAAGATGTGAAGTCAAAAAGAATTGTTGGATTCGCTCTGGGAACAATATTGAAGCGTCCATATAGTCCATGGACTTACGGCTATTTCGTTTGGGCAGGTACCCAAAAAATGAAGCAACGAAGAGGTGTTGGAAGAAGATTGTATAAAGAATTGGAAAAACGGTTCAAGGATAAAGGTGTACGCATAGTCATCGTGGATGTTGAAAGCAACAATCCTGCTGGAATGCAATTTATTAAAAGATTAGGGTTCAAAGAGGCACAGACATACATTTGGTATTCTAAAAATCTAGAACAGTGAGAAACCCTAAATTCTAAATGAAAGAATTTGCTATGTTGTTTTAATCATTTTTGATGCAACTTTACGTCATGATATTTGCTTGTTTTTGTTTAAATATGTTATTGAGCATGCAAACATAATGCCATCAAGCAATTTTTATATTAATTCATGCGCATTAAATCAATATTTCCTTGATAGATTCTATCGTAAAAGACCATTCAAGTAATTGTTAAACCATGTTTTATGACACGAAAATGAATAAGGAATACCGAAACTTTTCTTCCATAATCCATTTTATTCTTTCATGTAGCGCTTTTTTAGGTCTTGACTAAAAAGTTTCAAAAAACTTGCATCATCTTTTTGCAATATATATGTTTAAACTTTGTATTTGCGGAGTATTTTTCTATTCGAAAACAATGGAAAGTTTTTTATCTATCATCCTATGAAACCATGGCTATTGAGAATGTTGGAGGAAAATTAAATGGCTAAATGTCCAAAATGTGGAACCGCCGTTAACACGCCTAAAAAGACATGGAAAATGGCTGGGCGTCCAGACAAATCAGGCAAGAAGATGCAGCTAGAAATTGGACTCTTCGACTGTCCAAAATGTAAGAAACCATTCAGAGAAGTGCTAAGCAAGAAAAAGATTTAGAAGTCTGGTCAAAGCAGACAACTTCGCTTACTGAAGAACCAAACCGAAGAACCTTAAGCTCATCCGTCTTTCCCCTATTTTTCCATTTCTAAAGCGTTAAGTTTTAAAGCATAGAAACATAAGTCAACAAGAACGTTTCATCTTAAGAAGGCGCAAATTTGGCTTTAGAAACACTCAAAAGAATCTGGAAAAATGACTATTTCCAAATGGCTCTAATGGTTGCCTTAATGGCAGTGATAGTTTTTGGTTTCTGGTATGGCGCACAACTGGTGATGAACACTGAATATCCAGCATTAGCAGTAGTCTCTGAAAGTATGTTGCCAACATTAAACATAGGTGATATAATAATAATTCAAGGAGTAAATGCATCTCAAATACACGCCAACTATACGAATGGAGATATTGTTGTTTTCAAAAACCCGAAGTATAACGATCCGAATTTTCGTGTTGTCCACAGAGCAGTCAAAAAAGAGTATAGGGCAGATGGTTGGTGGATTACCACTCATGGAGACAATAATAATGTAGGTGCGGAAGAGCAATTTAATGAAAAAGACCTTATTGGCAAAGTAATAGCCAAAATTCCATATATAGGCAATTTTTCTTTGTATGTTAATAAATTGGGGAATTTCTACTTCTTTATAATTTTAATAATAGTTGTTGTCGGTATCATGTTTTCACTTTTTACTAGTGACGAAGAAAAGAAATCAGCTGAAAAAGAGAATGGAGAAGAAAAGAGATTATTTGGAAAACTGAATATCGGAGTTGTGTTTTCAATAATTTTGGACATTCTTCTCGTAGGATTTTTGTTTTTTAGCCTCTTCGGAAGCTTCACTTTTTATCAAATAGGTGCTGAACCGCCTAAAGATGTAACTATTATGGGTATGTACACTGATTTGCAATACCAGCTAGGCTTTAAGAAAGCTTGGAACTATGTGCATAATGCCTCCATCTCTCAAGGTTTCTTCACATACTCAATTAATTGTTATGTAACAGATGGCGTCCATGAGGGCCTTCGTCCAGGGATTCCTACATTGTCTTGGATGCAAGTTTCACTGTTAATCCTTATCCTATACAATCTTTGGATTGCAATTAAATATTTTCATCTTGATAAAAAACTTGGAATTATGTTAAAACCCAAAACTGGAATTGAAAAGAGTTTAGAAACAAGTATTTAAAACCTAAGCCTTTATAAAGGGTATTTAAACATTCACTATTAAGTGTGATCTTAATGCCTAAAGTTAAAGCTATTGTGAATATTGAAAATGTTGTTGCATCTGCAACCTTAAGCCAAAAAGTTGACTTAAACGCTGTTGTGAAAGGTTATCCAGGTGTAGAGTACCGTCCTGAACAATTTCCAGGATTAGTATTCAGGCTTAAAAGACCGAAAACAGCCACTTTGATTTTTAATTCTGGGAAAATGGTTTGTACTGGCGCAAAATCAGAAAAAGAAGCTCGAAGGGCTGTCATTAAAGTTATTAAAGAGCTGAAGAAGGGTGGGATAATAATCATCAGTAAGCCTGAGCTGAAAATACAGAATATAGTTGCTTCTGCAAGCTTAGGCGGCATGATAGACCTTGAAAAATCCGCTTATGTTCTTGGAAAAACAATGTATGAGCCGGAGCAGTTTCCTGGTTTAATTTATAGGATGGATGAACCTAAAGTTGTTATACTTTTGTTTGCCAGTGGGAAACTTGTTTGCACTGGAGCAAAGAAAGAACAAGATGTTTATGATGCAGTGTATAAGCTTCACAACATTTTAGAGGAACAAGAACTCATATTCTATGAATAAGCCTTTTGCTTTTCCACAATCATTTTCTATACTTTTTCACTTGTCTCAAAATAGTTTTCAATTGCTCCTTATCTATTGCCTCAATCTCGCAAAGTTTTTCAGCTATCTCGCTGACTTTAAGCATTGCGTAAAGCTTTATCCCATTTTTTTCCAGTTTTTCCCTTCCTCCTTCTTCTCTATCTAAAAGCACAGCTGCATTCGACACCACTCCGCCTTCTGCCCTTATACCTTTTGCCGCATTTCTTAATGATATGCCTGTTGTGATTAAATCATCAACAAGCAAAATTCTATCTCCAGGAGCGAGAATTCCCTCAATTCTTCTCTGTCTTCCATGAAAACGCATACCTTTGCGGATGTAAAGAAATGGTTTCTTTATATTGTAGGCAATTATGGATGCGAATGGTATACCTGCAACTGGAATTCCTGCTATTCTTTCAAAATTTTTGTCCTCTATCTCTTTTCTTACAAATTCTATGTAGAAGTTGCAAATTTTTTGGAAAGCATCTGGAAAACTTGGCACTATTCGCAAGTCAATGTAGTAGGGGCTTATTCTACCACTTGTGAGTTTAAAAGTTCCAAACTGTAATGCTCCTATCTTGTTAAGAATTTTGCAGATTTCAACTTTAATGGTTTCATCGCCTTGTTTATTTGGCAACTTTTCACGTCCGTTTTGAAACCTGATAAATTTTCCCAACTTCTGGTATTAGACAAGTAACGTTTGGCATTTCTTTTTTAAGCAGTTCGCCAAACTTTTTCAAGTCTGCTGTTGAGCCTGTATGATATGGAACTGCCACTTTAGGTTTTGTTAATTTAACAATTTCAACCCCAGTTTCTGGCGATGTCCTAGGTGCAATTGATACAGTGCAGAAAACAACATCAAGTTTTTCTCTTTCACCTATTGAAGCCATTTCTGGAAATGGTAAACTATCTGCTGTGTGAAAGACTTTTACTCCATCCTCACTTGTTATTATGAATGAGACCGGCGTGGCTGCTGGATGATTACATTTTTCAACTTTCACAGAGACTTCACCAATCTTCACTTCTGAACCAAGCTGAGCTTCACGCAGCTTTTCTGAGGCAATTACGTTTCGCAGTCTTCTTGCAGATGTTGAATCAGCCACAACCATGCACTGTGTCAATTTATGAATTTCCGAAACAAGCGCCTGATCCAGATGGTCATAATGTTCATGCGTTATCAAAACGGCATCAACATTTTTGAACTCTTTAGATTTAACGTCAACGGGGTCTATTACTAATGTTTTCGTAGGGGTTTTAATGGTTACTCCAGCATAGTGGTTAAACCATACAAATAGTATTTCATTCTTTTTAGGAGATTTTTCAATCAGCATACCAATCACATCGTCTAATTATTATGTTTCTCAGTTTTAAAGGGCTTGTGCTCTTTGCTTAAACCTTACTGCATCTTAAGCTAATCAAGTTATTATTGAAAATTTTTAGAAAAGAGATGGAGCGGCAAAGCCGTCTTTACTTTTCTTCCTCTTGAATTAAAAACAGAATTATTATAAATGCAGGTATAAGCAAAACCAGTGTTAAATAGAAGGGTAATTGCGGAGCAAAGCCTACATATAAATAATTGCCCAGTAACATGGCTATACCGTTAAAGACGTACCCAACAAAGTTTCTGAATCCAACAACTTTCCCTCTGTTCTCAGGTTCAACAAGATCTGTTGAAAGCGCCATCGCTGAGGTCATAACTAATAATTGACCAGTTGCAAACAGAATCATTGATATCATTACTGTTATTAGGTTTCCCATTACAAAAATCAGTGTAGCCATGCATAAAGAGAACACGCCCAAAATTAGCGGAATTTTTCTGCCCATCTTGTCAACCATTTTTCCGATTGGAATAGACATTACAATCATCGTTAACAAAAGTGGGACAAAAGTGAGCCACCACTGTTCTTCAGGTATTCCAAGTTCCCGTGTCGCATATATTGCGTTCATCACGTTGGTAAGTGACATTCCAAACATCACTTGAATTTGAACGATAAAAAGCCAAAAAACTGAGCGTGGAACAGCTTTCCACACGTTAAAGCTTTCTTTTATAGCTTTTGGATATGAGGAGATGAAATATCTGAAACGAATAGGCTCACTATTGATCATAGTCTCCTTCAATTTTAGCCGCCATATCGCTGCGATAAGATAAAGAATTGTCATTACAACATAGATAATTCTCATACTCCATTCCAAGCCAAATTGCCACATTAGAATGCCTGCTATTGCAGGACCTGGAGTGTTGAATGTGCCGTGAATAAGCTGTATTAATGAGGACCCCATTCCTCGGCGTTCTGGAGGAAGTGAATCTTGAACCATTGCGAATAAGGCAGGTTGATAGATAAGGCAGAGACTGTGGACAATTGCTCCGATTAGGATGAAGTGCCATGTTGGAGCAAAAGCATAGAACAAATTTGACAGCGCCATAATGAAGGTCATCGTTGTAATAAGCCAACGTCTGCCATATTTATCTGCAAGGAAACCACCTGGAAAAGCCACAATTGCCATTGCAACCCAACTTGCAAAGCCTATTATTCCTAACGCCATTGGAAAATTGTTTCCACCCAAAATATCTTGGACATACAATTGGAAATTTGGAACAGGCATTTCCATTGCCAAGTCCATGATTACCCAGCTTATGACGAGAATTCGGTAGTTGCCAGTAATGAAGCTGAATTCTCGTCTGAGAAGGTCTAGCAGACCCATAAATTTCCACTTTGTCTCATGAACCATCAAATTGGAGGATATAAAGTTGTTTCTGCATCGTATTTGGTTATTGGCATGCTTCTTTAGTAAAGGCTTAATAACTGCTGTTTGAGTGTTTTCCATATTCAACGTGATGGTTTATGGTTGATGTTTGGCTTCCCTATGGAAAAACAGAAGTTTGTGCAAGAATTCCAACAGAGAATTTTCTGGGTTTAATTGAACCAAAAGAAAAACTTGGCGTTTCTGACGCCGCAAGTGAAATTGAAAGAGCATTAAAAGAGCCGCTTGGCTCTAAAAGGCTAAGTGAAATTGTCAAGCCTGGAAATAAGGTGGCAATAGTTGTTGATGATGCCACAAGACCAGCGCCAAGCCGCTTAATGGTTCCGCCAATACTGAATGAATTAAATTCTGCGGGAGTTAAAGATGAACAGGTAATAGTGATTTTTGGTTGCGGAACACATAAGGCTGTTACACAGGAGGAAGCTGTTAGACTTTTAGGCGAAGAAGTTCTTAACCGTGTTAAAACCATAAGCCATGATTGTAAGGCTCAAGACCTTGTTTATGTGGGCACAACCCAGAAATATGGAAACAAAATCTATTTAAACAAAGCTTTTGCTGAAGCAGACGTAAAAATTTTGACAGGCGATATTGGTTTTCATTATTATGCAGGTTACGGTGGTGGAAGAAAAAGCGTTCTGCCTGCAGTTTCAGGTGAAGAAACAATTAAGAATAATCATGCTATGATCTTGCATCCTAATTCGAAAACTGGAGTATTAGAGGGAAATCCAGTTCATGAAGACATGGTTGAAGCTGCAAGACTGGCTAGAGTAGACTTCATTTTGAATGTCGTAACTAATAGCAAAGGAGAAATCGTCAAAGCTTTTGCTGGCGATTTGGAACAAGCCTTCTATGAGGGAGTTAAAGTTGTTGATGAAATGTACCGTGTATCCGTAGACCGCAAAGCAGACATAGTCGTCGTTAGTCCCGGCGGCTATCCAGCAGATGTTAATCTCTTTCAAGCTTACAAGGGTATTGACAGTGCGCTTGAAGTTGTCAAACGTGGCGGCGTAATAGTTTTGGTGGCTGAATGTCCTGAAGGTCATGGAAATCAAGTTTTTTATGATTGGATGGTTAAGTTTGGCGATATTAAGGCTGTTGAACGTGAGATTAAGCATAATTTTGTTCTAGGTGGGCACAAAGCCTATTATCTTTTAAAAGCATTGCAAAATCGCACGATTTTTTTGGTTTCTTCCATGCCAGATTATTATGCAATAAATATTTTCAAATTGAAAACTGCAAGAGCTGTGAATGATGCTTTGAATGAAACGTTTAAATTTGCAGGAAAAAATGGCAAGGTGTGGGTTATGCCCTATGGAAACTTTACACATCCAGAAGTTAAAGTTCAAAGGGAGTAAATAGAAAAATTATTAACAATCCTTGAAATTTATGCTTAAGAACTAAAGCCGGAGAAAGAAACTTGCAGAAAACCTTCAAACTGCGGAAATTCAATATGAACGATTTACAAAGCGTAATACACATTAATTACACTTGTCTTCCAGAGAATTACACAAACTACTTTTTCTTGGACTTGCATCAGAGATTTCCTGAAACATTCATCGTGGCAGAGGAAAATGGAGAAGTCATCGGCTATATAATGTGCCGCACTGAAGTAGGCTTATCCAATTTTGGTTTTAGTGGTCTACTAAAGAAAGGGCACATTGTTTCTGTGGCGGTTCTTCCACAAAGTAGACGCAAAGGCATCGGTGAGGCGTTAATTAACGAAGCAATCAAAGGCATGAAAATCTATGGCGCAAAACAATGCTTTCTAGAAGTTAGAGTAACTAATGCGCCTGCAATAAGTCTTTACAAGAAGTTAGGGTTTGAAATTACACGCACAATCAAAGGATATTATGCTGACGGTGAAGACGCTTACTTAATGAGTAAAAAAATATGAAAGCTTAAATTCTCTCCACTTCTGCCCTTTCACTCATGTAATCTACTGCTTGTAATACCGATTTTGAAAGTCCTAATAAGCTAAGAAGCATAGCAATCGTCAGAAACAAACGAAGATCAATGGTTATGCTCACTTTTTGAAATGTGATTCCAAAGACGCCGCTTTTTAGCGAGAAAATCAAATAACCGATAACAAACAGGGACTTAGCT
>Ga0129301_1000630_pt1 | contig 19232 bp, 18 predicted proteins | sample ConPoolayeHmetaG_FD_94489 | JGI IMG/M metagenome (GOLD analysis project Ga0129301, IMG submission 94489) | Hot spring microbial mat communities from California, USA to study Microbial Dark Matter (Phase II) - Cone Pool mat layer H metaG ...
GACTGGCCTTCGCCAGCGGGTGACTTTCCGTGAAGATCACCATCTGGCAAGTAGCCATATTGTTCCGGCTTATGTCGAAAAAGAAGTGACAATGGCAGGAGGATGCTCCACGCACCGAAGCCAAGAATTGCCATCGCCATCCGCCATTCGAACATGTCAATGAGTCGTGTTGCTAAGGGAACCATGAGGCCTCCCACGCCGACACCACTGACTAAGATAGCCGTAGCTATGCTAACCTTCCTTTGAAACCAGTTGCCCACAGTCGCCATAGGTACAACGCCCACACAAACGCTTACACCGATCGATATCAGGATGAAGGCTGCGTAGAAGGTGGCGAGAGAGTTGATACGGCTTAAGACGAATAAACCGAGACCCATAATAGCGACTCCACTGGACATCAGCCTTCTCGGCCCCCAACGGTTCATAAGTATGCCCACAATTGGGGCAAGGAGCCCCGTCTCCAGGCCACGCAGTGATGCCGCGAATGAAACCTGAGCGTAGCTCCAGCCAAAATCGCTGGCTATGGGTTCAAAAGCGGCGGTGAAACCGAAGTGGATGAAGCCACTGACATACACGGCAATGAAAAAACCAGCAGCGACGATCCACCATCCATAGAAAACTTTGCGCTTTTTGGCCTCCATATCTCTCACGAGCAGACGCTCCTTTGGTTTCGCCGGCAAACTGTTTAGCGCCCAACGGCACAAGGTAGCACCGACAAATATATACCATCTTCTGGCGCCGGACAAATTGTTATACTATTCGGGAGCTCCAGATAGCACAACCGACTTATGGACGGGTACGTGTGGTTGGAGGGGCAAGTCCTCTCACTGCAGTTTCTACTCAAGTAAGGAGATTTGTTCTTCTATTCTGGCTCTGTGAGTTTCCATACAGCCGCGAACGTCAGAGGCATCCATCATGATGTTTCTTACAACAGCTTCAAATGCTTAGACTCGTCTTCGGGGCATGAGTTCGCAGCCAAAGAACTGCCTCGTTCTGAAATAATGACACGCCATCAACCTCAGTCTGCTGATACCGTAACATTTTGGTCGGTGGGTTGAAAAAAGAGGGGGAGACCTCGCAGAATCCCAGGATGCCCTGGCAGGGTAATCTTTGGATAAAGGAGGCCTCTGAATGGAAAGAATAGAGGAGTTAGCAGAAAAACTCAAAGGGAATGTAGGGACATGGGAGGAGGAGATCTTTAGCTGGGCTTGTAGTTTGGCTCAAGAGGCGGCTAAGGCTTTGCTGGAAGGTATAGATGAGGAGCTGATGAAGGGAACGGAGCAAAGCCTGAAAGTGGAGTGCTTGAAGGAACACCGGATCCCGATTATATCGGGACAGTTTTCGGTAATGTCAGGGTGAAGCGAAGGCTGTACCGAGACAGCAGTGGAGACTACCGCTTCTTGTTGGATGAGAAAATGGGACTGGATAAGGGTTGCCATACGAGCCGTAAAGTAAAAGAGCTTGCCACCTTCATCTCCAGCCATTTTCCCTTCCAGAGGTCTGAGGAAATCCTGAGGGCAATACTTCCTTCAGGTATCTCTCACACTTCTATCCACCGCCTTGTCGGTAAGGTTGCTGATCCCTATCTGGAGAAAGAGGAAAAGGAGAGAGAAGAGGTGTTTGAAGATGGAGTTATCCCGGAAAGTGCAGGTAGAGTAGTGCCCTATCTCTTCATTGAAGCTGATGGCACAAACATTGCTCTCCAGAGGGAAGGAGCCAGACGGGGTGAGGTAAAAGCTGGTATCGCGTATGAGGAATGGCAAGAGGTAAGTAAAGGCCGGTATCGACTTAAACGGAAGACAGTTTATTGTGGCATTATGGATGGCGATCGGTTTTGGGAAGGTCTCTCCCTTGTGTTGGCTAAGGAGTATGACTTATCTAAGATAGATAGAGTGATAGTGGGTGGTGATGGAGCTCCTTGGGTAAAAGAGGGAGCTAAGGTCCTTAATGGCATCTACGAATTAGATAGGTTTCACTTAAAGAGAGCCCTTAACCAGACTTTGCAGGGTGAGCTTGCCCTGGAAGTATATCAGGCATGTGTTGGGGGAGAGGTAGATAGGGTAGACGGGCCTTTAATCGGGGTCCAGCAGAAGGCATCTCGTGATGAAGCTAAGGAGATTGCCCGGTTACGAGGTTATCTAATGGAAAACTCGCCTGGTCTAAGACACTACCGGCTGGAACTGGCTGGGGCTGGTCTCAGAGGTTTAGGAGCTATAGAGGGCAACATAGATAAATTGGTAGCTAATAGAATGAAGAAAAGGGGCATGAGCTGGACGATCAAGGGAGCTCAAAGGATGACGAGGCTAATAAGTCTAAGGGAGACGGGTGAGCTGCACCCCTGGATAACTCACAAGGAGGGCGGGCAGTCTAAGAAGATTACTAAGCAGAAATCAATACCACTGAGAGACACTGGAGCCTGGCTTGAGGCTGGCTTGCCAGCACTACATGGACCACACCAAAATCGTCCCTGGGTTCAGGTTCTCCGGGCGTTAAGCCACGGCGTTCACGGAGCTTCGATCTAATGGGCATCCGGGATCCTCACCGACCAACCGTTGACAGTTACCAGTCCGCTGGGCCGAAGGCGCTAAACCCAGCCATGGAGTTTCACTGCTTCTACTACACATTTGGCAGCTTTTGCGCACGCAGCCCGTCGCATGTTTATATTGTATCCCCGGCTGGTATTCAACACGGAATGATAGGCAGCAGCCATCTTCTTATCCAGCCATTCTCGAACCCCACTTTTATCCCAGAAGTACAGGTAGAAGTCCTGAACCATCTTGAAGTAGGAAACTATAACACCACCCCTGCCGCACGAAATATCTAGGACCACGTGAACTCCGTTTCTATTATAGAATATCATCGGCTTCTGGCGTAGTTGGGCCATTGGCTAACTCAGCAACTATTTTGGCTTTCATAGTTGGCGGATTCTTGCCGGTTATCACGTTTTCTATAGCCGCCGGGATCAGTATGTCCGCGTCTAGTTCCAAGAGTTCCTCTCGGGAAAGCTGTAGACAGGAACGAATATAAGCGTCGCCAAGCTGCGCCCGGTATAAAGATAACTCCCAGAGACTTCGGCCGGGGCAGGAGGTTGCCCATCGCCAACCGATTCCGGGAGTGGGTCGCTTATCTTTCAATATAGGGTACGATACTCGCTCTCGCGTATACTGATGCTAACCAGAGTATTCATTCCAGGAGAGTGCTGTTACTTGCATTGGTGCATGGGACGGATTGCTCCCGGGAAACTAACACTTAACCTCAATCGAGAGTTTAGTCCCTTCGCCAGGCTTAGAACGGATTTGTAATGTTCCCCCGAGAAAGCTAACTCTCTCTTGTATCCCAACGAGCCCCAATTTGCCTTCGACAGCGAGCCTGCCCAATTTTTCCGGGACATGAAAACCGCAGCCGTTGTCCTCTATTGTTAACCTCAGGTATTCGGCATTGAATCCCAGGGTAACGACCGCTTCCCTCGCCTGCGCATGCCGCTTGATATTGTTCAGAGCCTCTTGCACCACACGGAACATAATGATTTCGGCCCTGGGGGACAGGTTACGCCCTGCCCCCTTTACCACAATCCGGGCGTTAGTACCACCCTCCGCATTTACACGGTTCACCAGCCATCTCAACGCCGGCACCAGTCCCAGGTCAGACAGGACGCTGGGGCTTAAGTCAAGGCATATTTCACGCAATCTACCAACTGTGTCAACAGCGGTGTCCCTTATCCAGGCTGCGTTTCTTTCAACCTCACCGCCATTATTGTCACCAGACACAAGAGTCTCCGCGCTGTTGGCTATAGCCAACAATGTCTGAATTATCTCATCATGGAGGTCTCGAGCAAGACGCTGGCGTTCCTCTTCTTGGGCTTCCAGTGCTTTTCCCATATACATTCGCCGTTCTGCTTCTCGTTCGACGGCAATCCTCCTCTCCTTACGACGCCACTCTAGTTCAGAAGTGGCTATTGATACGACAAGAAGAGGCATTAACAACAGAATCACGTTGGGCATTATGGTGCGAATAGACCAGACACCTACCATTACTGACAGCACCCCTGCCAGCGACAGCAAGGAGGTAACCAGGGCACCCCGCCATGAAAAAAACACCGCCGAGTAGATAATCGGTGCCAAAAAGAGGATACCAATTGCATTATTCATTGCCTCCACTAATGCCAGCCTGTATAAGGAAGAAAGACGTGGAAACCATTGCCATATACCATGGTCAACCATCCACTGTCTCCAGGGCCAGGCCTGATAGATAAATACCAGAAATAGGGTCACAGCAATGACCGCCCAAAAATGAGGACTCTTCAGCGACTTGCTGGTCGTCAGGCGACGGATGTTCATCACTCGGCTCGCAATAGCCTCTATTACTCAAGCTCGTCAAGCGAAATAATACCTTTTTCCAGGCTGATAATGACGGCTTCAGTACGGGATGACACATGCAACTTCAGGAAAATGTCAGCTAGATAACCTTTCACGGTACGCAGGCTCAAGCCCAGCCTGCTGGCGATATCTTTGTTGGACAGGCCTGTGGCGGCCAGCTTCAGTACTTCTACTTCCCTGGCAGTAAGTCTATCGCCTGCCTCCAAAGTTACAGGTTTCCTGATATATTGAGACGCATATTTCAGGATTTGTTTGGAAACGGAGGGGCTTAACACCGTTTCACCACTGACCACAGCACGTATGGAACGAATGACTTCGTCACCGTATACGCCTTTTGTCAGGTAGCCAGCGGCACCTGCGTGAAGCAAGCTCAGGATGTGCTCACTGTCATCGTGGACTGTGAGCACCAGTACCGCTATAGAAGGACAGTTCGCTTTGATTTGCATGGTTGCTTCCAGCCCGTTGACCTTGGGCATGCTTATGTCCATAATTACAACGTCAGGGATCAACTCGACTGCGAGTTTGACCGCCGCATCGCCATCGCTCGCCTCAGCTATGACCTCAAAGTCATCTTCCTTTTCGAGCACGGTCTTCAGGGCCTGGCGCAGCAGTGGATGGTCGTCGGCGACCAGTATTCTGATCTTGCTGGCCTTCTCTTGGCCTAGACCTGCTACCAACTTTGCTTCAGCCAAATCTCATTCCCCAGCTTATGATATCATAAGCCGCAGTCGGATGTAAAAATGTACCCGTCCTTTCGGCCACACGCGGACTTGAGTACAGGGTCAATAGCCCATTGCGATCTGGACCGAATCACCATAACATTATCAAGTGAGCACGTTCCTGACCAACAGTAGCCAGCAGCAGATCATATGCGGCCGATACAGAAGTGGCCTGAATTGGTGTCAATAACTCAGGGTACGCATATGTAATACAGACTATAGGGAATCAAAGCATATTGGTATGAAGCTGAGCCGTGGCGTAAGCCCCAGTAAAAAGCTGAAGATGAGCCAATGACGCTTGGCAGGTGACTGAGAAGGCCTTAGAGGGAAAGCTTGAGAGAGGAGTCAGAAACGCGAGTTTAAACATAGAGAGCTGCTACTGAGGTCTTTTTGAACGCAAAGAGCACCGTGTACGAAGGAAATACTGGAGGCTGATTATGGGTAATGCTGTGTGGGAAGGGAGTTTGACTGGTTTGCGGGTTCTCGATCTGTCTGAAGGTGGTTGTCAGATCTGCGGCAAAATTCTTGGTGACCTGGGAGCGGACGTTATAAAGATTGAGCCTCCGGGTGGTTCCCCTACTAGACGTATTGGACCATTCTACAGGGATATACCAGATCCACAGAAAAGTCTATTTTGGTTCGCTTACAATACTAACAAGCGGGGCATAACCCTTGATATTGAGACCTCCGACGGGCAGCAAATCTTTAAGAAACTAGCCCAAGCCACGGATTTCGTAATTGAGTCGTTCCCTCCGGGCTTCCTAGATGGCTTAGGGATAGGTTACCATTCGCTGAGTCAGCTCAATCCCGAGATTATCGTGACTTCCATAACTCCATTTGGGCAAACTGGGCCCAAGGCTCATTATAAGGCAAGCGAGCTTACACTTTGTGCAACTAACGACGGACTATACGCCACAGGTGATCCCGACCGTCCGCCGGTTTGGATTAGCTTTCCGCAACCCTCTCTTCATGCTGGGGTTGAGGCATGCGTCGGGTCGCTGATTGCTTACTGGCATAGGGTGAGGACCGGTCAGGGGCAACACGTTGACGTTTCTATACAAGACACATTCTTTAACCAAATGGAACAAGCACGCGTCCAGATTTATGAAATAGACGACAGTTATTCCAGTCACAGGTCAGGGGATAAAAGATACCTTTCTACGGGAGTCGGAAGACGCCAACTTTTCAAATGCAAGGACGGAGCCATAGTGTTTGAAGTGTATGGCGGAGGGATAGCTAGCTTGGTACAGAGTACGCAGAATATGGTGCAGTGGATGGCAGAAGAAGGCATGGCACCCGACTGGTTGGTTAATTACAACTGGGTAGAGGATTACGATACTTCGCGTGTAACCCAGGAGGAAGTAGACCGTGTGGAGCAGCAGTTTGCGAAATTCTTTATGACCAAGACCAAGGCCGAGCTTTTCGAGCAAGCTTTCAAACGCGGCATAATATTAGCACCGGTCTATACAGTTGAAGATATCTGTGGGTCTGAGCATTTGAGGGCTCGCAATTTTTGGGTTAAGGTTAAGCATGATGAACTGAAGAGTACACTTCTGTACTGTGGGCTTCTAAATAATGGATTTAGTAAGACTCCAGGTAGAATCAGACGGCGTGCACCCCTCATCGGCGAGCACAATCTGGATATATATGAGGGAGAGTTAGGTTTCAGTCGCGAAGAGATATGCATCTTAAAGAACGCAGGGGTTATTTAGCTGTTATCACTAAATCTAATTCAAGGATGTGGTTTAAGGACAGGGCAGGAACAATGCGTTTGGAGTATGGTTCGGGATGAAGGTGTGAAGCACTTAGGGCTAAATGAGTAACCTTATCCGTGGACACAGTAACTAGGTAGAAAGGGGTTTGTTATGGGAGAAGACGCGCCTCTTAGCGGGGTGAGAGTGGTAAGTTTTGCCTGGGTCGGTGTAGGGCCGCAGGGTGTCAAATACCTTTCATGCTGGGGAGCTACAGTAGTGAGAGTAGAGAGTCACCGGCGTCCCGATATGGCGAGGCTTATGTTACCCTACAAAGATGGTGTTGCAAAGGTAGATAACCAGCCTTGGTTCGCCGACCTTAATGCTAGCGCATATGGCGTCAGTATTGATTTGAATAGGCACAGCGGATTGGATATAGCCTGGAGATTGATCAGGTGGGCTGACGTATTAGTAGAGAGCTTTACGCCCGGGACAATGCAGAAGTGGGACCTTGATTACTCCAGTGTGAGCAAGATAAGACCTGATATTATTTACCTCAGTACCAGTCAAACGGGAGGGACCGGTCCATTAGCAAGATTTTCGGGGTTCGGTGTTCACGCGGCAGCGATGGCCGGTTTTACGCATCTTACTGGCTGGCCGGACCGTGCTCCAACGCCTGTTCCCATGGCTTTTTCTGATCCGCTTGCTGCGCGTTTTGTTGCCATAGCTATTCTTTCTGCTTTGGAATACCGCCGCCGCACCGGCCAAGGCCAATACCTGGAAGTATCTCAATGGGAAACTTCGCTACAACACCTCGCTCCAGTGATAATGGATTACATGGTGAACGGGCGTTCAATGGTTCGAAGCGGAAATTCACTGCCATACGCAGCACCACACAACGTCTATCCCTGTAGGGGTGATGATCGTTGGTGCGCTATCGCAGTTTTTGACGATACTCAGTGGAAAGCGTTTTGCAAGTTGGTCGACCAAGAGTGGACGAAAGACCCCAAGTTTTCCTCATTATTGTTGAGGAAGAAAAACGAATCAGAGCTTGATGCACTTGTAAGTGAATGGACGATAAACCATACTGCTGAGGAAGTAGAAACAAGCATGCAAGCAGTCGGAGTGCCATGTCATGTGGTATCAACTATCAAGGACTGCTTTGAGGATCCTCAGATAAGACATCGAGGTTTCCTACGTAAGCTAAAGCACTCTGTGATGGGTTATCATACTTACCACCTGCATGGCTTCAAGCTGTCAAAGGTAGACGGTACTTGGCGCGCTGGGCCAGCTTTGGGTGAGCACAACGAGTATGTTTTCAAAGGATTGCTTGGCATGACGGATGACGAGATTGCGGATGCGCTGATTGAAGGCGGCATCACCACTGAGGCGGATCTGCCTGAAGTTAAAGCAGTTATTTGAGCAACCGGGAAAAACTAAGAGGCGATGGAGTCTAAAATAGTGTAGGAGCCAGAGTGACGGTAAAAGGGAGGACTGGGTCTAGTAGGTGGTAACAGGGATTTGAGGACAGGGTGGGACCAGCGTCTGACGCTGGCGGAAGATGCATGAAAATGATACACACTGTGTGCGGCCTGTCCAGAAGGTGTTCTGGAAGGTATCGGGAATACCAAATACACAAAAGGGGTATCTGACGACTAAGAATAATGAGAATAATACTGAGAAAGGAGGTGGTGCCCATGAATGAATTATCGCTGGCAAGCCGTGGGTAGGCGGTCGATTTTTCTTAGAACTCGTAGAGGCATTTGCGGATCCGGTAAGAAATAGCATAGAAACAACAAAGGAGGAAGAATGAAGAATCAGAACTTACGGTTTATTTCACTCGTGGTGGCTTTGGGGCTAGCCCTCGGCTCGGCTATTTGTGGCTGTACCGCTGCAGTTGCCCCAGAACAGGAACAAATAGTACTCAAGTACGGTGTGGGGGAGCCTTCGACACACTTTTGGTCCGAAGCGGCTGTGATTATCATGGACAAGATAGAGCAGCAAACCGGGGGAAGGGTTCGCTTTGAGAAATATTTTGCGGGTACGCTAATCAATCCCCGAGAGTGCTTTGCTGAGATTAAGACGGGGGTTGCTGATATTAGCGCACTTCCAATTGGGTTGGCTCCAGGGGGGAAGCTTGAGGTCGAAAGAGCGCTGATGGGGGCTTACTTCGGCGTCGGTGATGTGAACGTAGTCCGTTCCATGAGTGCGCAGGTAAAGTCCAAATATCCCGAACTCGAGTCAGACTGGGCTGAATACGGAAAGGTTCTGGGATGGTCAACCATCCTTCCGTTTCATCTGTCAAGCAGAAAACCCGTTAACACGCTAGATGACTTTCGAGGTATGACACTTAGAGCCTGGCCAGCGATCACTCCCGTGTTCGCCGCATTGGGAGCTGAGTCACTAACGATGCCTTCTGCGGACGTTTATTCTGCCTTACAAAAAGGAACTCTTGACGCTGCAACGGCCGCTTGGGAGCAGCTTTTGACATATCGCTGGGCGGAGGTGACAAAGTATCATGTTTACATGAATCTAGCCACTGGCGGATGGGGCTATGTCATTGTAATGAACTGGGACACTTGGAACAGTCTACCAGCAGATATTCAACAGGTCTTTGAAGACAACTATGAGGCTTGGATTGAGGAAAATCACCGCAAAATAGTGACGGTTGAACAAGCGGGCATTGGATTTGCCACAAGCTTAGGCAACACCTTTAGTGAGCTACCACAGGAGGAGCTAGACAAATTTTACGACCTTATGGACGCCAATTTCCGTGCGATTACAGCAGACCTTGACACGAAGGGGTACAGAGCAACTGCCATTTATAACGAGATACGCAGGCTCGTAGAAGAATGGAGGAGTAGTTGACTTGGTTCCGATAGACGAGTGAGACTCCCTTCACATGCTAGTAATATCTAATACTAGCGCTTCTGTTATTGTCACCCCCCGGCTTAGCTGGGGGGTGGCAGTCTGTTGTACTTACCAGATTGCTTCCTTAGTTTCGTGCTTGGCAACGACAAAACAAAGGCTGTGTCGCAGTGAGTGAGAGAGAATGCCGCCGAGGTATTGCGTGAGAACGGTTGCACCGGCAAATACCAAAATGGATTATATTGTCGGCATTGCCCACCGTATAATCGAGGGCAGTGTATGTGTAGCGTCTGTTGCCTTACTAGGCTCAGTACTCGTCATTGTGGTCAGTGTTGTTACTCGTCGTTTCGGGTGGGCGCTTCCGGGGGCCTATGAACTGACCGAACTCATGATGCCAGTGACTATTGGCGTCGCCCTAGCGTATACAACAATGACAAAAGGCCATATTGTTATGACCTTCCTGGTACCTCGGCTTCCACAGAAAATTCAGAGAGTTATTGAAAGCTTTGATTGTATTGTTGGCATAGGCGTGATCGCGGCGTTAGTGTGGGCTGGTGCGGGGCTCCTGCATGAAAGGTGGGCTGTAGAACGGACCGATACTCTCGGTATTCCTTTTGCCCCGTTTAGAACTGCCTGGCTGGTTGGTTTGGTAACCATCTGTTTGGTCCTATCGCTGGACTTGGTAATGGTGCTGAGTAAGCGGAGGAGCAAATGAGCCCGGTTGCTGTTGGCATTATCGGTTTCGCTGTTCTCCTTGCTTTAATTGCCCTTAAAGTGCCGATCGGCATCAGCATGATGGTAGTGGGCAGTGCTGGCCTTTGGTATTTGCTGTCGGAAAGTGCAGCCATTGCCAAAATGGCAATCGTCCCATTCTTTGTGGCAAGCAGGTATGACTTGAGCGTGCTTCCCGCTTTCCTATTGATGGCTCACGTTATCTTTGTGTCGGGACTTAGCAAGGATCTGTATGATCTTGCTGCTAGGTGGCTGGGGCATTTGCCCGGGGGCCTAGCTGCAGCTAGTGTCGGGGCATGTGCTGTGTTTGCTGCCGTCAGTGCCTCCAGTACGGCTACGTCAGCTACTATCGGTCTGGTGGCCCTACCAGAGATGAAAAGGCATAAGTATGACCCAGCGCTGGCCGCAGGCTGTGTCGCTGCTGGGGGCACTATGGGTTCACTTATTCCCCCCAGTGGCATCCTTATTATCTACGGGATAGTCACCGAAACATCTATAGGCAGGCTTTTCGCAGCTGGCATAGTGCCTGGAATACTCGAGGCTGTATTTTATATAATTACTGTTTTTATTCTTTGCAAACGGAAGCCTAGCCTTGGTCCCCGAGGACCCAGCTATAGTCTTAAGGACAAGGTGGTGGCTTTCAGATCCTGCGGCGAGATAATAGGCTTAATTGGCCTTGTCCTTGGGGGCCTCTTTGTTGGTTGGTTTACTCCGACGGAAGCCGGAGCTGTGGCTGCTTTCGGGGCTATTCTTTGCTCCCTAATCAGAAGGCGACTCAATTGGCAAGGATTCAAGGAAGCTCTGCTTGGGACGATGAAAACCGCTGGCATGATCTATCTCATCCTGATTGGCGCCTTTATATTCCAGTACTTCGCGGCGGTCACCACTATTCCGTTTGTGATAGCCGATTTTATTGGGGGACTGGCTGTACCTCCTTTAGTCGTTGTAGTAGCTATTGCGATAATATATCTATTCCTTGGTTGTTTTATGGATGTGCTGACAATGGTTCTGCTCACTATACCCGTTTTCCTTCCCCTAGTCCTGAGCTTGGGCTTTGACCCAATATGGTTCGCGATAATAGTAGTAAGAATGACGGAGATAGGAGCGATTACCCCGCCCGTAGGGATAAATGTATATGTCATCAGCGGCCTTGCTCCAGATACACCTATGTCAACCATATTCAAGGGGATAGTGCCGTTCTTCGTAGCCGATATATTATTGGTAATTCTTCTGTTGCTTGTGCCTTCAGTTGTACTATTTTTGCCCAACCTCATATATTAAGTTAGCCAGTTAGCGTCTGAAAACAAGTAGCTTGTTGGGGAGCTGAACTGCAAATACAAAAGGGGATCAGAGTTAATGGAAGATAAGCTGAAGACACTGATAACCGCTGGTACCAAGGAAAATAGAACTAACTGGGTACGTGAGTGGCAGGGACAAGGCAAGAGGGTCATAGGAGTCTTAGACAGCCTAGTACCCGAGGAGGTTATTTACGCTGCGGGCGCACTGCCCTGGAGGATTCAGGGCACATGGCAAGAGGATGTTTCCCGAGCTATGATGTATCGTCTTCCCCAGGGCAGTCGGTTTCTTAATCACGTCTTGGAGTCGCTGCTTGAGGGCGAACTGGATTTTCTGGACGGGATGGTATGCAGCAACCGGGATGAGGATTTTGTGCGCTTCCGGGATTACTGGAAGTGGCTGAGCAAGACGCCCCTTATTCATCTTATTGATGTTCCGATCGTAGAGTCTGAGGTAGCCAAGCGGAGGTTTGCTAATAAGATACAGGATTTTATCGTTGTCATTGAGGCATTTTTACGAGTGAAAATCAATGATAGTTCACTGCACGATGCCATAGCTGTATACAACAGGCGACGTGCTTTGCTGCGAAAGATGTATGAACTGAGAAAGAGGGAGGTGCCTCCGCTATCCGGTGCTGAAGCTCTGGCAATAACAGCCGCGGCTATGGTTATGCCTCCGGACGCTTTTAACAGAGAATTGGAGCAGTTACTCCCTTACTTGGAGGAACGGCGGTCCAGACTGAGCTACTTACGACCTCGCCTGCTGGTGTCCAGTGACCTGCTGGACAACCCTGCTTATGTGAACTTAGTAGAGGAAACGGGTTGTTTGGTGGCTATGGATGATATGGATACCGGAAGTAGATACTTTTGGGAAATGGTTGACGATGGCAGGGAGGAGCCAGCATACGCACTAGCGGTGAGGTATCTCAGAAATCGGTCACCTCGCATGCTTGACTGGCGTGGACAGGCAGAACAGCTCGTGCAATGGGCCAAAGAATTCCGTGTCGATGGGGTGCTGGAGTTACATGACTCATACGATTATACACGAGGGTTTCGGAGGCCATTTTTGGAACGCTGGCTGAAGCACGCGGGTATTCCCCTAATGAGCTTTGGGCGGGACTACCACTTGGCTAACATAGGCCAGTTAAAGACAAGGATAGGAGCTTTCCTAGAGATGCTGGAAGGTAAACGTGCAGCATAGGGTGTTACTCTTGAGTCACCCGCCGCTATGCTAAGGAACAGGTTGTGTGACCAATATGAAATTGGAACCAAATGAGGTGAGCATAATGAACTTACTTGAGAAACTGATTGAGAGGACTGAGAAGAGGTTAGAGAAGATTGACGAAACCCCTGACCCCACAAAACTGCAATCTAACCGGCTGGGTTTCGAACTTGAGCTTGATTGTTACAAGGAGATGCTGGGAGCGTGGCGGCACGGTAAGCCCCTCTTGCCTTACTTTCCATCTTCCTCTCTGGCCAGAGCACTTGGTTCCCAGAGCGTAGTTTATGAGGGTCTCGTACCCCAAGTCCCGGAGGAGGCTCCGAGATATGTTCAAGCTGCTTCTAACATGGGGCTGCCCCAATACATGTGTGATGCATTTGTCCTGGCCAATGCAGCGGCTATGATTGGAGATCTCCCCCCCCCAAGTATTATTGCAGTGTGCCCTGAAGGGACATGCCGTGTTTGGACATACCACCTAAAGACACTTGCTGAGCACTTCAGCGTTCCAAAATTCGAACTAGACGTTCCTTGCGAGTATAGCGAAGAGAGTATAAAATATCTGGCTAGCCAACTTGGCGAGCTTGTCGAATTTGCGGAAAGCAATGTGCCGGGCCTCAAATACGACCAAGACAAGCACTTGGAATTGATAGATGCGAATCGCATTTTCGTCAACTATTGTCGGAAAGAGTGGGAGTTCAGGAAGCATGTTCCTTTCCCGCTGGATAGCTTGGACAGCTTCCGCCAACCATTTCACCGCGAGCCCGCCCTTTTCAGGGATACAGCCAAGGCATTGGAGTACTGGCGCATCCGAGTGGGGGAGATTGAGGCGCGGGTAGCAGGTGGGCTAAGCAAGGAGGAGAGGATGCGGCTTCTCTGGGTGTGGGGTGGCCCTGTGTATGTGAATCCCGTAGCTCAATTGGAACTGCGTAGAGTGTCGGTGCCTGCCGTGATGTTGCCGCCAACCTCGTTGTTTAGTGGAAGGATCGCCAATTGGGGGGATGAGAGGGAATTCGGGCGTAAGCTCTCTCCACTCGAAGAAGAAGCCAGGCACATAATTGGTACAGGCATATCCAGGAGCGGCCGCGCATGGGCGGAGGACGTTACGGAGGCGTGCCGGGATCTGAAGTGTGACGCAATGCTCTATTATCAGCTTACAGGCTGTCTGCATATCGGGTCCCTAGCCAGTCTGGTCGCTGACGCGGTAGAGACGGAGTTAGGGATACCAACCCTTATTCTTGCCGGCAGGTTAATGCATCCAGCAACTTTGTCCCCTTTCGAATTTGAATACCAGATTACGCAGTTTGTAGACATGGTTATGGCCCAGAAAGAATAACGCTAAACGACAGGGCAGAAATTATTGGCTATTCTGAAAGGAGGTAGGTAATGAGTAACCCTAAAGGGAAAAAGCAGGTAAAGTTCATTGAGGTTAGCGGCACTCTCTATGAAATGGGATCTCAATACGGAGCAGTATGCTCTCAAGAGATCAAAAGGCTGACCGAAGCCAATTTTAGACGGGTGGGTGGGCGTGATGCGCTAACCCCTGTAATCAAGAAAGTGTATCTCCCGGAGGTGGAAGCATATGCACCCGAATTTGTAGATTTTTTGAGGGGAATTGCTGATGGAGCAAAAATCGATTTTATGGATGCTTTTTTTCATAACACGCAGGAACTCATGACTTCTCCTGGTCCGTTCCCCAGCTTAATGGGTGGTTGCACGAATTTTGCAGCCAGCGGGGAGGTAACCAGTGATGGCAAGCTTATCGTTGGACACAACTATGATCTTATAGAACGATGGCAGGAGTATATTGTTCTTCTGAAGATGACACCGGATAAAGGTCCTCGCGTTATAGGGCCAACGATAGCAGGATGGTTTCCACTTATTGGAATGAATTCATCAGGTCTCGTAATGGTCGGCAATAGACTTGGCTATACCAAAGATCCTATATATCATACTAGGGGTACTCCTTTTTTTGCCTACAACCAAAAGATGTTATGGAGTGAGAACATCAGTGAGGCTATTGAGGCTCTCATTTCAGCAAAAAGAAGGTCTCACATACACGTGATGTGTGCGACTCACGAAGGAGATGTATTAGGTATAGAGTACCTCTCCGAAGAATTCGCTTTTCTTTATCCACAAAGGGGGATCTATGTACATGCAGACCATATTGAGACAGACCGATTTAAGAGCGGTGATGCCGCGTTTACTTTTGCCCCTGACTCTTACGTTCGCGGAGCGAGAATGACTAGACTCCTAGACAAATATCGCGGCCAACTGTCTGTTGATGCGATTAAGGAACTTTTGCAGGATCACGGTAATTACCCAGATTCTATTTGTAGGCATGTAAACCCCAAGCACCCTAGGCGAAACCCAAATAAGACGCTAGTTAGCACCATTTTCTGTCCGGAAGATAAGAAAGTGTATTGTGCATTTGGCAATCCATGTGAGAATGAGTATTTCGTATACAAATTGTGAATACAAGTTAGTTGCTGTGACGAATAGCACGATGGCCTTGCTAGCTATATAATACAGTGCTAGGATATGTTAGGATATGTTATGTAAGGAGGATGCAAAATGGCTATTCGAGGTGAATACTCGGATGAAGAGAAGAAATGGTTAACAGAAGTCAGGAAACTAATAAAAAAAGTCGAATATGCTAGAGAGGAAAGTCATGTGGGGTATGTTAGTGGGATACTTAATCGAGTGGCCAGCAGAGATTTAATCAGACGTTACGCACAGGTGATTGGTGATGACAATCCGTTATGGGTTAATGAGGAGTATGCAAGAAAAACCAGATATGGCTGTATCGTTGCGCCCCCCTTCTTTATCCACTGTATTGCTATTGGTGCCGGCAGTGGTAGAGAGCTTCTTGCCCCTCCGAGTGTAGGTCGTCTCACATGGTTAAATGTCGGAGGTTCATGGCGGTTCTTCAAGCCTGTATGCGTGAACGATTCATTCAAGGTGAAGGACGTTGTTTTTGATTCGATCGAGGATAAAACGAGGCTAGATGGTAAAGGACCACGGCAGTTTCTAACCAGCAGCGAGAGGACATATATAAATCAGAGAGAAGAGGTTGTTTGTATCGTTAACAGAAGAATGATGGTTATAGTAGTGGGTCCACCGACCGAGAACCCTGCCAAGGATTGGAAGGAATTTCCGCTACCCCAAGCCTTTCCAGACTATGAATACACCGAGGAAGAACAGAAGGCTATCGATCGCGCTTTCGAAGAGGAAGAGAGGCGCGGCGCCAATCCACGGTACTGGGAAGATGTCACCGTTGGTGAAGAACTCAGGCCTGTTATCCGGTTACACAACATGAATGACCAGGTGCTAGCTTACGCTTTACAGGGGTTTTATCTGTCCAGCCGGGCAATACGAAAGGAATGCGCCGGAAATCCTGATTTGAAGGCAGTTGTAGAAGATTTCATGTATCAATCGGTTATGGGGATACTCATGACTACTTTTGGAACACAGATGGATGCCATGCTAGGACACTTAATAACCAACTGGATGGGAGATGATGGTTTTTTGAAAAGCTTTGATTCTCAATACCGCATCATCAACCCACGTGGTGATGCTAATTGGTGCAAGGGCAAGGTGATCAAGAAATATGTTCAAAATGGTGAGCGACTCGTCGACCTAGCTGTCTGGATAGAAAGTATAAGGGGCTGGATAGTGGCCCCAGCTACAGCAACGGTAGCCCTTCCTTCAAGGACTGCCGAGAGAGCTGATTACCAAGAGATGGAGAGTAGTAAAATGGCAGAGTTTCAAGTAGGAGACAGAGTGAGGGTAAAACATCGACCCGAATGGCCCGGGCAATATAAACTAACTGGCTCTGAGGGGACTATTACCGAATTGCACGAACCAGCCGGATACGTTATAATGCGAGTCGAAAAAACAGATGCTAGTGTTCTTCCGGGAACCACATTGGTCTTCCGTTCAGACGCGGTAGAAAAGATATAGCTTCTCATTGAAATGTCACAAAATGCTTAATAGGAGGCTCGAAAATGATAGGCATGAAGGTTATATTCGCAACAAAGGAAGAATTACCTGAGCAAGAACAAAAAAACCTATTAACTCGACTAGTCGAGATTTACAAAAAGGTTCCTGGACTGAAGCAGAAATATTTTCTGTCAGATCCTAAGACGGGTGAGGCGGGTGGCATTTACGTCTTCGAAAGCCAGGAGGCCCTCGACAAATACTTAGAGTCGGATGTCTGGAAGAACGTCGTGCTGGCAAATGCAAAGGAAGAGCCGAAAGTTGAGACGTTTGTCATTGCTGCTACTTTAGACGCCGGCGTGCTTCTCTGATGCTACCTGTTGTGTGCACAGACCGTATCTATTATTTGGCTATTGTTATGCACTCAGAACAATGCCAAATCGTTGGTATTGCTACTATCGTTTGGCTTTCTTATCATTATCATCGGGAGTGTTGCACTAGAAGTCTGTCCGAGTAATAGTTTCAGGCAGGCATAACAAGTATAATGGGGGCAAGTCCAAACGTGGAGGCGCCCACGAGGAAGGCTCTCCGTCCCTATGAACCTAACCAGACATTCCTCATGCCAGCATCAATGCGGGATTGGCTGCCCAGCGACCATCTGACTTATTTCATCTCTGACGTAGTGGGCCAGCTTGACGTCTTGACGACAATAGAGCGTTATGCCGGCGAAGAGCGTGGGGGATCCAGCTTATCATCCCTGGATGATGGTGGGGGTGCTCCTTTATGACTATTGCGTCGGGGTAGTTTCTTCACGGAAAACAGAAAGGCGTCTTTGTGAAGATATCGCCTTTCGGGTACTGGCGGTCAATAACACCCCTGACTTTTGTACCATTTCCGATTTTCGCAAAGACCACCTGAAAGCGCTCGCTGGACTGTTCTTGCAGGCGCTGAAGCTGTGCCAGAGGGCGGGAATGGTAAAGTTGGGCCGTGTGGCTCTGGATGGGACGAAGACAAAAGCCAACGCTTTCAAACATAAGGCCATGAGCTACAAGACGATGTAGGAGGAAGAGGAGCGGCTGGAGGCAGAGGTCGAAGAAATGCTCCAGAGGGCGGCAGCATTAGATGAAGAGGAATACCAGCGGTATGGCAACGACAAGAGGGGCGATGAGTTGCCAAAGGAGTTGGCATTCAGGGAAAGCCGGTCGAGGAAGATACAAGAAGCCAGGAAGGTATTGGAGGAAGAGGCAAAGTGTGAAGCCGAGGCAGCCGCTTCCGCAAGTAAGAAACATGCCAGCGTACCCGATGATAAGGCACAGAGGAACTTTACTGACCCTGATTCGCATATCATGCCGGCCCCCGGAAGCAAGCATTTCATCCAGGCATACAATGCTCAGGCCGCCGTCGACAGTGCTCGCCAGGTCATCGTGGCGGCCGAGGTTACAAACAAGCCCACGGACAGAGGGCAAGCCGAACCGATGATGCAAATAGTTAAGAGCAATACGGGCCAGTTGCCGCGGCAGATGTCAGCCGATGCCGGATACTTCTGGAGCAATGCCATACAGAATCTCAGCGTCTAGGGAATAGACGTCTATATGCGGCCAGATAAGATGAGTCATTGATTGACCTTGCCGCCCGCACCCACAGGACGAATACCGAGAGGCCTCCCAGTAGTGGACAGGATGCGGCGTAAGCTAAGGACGAAGAAGGGGCAAGAAAGTTATGGGTTGAGGAAAGAGTTACCAGAGCCGGTTCTTGGCCAGATCAAGCAAGCACGACGATTCGATCAATTTCTGCTACGCGGGATGGACAAAGCGAGCGGCGAATGGAAGCTCATGTGTACCGGCCACAAGCTGCTCAAGCTATTCAGTGCACAACGGAGCAGCTTGCTCGGGCGGGAAATCCTGGCTGTCTCGATAACACAATAACACGTCTGTCGGGGGATTCTTTGTCGGCCCGCCATGCATAGCCATAAAAACGGTGTCATTCCTTGTTACTGTCAAGATTTGGTAGGTTGTGATTCTGGATGGGTGGCATGGGCTACACCTTCGATATGACCGCGGGTTAACTCTCGTAGCATCTGGACCCAGGGGCGATCCGCATGTGGCCCATAAAGAGCCGGCATGCTTGCCTCAAGCCATGTACCACCATCCTCAGCTTCGTATTCCTCCCTCTCCGACCTGTGGGTCGTGCCGGCTGGGGTAAGTGCAGGCTTACCAGTAGAGATTTTCTTTTTGGTGTCGAGCTTGCCTGAGTGGCTCAGGCTTATCAGCCTTGCCATCCTGTTAGCACCCTCCTTTGTCCAGCTCATCCCCCTCTTCTTCATCCTGTCGGCAAATAACTTGTCTACATTGCCTTCCACAGCCCCTAGTCCTCTCAGACCTTCGCCACTAATC
>Ga0129301_1000632_pt1 | contig 19176 bp, 15 predicted proteins | sample ConPoolayeHmetaG_FD_94489 | JGI IMG/M metagenome (GOLD analysis project Ga0129301, IMG submission 94489) | Hot spring microbial mat communities from California, USA to study Microbial Dark Matter (Phase II) - Cone Pool mat layer H metaG ...
AACTACATGGCGCTGGTGAACACGGTACGCAGATACGGAAGGTACCGCTGAGCCTTCCGGACGCATGTCAGGTTGCCTGCCCGAAGGGAAGCACGGAGCGACCGAAGCGCAGAAACCATTAATGAGCCGATCGCAGATCCACAAGGACTGGTCTGCGCAGATGTCCGAGGCGGTCGGGCTTCGCCTGAGGGCCCGCTCAGGCGGAGGAATCGTCGAGATGCTCTTCACCGAGAACTCGCTGTGCATTAGGGAGGCTGCACGTCGAGGCATGGACGACGTCCCTGACCTTGTTGGCATGTTTCTCGGCACGGCCATCGATCCTAGGAAAGGAGGCAAGGGCGGGTTCTTCGAACCGGGCGGCTCAACCGACATCGTGCTCGGGGATAGCCTGGCTGGCACCGATGGGACGCCCGAAATCCGCGTAACCCAGGTCCCCTACGCGTGCATTCTGAGGTCCTTCCTGGCCAGGCCGGGGCGGTTCAGGCATGCCAAGTTTGCATTTGACTGCTATGATCAGAGACGGGGAAAGGTCACCTCGAGGGAGTTCTTGCTGGATGCCAGTGACGCAGCAAGGGTCGAGATGCTCCTTTCATCCGTCATGCCCGATAGGCTGGAAATCCACTAGTGCGATGAGGCTGGGAGCCCTACATGACCGGAACGCTTCTGATCGGATACGATGTTGAGAGCTCGAGTGACCCGTCGATAGTTAGGCGCTTCCTGGAGAAAGCGGAGGAGGTGCACTCTGACCTTTCGGCCCCTTGCACACTCTTCTTGGTCGGAAAGGTCGTCGAGGCGAACTCAAAGGAACTCGCCGACCTGCGGCGGAGGTGCGACCTTTTCGACTACGAGCAGCACACCTACTCCCATATGCTGCTGAAGACGGTGTGCATCGATGACGGAACGAAGGTCACCCTGGTGAAGGGCGGCACGCCGGGCGAGATCGAGATCGAGATTTCCAAGACGAATCAGCTGCTGGCGGAACGTTTAGGGGTGGAATGCTGGGGCCTCACCGGTCCATGGGGTTACTATAGGGGCCTCTGCGATAGGCCGGATCTTCTGGAGATCCTCAACCGCAACGGCATACGGTTCCTCAGGACCTATGCGCGCAACGAGAAGGACTTCCAGCCACTGAGCTTCGAGATCCAGCCCTTCTGGTACGCCGTCCAGGGCTTTCCCGATATGCTCGAGCTCTGCATACACGGTTGGCAGGACGTCTACTGGAGGAGCCTCAACGGCTGGGAAAATCTGCAGGGATACCTAGATCTCCTGAGGCAAACGGCGGAAATGGTAGCGAAGAAGGGCCTGGTCTGGAGCTACGGCTCTCACGACTGGTCGTCCATAAAGTCGGATCCCGAGATGTCGGTGATGTACGCATTCATCCAGTATGCAAAGAAGATCGGGCTGCGCATAGTGGACTACAGGAGCTTCTACCTAGAGGCCCTGAGAGGTAGGGGCGGTCAGCCGATCTCTTTAACGTAGTCGAAGAGCCTCGGGGTCTCCACGAACCCAAGCTTGGAGTACATCTTCATGGCTACAGGGTAGGCGTAGCTAGTATCCAAGAATATGGAGGTCATGCCATGCTCGAGGAGATACCGAAGCACGCGGACGGTGAGTGCCTTTGCCAACCCGAGGTTCCTGTGATCAGGATCCACCCCCAGCCAGTGGAGCCTTCCCCGCTGCGGCCCCGCGTCGATCTCCCTCCACGCCATGAACGCGCCCACGATCCTGCCCTGTCGCACCGCGAAGAAGCATCCATCGGGAATGAAAGAGGGGCTCGAGACGAACTTCTCCCTCACGCTTTGGGCGGTCCAGTTGGTCTTGTCCCTTTGGGTCGAGTAAGCCCGATTGATGCAGTTGGCCCACTGTTCCTCGTCGCCTTCGCGATAAGTCCTGATCTCATACCCTGGTGGCACCTCAACCTCGGGCAAGGCCCTCGGGATCCATTCCATTCTGACGTAGTCGTTCACGATTCGGAACCCGAGGTGCTCCAAGAAGCGCCTCGCGCCAAGGTTCCGGCTGTCTACTCCCGTCACGACCACCTTCTGCTTGCCGGCGTCCCTCGCCTCCTTGATGCACCTTTCTAGGATCGCGCTGCCGACGCCGATCCTCCTCTTATCCCTGGCTACGCAAAGCTCGGCCACCCTCGCGGCGTCTCCGTCCAGGGAGAGTTGTGCAACCCCGAGAAGCTCCCCCGCCGCGCTTGCGACGACCCAGCTCGCGTCCCGCTTGATCCGCTCCTGGACGGCCGGCAAAAGACCCGTGAACTCGCAGTTCTCCTCCAGGAAGCGGAGGAATCGATCCTCGAACGGTAGCTTGTCGATCTCCATCGCCAAACTCGGTCTCCCTCTACAATTCCGGAAGGACTGCCGCGGCGAAGGATCGCCCCGAGCGGGTCCCGACTCTAGGTCATCCCCCAACGGGGAACTGCGCTGGTCAGGCATGCTTCCAGATCCGGATTCGGCCCGGTCGGTCGCCAAAGACAATTAAAATGTACTCCGCGACATTGGCCCGCCCGCTGTGCCCCAGCACCGTGCCCTTTCCCCAGGGTCTTTGGCTTATTCGTCTCAAGCGGCGTGCTACAGCGTCATCCCCCACCTTGCAGGGCGGCCGAGGGGAACCTTAATCAGGCTGATGTGGCAGGGGGTTGGGATGTCTGAGAGGGGCTTTACCCTCGCAGCGATCCTGCTCCTGCTTCCGCTGGCCACCTGCCAGACATACTCCGAAATCGACATAATGGTTCCAGCCGTTTCGCAGCTCCAAAGCGGGACTTTCGTGGGGGTTCCGGTCAGGCTCAATATCAGGATGATGACTCCCGGGACCGGAGAGGTATTCGTCAACACGCGCTCCCTCACCGAAATCGACATGCAGGGCTCTGCCCGGGTCGCCGCGATGGTTGCGGGCGAAACGACGGGCGAAGACATCAAGAGCAGGGATTTCCTCATCACGCTTTACGCAAGTACGACGATCATAGGCGGTCCGAGCGCAGGGGCTGCAATGACGGTCGCGATGATCGCCCTCCTCAAGGACCTCCAGCTGAGCCGCGAAGTGATGATCACGGGGATGATCACCCCGGACGGCGCGCTCGGCGTGGTCGGGGGCATACCGGAGAAGGCCTACGCCGCGTACCTTTCAGGTGCAAAGTACTTCCTCGTGCCGGAGGGACAGTCCGTGAGCTACAACTCCACGACGTACGAGGCGGTCAACGTGACGCAGATGGCCAAGGAAAGGTGGAATCTCAGCGTCGTCGAGGTCTCCGACATTCGCGAGGCGGTGAAATGGTTCACCGGACTTGAATTCCAAGCCAGGCCCATCCCGTCCAATCCAGTTTACACGGAATCGTACATCGACATGATGCGCCGCCAGTCCCTGATGGAGCTAGGTGATGCACGCTCAAGACTCGACCTGGCAAGGATCCTGCTGGAAGAATCCAATCTGGACGAGTCGCTCAAGTCGGACCTAGGGTCTGTTCTTGCGAGCTCGGAGGAAGACCTGCACGACGGCTATGATGCCTTCAACCGATCCAGGTTTTACGTTGCCTCGAGCAAGGCCTTCCAGTCTAGGATCGCATCCAGGTACGTGGCCTACAGCGTGACGTTCTATCAAGCTGAGCAGCCACAGCGGACAGCCACCATCGAACAGATCTGGGCCGAGGTCGAAGTTGAGATCGAATCGGCCGAGGCGTTCCTGGCACAAACGACCGCCCTGGGAATAGAGGGGCTGGAGTGCGTCGCCGCTGCGAAGTCGAGGATTCAAGAGGCAAGAAGCAAACTAGAAGATTCCCGCTTTCTCTACCGGCTCCAGATCGAGGATGCCGCTCTCCACGAGGCAGCATACTCGGCCGAGAGGGCGCGCACAGCCAAGATCTGGTCCAACATGACCCTGTTCTTTTCGAGCCTCCTCCTGCCCAGCGACGGGGATCTAAGGGAGATGGCGGAGGGACTTGTTGCGGATGCTTCCATTCTTGCAACCTATGCAGACCTCCTCTACGAAGAGGTTTTCGGTCTCCCCATAGGATGGGTGGTTGCGTTCTTTCCGGAGTATTCCTTCATCGATCCCTACGAATCCCTGGAGGCGGCCGAGACGGCCATCGACAGCCAGGAGTGGGCGGTAGCGACCTTCGAGGCCCTCGAAGCTGAACTTAGGGCGGGACTTGCGATAGAGTTCGTCAACGTCTTGGTGTTGGCGGCGGACGAAGACGAAGCGCTGAGCATGATGACGAGGATGGCGAACAAGTCCGAGGCCGCTGCACGCATCGCGATCGACGACTCAAGGAACATGGGCGTCGAGCCGGTCCTTTCGGTGAGCAGATACGAGTTCTCCGAGAACCTTTGCGAGATCGGCGGGATCTCCGCCCTTGGAGAGGCCATTTTCGGATTTCGCTTCGCAAGAAGCGCTGCGAGGCTTTCTCGGCCGCTCCTGGACCTGTACAGGCCGCGCCTGGAGGTTCCTTCGCTGAACGGTTCGGTGATGGCTTCGAACGCCACCGTCACGGGCGAGGTCTGGGATCCCAATGGGGATCAGCTGACGCTGCGGATCACGATCGCGGGCCTGAAGTTCGATTGCGCTCTGCAGCCCGGTTGGTTCTCCATCAGCCTTCCGACTTTCAACATACAGGACGGGATGTACACCCTCGTTCTGAACCTGAGCGACGGTGTGCTTTTCGACCTAGCGTCGTTCAATGTGCTCGTCGACAACAACCCTCCAGCCATCCAACTTCGTAACATCGGAAATGGGACCGCGTATGGCCATGGAGTGAAACCGGATATTTCCGTCTGGGATGCAGCCGACCCGGACCCGCAAGTTCAGGTCAAGCTCGACGGTGAAGCAGCGGAACTGGGTGAGGTCTCAGCCGAGGGCAGGCATGTATTGCACGTCACTGCCACGGATCGCGCAGGCTGGAGCAGCGAGGTGGAGGTGGTCTTTTGGATCGATGCGAAGAAGCCCACCATCATCCCGGGATACCCCGCTTGCAACGGCACGTTCGTCGCTTGCCCGACCCTGGCCTGGTGGTCGTCGGCAGACGCTTTGACGGCAGTCGTGCGAAGCGACGTGAGCCTTGATGGTGGGCCGTGGTGCCCAGCGAGGGAGACGAGCAGGACGCCGTTTGGAGACGGCTGGGAGAGCCGGTTCGAATTTCCACTGACCGGAAGCGACGGGCCACACAACCTAAGCATCCGTGCGATCGATGCCGCCGGAAATGAGGAGCTGGTCACCGTCCAGATAACCCTGGATGGGTCGCCCCCCGAGGTCAGGATCCTTGGCGTTTCCGACGGGAAGTGGTACAACCAGTCCGTCGCAGCTCAGGTCTGGACGCGCGACGCTCTGGATCCGAACCCAGCGGTGGTTGTCCAGCTGGACGGCGAGGCATATGTTCCTGGTAGCCCCGTCGGGCACGGCAGACACCTGCTGGTGGCGAACGCGACCGACTCGGCCGGAAACACCAAGACCATCACGGTGGAATTCGTCGTGGATCTGAGCCCACCAAGCGTGCGCGCAAACGTCACCGAAGGGGTCGTCTTGGCCCGGGAGATCACGATAGAGGTATCGCTCGCGGACGATCTAGATCCATCGCCCACGTTTGAGGTCCTGCTCGACGCAAGGCCCTACTCGGGAGAGAAGGTCGGACCAGGGAAACACGCCCTCCACATCCTCGCATGGGACAAGTCGGGCAACTCCGTTTCCGTGGTCGCCGGGTTTGCGGTGGATCTCCTCCCACCCGCCATTGAGGCGTCCGTTGAGGACGGTGCATGGTACGCTGCGGCGCGGATGGTGACCGTCACCGTTGCTGACGACCTGGATGCAAATCCCGCCTGGGTCGCCGTACTCGACGGCGAAACGATGACCGGTAACCGGACGGTTGGCGAGGGCGCGCACGAGCTTCTGGTTGGCGCCATGGACTGGGCTGGGAACTCGGCGCAAGCCAAGTTCACTTTCCGCGTCGACTCGACCCCACCCCAGATCGCCGTCTCGGGCGTGAGAAATGGCACCTTCTATCGCTCGCCCGTGGTCGCGCAGGTAACGGTCCGGGACGAGCTTGACCCCTCACCGATTGTGGAATGTTCTTTGGACGGAAGCCCCTACATGGTAGGAGGCAAGATCGGAGACGGCAACCACACCCTGTACGTCTCGGCCGTGGACAGGGCAGGCAACTCGGCCACCCTCTTCGCTAGCTTCGCGGTCGATACGATACCACCAAGGATCCTTGTCGATGTCGAGGATGGGGCGAAGTACAAAGGGAGGGTGAAGCCAACGATCAACGCCACGGACGATGGCGGATTGGCCGGGCTTGACGTACTGTTGGATGGAAATCGCTATAGGATGGGCTCAAAGATCGGACCTGGCACCCATACCTTACTCGTCGTAGCGACGGACTTAGCCGGGAATGAGGCCAGACGGAAGCTCGTGTTCACCGTCGCTAGGCGCAACGGCCTCTTGGTTGGGGTCGGCTTCTTGCTGATCGCTGCGCTGTGCGCGGTGCTCGTGAAGCTCAGGCGCGAAGGCAGGCTTGGGGCAAGCAGGCGGCCCAGACGGGGAGTCGGGCTATAGCATACCTTTGAGCGCCAAACCGAGCCGATAAGCCTGCAACCTAGCTTGATAAGACTTAATAGAAACTGCGCTGGCGGTTCGTGTCATCCTCAACGAGAGGCCAGAGTCCGCTTAACGGTGATGGGGCGATCGCGATGGACACATATCCCTCAATCGACAACATTCCCCTGCCCCGTTTCCAAACATCAGAGGTCGTCGCAGTCAAACTTCACATGGGCGAGAGAGGAAACAAGACGCACATCAAGCCCGCCGATGTCGCGAGGCTGGTCTCAAGGCTCAAGTCCCAAGGCGCACGGGTCTTTGTAACGGACACGACGACCTTGTACCCGCGGAAAAGGGCCACGGTGAAGGACTACCTCGAAACCGCGGCCTGCAACGGCTACACGCAGGACAAGATAGGCTGTCCCGTCGTCATTGCGGATGCCGAGGGGGGAAGGAAGATCGATCGCGTCCACGTCGCGGCCCGCCTCCTTGAGGCCGACTCGCTAATCGTCCTCTCGCACGCCACCGGGCACATAACGACCGGTTTCGCTGGCGCGATAAAGAACGTTGCCATGGGCTGCGTGACGAAGCAAGGCAAGAGATACATCCACGGCCCGGCGTGGCCCAGGCACCGCGACACATCATGCAAGAGATGTGGCGCCTGTGTGGAGGCCTGCCCATTCGGCTTCATCGCGCTCAAGGACAGAATCGAGCTGGACGTCAGGAACTGCCCCGCCTGCGAGCGCTGCCTCAAGGCCTGCCGGAACGGCGGCCTGTGGAGGCCCCCCGGGGCGATCGAGGAGAGCTTTCGAAGGTACGCTGAAACCTGCAGTACGGTGCTGGCCTGTTTCAGCAAGGTCTTCTTCATCACCGAACTGAACCGGGTCACCAAGTTCTGCGATTGCAGCCCGAACCCGGAGCCGCTGATCGCGCCCGACCTCGGCTTCATCGTCTCCAACGATCCCGTTGAGATCGATAGGGAGGCGGTCCGGATCATAACCGAAGCGAATCCCGCCGCATCCCAGGTATTTGGGGAGAGGTGGCAAATCTTCATCGAGAGCGTGTCGAAGCACATCTCCGCTACAGACGTTTCACGGGCTCGCTCGCTTCGCCAGGGATCCTGAGGGCCTGAGAGACGATCTGCTCAGATCCGTCGCCAAGCGGCTTCCAGTCTTTCAAGGTGAGGGATCGCTCTGCGATATCCTTCAGCCAGCGCCGCGACTCCGTCGTGGCGGAACATGCGAAAAACCCAGCCCTGAGCCAAAAACGCTTTATGCAACACGTCCAAGGCCATCATCGTGGTCCGAGCGCTGGCAGCCCTCTTAGCCTTGATAGCCTTGACGCCGTGCATGGGACTCCACGAGAAGGGCGGTAAGATCAAGGTGCTGTTGACGGGGCGCGTGGGCGAGGGGCACCTAATACACACGTGGTTTCTGAACGAGCCCTTGGTCGATCCGCTTTTCGTTCCCAGCCGCGATGTCCCCGGCGGAGACGACCAGATCAGGAGGTTCGTCAGGGTCTACTTTCCGAGAACCTACGAGGGCGTCCAGGCCCAGGATTTCATCATTATCGACGGAACCATCATCAACATGTTCACGACGACCAACCAGAAATGGATGCATGACGCCATCCTCGACGGGTCCGGGGGATTGAACTCAAGGTCCCTTCTCAGCGGCATATACTACCCTGAATGGGCAGCCTCCGTCACACAGAAAGCCTTCCCCAACGACGTCGAGGCCCTCATGGCCCATGCGGCGGACATCTTCCGCAGCAACAGGGAGCTTGAGATAATACTCGAGGACAACCCGGACCTGCCGCCAGTGCTGACGATGTTCAGGGGCAAGAAGATACAGTGGCATCTGACCGGGTACAGCTGCGGCCACATCATACCCCGCCAGGGCGCGATCGTCTGGGCATGGATAAAGGGGCCGTTCGCCGACAGGGCAACCGTCAAGCCCGGATGCACTCCGCATACGATCTCATGGACTTATGGGCTGGGCAAGACATGGACGATCCACGACAGGCTGGTCAACTGGTGGGAGGACCCCGTTGCCAATCCCTACGGGTTGGACATGGTCATGAACATGATCCTCTACAGCACGGGCAGAAACCTGCCCGACGATGTCGAGATCGTCCACGAGATAAGGTCAAGGATCATCGAGTTCAGGACACGCCAGATGATGGTGCTTGCGGTGGTTGACTTTGCCGAGGCATTCGGTGCGAACATGCAGTCAATCCTAAAGCGCATGGGCGAGATAACCGATAAGACGAAACTTGCGCAGGAACAGTACCTTCTACAGGACTACCTCCTCGCCAGGGCAACATACCTCGACGCAATCGACGACCTCGCGGACCTGAACGCGATGGCGATGAGGAAGAAAGACCAGGCCATGATCTGGGTATATCTCATCCAGTGGCTCAGCGTGAGCGGAACCTCCATGCTTGCTGGCTCCATCCTTTGGATGCTGATGGTCAGGCGAAAGCTCTATCGACAGGTCAAGGTCACGAGGTTGGTTCACAGCTAGAGATGCTCCGCGGGTGCGCCGAAACCGGAGGCTCGACCGCCGCAAAGAGGCTCAACCTCCGAAAGCATTAAGACCCCCTCGGCGCGGCTCTGGACCATGGCGGGCCAGAGCGCAAAGGAACTTCGCAGACAGACCCTCGGCATGATCAACGTAGACCCCCTCCAGACAGGAGGTAGGCTTCCCCCCGAGTCCAGGGAGATCCTGCTGGAATGGGCTGACGGGTACTCCGTCTGCGATTTCTGCTTGGGAAGATTGGACGAGATAGCCACGCCCCCGATCTCCACCTTCGTTCACGAAGACCTGCCCAAGTTCATCGGCATGGACGAGGCAAGGGTAACTAACGGCGCAAGGGAATCCAAGTTCGCCGTGATGCACAGCATGGCTAAGCCTGGAGACACGATCGTCGTCGACGCCAATGCGCACTACTCGACCTACGTTGCCGCTGAACGCGCGGGGCTTAAGGTCGCCTGCGTGCCGAACTCCGGCCCACCCGACTTCCAGATCGACCCGCAAGGCTACCTGACGGCCATCGAACGGGAGAAGCCCGCCCTTGCGGTATTGACCTGGCCTGACGGCAACTACGGCAATCTTCCCGATGCGGCCGCCGTATCCCGGATATGCTCCGAGCACCAGGTGCCACTGCTTCTAAACGGCGCCTACGCCGTGGGGAGGATGCCAGTCAAGGGGATGGAGATCGGATGCAGCTTCTTGGCGGGAAGCGGCCACAAGTCAATGGCCTCCTCGGGGCCAGTTGGCGTGCTGGGCGTTTCCGAGGAGTTCGCGGGCAGGGTGTTCCGAAGGTCCGAGCGTTTCAAGAACAAGGAGGTGGAACTCCTCGGCTGCACGGCAAGGGGAGCGACCATCATGACCTTGATCGCCTCGTTCCCGCACGTGGAAGCTAGGGTTCGATCATGGGAGGAGGAGGTTTCGAAGGCAAGGTGGTTCGCATCCAAGATGGAGGAGCTGGGAATCGTCCAACTGGGTCAGAAGCCCCACAATCACGACCTGTTGTTCTTCGAGGCGGAGCCCCTCTTCCAGATATCCAAGAAGGCCAAGGATGGAAGGTACTTCCTCTACAAGGAGCTCAAGGCAAGGCGGATCCACGGCATAAAGCCCGGACTCACCAAGCACTTCAAGCTCAGCACGTACGGGGTTCCGAAGGATGAGCTTAAGCTGGTGATCGAGGCATTCTCCGAGATAATCCGAAGCCACTCGAGCTAGAGCCAACCGGCCCGACGGCGGTCCGGTGGTCCGCATGTCACGTCGGCCGGGTCTCGATAATAATTAAGAGAACCCACATCCAGTTCCACATGGAAGACAGTTCAGGGTGAGTCCTTGGTCAACAGAAGGGTAAACCGGGTGGTGTTGGCTGTTTCGCTCGTCCTCCTAGCCGGGATATTGGTCCTCTTCACCGTCCCCCAAATCGGGATGCCGACCCTGATCCCAACCGCCGTGCTGGTTGCAGGGCTGCTCGTTCTCCTGGCATCCTTCGCACCCAGCCCTTGGAGGGCACTTGACTACGACCTCCTCTACAGCCTCGCAATCCAGATCGCCCGCCTGCCGAGGGTGTGGTTCAACTCCTGTTTCCCCGAGGCGACGAAGGATCCCTCCACGTGGCCTTTCGTCCTGAGTTTCCCGCTCTCGATATACGGTCTGTGCGACGTTTGTTCCTCCCGGCTGAGGATAGAGGGCCGCGGCAGGAGGTGTTTCTGCCCTGAATGCGGGCTTGAGCTCAACTCAAGGGAATATGCGCGGCGAGTGCGCAGGGCCCTGGAGGACTACCGCCGCTTGGTCAGGAAGCTGGAGAACGTTAACCTGTACTTGAGGTCGGCTGGCAAGTAGCGCGAGCGCGAGGTTTGGCGGCACCCTGGGCCGGGCCTCATGGACGCTCGGCGCCTCCTGGAACACCTGTCAGCCGACAAGAGCTTCACGATAGGGCTGGGCTACCCGCCCTTCTCAAGATCCTGGAGGATTCTCCTCACGGTCCTTACGTTCGCGAGGTCGTCGGACGGGTCATCCGTCGCCCTCTGGGGGGTTTCAAGGATCCCCGGAACCGCCCTGATCCGCGGCTCAGCAAGTATCCTTTCGAATCCGTCGAGGCCTATGAATCCCTTCCCGATGTGCTGGTGGTGATCCACGTGCGATCCGAACTCCCCAACGGAGTCATTCAGGTGAAGGACCTTGAGCTTGGACATCCCCACTTTGTCGTCGAACTCATCCAAGACGCGGCCGGGCTGGAGGTGGATCGGGTAGCCAGCCGCAAACGCATGGCAGGTATCAAGGCAGACGCCGAACCGGGTCCCGTCGACCATTTGGGCAAGCTCCTCGAAGGACCCTCCGACCTTCCCGCCCCCGCCGGAGACGTTCTCGACGAGAATCTGCGCCTTGGACTTGATGGCGTCCATGGCCTGCAAGCAGGCGCTTCTGACCCTATCGACGCCCCCCGGACCTGAGCTGCTGCCCGGATGCGTCACCACGTACTCGATTCCACCCATGTCAGCCCTCTGCAGGTCGTCGACGAGAGCCTCAATGGACTTGGAACGCAGATCAGCGTCAGGGCTAGCTAAATTGAGGAGGTAGCATGTGTGTATCACGACGGGCCTGATGCCAGATTTTCTCCTTTCCTGCTTGAACGACTCCACATCCGAAACGTCCCACGGCTTCGCCTTCCAAGCACGCGGCGTCCTAGCAAATATCTGGATGGTCTGACACTCGCGGATCCTGGCCCTCTCGATGGCCTTCGCCAACGAGCCGGATATCGAAACGTGAATGCCGATTCTCACGCTCAAGCCGATGGCCAGGCCAACTGAAATAGGATTCGGGTTCGCGGGGAGCCCCCGAGACAGATTTAACTGCCTCGCCTCCCCGCCCTCGGGGGAAAACCATGGAGAGGATGGTCGAGGATCTTAGGGAGTTATCGGACTGTATCGGCGTATCCGGCTTCGAGTCGAAGGTCAGGGGCCTGATCGCCCAGAAGATCGACGGGCTTGCCGATCAGCTCAGCGTAGACGCGCTCGGCAATCTGATCGCGACAAAGAAGGGCACACCGACCGGCCCCAAGGTGCTGCTCGTGGCGCACATGGATGAGCTTGGCTTCATCGTGAGCCACATCGACGACAGGGGCTTCATCCGTTTCGAGAAGCTCGGCGGGTGGGACGATCGCACGCTGCTCGGACAGCCGGTCCGGTTCGAGAGCGAGAAGGGCGTCCGCGATGGCCTGATCGGAACCAAACCTCCACATCTTCAAAAGCCGGATGAGAAGGATAAGGTGGTGCGCTCCGACGACATGTTCGTCGATATCGGATGCGCCAGTGCGGAGGAGGTAAGATCGCTGGGGATAGACATCGGTTCGCCCTTCACCATCTTTCACCCGTCGCGTCTTTTGGGGTCGGACCGGATCCTTGGCAAAGCCCTCGACGACAGGGTCGGGTGCACGGTCCTCATCGAGGTCTTAAGGCGGCTGCGCGGCACAGATCACCAAGCCTCCATGACGTTCGTGTTCTCGGTCTGCGAGGAGGTGGGCGCGCGGGGCGCGACGACGGCTGCGTACGGGGTCGAAGCCGACATGGCCCTAGCTATAGAGGGCACTGCAGCCGGCGACATCCCCGGGATCCCAGCCGAGAGGTGCCCGACGTACGTGGGCAAGGGGCCGGCTGTGACCGTCGCCGATCAATCCCTGATCGCCCATCCGCTCGTACTCGCAAGGCTGAAGGAGGCAGCCAAGGCTGCCCGGCTCGATTTTCAGATAAAGAAGCCGCTCTACGGCTCCACGGACGCAGGCAAGGTTGCAATCTCGCGGGCCGGCGTTGCCTCGGGGGTCCTGTCGGTTCCGTGCAGATACATCCACAATGGCCTGTCCATGCTTTCGCTGGCGGACCTGAGATCATGCGCCGAGCTGGCTCTTAGGTTCTGCACTCTGGTCTGACCGTCGCATCCAGAAGCATCCTTGCACGGACAGATAGCTCCTCGACCTTGTCCCGGGGAAGCCCGGTCATCTCGGATATGTGGCACGGGTCCTTGGTCGCCAGATCCTCGGCCAGTACTATCCCTGCCCGGCTGAAGGCGGCCAGCGATTCCGAGTCCATGTGGAGCACCGTCACGGGGTAAAGGCACTTCCTCTCGATCATTCTCTCCAGGCCCGACCTTGGGGGATACTTCCAACCCAAAATCCCTATGCCCTTGCACTTGGCGTACTTGCGCGCCTCAGACGAGCTACGAGTGTTGGTCACGAGCATGGCCTTGTCGAATCTTTGGCAGGTACCCGCCTCGTATCCTTCGTTTAGGTCCAGGAAACGAGCGTAGGTGTACATGGCCTCTTTCAGACCGGTGTAGATGCCCGGGACGTTGTGATACTTGACCTCCACCATGGTCCTGACGTCGTCCTTCTCGAGCACGATATCTATCTCGTGCAAGACGCATCGCCCGCGGACCTGCTGTCTCAATAGGGTGTGGTGACCGTACCTTTCGAAAACCGCCGCCATGAAGGTCTCGAACGCAAAGCCGGACGGCCCCATTCTCATCATTGCGCTTTTCAGATCGTACCTGCTCGCGACATCGGCGGCCTGATGTCGCTCCATCGCATCCAGGACCATCTGGAGGATCTTCCTGGTCGGAATTCCATCGTACAGCTGGCCCTCCACGTCCTTGACGATGACGTTGGCAAGCTCCGGGCTGGCGCCCGCTCGCACCGATGTGCGGTAGATCTTCCGAGGGTTAAACCTCTGCCTCTCCCCCGATGCGGTTGTGACCATTACCATTGTGATTGCCTTAGATGCGTCGGATAAGGTACATTTATTGCTTTGCCCGCGGCATGAGGTCCGTGCAAAAGGGCAAAGGTACGATCGATCGCCGCCAAGAGAGTCCGATGCAGCAGTTCAAGTCGATAGCCATCATTGGGGCAGTGACCGACAGGGACAGATACAGCAACAAGGCGGTCAGGGCCTACAAGGCAATGGGGTATGCGGTCTACCCGGTCAGCCTTCGCGACTCGGAGATCGAGGGGCTCAAGGCCTACCCTTCCATCTTGGATGTGCCAACCAGAGTCGATGCGGCCTCGCTCTACGTGAACCCGAAGATCGGCATCCAGCTGCTGAAGGACATTGCAAGCAAGGGAGCCAAGGTGCTCTTCGTCAACCCCGGGGCCGAGTCCGAGGAGCTAGTCGCCGAGGCCAAGAGGCTGGGCCTCAACCCGATCCTTGCCTGCAGCATTGCCAGCCTTGGAGTGGATCCCGCCGACCTGTGATCACGCTCCAACCGAGGTACTTCTCTTCCTAGCGCATCCGTCAATCATGCGGCCTTCCCTAGCTCCGCCGGGAACCCCCGGCATCACGTCAACCACGAATCGCTTCTTGGACTTCGCTCGCGGGGCTACGCACGTAATCGAATACTATCCGATGGACCAGCATCTCTATCGGCGACCTGTCATCCGTCAGGATGAGGTCCCGGCGGCCGTCGAACTCGACTGTCCTGTCGGCGATGCCGTTGACCAGCCATCCAGGGGCGCCCAGGGCGTTGGATCTCACCTTAGACGTGAAATCCTCAAGATCCAGATCCCCCGACGCCGCGACCGCAAGCTGCGGAATGTCGGGCCTCCTGTCGATGAGGAACGCTCTCCCGAATACGGACTCAAGCGTAGCGCACACGGGGTCAACGACGTGGGCCGCGTCGCCGTACCGGGGGACGTTGATGGCGAACAGCCCTCCTGGATTCAGCCTGTCCCTGACGAGTTCGAAGAACTCCCTCGTCGCTAGGTGAAAGGGGATGGTGGGAGGGTTGAAGGCATCCATCAAGACGATGTCGAACTTGTCCCTGCACAGGGAGAGGTAGGTCCTGCCGTCGGCCACGAGCACCTGAAGGCGGCCGGATTCCCTGACGCCGAAGTACCGCTTCGATACCCGCACAACCAGAGGATCTATTTCGACCCCGATGATCGTTGCATTCGACAGGGCTAGATACTGCCGCGCAACGGTGCCGCCCGCGAAGCCTATGATCAAGACCTTCCGCGCCTCCGGCCTATATAGCAGTGGGGCCAAGAAGTAGTCCCATATGCCGCCCGTGTAGATGTCGCTTTCGTAGTAGACCGACTGTGATCCTATCCCCTCGTTGAGCTTCAAAAGTAGGGCTCCGTCATCCGATCTGATGACCTTGACGTAGTTGTAAGCTGACTCTCCCTCGAAAACTACGGCTTTCTCCCTGAAATGAACGGGTCCAAAGGCCGAAAGCAGGAACAGCAGCACCCCCGCCGCTAGCAAGCGAGGGCTTCTCAAACCCAGAACGCTTACGCCAAGCAGGAGAAACCCGTATGCCAGGAGGGTCTCAACAACGCCCAGGTAGGGCATCCCAACGAAGGTCGTTAGGAAGACCCCGACTATGCTGCCGACGGTGGAGATCGCGTATATGTCCCCCGAGGTCGAGCCCACCGTCCCAACGGTCCTAGCACCCAGTCGGATTAGGTACGGCGAGGCCGTTGCAAGTAGCATCATCGGCAGGAAGAAGAGCGCGAGCGAGCCGAAGAGGCCGGCGATGAATGTCGTCCAGGAAAGCTGCAGGGCGCCCTGATGTCCGATCCTTGGGACGATCCTTCCGAGGGGGATGACGAACGTCAAGCACGCGGCCACGAAGATCGTCCTGTAGAGCCCTGAGGGCTTCGGGTTTCGATCCGCCCATCGCCCACCGAGCAGATACCCGAGCGAAAGGGCAATCATCGCCATGCCTATGATGGTCGCCCAGATGTACGTCGAGGTACCGAAGAAGGGCGCTAGGAACCTCGAGGCCAACATCTCGAGCCCCATTATGCTCATGCCGGTGCAGAAGGCCGTCGCCCGCAGAAACAGAAGGTTGCTCCCCAAGCTACGACCGGCCGCATGGGTCGATTACTGCTGAAATGTGTCACGCGTCCCTTCAGCCAAGGGTGATCCTCTTGCCCTTCCTGGAAGACTCATAGACTGCCAGCACCAAGTCCACGGACTTCCGGGCGCTCTCGCCGGTGATGAAGGGCTCCCGGTCCTCCTCTATTGCCTGGACGAGGTCGTTGACGAGATAGACGTGGCCCGCGACGCCTATCGCGGTCGGATCTGAGGCCGCTCCGTCCCTCTCCGCCTCGACGTGCATCTCCACGGGTTTCGCTATCTCGTCGTCCTTCTCAGCGACCGCCCAGGTTGTGATCCTCTCGTCCTCAAGCACGATCGTGCCCTTGCTCCCGTGGAGGGCCAACCTAGTGGGTTCACCCGGGTTCACTGAGGTAGTGCCCTCCAGCACACCCCACGCGCCGTTCTTGTACTCGAGCAGCGCAATCCCGGTATCCTCAACCTCGATGTCCCTAACGAGGTGGGCGGCCCTTCCGTAGACCGATGCCACATCCCCCATGATCCACAGCGCAAGGTCTATGCCATGCACGCCTTGGTTCATTAGAGCTCCACCGCCATCCAGAGCCCAGGTACCCCTCCACCCTGCGCTTCTGTAGTACGCCTGCGACCTATAGTACTTGAGGTAGATGTCGCCGAGGACCATCTTGCCAAGCAGCCCGTTGTGGACAGCCTCCCTCGCTAGCTTGGAGGCACGATGGGTTCTCCTTTGGAAGATGCAGCCCAACTTCACCCCGTTCCTGCGGCACGCCGCAATCATTGCGTCGATCTTCTTCCTGGTTATCTCTATGGGTTTCTCGCAGAGGACGTGCTTGCCAGCCTCGGCGGCCGCTATCGTGACCTCGCCGTGAAGCCCGGACGGGGTGCAAACGGAGACGACGTCCACCCTCGGATCTCGCATGAGGTCGTGATAATCGTTGTAGAATGCGATCGATCCGCTCTCCTCGGCAAACTTCCTTCCCTTCGGTTCGTCGATGTCGCAGCACGCGACCAGCTCGGCTTTGTCCGATCTCTTCACAGCCTCCCTATGCCAGGGCGCGATGACGCCGCACCCGACGATGCCGAACCCTAGCTTCTTCCCGGACAAACCGATCCCTCTGCGATCCGCGGAAAAGCCGCGAGATGGGGCTTATTACTGTTCTCAGCTTCCGGCTAAGCGACATCAGGCACAGGGTCAGCCCCAACCACGAAAAAAGCCCTCATGGCCAAAATCGCGCCTGGGCCAGAGGGCTGTGGCGGGAGCCGCGGCTCCGCTCCTGCGAGCTTGGAGCAAACTCGGAGCGAAGGCATTTTTCTAGGCACAGGGGGCCTGCGGGGCCGGCAAAGGGACGGGATGTCCCGAAAAGCACGGTGGTTTGGTGAAGAACATAATCTCGTGCAGACCCGGATCCTACAGGAAGTACGCGCACCTGGCATTCGAGTATCTGCCGAAGGCGGGAATCTACAACGTTGAGATCTCGCCCCCGGCCCCAGATGAGATACCTCGGACGAAAGCCGAACTCCGCAGGCACGGCCTGACCGCGGCCTCCCTGGCGACCGGCTGCAACCTTGCCAAGGAATCCGATATCCGGGCCCTAGAGCAGAGCCTGGAAACGGCGCGGAAGATGGACGTTGGCGTGGTGTTTTGCAGCACGAACTCGGGCGGGCTACCCGGCCGCCAACCATTCGAGAAGCTGGCCATCCTCGGCGACGCCGCGGCCAGCTGCCATACCGTCATCTCAATGGAGACGCATCCCGATCTTTGCCAGAATGGGGACCAGATGCTGAGAACCATGAAGCTTGTCAACCACCCCAACGTCAGGATAAACTTCGACACAGCTAACATCTACTACTATAACGAGGGCGTAGACGCGGTGGCTGAGCTCAAGAAGATCGCGAGGTATGTGGCGAGCGTCCATCTCAAGGACACCAACGGGAAGCCCAAGACATGGTATTTCCCCACGCTCGGCAAGGGTGTTGTGGATTACCCGAGCGTGTTCCGCATCCTCAACGAGCTCGGGTTTCGCGGGCCCTTCACCTTGGAGATGGAGGGCATCGAAGGGGAGGATCTCACCCTCGAGCAGACCCATCAAAGGATAGTCGACTCCGTCAACTACCTGCGCGAAATCGGCGTGATCTAGTCCGGAAGGCATTGACCCGGTCGGAGAGGCCGGGCCCCTCAGTTACCGTTGGCGGCAACCTGGGCGGGCATCGGCCATGACCTGACCTGATGACCGAGCAATTTATCAACCAGGATCCATGGTTGGACTCTGAGGCATCTGGCATGGCGGCCAAAGGGGACCGGTACAAGTGCGAGCTCTGCGGCGTTGTGTGCGTGATCGACGAGGTTTGCGGGTGCGCCGAGTGTGACCTCGTGTGTTGTGGCAGACCGATGAAGAACATCGGCAAGAAGGCCCGGAGAAAGACCGCGAAGAAGAAATAACAAGACGTTGCCAGCTTGAGTGCAAGATCTTCGCGTTTCGCAGATCGTCCCGCCCCAACGCCACGCGCACAGCAGCGGGAAGCCCCGATCCGTCGCTAACCTAGCGAGAGCTGACGACAGCTTATGCTCGTCGAGGCAGACCATCCTGCGATGGCCCGCGGGCCAGTCCGCAAAACAGAAGGAACGTTGCCGCGATCAAGATGCTTTCTGGGATCTCGTCCTTGCGTGCAAGTATCCTCTCAAGGTACATCCTAGTTACGGCATAATCGAACCGCTTCCAGGAGTCCGTTGCAATGGAGTAGTCCCTCCTCATGAAGCGCGTGTCAAGGCCCTTGTCCTCGGCGGCCCGTATCAGGCTTTCCGCCGCGCCGAACATCTCCGATATCTCCCTAATACGCTCCTCCATCCGCGGAGTGAGCCTGCCCGACTCGAACAAACCGTAGTACAGGGCGGTCAGGTTAAGGTAAAGGTCACCGAACTCCAAGCTTGGCTCAATCTCGCTACCTTCATGCCATTCGTTCCAGGATGTAACTAGAACCCATTGGGGCTTCGAGATCATGACCATTTCCCACGCACCCATGTAGAAGGAGCCGTTCATTCTGTCAACGACCAAGCCCGGGCGCCTGATGATCGTGTCGTCGTAGCCCGGCGCGACGGTGGCTGCGAAGATCTTTCCCCGCGCTGCGCACGCATCGACGAGGGCCGGGTATCTGTCCATCACGTTGAGGGGGCTATACGTGTGCAGTCCGTCGAAGACATCCAGGTACCTTGCGTCAAGCGAATCGGCGATGTAGACCGCGGGGAGTCCTTGCTCTTCAAGCTGCGAGAAGACCGCGGC
>Ga0129301_1000633_pt1 | contig 19164 bp, 12 predicted proteins | sample ConPoolayeHmetaG_FD_94489 | JGI IMG/M metagenome (GOLD analysis project Ga0129301, IMG submission 94489) | Hot spring microbial mat communities from California, USA to study Microbial Dark Matter (Phase II) - Cone Pool mat layer H metaG ...
ATCCTCGTTAGACGCTCGCGAGCAGGAGGTTAAGGTAAACCTTACTCTTAATGGCAGGCTCGTCGCAAAAACAATTTTCAGGCTTGAGCCCGAGTCCTCGGTGTTCTGGAGGGGCTTCTGGGAAGGCTTCAGGGGCGAGCTTTGGAGGATAGTCCTCACCGGGGCGGTGATGGTTGTCCTCACAGTGGCTAGCAAGGGCACTGTTGGAGCAATGGCATTGAAGCTGAGCGAGCTAGCATTCCTCTCAACAATGATCCTGTTTAACGCGGTCACCCAGTATGCGGAGCTAGGCCAAGTGTTTTCAAGGGCCTTCACGCTGAGGGAGGTGGGCAATGTTATCCGCGACGAAGCAAGGCAGTTCAGCAACATAGGCTACCACGGGACGGCTAGTTTCTTGAATGATGCGGCGGACGAGATTACGCACGTCGTAAAATCAGTCGAGGCCAACTTCTCCTCCATCCTTGACTTCCTCTCAAGGGTAGGCACTGACATGAGCCTGCAGGAGTGGGAAGTATTGCTGGGGCTTAGAAAAGCGGAGCCTTATGAGAACGGCAGGGTGTGGGGCAAGGTTACCGGCATCGCGGTAAGCCTCGCAGTATTCGTCGCAGGATTCTGCAACCTAGCTGCCAGCGGAGCTACTCCAGCGTCCCTAGGGGCTAAGGCCAAGGCTGTTCTGCACGGCCTGTATAACTGGCTAACCCCGGCGATGACCGACGCCATCCACGTGGCTAGGAACGTGCCTAAGTTGGCGAAGGGCTTCGGAATGCTCGTATCGACAATCAGCAGGATGAAGAAACTGGGCATCCCAGTCATCAAAGCGTTGAAGATGGATGCGGAGGGCGCGATCGACCTAGCCGGCATCTTCGGAAAGGTCTTGGACGCAGCGGGAGAGAGGAAGATCAGCGACGAAGCCGTCCAAGCCATAAGGGAGCTATGCGCAAGGGCAACTGAACTTGGGGAAGAAGAAGTCAAGAAGCTAGCGGGAAGCATCGACACCCTGCTCTCAAAGAACACGAAGTTCACCGACGGGTTCGCAACCTGGGCCCGGAAGGCAAACCCAAGCGTGGAATGGGTGGTTAAGACCACGGGGAAGCTCAGTAGCCTTGATGCCAATGAACTTGAGGGCCTGGGTAAAGCGTTAGCAAGAATAGGAGATAGCTTCGGACTAAAAATATTCGATACTTACTTCTTGGCCCTTGAATCGAAGCAGTACGGTAAAGGCATCGCAGACGCATTCGTCGAGGCGGTTTCGAAGAATTTAAACTTATTCAATGACTTCGTCCGGGCAATAGAAGAGGAATATCTAATATACTTTGAAAAGGCTCCAAGCACTTATGAGGTTCCTATTTCAGGAGACCAGAGCAAGATCCAAGGGAAGGTAGTTTACGTGTACGTATTGGATCGAAATACAAAGGATATCGTAGCAGAGGGTCCGAGAAAGGTCAAGCAACCCGCCCCAAGTGAAGAACCTCAAAAGAACTTTGCATTCCCAGATAGCAACATAAAGCATGGTGATGAATATCTAATCCTGACAAGGGGTTTCACAGCCGAGGATTTCTATAACAAGTATGACGTAAAAGGCAGGCTCGTAATGGAAGGTGGGAATGTATACTATAGGGATTCCAACGGCAAGGTCCTTAAGCAGCTCGGTCCGGGTACCTTAGATGGATATAGAGAGAGGGTATGGGTAGACTTCATATATAAGGACCTCACTAAGGTGTCTAAACCAGAAGATGCACGCGAGTTTAGACTTCGCGTATCCAGTTCCGGAGGGCTGAAATTGGTATATCCCTCTCCTGAATATGAAGGTTGTCCTCTAATGGGAGCGGAGCTGAAGTCCATCAAGGATGATTCTGGCAACGTTGTGGCTGAGCTGTTGTTCCTGCGGGTTACGGAGGAAAGTAGAGTCATACACCTCTTGAGCAGGAACATTCCACAGGCACAGATGTTATGCTTAATCGACGCTGAGAATGCCCTTGGGTTTAAGATCGGGCAAGAGACGCTGAAGATCAACGGATTCCTTGAGAAGATTCTCGATCCCGATGTTTACAGCAAGCTCCTGATGGACCTTGACAACGGTAAGGCAGCAGTTGCAGCGTTTTTCGAGACCTACGAGGGGAAGGAAGCTAAGTGGACGGGTTCCTCTCGTATGGAACTTTACATTCCACAGGAGGCAACTAAGGTATCAAAGTATTACATCGTCTGGGCGAACGGCATGGAGCAAAGGGTTGACAGGACCACTTTCAAGTTCTCGGACCAAGGCGTGCTGATCAGCGGACCCGAAGGGACTAAATTGCTACAGGTTGACTATGGATTCAAGGAACCTCGCGGGAAGGAAATCTCACTCGTTATGGGCTTTCCGTTTAGGGATACCAGAGAAATAGGCTTCGTGATGGACGTAGATAAAGATGGAAACCTAAAGTTTGATGTCAAGCTAAGGAAGATAGATGAGGGAGAGCTTAAGAAGAGCTGGAGGATAGCTGGATGCGAGTATCAGAAGACCGAGTACACTTTGAAGATAGATGGCGAAGACGTCCAGCTTAAGGAGGTTTTAGTCATCTATAGGGATGATGGAGGGAAGGAGATAATAGGTCTTGCCAGGCCGATTCCAGGAAAAATAGATACTGAGCATGTCATAGCTGTGATACATGGCGAGGATTACATTGAGAAGATGGGGGGCAAGGTAATTGGGTGCGAGATCCTAGAACTAGATGGAGCTCGAAGAATAGATATTCTTGCAGAAATAAATGGCAGGAAAGCCATCGTTGAGGCTAAGACGGGAATAGAGAGTCCGCTCAGTAAGGGTGCACGTGAGCAACCTGAAAAAGATATGTTGCTCCTCCTCGGTAAGGGTAAAGAGAAGGACTATGAGAAAGCGTATTACTTCTTCAGCAAGAAACCTTCAAGTGAGGGAGCAAGAGAATACCTTAAAATTATAAGGGAGGTTTATGTTAAATATTGTAAGGAGTATCCAGAGCTAGAGAACAGGGTCTTCGTTATCATTGAAAATGGAAGCCCGGTATTACCGACGGATCCCTTTTTAGATTCATACGTAAATCCGTAGGAGAATGAGCTTGGCTTCCCTCCTTCACGTAAGCTTATATGGGTTGGAAAGGTTGTAAAACGTGAGGTAGCGAAAATGGTAGAGAGACATATGTTGATTTGGGTTCCCTCAAGGGTTCGGGGTAAAAAGAGGAAAATGGTGGAGATGGGGTTAGAGGAGCTATGGGAAAAGAAAAAGGCTTCTAGTATTGTCCTTAGTGACAGTTGGAAGTTTTACACCACGGGTGACTCTTGGCTTATGATGCAAAGAGGCCTCACGTACCTACCTGAAATAATAGACTCAACGACGTTCGCGTTCTACAGGCTTTCAGATCATTACAACGTCCCCGTCGAGCGTGGGGCATATCTCTTCATGAGGAACGAGAATATGGTGAAGGAAGGATTGAGGGAGATGTATCCACATGCTGCAAAGCTGGCGGAAAAAGTGGATGTAAGAGTTAAAATGATTAGGAACATCGGCTATGGTAAATATTATTTCTGTTGGCCCGTCGAGGTCGTTGGCCTGGAGGAGGTTAGAGAGGAAGTCAAAAGGCTGCTCGGGGAGAGCATATTCTCAAAGGATGACCAAAGAGACAGAGAGATGGTCAGGGTATGGTTAGAGAAGTTTGAAATCGGGGGACCTTCTTTCCAGGAAGAGATAAAGACCAAGGGCGTAACAAACGAGGAAATAAATGAGGATATTGAGCATTGGAACAGCCACATGAGGCGATGGGGCGAATTCTTCAACGGAGCCTACGAGATCCATCGAAAGTATAATGCTGAAATGTGGTTTCTAGTGGTATCTCAATGATTAGATTCATCCAATCCTTATGAGGAGCGAATTTTCCTTAGACTTCTTTCATGCTTTTCTTAACTTTCCTATGCTCGCTTGAGGGATCCATTCCCATAGGATTTCAGAAACTTCCGCAACACTTAAATTAGAGGGGCTCTAGATGATAAAACGATGCAAAAATGAGTGCTGCTCGGAAAATAGGAGTGGCATTACTGGGTTACGCGTTTATGGGTAAAGCGCATTCTCATGGTTTCAAAAGCATGCCTCACTTCTTTTATCCTCCACCAGCCATACCCGATCTAGTTGTGATATATGGTAGAACTGAGGAAAAAGTTAAGGAGGCCGCTATAAACTATGGGTTTAGGAAGTACGTTACTGACTGGAGGAAGGCTGTTGAAGACCCTGAAGTAGAGGTGGTTGACAACTGTCTTCCGAACAACATGCATGTGGAGCCAACGGTTGAGGCTATCGAGAAGGGTAAGCACGTTTTATGCGAGAAGCCTCTCGCGAGGAATGCTGAGGAGGCGAGGATTCTAAGGGATGCTGCTAAGAAGGCTAGGGTTAAAACAATGGTTGCTTTCAACTACAGGTTTGTCCCGGCGGTTCAGCTTGCTAGGCACATAGTTAAATCAGGCATGCTTGGGAGAATATATCACTTCAGGGCGAGGTATCTACAGGACTGGATTGTTGACCCAAACTTCCCATTGGCTTGGAGGCTTAGGAGTGAGGTAGCCGGGAGCGGGCCCCTAGGCGACCTTGGGAGCCACATAATAGACCTTGGAAGGTTTATTGTTGGAGAATTTAAGTCAGTAATGGGCATGGTTAAGACGTTCATCGAGGAGAGGCCGCTTCCTGAGGACCCGAGTAGGAAGGGCAGGGTAACGGTTGACGATGCCTTCGAGGCTGTTATAGAGCTTGATAATGGGGCAATAGGCACGCTTGAGGCATCCAGGTTTGCAACCGGCAGGAAGAACTATAACAACTTCGAGATTAATGGGGAGAAGGGTTCCATAGAGTTCAACCTGGAGCGGCTGAACGAGTTGAAAGTGTACTTGAAAGAATGGGAGGATAGGGCGATAGGCGGCTGGAACACCATTCTGGTTACTGAGAAGACTCAGCCCTACATAGAAAGATACTGGCCATCGGGCCATATCATAGGATGGGAGCATACTTTCATAAACGAAATATACCACTTCATCAAGTCAGTGGTTAAGGATGAAGATATTGCTCCTCTTGGAGCGACTTTCGAAGACGGTTATAGGAACAACGTTATCATGGACGCCATATTGAAGTCGGCTGAAACAGGTAGAAAGATAGAAGTCTCGTTCTAATACGAGTTATTTTTCCAGCTCTCCTCCCGTTCCATTATTTTTCCTTTTTATGAATCAATCATCATGCTAGGAAACACTCTGTTCGAAAAAACTGTACAGCATGTTCTTTCTTTAAGACATCTTTTCTAAAAAGTCGAACAACACAATGTTTAACTAATATCACCAGGAGTTTTCCTCAGCAATGGACAGAGGAAGATTATGGATAATTGGAGTAGCGCTCATCATTATTACTATGGTGCCGCTCGCAGCAATGTTCTTTCCCTACCCATACTCGCCGACTCAACCCCCGCAGGCAAACGAGGCTGGTTCAACGCCGCAGGGGATTCTGGAGGTCGTTAGGGCTAATAATCGGTTTGCCTTCAAGCTTTATTCCGAGTTAGTTAAAACCGAAACAGGTAATGTTTTCTACTCTCCCTACAGCATCTTCTCCGCTCTGGCAATGACGTACGAAGGTGCGAGAGGAAAAACCGCGGAGGAGATGGAAAACGTGTTCAACTTCCCAGAAAGCAGTGTGTTGAGGCCGAACTTCGCAGCGATCTATAACCGTATTAATAGGGCTGCTGAAGAATACGAGTTGAGGACTGGAAACGCACTCTGGACTCAGAAGGACTACCTGTTCCTCGAGGAATATTTGAAGACGGTTGAGAAGCATTACGGTGGGAAGGCTGCAGCCTTAGACTTTATTCATGAAGCTGAGAAGTCGCGTGAAACAATCAACGCCTTCATAGAGGAGCAGACGAATCATAAGATTAAAGACTTAATCCCTCCTGGAGTTCTCGACGAGCTTACGCGGCTTGTTCTGACCAATGCTATCTACTTCAAAGGCGACTGGAAGATATCTTTCAACGAATCCCTAACCATGGAAGAGGATTTCTGGGTGACTTATAACGTAAGCGTAAAGGTTCAAATGATGCATATGCGTCCAAATGAAACAGTAAAGTTCAACCACGTTGATACAGGGGATCTGCAAATTCTTGAGCTGCCATACAAGGGTGGGAATGTCTCGATGCTGATAATACTGCCGGAAAACATTGAGTCTGCAGAAGCATCGTTAACGCCTGAGAAGCTTGAAGAGTATAAGGCTCAAATGAGGGAGGAGAGGCTGAACGAGATCTGCCTGCCGAAATTCGAGGTTGAAACCAAATACTTTATGCGAGAGACTTTAAGCAACCTGGGAATGCCTACCGCGTTCACCGGGGAAGCAGACTTCTCAGGAATGACCGGCGGAAGAGACTTGTTTATCAGCCAGGTTATTCACCAAGCTTACGTTAAAGTTGATGAGAAGGGGGCTGAGGCTGCAGCCGCAACCGCTGTAGTCATGAAGCTAACCTCTGTACCAGAGGCTAAAGTCTTTAGGGCAGACCGCCCGTTCATCTTCATAATTCAGGAGAAGCAAACGGGGGCCATTCTCTTTATGGGAAGGATTAGCAATCCTACAGTGTGAAACATAGGAAACCAGCTTTTTTAACTGTTCTCAATCTAGTGTAGCGAGTTGCACTGGCCAAAGAAGAGCGCCGTTTGAACCTGCTTTCTTCTTTAAAGACTAAAGCATTCTTATTTTAACCATCTCGCCTTAAATAAAGATTAAAGCTTTTCAACAGCCTTAAGCATATAGAGGGGGTTTGGAAAGACGAGGCAAGATTATTTTAATACTGCTGGCGTCCGCTCCTGTTTTACTTTGGTTTCTAGCATCCTTTCCCAATAATGCTGGTTCAAGGGTTACTAAAGAGTTTCAAAAGATGGGTACTGCAAAGATCAGGATTGTTAACGATGAGAACCAGGTTCTGGAGCTTGATGTTAGGGTTGCGGATGAGCCTGACGAGCGTTCAGCAGGCTTCCAGAACATCAGCAGAAGTATCCTGGAGCAGACTCTGATACTTTTCGTTTTCCCCTATGAGGTTAAGGGTTTGTTCCATATGCGCAACGTTTAGGCAAGCCTAGACATAGCTTTCATCAAGACGGATGGAACAATAGTGGGGATCGTACGCATGGATCCGAGCCCGACAAAGCTATATGGTGTGGATGAAAGCTTCAAGTATGCTATTGAGGCTCCTGCTGGGTTCTTTGAGGGGAAAAAGATAACAAGTAAGAAGTCCCGGCTGCTCGTTGAGTCGATCCCGTCGAACTGATTATGAGAACCGAAGGCTCAATGATTAACATTATATACGGCTTTTAACTACTCTAATTATAAACATTTTTCCAACCGTCAATCCAATTGAGGTAAATGTCTTTTCAAGAGATTAATGAAAAAATTTTATATGCAACTAACAACAATAGGGGAATGGAAGAGGATTGGTGAATAGGCGTTTGAGAAATAAGAGGCTACATGCCATTCTGGTTCTGTTCGCATTCTGTTTCACGGCTATTTTTTCTTTAAAATGGGCGCCCACTGTAATGGTTTTGGGCGCAGAATACGGTGAAGTGGAGTTAAACATTGGTTGCAGCATTCCAAGCATATCGTACCGTCCGAAATACTTGAAGATTGAACTAGAAGGCTTTCAAAGCTTAGGAGAACCTGGCAATCCGGAGCTCCCCGTTAGGTTTTTAGACGTGTTGCTTCCACCTGATGTGGACCCGGGCTCTATCGCCATAGATATCCTGCTGAATGAAGGCTTTGAGATGAATGTGACGATGGAAGTAATGCCTGCACCACCTTTAGCGTGCAATGAGACAGTGGAATGGGGTGTCGGCAAGGAAATATACGATGGCAAGAATCTTCTCATATACGGGAGGGGCGAGTATTATCCGGATTCAGTAGTGGAGGTTTCCGAGGTTTCAAACAGAGGAGCGTATGTCTTTGCAAGAATACGCTATAATCCGATTCAGTACAACCCGTTAGGCGGGAAGCTAAGGGTGAATAAGAATGTGGTCTTCAAGATAACTTACAGATTAACGGGTCGACGAGCAGTCGCCGCTAGAAACGTTATGATGGACAAAATCGCTGAGGAGCAGTTTGTAAACTGGAACAGTGCGAAAGAATGGTACTCGGGGTCTTTTCAGGCTTCGAATTCTCAATTCGACTACGTCATAGTCACCACGAACGCGATAAAAACAGGGAGTCGTGAGTTGAACAATTTCGTGAACCATCTTCAGAATATTAGGGGTTTCAAGGTTAAGGTGGTTACAGAGGATGATTATGGTTCAGCAACAGGTCAGCAGAGGGCTGTAAACATCAGAAACTGGTTGAAGAACAATTATCTAACTATGGGAATCAAATATGTTCTCCTCATAGGCAACCCTGATCCTGATGACCCGAGCAATCCTTCTGATTCTTTTGGAGATGTTCCGATGATGATGTGCTGGCCAAGGGTTCAGGGTGATAATGAAACTCCTACAGACTATTTTTACGCCGACCTCACTGGAAACTGGAATACTGATGGCGACAATTACTACGGGGAGTATGCTCAAGACACTGGAGTAGACTTCACCCCAGAGGTGTATGTGGGAAGAATACCTGTTTATGATGACGACTACGCTACGCTAGACAATGTTCTTCGAAAGACGATGTGTTACGCGTTTTCAGGAACAGGTTGGAGAAACAGGATAATGCTTCCAGTAGCCGTAAGCAACTACGCGAATGAGGACAATTCGGGCTGGCCAAGAACAGATGGATTAGACCTGCCGAAATACGTAGTTGAAAATATTCTTCCCTCAGGCTGGTCGCACTACGTGCTTTACGAGAGGGCTGGTCGAGACCCAGTGCCTGAGACTGCGCCCTACTACTCCGCACCATTGACGAGGGATAACGTGGCTAACGAGTGGAAGAAGGGTTATGGGGTGGTATTCTGGTTTGGCCACGGAAGCTCTCAAGGGGCCTACAGAAAGTATTGGAGTTTTGACGATGGTGACGGTGTGCCGGAGTCTGGCGAGATGAGCTGGGGGTCGTTCTTAAGCTCTTACGATGCTCCTGGGCTGAACGATTCAGCTCCTTCGTTCACATTTCAATGCTCCTGCAACAACGGGTATCCTGAGGACAGGAATAACCTTGGCTATGCTCTGCTTAAAAACGGTGCGATAGCAACAGTTTCATCCTCAAGGGTAAGCTGGTACATAGTTGGCTACTGGAGGCCGCGGATGCTTGCGGATAATGTTGAAATAGGTTATCGCTACGTTGAGAAACTATTAAAGAATAAGCTTAGTGCTGGTGCAGCTCTCTACGAGGCTAAGGCGATGCTTCCTCATGATGATAGTGTTTGGTGGATGAACCTTTTCGACTTCAACCTTTACGGCGACCCGAGTATCTCACTGTTCAACGCTTTGTCGGAAATCACGGTTGATTCTGACCCTCAGGGATCAAACTTAGTCAAGGTTGACGGGCAGTCTGTTACAACACCCGTGACTTTCATCTGGGAAGTAGGCTCAACACACTTGTTGGAGGCGTTCTCGCCCGTAGATTTAGGGAATGGAACCAGGTACGTCTGGTATAGTTGGAGCGACGGAGGAGCCAGAAACCATAGTTACGTTACTCCCAGCCGCAACACTACTGTAAAAGCCTTCTTTAAAAAACAGTATAACGTTACCTTCAACGTTAAGCCGCCGGGCTACGGCGCTGTAACGCCCTCCGGCTCAGATTGGTATAACGAGAGTTTAACAATTCAAATATACGCCACCCCTGGTCCTGGCTGCATCTTCAGAAACTGGTTCTCCACCACTTCAAAGATAACCATAGCTAACCCTAACTTGCCGAATACTACGGCTACTATAAACGGTCCAGGCACGGTAACCGCCAATTTCACCGTCGGGGTTACAAGCCTAACGTTAACACTGTTGAACAGCACTGTTGAAGCAGGCATAGTTAATCTAACAGTTAAAATAATGTCTCCGAACAATATTACTGGCGCAGGATACGCGGTCGATGACACTAATTCCTCGGTTATGATACCCTATCCTATAGACGGGTCTTGGGATTCAAACGTGGAGTTTATCAAAATAGGCTTCAACGCCACCCTGTATTCCGACGGGTTCCACACGATCTATGTAAATGCTAATGACGCTAAGGGCACGAGCAGCTGGCTTAGTTTACGCTTCTACGTCAGGAGTCTAGTTAAGAGGTATAACCTTATCGCCCTAGTCTTCAAACCGCCTTCAGGATATTCTGCTGAAGACCTTGGAAGAGCAATAGGGCTTGAAGCAACTTTAATAGCGAAATGGGATGCTGCAACGCAGAAGTTTAAGGGCTATTCGCCAGGGGTCAGTGGGCCAGGAGACAACTTTCTAATAGAACAGGGTTTCGGCTACTTCGCATACTTGACTTCTCCACGCAGGTTCGTGGAGCTGGAGGTGAAAGGATGATGAAGAAGCTTTGCTTAGCCAGCATAACCGTTCTATGCATATTCTTAATCACCACGAATCTTGTTAGGGCACAGTTACCGGTAAACGTGTGGGGATACGTCTATATGCCGGATGGGAGCCCTGCAGCAGGTGCTTTCGTCACGGTTTCCGGTGGAGGGGACTCCAAATCCACAATTACTGGAAGCGATGGCAAGTATGGGCCAGTCACACTGACCGTTTCATCAGTCCCCGTAACTATAACCGTAAGCGCGTCGAAAGGGAGTTATTCGGGCAGCGCGTCTACTACCGATGAGGGTACAATAAAGTTAGACGTGCATCTTTCCGCCGCTCCTCCGCCTCCTCCACCACCCCCTCCCCCGCCGCCGACGAGAAAGCCAGTTAATATTCAGCTCAGCTTTCCAAGCGAGGCGGCTGTTAACACCAGCATTAAGATAACTGGAAACGTTGATCCTAGTGTTTCACCAGTGTATTTGAAGGTTAGGAATCCTGAAAATATTTTGGATGAATACCGTTTGTCGGCTGCTTCCAACGGAAGTTTTTCGTTAGTTTTAACACCAACACTTTTAGGTTTTTACAAGGTTTCAGCGTATTTTCCAGGTGACGCGGAGTACGAGCCTGCTTCAACACCTGAATACCTTCTTCGAGTGAAGGCAAGGTCAATTCTTAATCTGACGGTAAGCCCGACTGTGCTTGTTGCGGGAACAGGGGACATCAGGATAAGCGGGAGCCTCTACCCTCCGAGTGCTCAAAACGTTTCAATATACTATTCGCTTGACAACGCTTCATGGGTGTTTTTAACCGTGCTGAATGCTACGACGGGTGTTTTCTCGCTGACCTGGAAGCCGAGGGTTTTCGGAGATGTTTTCATTAAGGCCGAATGGACCGGTAATGATACTTACATGGGTTCTACCGCATACGGAAGGTTTCAAACAGTGTTGCCAAGCGCGTGCGTGCTGCGAACATGGGTTGACAAGTCGCCGATTAGGATTGGGGAGGAAATACGTGTCAACGGGCTTCTCATCGGCGTTCTGGAGCCTGAAGCTGCTGAGTTGACGATGCGTGTTTACGAGGGCGTGAAGGAGGTTGAAACCATTAGGCTAAGCCCGTCCCCGGATGGAGGCTTCACGGTGAGCTATAGGCCGGGGTCGCCCGGGGTCTACGTCCTAATTCTCGAAGCCGGTGGAGTAAGGCTGTTGAAGGCCAGCAATGTTACGGTAGTAATAGTCCTAGGTGAGGTGATGCTTAGGGCAGTAAACTCGACTGGAGCGCCACTTGGTGAAGCAGTAGTAGAGTTGAAGAGTAATGGTGAAGTAATCCGCTCAGAATCCGGTGAATTGACAGCCATTCTGTATTTAGGTGACCACGAGGTAACTGTAAAGAGAAACGGGTCTGAAGTATTCAAGGGTTTTCTCAGCCTGAAGAACAGTGGTGTTCTCTTAGTGTCCTCCAACCAGAACACGGGATTCCCGCTACCGATAACTAGTAAGCCTTTAATAATCGAACTGAGGACTGAAACCTACTTCCTGAATGTTCACGTGGTTAATGAATTCGCCGAGCCTCTGGGGAATGTTGAGGTTAAAATAGCTTCGCCGGTTTTCCAAGTAGTTGGGAGAACTAGTGCTGATGGGCATGTGATTTTTTCAAACCTTCCAGCGGGAAACTATGCTGTAAGCACTTCAGCCGAAAGTAAGGGTGTGAGCCTTATTAGAAACGAATCCGTAATATTAAAGGGATCAGGGTTGAACTTGAGGACCATGCTTATTCTTGGGGCGGTTGCTTTAGTAGTTTTATGCTTTGCTGCTTTTTACTTAGCTAGAAAGAAGCCGCTCGCTGAGAAGAAATGATTAAATCACAGCTAATGCCCAATGTCCTCAGTGGTATGGATGGGGAGAGAAGGCAACCTGTGGCTTGGAGCATTCTTAGGATTTATAATAAACTCTATTTTGGGCGCTTACTTTCCAGTTTTTGGCTCTTTGATCGGCGGCTTCATCGCCGGCTTAATAGCTAGGGGCGGGGCCGGTAGGGGAGCCCTGGCCGGGTTTCTAGCAGGAATATTCGGCGGAATAATTGCAACCATACTTCTGGTCATCGGCTTCGTTGGAGTCGGAGGCCTGCTTGGAGGTGTTCTCGGTAGTTTACTGGGTTTTCTAGGAGGCCTGGTCACTGGAGGAGCAATTATAATATCGTTGGCATTCGGATCAGTAATGTCAATAATCGGTGGAGCTATCGGCGGAGCAATAGGTTAGAACCAACTATTCTTTTTATGGTTCTCAGTGTCCGATTTCATGCTTACTCTGCGGGCTTATTTCAATATTCATGTTTATTCTCTTCGCAAACCTGTTAAGCTTCTTATTATACTTCTTGACGAGTATGGGTATGTCCTCCTTGTTCGCGTAGAGAATAAGCCTGTCTCCCTCGATCCTGATGTCGAAGTCTGAAATCTGGTTGTGCACTATTGCCTGCACCTCCTCCTTAAGCTTCTCCTCGTACCCTGTCTTCTTCTTACGAACCGGTACTATGAAGGTTTGCTCTCCAAAGACGTAGAGCTCGTACTCCGCCTCGCCTGTTAAGAAGTTTTTAACGACTATCGTCGGCCTAGCTAGGTCAGCGTTCCTCATCCCCTTAGGTATTTTCACGACTGTTTCAAGCGTGTATATTTTCGAAACCTCTCCCTCCTTCATAAATATGACTGTGTCGATGATAGAGGGTATGAGGCCAAGGTCAGTCCTGCCGGTGAAGCGTTGAATTGCATCCATAGGCGTCGTAGCATGTATGACGCCAACCATACCTATGCCCGCGAGCCTAAGGTCTATGAAAATATTGAAGTCATTAGTGTCTCTAAGCTCATCGTATATCGTGTAGTCCGGCCTGCTCAACAGTAGAACATCGTGAAGCTCACTAGGCTCAGCCGCGGTCTTAGAATACTGCGTGACGTCAGGCGGGAGCTGAAGGTCTCTCGGACTCTCTATTGTCTTAACAACCTTATTCATAGACCTGTAGAACTCCGCCAGAGCCTGGGCGAAAGTGGATTTCCCCATTCCAGGAGCCCCGGCTATGAGTATTCCTTCAGCCTGGGTTCTAAGCCTCTCGACAAGCTTGTCAGCCAAATAATACTCCTCTAGGCTTCTCTTAATAAGAGGCTTAACAGCTGTGATTTCAAGCCCGTCAGAGAAGGGTGGTCTAGTTATGACTATCCTAAGGTCTTTAAGCTGTATTATTGTCGAGCCCGACTTATCTATCTCTACGAATCCTTGGTTTGTAAGCTGAACCCTCTCCATCACGTCGGCTATTATGGATTCAAGCTCAGGCTTGCTGATGGGTTTCTCGCCAACATCCCTGTAAACCCATTTGCCGGGAACACCCTCCTTAGCCTTCGGTATCACATTCTCCTTAAGGTGTATCGACATTATGCCTGGTTTAAAGAACTCTTCAAGCTTGGCTCTTCCAACTGGGCTAAGGTAGATCGCTTCAATCCCCATTGCTGTCGCCGTCTTAGTTAAAACCGGGTCGCATGAGACAAGAGTGCCACCGGTGCTCATCGCTAGGTCCCTTAGAACCGTTGAAACCTCTTCAGGAGTGTTTGAAGAGCCTATGAACTCGACTTCAAGCCCTCTCGCCGAGGCTGTATCCTTAAGCGATTTTAAGCCGTTTAACCCTGTTTCATCCCCAAATCTCGCTTTTCTCTCAAACTCTGACACGATGGCCTTATGCACTATTATTCTCCCCGCAACCTCTCCTTTTTCAACCGCCCTAGCAGCTACTCCGGTAAGTATTGAAGCAGGGTCTAGCACATAGACTTTAACCGCATTATTACTCATAATTATCTCTTCTCGGCTCTCCGAGACCCTTTCTCAAACGCATTTATAAACTTTTCTAACACTCCCCCACCTGGGTCCCGCCCCCAGACCTTACGGGCTCGTTCCACGGGCTTCAAGGCTGCGTCAGGGGCAGCCACCCACCGTGCGCTAAAGCACTATAGGCACCCAAGCGGTTTCCCAGTCTCAGTACTACTCTTGTCCTTGGCTTCATAGTGCGACTCTCATCAGCCTGTGCTCAAGCAGATTGCAAGCCTTTGCAATATCCCTGTAAACCCTGCCCTGGATGCTCAGCCGCAGATTTCCCTGAGTTTCTGTATGCAGGATAATGCTGCTAGGTAGCTTGTCTTGGGATTATCCGGGTGTGGGATGTTCTCAACCTGTATCCTGAGGTTTGAAACCTTGGATTCAACATCTATCTCGTGCATTATGTCTTTCCTGGTTGGATCCGCTATTATTCTAACGAGGACGCCTGATTTAGAGTATAAGGCTAGTGCTGCTGCAACGTTTACGCTTCTGGGGAAATGCATTAAAGCGTCTTCAACAGGCCCCTCGTAGACGAGCGTCGGCTCCCTGATTTTATCTAATTCAATCCCTTTCTCCTTGAAATAGTTGGAGTAGGCTAATGCTTCAGGAGGCTTCCTCGTGGTTAAAACAACCCTGTCCACACCCACTAGGCTTATGGCTTGAATAGCATCCAGTCCGGCGATTGCTCCTGCTGGAACATGTATTCTGCCCGCGTTTTCCTCATATATCTTCCGAGTCTGGGGGAAAAGGAGTCCTCCTATGCTCATCACAAGCACCTCCTTTCCAGCTTCAATAATGGGTTTAAGATATTCTAGCACAGCCTCGTCGCTCGCAGCCTCGACAATAATACTAAGCCTCCTGTCTCTCAACATCTCTTCTACCCCCTTCAAAATCTTCGGCTTGCTCCTCAGCTTCTCAACCAGCTTCAAAGCCGCTTCCCTTCGTGAATCATAGACGTAGACGAGTTTCGCGTTAATCTTGCCCTCGTCCACAGCCTTAGCTATGAGGGAGCCTATTGCGCCACACCCTATCAAGCCGATCCTTTTCATTTTCTCACCCTCGTGACTTCAAGCGATATGTCTATTGCTTTAGCTGAATGCGTCAGCTCCCCTGAGCTTATTATGTCAGGACCAGCCTCCACGTACTCTTCAAGGTTTTCAAGCTTAACTCCACCGGAAACCTCTACTAGAACCCTGCTCCTCAATCCCTTTTTCCTAAGCATTTCAATAGTCCTTCTCGCTCTTTCAGGTGTGCAATTGTCAAGCATGATTATATCCGCCCCTGCCTCAGCAGCCTCCACAGCATCTTCAGCCTCAGCTACCTCAACCTCTATCTTCTTGCTGAAGCTCGCTAGCTCCCTCGCTTTCTTAACTGCTTCACCAACCGAGTTGAAATACTTTAAATGATTCTCCTTGATGAGAATCATGTCTGACAGGTTTAGTCTGTGAGTGTCGCCGCCCGCGGCTGCAATGGCCTTCTTCTCGAAATATTGAAATCCAGGCTTAACTTTTCTGGTTGCAGCTATCTTCACGTTCGGGTTTATTCTCCGGGCTTTTTCAACGAAGGCCTTGGTTAATGTTGCTACTCCAAAGGTTTGCGAGAGAATGTTCAACAATAGTCTTTCAATCTCCATGAGTCTACGCATATTGCCTTTAATCCACATTATTCTATCCCCTTTTCTGAATGCTTCCCCACTCTTCTTCAAAACCCTGACTGTAAACCCCATTTTCTCAAGTATTGGAGCAACATCCTCGCAGCAGGCTGCAACACCGTCCTCCTTAGCCATTACTACTGCCTCGCACGTAGCCTGTGAAGGTATGATCTCGGAGGTTAAGTCCCAGTAGGGTATGTCTTCAGAGAGCCACTCGAGGAATTTTCTGAATATTACTTCCTCGACCATGGTGTTTCAACCCCTAGGAGAGCAAAGCTTCTTTCAAGAACTTTCCTCGCCTTCTCAGCAAGTTTCTCATCTATTTTCACAACGGTCTCGCCGCTGTCAAGGCTCCTGTACACTTTTTCAAGCGTGATCTTCTTCATGTTGGGGCATATCGTGTCTTTACTCACGGGATAAGCCTCCTTACCAGGATAAAGCTTGGAGATTCTGTGAACCACCCCGTTCTCGGTGCCTATTATGAAACGCTTTGCATCAATCTCTCCAACTGCCCTTATTATTTGGCTCGTGCTGCCCACGAAATCAGCCAGCCTTCTTGTTTCAGGCGGACACTCGGGGTGTACAAGCACCTTCGCATTCGGCATCTTTTCCTTAACGGCTGTTACTCTACCCGCTGTGATCCCTATGTGAACCGGGCAGTAGCTGTTCAGGGGAACAGCAATAACCTCCTTCCCAGTTGTTTCAGCAACGTATGACGCTAGGTTCCTATCCGGCCCGAAAAGGATTTTCTCCTCATCAAGCTTAGAGACAAGCTTGGAAGCGCTGCTGCTGGTAACCACGTAGTCCGCCATAGACTTGACTTCGACGAAGGAATTCACGTAAACCACTAGAGGCGCATCCGGGTGTTTCCTACGGTATTCGTCAACCACAGGAGGGTCGAGCTGCCACGCCATCGGGCAGATTGATCTGGGCTCAGGCGTCAATATCGTCTTACCGGGGTTCAGCACAGCCGCCTGCTCAACCATAAAGTCTACGCCTGCAAAAACTATAGTTTTAGCATCGGTCTCCATAGCCTTGATGGACAGTTCTAGGCTGTCGCCGACGAAATCAGCGACATCCTGCACCTCAGGCCTCTGGTAGTTGTGTGCTAGCACTATGGCTCCCATATCTCTCGCTTTCTCGCGTATTTTACGGCTAAGGTCTTCCATCAGCTTCTTTTGAAGGCTTAACCCCCATTATTTAAGGGGTTCTATTCAGGCAATAATTGCATAAATGCTTCGTGAAGAGGCAAAATAGAACTGCAAAGTTTTTAAACCGTTGAAAACAATAAATAGCCCTCCAATCTACTACTGAACCCAGTTGAACATAGTGCTAGCCCCAGCGAAGTCCGACCGTGGCCTGCTTAAGGAATGCTTGAGAACAGCCAGCCGCATCGGGGTGGAGGTTACACGCGTCAAGAGTCTTGAAGAGCTTGAGAAGATTGGCGAGGGTCTTCTCCTCGTGTTAGGCGAGGATAAGGATGTTTTGAAAGCACTTCACTACGTGAAATCCAGGGATGTACTCATCCTGGGCGTGAGCAAGACTGAGAATAACAGTTTCCTTATGGAGACAACGCTTGAGAGGCTTGAAGACGCTTTAAGGGCTTTCCTGAGAAGAGAGTATAGCGTGGAGTATTCCTCGAGGCTTAAGGCTGTTGTAGACGATGCTGAAACCCCGTGCGCGCTCAACGAGCTCGCAATATTCCCAAGGAAAAGCGCTACAGTACTCGAGTATAGCCTTTATATTGACGGCGAATTCGTCTGGAGAGATATAGGTGATGGCTTGATAGTTTCCACACCAATAGGCTCAACAGCCTACGCTCTCTCAACAGGGGGGCCGATAATACATCCTCAAGCCAAGGTGGTGAGCATAGTCCCCGTTAACTCTTTAAACCTTACTAGAAGACCCTTGGTAACTCCTCTTGAAAGCCTTATAGAAATCCGAGAAGTAGTCAGTAATTCCGCCTGTGAAGTCATCGTTGACGGTGGATATAGGATGAGAATAACTGAGAAGGTTGTTGTTAAAAAGGGTGAGGACGTTGGCTTCGTAAGGCTTAGCGAGGCGCTTCTGGCGAGAAGGCTTGAGAAGAAGGCTAGGATGTCGCTTGACATAAGCAGTCTGCCTCCCAGCGCGAAACTGATTTTGAAGGTTCTTGAATACGAGGGGGCTTTAACTCAGAAGGACATTGTTAAGAAGACGATGCTGCCCGCTAGGACCGTGCGGCATGCTCTCGCAATTCTCGTCGGGAACAATTTCGTCAAGAAACGGCCTTTGATAAGGGATCCGAGGCAGGATCTCTACTATATTGAGTCTAAGTGATTAAGGGCTAAGTTTTTTAAGAGTATTGTTTTAGGAGGGCTCATGGGAAGCGAGATAAGGGTTACTGACTCGGCGAGGTCGCATAGAGTCGAGCTTCTTCTGGATGAGCTGGGAGAATCGCCGGTTAGCTGGCTCACTATTAACGATCTTGAAGTAAAGGTTGGGAAAGCATTCTTGAAAATGGGGGGGATCGGCGGGGTTGGGACGCTCGAGGAGCACAGGATGAAGGGGTATTCGAGAAAGGTTATGGAGTTTTCAATCGAATACATGGCTAGAAACGGGTATGATGTTTCAATGCTCTTCGGCATACCTGATTACTATTTCAAGTGGGGTTATGCTTCAACGCTTCCCAATTGCAAGATAACAATGCCTCTTAGAAATGCTGAGAGGGCTAGGCCCAGGCTTAACGCCCGTCCCATGGTGAAGGAGGACGCCCCTAGAGTTCTGGAAATCTACGAGTTTACGAATGAGCATAGGACGGGCCCCTTGAAGAGGTATAGGGGGGAATGGTTTAGGTTTAGAAAGGGAAGCTGGTGGGGGATACCTGCTGACGGAACCGTCTTCGAAGACGAGTCTGGCAGAATAGTTGCCTACTGCGCTGCTGACCGCTGGCCGAGGGTAATGAGGATAACAGAGGTGGGTGCTGTAGATGCTGCTCTGTATGAGCATGTCCTCCGCTTCGCATGTGATACTGCTCTTCAGAAGAAGGCTACTGAGCTTGAAGTATACTCCCCGTTTGACCATCCTTTCGCAGAGCTTTGTAAAAGCCTTGGCTGCACGATCAGCATTGACTATCCTTATGCTTCCGACGGCATGGGGAGAATCATTAATCTCAAATCGACATTTGAAAAGCTCGCTCCCGTGTTTGAAGATCGCTTGAAGAATGCTTGCGTG
>Ga0129301_1000638_pt1 | contig 19117 bp, 14 predicted proteins | sample ConPoolayeHmetaG_FD_94489 | JGI IMG/M metagenome (GOLD analysis project Ga0129301, IMG submission 94489) | Hot spring microbial mat communities from California, USA to study Microbial Dark Matter (Phase II) - Cone Pool mat layer H metaG ...
GCACCCGGGCATCAAGAGCGAGCAATCCGTGCGGCGACGCCAGCAGGGGGTTGATGTCGATTTCCCGGATCCAGCGCTGTTCGACGACCAGCTGGCTGAAGCGAACCAGCAGTTTCTCGAGCGTATCCATGTCCACGGCAGGCCGCCCGCGCACGCCCAGCAGGGCCCTGTAGATGCGGGTCTGTTCCATCATGCGCCGCGCCAGCGTGCTGTTGAGGGGCGGCAGGGCCAGAGAACGGTCCCTGTATACCTCCACCAGTTGGCCGCCCGTTCCGAAAAGCAGAACCGGCCCGAATTGCCGGTCGATGCTCGATCCGATGATCAATTCGTAGCCTTCGAGTCTGATCATCGGCTGGACGGTGACTCCCAGGAAGTGCCCTTCTCCGGCCTTTTCCCGCACTGCGGTTTCCATGGCGCGGAACGCGGCCCGGACTTCGTCTGCGCCCTGCAGGTTCAATTTCACCCCGCCTACATCCGTCTTGTGGGTCAGAGTTTCGGAGTGCAGTTTGACCACGACCGGATAGCCGATGGCGGCGGCGCAGGCTGCGGCTTCGTCTGCGTCGCGGGCGATCAGCGTCGGAGTCGTCGGAATGCCGTAGGACGCCAGCAGCAGTTTGGACTCGGCCTCCGTCAGGATCGTCCGCCCGGAGTGCCGGGCCTGTTCCACGATGGCCGCGGCAGAATCCCTGTCCGGTTCTGAACCGGAGTCCGCGGAGGCTGTGGGGGTTTCATAGATGCCCTTCAGGTTGTAGCTGTAACGCCACATATAGGTGAAGGCGCGTGAGGCGGCATCGGGATAGTTGAAGGTGGGAATACTGGTCGCGTTCAGGACGGCCACGCCGGCAGCGACGTCCCTGCCGCCCATCCAGGAAGCCAGCAGGGGTTTGTCGTAGCGATCGGCGTAGGCTTTGAGCGCCTCGGCGGTGCCGGTCGGGTCGGTCATCGCCTGAGGCGTCAGGATGACCAGCGTGCCGTCGCTGTGCGGGTTGTCGGCTACGATTTCGAGCGTTTTCGCATAGCGGGCGGGATCGGCGTCGCCCAGGATGTCGACGGGGTTGTTGCGGCTCCAAGCGGGCGGGAGGATCTGATTCAGACGTTCCATCGTCTCGACGGGCAGTTCCGCCAGTTCTCCGCCGTTGGAAAGCAGGGCGTCGGTGGAAAGCACGCCCGGGCCGCCGGCGTTGGTCAGGATGGTCAGGCGCGGGCCCTTTGGGCGCGGCTGCTTGGCCAGCACTTCGGCCATGGAGAACAATTCGCCGATGGTGTTGACGCGAAGGACGCCGCAGCGCCGGAAGGCAGCCTCGAATACCTCGTCCGAACCGGTCAGCGAACCGGTGTGCGAGGCGGCGGCGCGCGCGGCCCCCTCGGTGCGTCCCGGCTTGATGACGATGATGGGCTTGGCCAGGGCCACTTCGCGCGCGGCGGACAAGAAAGAACGCGCGTCGCCGATGGTCTCCATGTAAATGACGACGCTGCGGGTGTTGGGGTCGTTGCCCAGATAGTAAATCATATCGCCCCAGTCCACATCGAGCATCGAGCCCAGCGAGACGATGGCCGAGAAACCCACATTCTCCTGGAGGGACCAGTCGAGCACGGAGGTCAGCAGGGCGCCCGACTGGCTTACGAAACCCACGCTGCCGGCCAGGGCGATGTCGGCAGCAAATGTGGCGTTCATGCCGGTATGCGGGTTCATCACGCCCAGGCAATTGGGCCCGACGATGCGCATCTTGACCCGGTCGGCATGCTCCATGATCCGGCGTTCCAGTTCGGCTCCTTCGGGCCCGACCTCCTTGAATCCTGCCGAGATGACGATCGCGCCTCGGGCGCCGGCTTCCACGCATTGGCCGATCAGGTCGGGGATCGTCGGCGCTGGCGTGACCAGCACGGCCAGATCCACGGGGTCCGGGATGTCGCCGATCGTGGGGTAGGACTTGATGCCCAGCACGTTGGACCGCTTCGGATTGACGGGAAAAACCGTTCCTCCGAACGGACTGCGGATCAGATTCCATAGGATGGTGCGTCCGACGCTGCCTTGCTTGTCGGTAGCGCCGATCACCGCCACGCTGCGCGGCTTGAAAATCGGATCAAGGGAATGCGGCTGGTAGTGCAGGACGTCGTGCGCGGGATCGAGAGGGCTTGGGGCGACAGGGAAAATGGGAGCAGTCATCCGGACCTCGCTGGTTTCGGTCTGAAGATTTCCGCTTCGGATTGTAACCGTTTCATCACGCCTGATTCCACATCCGCACCGACGGAAGTATCCATGCACGCTTGCACCGTCGGCATGGATCGCGCGGCCGTTCGCGCCCCGGCCTTTCTCAATGTCCCGCAGCGGGAGCGCCGCCGCGGCGCAGGCGCGGGCGCCTCATCAGCCAGATGAAGGGCGTGATGAGAATGAAAAGAGTCCCGAGCGTCCGGAAGACATCGTTGAAGGCGAGCATCGCCGACTGCCGCTCCACGATGTAGTACACAATGGCGTAGGAGCGGCGCTGTGCGGTATGGATGTCCGTGCCCCGCGCCGCCAGGGCCGCGCGCAGTTGCGCCAGCAGCTGCTGCGTGCGCAAGCCGTACGGGTGGACGTGGCTTCCAAGGATGTTGTCGTACATCTGCCGGTGGCGCGCCAGGATGGTGGTCGAGGTCGCGATCCCCACGCTGCCGCCGATGTTGCGCATGACGTTGAAGATGCTGGTGGCGTTGCCCATCTCCTCCTTGGGAATGGGATCCATGGTGATCGTGGTCAGCGGCACGAACAGGCAGCTCATCGCCATGCCCTGGACGAACTGGGGCCAGAAAATATCCCAGTAGCCCAGGTCGAGGTTCAGGCGCGCCAGCCAGAGCAGCGTGATCCCCGTCGCCACGAAGCCGAACGCGAGCAGCTTGCGTGCGCCGAGGCGCCCGAGCATGGTCCCGACGACGGGCAGAAAGATGAACGAAGCGATGCCGCGCGGCACCATGGCGATTCCCGCCTGCAGCGATGGGTAGCCCAGCAGGGTCTGGAGCATGATGGGCAGGAGCACGAGACTGCCGTACAGCACGAATCCGAGAACGGTGATCAGGAAAACGCCGGTGCTGAAGGTGCGGTTCCGGAAAGCGCGCAGGTTGACCACCGGGTGCGGGACTCTCAGTTCGTGGACGACGAAGGCCGCCAGCGACGCGGCCGCGATCGCTCCGAGCGCGGACATGGTGTCCGACGAGAACCAGTCCTCCTGCTGCCCCTTGTCCAGTAGGATCTGCAGGCAGGCCATTCCCAGAGCCAGCATCCCGATGCCCCAGTAATCGACGCGCGTCTCGGGCCTGCGCAGGTAAGGCGGGTCGAAGACGAACATGCGGATCAGGACGGCGGCGGTTACGCCCACGGGGATATTGATATAGAAGACCCAGCGCCAGCTGTACGTGTCGGTCAGCCAGCCGCCGATCACCGGGCCGATGATCGGCGCCGTCACGATGCACAATCCCCAGAAGGCCATCGCCTTGCCCCGGTCTTCCGGGGCAAAGGACTCGAGCATGATCGCCTGGGAGAGGGGCTGCATGGTTCCGCCCGACGCGCCCTGGATCACGCGAAAGACGACCAGGGCCGTCAGATTCGGGGCCAGAGCGCACAGGAAAGAAGAGATGGTGAAGCCGGCCACCGCCAGGGTGAGCAGGCGCTTGCGCCCGAAATAGCGCGCCAGCCACCCCGTCAGCGGCAGGATAATGGCGTTGGCCACCAGGTAGGACGTCAGGGTCCAGGTGGCTTCTTCCACGGTCGCCGACATGCTGCCGGCGATGTGCGGCAGCGACACGTTGACCACGGTGGTGTCGAGCACCTCCATGAAGGTGGCGCTCACCACCGAGACGGATACGATCCAGGGATTGACGCGGACGAAGGTCCTTTCCAGTTCGCCATCCATCGGCTTGCGCGGCTCCGTTCCGGGCTAGCGGATGAACACCGTGGGGACCACGGACATGCCGGGGCGCAGGATATGTTCCGGGTCCTGGCCGCGGTCGAGCAGGATCTTGACCGGAATGCGCTGCACCACCTTGACGAAGTTCCCGGTGGCGTTTTCCGGCGGCAGCAGACTGAAGCGCGCGCCGGTGGCGGCGGCGATGCTGTGCACGTAGCCGCGGTATTTCCTGCCGCCGTAGGCGTCGACCGAAACGACCGCCTGCTGGCCCACGCGCATGTGGTACAGCTGGTCCTCCTTGAAGTTGGCCGTCACCCAGACGTCGTCGAGCGGGACGATGGCCATGAGCGGCTGGTCGCGCTGCACGACCTGGCCGATCTCGACCTTCTTCATGCTGACGATGCCGCCGACGGGCGCGAGCACCCGGGTGTATTCGAGGTCGAGGCGGGCGCGCTCGAGGGCCGCGCGCGCCTGCAGGACGCGTGCTTCGGCCGAAGCGGCGTTGGAGCGGGTGATGCGCACCTGTTCGGGCGCGGCGCGCGTGGCGGCCACGGCCGCCTGTGCCTCCTCGATTCCGGCACGCGCCTGGTCCAGTCGCGCCTCGGCAGCGGCGACGCCCTTTTCGGCTTCGGTGACGGCGGCGGCGGCGGCGTCGCGCGCCGCGCGCGCCGCGTCGGCTGCGGCCACCGCCGCGTCGTACTGCTGCTGCGAGATGCGGTCGCGGGCGATCAGCTCCTTCATGCGTCCCAGGTCCTGCTGCGCCCGGACATGCAGCGCCTCGGCCTCGCGCAGGCGCGCCTGCAGGGGGCCCAGGCGCGCACGGGCGCTTTCGACCTCGCGCGCGGCCACGGTCACGCGCGCTTCGGCGCTCTGCAGCATGGCCTGGGCGCTGCTCACCTGGCTCGAGGTGGTTATGGTCGTGACCGGCACGGCGCTGCGGGCCGCCTCGGCCGCGGCCTCCGCCGCCGCCAGCTCGGCCCGGGCGCGGTCGAGTGCGACCTGGTAGTCGCGCGGATCGATCTCGACCAGGAGGGTGCCGGCCGCGACATTCTGGTTGTCGTCGACGTGCACCGCGATGACGGTGCCGCCGACGCGCGCGGCCACGGGATTGATGTGGCCGTCGATCTGCGCGTCGTTGGTGGTCTCGCGCACCGCGTAGTACCGCCAGAGCCACAGGGCGGCGACGGCGGCGCCGAGCGCAACGAGCGGCAGGATCCAGTGCTTCCGCCCCCGGCCTTTCGGGCGCTCGCCCACGCCGGCGCCGCGATCGGGAGGTGTTCCGAAGGTGGATTCTTGTGCCATCAGTTACCTCGCAAGAACTGCAGGAAAGAGGATTCCGCCACGCCCAGCACCTGGGCCAGGCGGCCCTTGGCGATGCCGTGGGCGTACAGGCTCGAAATGTAGATCTCGGTGGCGCCGGCCAGGGCCTCCTGAGCCTGCACCACCTCGATGTTGCTGGCCACGCCCGCGCTGAAGCGGTCCTGCGCCTGGTCGAGCTGCTCGCGCGCCAGCGCCACCGAACCGGTCGCGACCTTGACGCTTTCCTCGGCCGCCTGGAGGTTGAGAAAGGCCGTCCGGACTTCGTAGTAGATGCGCGCGCGCAATTCCTCTGCTTCCGCCTGGCGCTGCCGGAGGGCCGCGTCGGCCTCGAGGATGCGCGCCTGCGCCTGCCCCCCCTCGAAGATCGGGATGCGCAGGCTGGCGGCCACGCTGTAACTCCCGTGGCTCTCGCCCGGCGCGGGGCCGTTGATGCCGTAGTTGCCGGTGGCGCGCAGGACGGGGAGCTTCTGCGCCGCCGCCGCCTTCCTGGCGAACTCGGCGGCGCGCACCTGCGCCAGCGCCGCCTGGTAGTCGGCGCGCTCGCGGTAGGCGCGCTCGACCGCCTGCTCGAGGGTCATCGGGGAGAAGGCCACGTAGTGCAGGTCGTCGGTGAGACGGAATTGCTGGCCCAGCGGCAGGCCGATGGCGTGCGCCAGGTTGAGCTTTTGCGTCTCGAACTCGTTCTGCGCCACGATCAGCCGCTGCTGCTGCGCCTGCAGCTCGACCTGAGCGCGCACCACGTCGATCCCCGGCGCGACGCCGGCCTTGCGGCGGTCCAGGGCCAGCTCGTAGAGTGCCTGTGCCGTGTTCACCTGGGCGCGCGCCGCCTCGATGCGGCTGCTGCCGGCGGCCGCCTGCAGGTAGAGGTCGCCGCACAGGAAGACGACGCGCTCGCGCACGCTGCGGTAGGAAAGTTCCGCGGCGCGCACCTGCTCGCCGGCGGCGTGCGCCGTGCGCAGCGCCTCCAGATCCAGTATGCTCTGCGACAGGTACAGGCGGCTGTCGAACACGCTGAAGGGGCCCACGACGGTGGGGACGCCGGGGAAGCCGCCGAAGCCCATCGCCTTGAGGTTGACCTGGTTCTGCGTTTCCGAGAAGGCCGCCGCAAGGTTGGGCAACAGCCGGCTGCGTGCCATCCGGCGCGCGCCCTCGGCGGAGCGCACGCCTTCGGCCCCGAGGAATTGCGCCAGATTGTATTTCAGGGCCCGCTCGAGGGCTTCCTCGAGCGAGAGCGGCATGACCTCGGGCGAAGGATCGCCCTGCGGAACGGCGCCGAATGCCGGATCCTGCAAAGGGATCCGGAAGGCCGGCTGCGCCGGCCGGGCCTGGCCGGCGGCACCCTGGGCCGCAGGCTCCTGCGCCGCGAGGGCGCGCGCTCCGGCCGCAAGCATCAAGACGGCGAACGCTAAGGCTGACGTGACTCTCATCTGCCTGCCAGTCCTTTCCAGATCAGATCGAACAACGTGGAGACATCCTCGTGCACGCCGGTCTTTGTCCAGCCGAGCAGGCGCTGCAGGACGGCCCCGCGGGTGACGTCGAGAATGGCGAAGGCCGCCGCGCGCGCGTCGATCCGGCGTATGGCGCGATCTCTGACGGCCTGGCGCAACGCCGACTCGAGGACCTGCATCTGCTGCAGGTACAGATCCTGGAAGTGCTCGTGGGAATAGGCGGGGTGGCGCACGACGTTGCCCGCCTCGGCATAGTAGATGCGGAAAAAGTCGCGGTTGCGCTCGAAATAGGCGATCTTGGTGTGCATGAAGGCGCGGATCTTGGCCTCGATGGTGTCGGCGGCCGAGACGCGCCTGCGGATCTCGCGCGCCAGCCCGCCCAGGCCGCTGCGCAGCGCCGCCCAGTAGATCTCTTTCTTGGACGGGTAATAGAGGTACAGCGTACCCTTGGCCAGGCCGGCGGCGCGCGCGATCGCCTCGACCGAGGCTTCGGCATATCCCTTGGCGGCGAAAACCTTGCGCGCCGCCTCGAGGATCTCGGCGTTGCGGAACTCGGTGACGACTTCTTCCTTGGTCTTTCCCCTGAGGACCACGGCGGCCAACCATGCGGTCATTAAGATGACCGGGCGGTCATTTTTCCAGTTGGGCGCGCCCCTGTCAAGCGCCATGATGCCCGGGGCAACGAGCAGGTCCGCCGCGCCGCGGCGGACGCGGCTACATGTCACGGGCGGATGTAACCGATCGCGCGCGGTGCGCAGGATGCGCGCCGGCCGCGATCCGGCCGTGCAGGCGACGGAAGAAGATCGTTAGCGCCGTGCCGGCGGCGAGCCCTGCCAGAACGTCGATCGCATAGTGATAGCGGCAGTAGACCGTGGAAATCATCAGGCTGATGCCGAGCAGGGCGTACAGCGAGAAGGCGCGGGACGACAGGTGCCGCCGGGCGTAGATCATCACCAGCAGGGCGATCCCTACGTGGGAGCTGGGGAAAGCCCCTCCCGGCGGCTCGAGGTGAGCGTAGATCACGTCCATGAGCACCGTGAACGGGCCCGCGGCCGGAAGCGGCGGCGCTTCCAGCGTCGCCGCGCCCGCGACCGGAAGCAGGATGAAAATCAGGAAGAACACATAGAAGGAGCTGCTCAGGGCGAACATGTACTCGTCGAAGACGCGCCGCGGGCCGCGCGCATGCAGGATCAGGCCCAGCGAGGGAAAGAGAAGATAGTAGCTGAAATAGGCGATGTGCATGTACTCGTTGAACCACGGCTGGGGGAAGCGTCGGGCGAATTCGACGGCGGGCTGGAATCCGAAAAGGGCATACTCCAGTCGCTGGAAGAGCGGGTCGAGCAGCTCGGGGAAAAGGACCCGGTTCATCCTGCCGGTCTGCTCGTAGGCGGCGAAAAAGAAGAACATCGGGTAGAAGTCGCGCAGGAAACGAAGCAGGGGGTGGCTTTGCCCGCCGACCCTCGAAAGAAGGAGCACGATCGCGATCGTCGCCAGGTTCAGGAGGATGATACGGTGCCACGAGGGTATGCGGGAGGCGAATATCAGGATGATGACGACGACGGCCGCGTTGTAAGCGAGCGTCGATGTGTCGGTTGCCCGGAGCCGTGCGCCCGTCAGATCCATCCCTGTTCCCGATACCAGGCCAGTGTTTCCCGGATGCCCTCGTCGAGGGGGAAGCGCGGCCGGAAACCCAGTTCCTCGCGAATCCGTCTCGACGAGCAGGTCCACGAGATCTGCAGGAACTCCCCGATCTTCTGCGAGTTCAGGAGCACGGCCCGGCCCGACAGCCGCCCGGCGAGGTCGCCGAGCAGGCCGGCGATGCGGACGGCCGGCAGGGGCAGATGGATGCGCCGGCAGCGCCGTCCCAGGGCGCGCTCGATGGTGCCGGCGACGCTCGCCCACGTCTGGATGCAACCGTCGTCGACGAGGTAGTGCCTGCCTGCCGACGCGGCGCTCGCGAGGCAGTCGGCGGCCGCCTCGGCCAGATCGCGGGCGTAGATCAACGAGAGGTAGCGCGTCTCCCTGCCGGGCAGCAGCAGCAGGCCGCGCGCCGCGAGCCGGAAATATACGAGGAAATCGACGTCGCGCGGGCCGTAGACCGCGGGCGGGATCAGGATGCAGGTCGGGAGATCGGCCATGAACGATTCGGCGATGCGTTGCCCGGCGAGCTTGCTGCGGCCGTAATCGCTGACCGGCCGAGGTTGGGTATCCTCGGTGACGGGCTGACCTGCGGCGGCCGGGCCGAGCGCGGCCAGGCTGCCGATGTGGACCACCTTGCGCAGCCGGTCGCGCCGCGCCCGGCAGGCCTCGAAAACATTGCGGCAACCTTCTTCGTTGACCCGGAAATAAGCCTGCGCCGAGGGGGCTTTAGTCAGGCCGGCGCAATGGACGACGCCGTCCACTCCCGCCAGGGCCGGCCCCAGGGTCTCGGGCAAGGTGACGTCCCCGTAGACCAGCTCCGGCGCGCAGGGCGCCAGAAATTCCAGACGGCTGGTTTTCCTCACCAGGCAGCGCACCGCGAGGCCGCGAGCATGGAGGGCGCGGGCGACGTGGCCGCCGACGAATCCCGAAGCGCCTGTGACGAGAACTTTCTGCATGTTCGAACGTGCGCTGCCGCCTCACAGCCTGCGGTCGTAAAGCCTGTATTTCTTGTAGACCTTGAATCCCAGGTTTTCCAGGATCCTGTTCATCGCCGTGTTGTTCTCCAGAACCCAGGACATCTCCGCACGCCGGATCCCTTTGGCCAGCCCCCTGCGGTAGGTTTCGTAGTAGAAGCAATTGTCGATTCCCATGTGCCGGTATTTCTTGATGACGCCCATGGTGAGGATGCGGACGGCGTCGATCCTGCGGCGATAGAGCAGGAAGCGGATGATCCCGAAAGGCAGCAGTCTGCCGTTCAGCCGGATGAGGATCTGGTTGAAGTCCGGGAGGGCCAGCGAAAACCCGGCCGGCTCGCCTGCGACTTCGGCGATCAGGCACAGTTCGGGATCCACGATCTTCCTGAGGTTCTCGGCCAGATGGCGGAATTCCCGCTCGGTCATGGGTACGGCGCCCCAGTTGTCCTCCCAGGCCGAGGTGTACAGCCGATGGATGCGCTCGAGTTCTGCGTCGAAGTCCTTCATCCTGAGGGAGCGCACGGTGAAGCGGTGCCGGCGGCGGGCGAGTTCGACCCCGCGCCGCACGCGCTCGGGAATCGTCCCTTCGCGGTCCTCGACGTAATAGGCGTAAAGATCCATCGACTTGGTGAAACCGTGGCGCACGAGCAGGGCCTCGTAGTAGGGCGGGTTGTAGGGCATCATGATCATCGGCGGCCGGTCGAAGCCCTCGACCAGAAGGCCGATCTCGTCGTTGACGCACATGCTTTCCGGGCCGCGCATGGTTTCCATACCATGGCCGCGCAGGAATTCCGCCGCGCGCGCGAGCAGAGCGTCGGCGACGGCCTGTTCCGGCACGCACTCGAACAGCCCGAAGAAGCCGGTCTTTTCCCGGTGGGTGCGTATGTGGTTATGGTTGACGATGGCGGCGATGCGGCCCAGCGTGCGGCCGGCCCCGTCGGCGGCCAGGAAGAGCTTCACCGCGGCATGCTCGAAGAAGGGATTCCTGCGGGGATCGAGAAAGGCGCGGCGCTCGACCAAAAGCGGCGGCACCCAGTTGGGATCGTTGCCGTAGATCTGCCAGGGGAGCCTGATGAAGCTCTCGCGGTCCCTTGGTGTCGCGACCTCCCGCACGATCATGGCCGGCGTCCCCATCAGGAGATGACGCCCAGCCGCCTGCCGACGATCTCGAATTTTTCCAGCGCCCGGTCGATCTGCTCGAAGGAGTGCGTGGCCATGAGGCTCACCCGGAGCAGGGCCCGGCCCGGCTCCACGGCCGGGGTGATGACGGGGTTCACGAAAACGCCTTCATCCTGCAGCGCCCGGCACATCTGGAAGCACTTCAAGTCTTCGCCCACGAGGACCGGTATGATCGGGGTGGTGGAGTTCCCCAGGTCGTAGCCCAGCGCCCTGAGGCCGCCCGCCATGCGGTGGGTGTTGTCCCAGAGCTTGCGGATGCGCTCGGGCTCGGACTGGATGATGTGCAGGGCCGCCAGGACGGCCGCGACGCTGGCCGGCGTGGGGCTGGCGCTGAAGATGAGTGCCCGCGAGTGGTGTTTGAGATAGCTGATGGTGGCCTTGTCGGAGGCGACGAACCCCCCCAGGGAGGCCAGCGATTTGCTGAAGGTGCCCATGATCAGGTCGACCTTGTCGGTCAAACCGAAGTGCGACGAGGTGCCGCTGCCTTTTTCGCCGAGCACGCCGATCGCATGGGCGTCGTCGATCATGATCATGGCATTGTATTTCTCGGCGAGCCGCACGGTCTCGGGCAGATTGAGGATGTCGCCGTCCATGCTGAAAACGCCGTCGGCCACGATGAGCTTGCCTTTCTCGTAGGGGACCTGCTGCAAGGCTTCCTCGAGGCCCGCCATGTCGTTGTGCTTGAAGCGCAGGGTCCTGCCGAAGCTCAGCCGGGCGCCGTCGACGATGCTGGCGTGATTGAGCTTGTCGAGCAGCACGTAATCGTCGCGCCCCACGAGCGTGGATATCACTCCCTGGTTGACCTGGAAGCCCGTCGAGTAGAGCAGCGCCGCTTCCTTGCCGACGAATTGCGCGATCTCTTCCTCGCAGCGGATGTGGATGTCGAGCGTGCCGTTGAGAAACCGCGATCCGGCACAGCCGGTGCCGTATTTGCGCACGGCCTCGGCGGCCGCTTCCTTGACCTTGGGATGGTTGGTCAGGCCCATGTAGCTGTTGGAGCCGAACATCAGGAGGCGCTTTCCCTGGATGATCACTTCGGTGTCCTGTTCCGACTCGATCGGCCTGAAATAGGGGTAAATCCCCATGGCCATGACCTTCTCGGGTTCCTTGTATTCCAGGATTCGCGCTCTGATCCGGTTTGTGTTTCTGTTCATTGCCGCTCCCTGGCGTAATGCCCGCTCCTGTCGCGATTGTACTATCAAGTCTTGGGTTTCGATCCTACAACATCCGTGGAATATCGCAAAGCATGGAATGGGCGCGGGCCGGGCCTACTCGTCCCATGTCCCGCACGCCGCGGCCTGTCCTGCCGCGGGCCGTCGGGTTTGGACATCGGACTGTGCGGGCTCAGTCGAACAGACCTTCGACCGAGAGATACCTTTCCCCGGTATCGTAGCAGAAGGTCAGCACGCGGCTGCCGTCCGCAAGCTCGGGCAGCTTGCGCGCGACCGCGGCCAGGGCCGCCCCGGTGGAGATGCCGGCGAAGATGCCCTCCTCGCGGGCGCAGCGCCTGGCGAAGTCATAGGCTTCGTCCTTGCCCACGCGAATCACGCCGTCGAGAACCTCGGTGTGGAGGTTCCTGGGGATGAAGCCCGCGCCGATCCCCTGGAGCGGGTGGGGACCGGGATTGCCGCCGCTGATGACGGGTGAGAGCTCGGGCTCGACGGCGTAGACCCGGATGCCGGGGAAATGCTTCTTGAGTACCTCGCCGCACGCGGTGATGTGCCCCCCTGTTCCGACGCCCGTGATCAGGCAGTCCAGCCCCTCGGGGAAATCGCGCAGGATCTCGCGCACCGTGGTCGTGCGATGGACCTCGGGGTTGGCTTCGTTCTCGAACTGCTGCGGCATCCAGGAGTTCGGGATTTCGTCCAGCAGCTCCCGGGCCCGGCGGATCGCGCCCTTCATCCCCTGCTCGCGCGGCGTCAATTCGAAGGAAGCACCGTAGGCGGACATGATGCGCCGTCTCTCGGGGGACATGGAATCGGGCATCACCAGAATCAGCCGGTAGCCTTTGACGGCCGCGACCATGGCCAGGCCGATGCCGGTGTTGCCCGAGGTCGGCTCGATGATGGTGGTCTCCCGGTCGATGAGCTTGCGGCGTTCGGCGTCCTCGATCATGGAAAGAGCGATCCGGTCCTTGATGCTGGCGCCGGGATTGGCCCTTTCCAGCTTCATCCACACCTCGTGGCGCTCGCCGAAAAGGCGATGGATGCGCACGTGCGGCGTGTTTCCTATGGTTTCCAGGATATGGTTCACTCGCATCAGCCGCTGCCTCCCGAGGGCCTGCCCTCACTCATCAATCCCTTCATCCCGCGCAGTGCGCACCTTGATTTCGCTCTTGTGGTACACGGTCGAATACGGCCGAACGCTCTCGGTCAGCCAGACGTTGCCTCCGATCACCGAATCGTGCCCGATGACCGTCTCGCCCCCGAGAATGGTGGCGTTGGAGTAGATGACGACATTATCCTCGATGGTAGGGTGCCTTTTCGTCGCCGACATTTCCTTGGAGACGCTCAAGGCCCCGAGGGTAACGCCTTGATAGATCTTCACGCCGCTGCCGATGACGGTGGTTTCGCCGATCACGATGCCCGTCCCATGATCGATGAAGAACGGGCTTCCTATCGACGCACCCGGGTGAATGTCGATGCCGGTTTTCTGGTGCGCATACTCCGTCAGGAGCCTGGGGAAAACCGGCACCGCTTGCAGATAGAACTCGTGGGCGATGCGATAGACGGCGATGGCGAAGAAGCCGGGGTAGGCGGATATGACCTCGTCCACGCTCTCGGCGGCCGGGTCGCCTTGGAAAATCGCCTCGGCGTCCTGGACGAGCTTCCTGTGGATCTCCGGGAGTGCGGCGAGGAAGAGTTCGGCGGTCCTTTCCGCCGAATGTTTCATGCGCGCTTCCAACGGCGCGAGGATCTGCTTCAGGTTCCTTTGGATGAGCCGCAGTCGTCCTTCGATTTCCTCGGGCAAGTAGTACGCTTCCGTGGAAAAATGAGGGAAGAGGACGCCGAGCAGGTCTTCGGCGAACTCGTGGGCTCTGGACTTGTCGGGTAGCACCACGGCACGCGCCCGGCGGATCTCCAGCAGCGTGCGGGCGAACGACAGGGTGCCGGTTTCCTGGACCGATTTCATGTCCGACCTTTCTATCGATTCTAGGGGACGCGATGCCATGCCGCGTGTCGCGGCCGAATTGCCGCCACGGGCCTCGCACCTACATCCGAGTTCCCGTCAATTATAGCGCTCGCGCGCCGAAGTCCCAAAGGGCGATCCCCGGCGTTCGGTTGCGTGCGCCGCGCCGGGGATCTATACTGTGCACAGCGGTTTCACGAACGATGAAACAGGAGAAACATGTCATGCGCAAGATCGCGCTGTTGATGATGGTCGCCGTATGGGCGGCGGTTCCCGCGGCCGCGCAGAGGGAGCAGGACCGGTTGAAGGAATGCGGAAACGTTCTCAAGGAGATCCTGAACGTGCCGGACAATGTTCCCCAGGATCTTCTCAACCGGGCCGAGTGCGTGATCATCTTTCCCTCGGTCAAGAAATTCGCCGTCGGCATCGGCGGCAGCTACGGGCGCGGCGCGCTCGTCTGCCGCAGCGGCGCCGATTTCACCGGTCCCTGGGGCGCGCCCGCCATGTTCGCCCTCGAAGGCGGCAGTTTCGGGCTCCAGCTCGGCGGCCAGGCCACCGACTTTCTGCTGCTGGTGATGAATCCGCGCGGCGCCGAGTCGATCCTGGGGAGCAGGATCAAGCTGGGGGCCGATGCCTCGGCCGCGGCCGGCCCGAAGGGGCGCAACGCCGCCGCCGCCACCGACGTCGCGCTGCGCGCCGAGATACTCTCCTATTCGCGCGCGCGCGGCCTTTTCGCCGGGATCTCGCTGGAAGGTTCGACCTTGCGCTCCGACGGCGACGCCAACAAGAACCTTTACGGCAAGGAACTGAGCGCGCGCCAGATCGTGCGCGAAGGGGCCGTGCCGGCACCCCCGGCCGCCAGGGATCTGGTCGCGCTGCTCAACAAGAGGTCGCCGAAAAACCTGAGCGAAAAATGACCGGCGCGCTTGATCGGCGGCGCAGCGCGGCCGCCGCCCCCTGTTGCGCGATGCCTGCGTTGCGGCAGCCGTACCGGACTGCACCCTGGAACCACCTGCCGGAAGGAACCGTTGCCGACGCGATACCTGCTTCTCTTGGCCCTTCTTTTCTTTGACGGCAGCGTTCCGTCTTCCCCCAGGAATCCTGGACGCCCGTGCTTCTCCCGTCGGGAAAGATCCTGCAGGAGCCTCCGGCGGGGAGGTTTCTTTCCGACCTGAATGCCTTTCCCATCAAGTCGGCGCTCAGCCCCGACGGCAGGTACGTGGGGTTCCTCAGCACGGGCAGAGGGCGCGGCACGGGGCCGAACAAACCGAACCACCCCTTCCCGCCCGGCCAGCGTCCCGGCGCCTACGGGCCGACATTGCTGCGGGGGTTCCTGCACGAGATCCGGCTGGAAGAAATCCGGAGCGGCCTGGGGCGCTTCACCGCTCACGGCGACGCTCGATCTCGACGATGCCGACCGGGCGGACGCCGCCACCCTGGACTACATCCTGCAGGAATGGGTGCAACTGCAGGGGCGCTCGAGGTGCTGCCGCAGGCGATGCGGGCGCCGGGTATTGCGAGTCAGCCGTCCACGAGTTTCATGCTGGTATCGGAATAGCGCGCCCCCGAAGCGGCGCCGCGCGGGAAGGCGGCATCGAGCTCGCGCAGGTCGTCCGCAGTCAGCTCCACGTCGAGCGCCGCCGCATTCTCCTCGAGGTAGCTCCGGCGTTTTGTCCCTGGAATGGGGACGATGTCGGGCCCTTGCGCCAGCAGCCACGCGAGCGCGAGCTGCGAGGGCTTGCATCCCTTGCGGGCCGCCAGGCGCTCCAGGCGGTCGAGGAGTTCGAGATTCCTGGCGAAGTGCTCTTCCTGGAAGCGCGGGGTCTGGCGCCGGAAGTCGTCCTCGCCCAGCTCATCGGCCCGCCGGATGCGGCCCGTCAGGAACCCCCGGCCGAGCGGGCTGTAGGCCACGAAGCCGATTCCCAGTTCGCGGCATGTCGGCAGCACCTCCGCCTCCGGATCGCGCGTCCACAAGGAATATTCGCTCTGCAGCGCCGCAATCGGGTGCACTGCGTGGGCGCGCCGCAGCGTCTGCGGCGCGGCCTCGGACAGTCCCAGGAAACGAACCTTGCCCTGCTCCACCAGGCGGGACATGGCTCCCACGGTGTCCTCGATGGGAACCGCCGGGTCGACCCGGTGCTGGTAGTACAGGTCGATGACGTCGACCCGCAATCGGCGCAGGCTGGCGTCGCAGGCGGCGCGCACGTACTCCGGCCTTCCGTTCACGCCGCGAAAAGCGGGATCCGCGCTGCGCAGGATGCCGAACTTGGTGGCCAGCACCACCTCGTTGCGGTGCCCGCGAATGGCCTTGCCGACCAGCTCCTCGTTCTTGAAGGGCCCGTATGCGTCGGCCGTGTCGAGGAAGTTGATGCCTAGATCGAGCGCGCGCTGGATCACGGCGATGGACTCCTTTTCCTCGCTCGGCCCGTAGAACTCCGACATGCCCATGCATCCCAGGCCGATGGCCGAAACCTGCAGTCCCGATTTCCCCAGCTCGCGTGTCTTCATTTCCGGCCCTCCCTCAGGGCGCGGCCGCTCGAGCGCGCCGCTCCGGCAGCATGATAGGAACAATGGCCCGAGCCTTCAAGAGCGGCGCGGCGGCGCCCGGAAAAGCGGAGCTTGTGAAACACGGCACTAATCTTCCTGCGCGCCCGACCGATCTTGGATGGTGAGCCACCCGGCGTGCGGCGGGGCGGACGCAACAGTCTGGGGAGGGGCCATGGAAAAGAACGGGCAGCGGAGCCACAGGGATGATGCGGCGGGGGCGCGCGCCGACAGGCGCGGTGCACCGCGCCGGCCTGCGTGTTCGATCCCCGGGCTGGGCGCGGCCGACATCGTCGCCGGCCCCGAAGTGCGCTTGCTCAACATATCGCGCGCGGGCGTGCTTCTGGAGAGCGCGCGGCGGCTGTCGACCGGGTCGCACATCTGCCTGAGGCTCCACGCCGCGGATGCAGTCTTCCTGCTCAAAGGCCGCGTGCTGCGTTCCCGGACCGTCACCGAGGGCGGGTGCGACCTGCGCTACGAGTCGGCCGTCGCCTTCGACGAGGACTTCGTGCTTCTCGACCAGACGCTCACCGAAAAAGGGGAGGGCGCGGGCGGCGGCCCGGCGGGCCGCCGCTGCGCGCCGGCAAGACGGGCCGCAGGCGGCGCCCCCGGTTATCCCCGGCTCGAGGCCGCGGGGTCGACGATATTCGCGGAGGCCTTCCTCGCGCGCCGTTCCGGCGCGGACCTGCGCCGACTGCTCGATCTGGAGAACGCATAGCGGCTGCGTCCCGCGGCGCGCCGCAGGCGCCGGGCGGGACGCGGCGCGCTATTTCCTGTGCCGGTCGAACCACCCGATGATGTGAAGGATCTTGCTCATGTGATGGCTGGGGCGCACGGAAATGCCGTGCGGCTCCCCCGGCACGCGCACGAGCACCGCTTCGACCCCGAGCAGCTTCAGCGCCTGGTAATACTGCTCCGAGTCGGACATGGGCGTGCGGTAATCCTCTTCCCCGGTCATGACCATGGTCGGCGTCTTCACGTTCTTGACGACCGAGAGGAGCGAACGGCTCTCGTAGTGCTGCACGTGATCCCATGGGAATCCGGGGAACCAGTGGTTGTAGGTCCAGTTCCCGATGTCGGAGGTCAGGACGAAGCTGTACCAGTTGATCACGGGATAGACGGTCACGGCGGCCCGGAAGCGCGGCGAGCGCCCGATCATCCAGCAGGTCAGCACGCCCCCGCCGCTGCCGCCGGTGACGAACAGCTGCTCGGCGTCGATGTACCCTTTGGCGATCGCGGCGTCGACGCCCGAGTCGAGGTCGTAGAAGTCGTCTCCGGGGTAGGCGTGGTGGATGAGGTTGCCGAATTCGCCTCCGTAGCTGGTGCTGCCCCGCGGATTGGTGTACAGCACCACGTAACCGCCGGCGGCCATCAGCTGCTTCTCCAGGTCGAAACGGTCGCCGTAATTGGCGAAGGGGCCGCCGTGGATTTCCAGGATGAGCGGGTATTTCCTGGACGGGTCGAAGTCGGGCGGCTTGAGGAGCCAGCCCTGGATATCGCGCCCGTCCTTGGATGACTTGTACACGATCTCCTCGAGCTGCCCCAGCTTCTTGCCGGCGAACAGGTCCTCGTTCACCGCCGTGATGACCCGTGGTTTGGTGTCTCCGGCCGAGGCGACGGCGATGTCGCCGGGCACCAGCGGGGTCTTCCAGGTCACCGCGACGGCGCCGTTGCGCGCCACGGTGAAGGCACCGCCCCCGCTGTAGGCGCTCGTGCTGCTGCCGACGTTGCCGAACACTTTCCGCGGCCGGCCGTCGAGAGTGATGAAGTAAAGCCCGGTATTCCCCCGGTCGTCCGACAGAAAGTAAATGCCGCTGCCGTCCGGAGCCCACCGGGGGCGGGCGGCGTCGCGATCCATCCGGGCGGAAAGCGAGCGCGAGCCGCTCCCGTCGCGGTTCATCACGCGCAATTCCTGAACCTGATAGCCCTGGTAGCGGTCCTCGAAGCCGGTGTAGGCGATCATCTTCCCGTCGGGAGATACGGCCGGATCGGCATCGGGGCCCTTGTTGGCGGTCAGCTTGCGCGTCGTGCCGTCGGACACCGAAAACTCGTAGATGTCGGTGTCGCGCGGCTCGCGCTCGAAATCCGGGTTGCGGTTGACCGACATGATGAGATAGCGGCCGTCGGGAGTCCACACGGGCTCGCTCGCCCCGAAGGGAGCGCCGTGCTGGAAGGGTCCCTTGGAAATCTGGCGCGGCGTTCCGCCCTCGGCCGGGACGACAAAGAGATGGATGTAGCCGGGCTTGAGGTAGCCGAAGCCGTTGAAGCGGTAGACCAGCCGGTCGATCACCCTGGCCGGATCGGCCCACTTGGCGCCCTCGGGTGCGGCGGGCATCTTGACGATCTGAGGCGGGCTTTCGGGGACGTGCATGGTGAAGGCGAGCCACCGCCCGTCGGGCGACAAGGCCAGGCCTGCCGGCGGGGATGTCAGATTGGTCAGCTTGGCCGTGCGGCCCGTGTCGAGCCACATGCGGTAGATCTGGGGGGAGCCGTCACGGTTGGAGATGAAGAAGATCTCCCCGCCGTCGGGAGACCAGCAGGGGGAAGTGTCGTTGTAGTTGCCGCTCGTGAGCGGGCGGTGGCCTGTGCCGTCGAAGCGGATGAACCACAGGTTGGAGTGCCTCCGATCCCCCATGATGTCGGCGAACTGGCGCACGTAGACGACGGCGCTGCCGTCGGGCGAGATCCGGGGATCGGTCGCCAGCTCGAGATTGAAGACATCCTGGGCGGTCAGCCGGTCGGATTGCGCGCGTGCGCCCGAAGGCACGAGCGCCGCCAGGACCAAGCCGAGCCATACAGCTTTGCGCATGGGAGCATGCATAGCGTTTGCCTCCTCCGGTTTCGGAAATGCCGTGAGTTGCTTGACGGGCCCATTGTCCGACAAGCCGCCCCGGCAGCACAAGCGGCTCGAGCAAGCCGGACCCCGGCAGCCGGCACGAGGCCCACCCGGCTGACGGCTGAATGCTGACAGCTGAATGCTCATGGCTGACGCAGCGGCGCA
>Ga0129301_1000640_pt1 | contig 19098 bp, 22 predicted proteins | sample ConPoolayeHmetaG_FD_94489 | JGI IMG/M metagenome (GOLD analysis project Ga0129301, IMG submission 94489) | Hot spring microbial mat communities from California, USA to study Microbial Dark Matter (Phase II) - Cone Pool mat layer H metaG ...
ACACCGCTATGGAGCGCCAGTATACGCCAACGACCGGAAGCTGATTCAGAATTTCTACCGTCTGGTTCGATCTGTAAACGAGGAATTCTTGTTTGCTGGAGAGGCGTGTTACGACTGGGAGTTTGAAGTATATCACCTATCATATCATCGGAGCGAAAGCAAGGAACACATACCATTGATGCGCTATATGCTGCCAGACGCGCCGCTGATGACCGCTGTAACCGGCTTTAACGACCGCAATATGATCAATCAATGCCTGATGTACCGCTACATCGTCAGCTACGAGCCATACAATTTTAAAGGTCGACTAGATGATTATCCGCTTACAGTGGCCTACGGCAAGCAAATGGACGCGCTACGCAAAGAGTTAAGAGAGTACTTCTGGGACGGCGAATTCCGCCACGAAATCGGCGCAAAAGTCACCACCATGGACGGCCAACCATACCATCCCTATGCAGTATTTGTTAATCGCACCAACGGAAAATCCGGAGTGGTCGTCGCGAATTACGACGAGAACAAAAGCGTGACGGTACAGGTTACATTGGACGATGGTAATCGTCTGAGGCGCTACCGGTTGGTAGACGATCCTGAGTGGCGATTGACGGAAGGTGGAATCACCATCCCACCCTGTTCGGCTGCGGTTGTGATTGATTAAAGTGTGCTTTGCTTCTTAATATTTTTGAGGCTCATCAAAATATTCGGCCATAACGTTTTTAATTTCGGAAACTTTATAGTAGTCATCCTTTTCAACAATTGAAGTAAGCGTTTTAACAAGTATCAAGTCAAGCGTTTCAGTTCTATTTTCAACTTCCTTCTCTTTAGCTTTCTCTTCAGCAAAGTCAAGAATTTTGTTAAATAAACCGTTTAACTTTCCGTAGTTCTCAAAGAACAATGCTAAGGTTAAAATTGGCTTCCAAAGCTCAAGCTCCCTTTGCTTCAGAATATGCCTGTTCAATAAGTGCGAAAATTCGGTATGTTCGGTAAATTCATTGAAATATGAAAGGTAGAACATATAGAGCATATCTCGGGTTTGTTGCCAAAGCTCCGATTCTAACGGGATTTCTCGGTTTACAACATCAAGGTTTTTGCCACGTTTCAAAATTATACTTATACACCTATCTTCTAGAACATCCTCTAGCCCTTGAATATTTGCCAATGCCTTAGGCGAGTAAACCTCGAAAGGCTCAGGCTTAAGCGTGTCTTTATGGGTGCGGTAAACCAAAGCCCCCTTCTTGTATCCGGCATAGAGCATGTTCCTAAAGTCGATTTCTCTCTCTGGATTCCGCAACTTTTCAGTTTCATCCATTAGAAGTGTGCATCTTCCACTTTGCACAAGCCGAAAAGCTGATGACGTGCTAATGTTATTGCTGAAGATAGCGTTATGGCATAAAAGCGAGAGCAAAGTTAAAAGCTTAGTCTTCCCGCTTTGTTTTGTCCCACCAATGTATAGGTATGGGTAGGAGTTGAACATGTGGAAGAAGTAAGTGCCAATTGTCCAAAGTGTTAAAAAGTCGTAAATTATAGGCTCTTCAAACTCGATGTAGTTTTTGAATCCCGTTTTAACTGCAATGTAAAGCTCTTCTGGATTAACTAAGGCTTTACCGTTTAGCCATGCTTCAATACTCTTTAAACTCCATCGGTTAGGCAAACGCATAACTGTATGGGCTAACTGCAACTATGCTTAACAAGCTCTTCTTTTAGGCAAAGAAGCAGGCTTTTATCGCTACCAACAAGCGCAGGCAACTCTTTAAGCGTTATTTTTCCCTTTTTATCCGTAACCTCGCATGGTAAAATTATGCCTACATAAGCCATGTCGCCTACAACATCAATGGCGGGATGGATCCGCAACCACGTCAGGCTAAAACATGGCTTGACTTTCTGCTCTCCCTCTTCTTCTGGCACATTAAGCTTAAAGCCTAAAGCTTCCGCTAAATCCCTTAAGTTGTAAATTCGGTTATCGTGGTAATCAATCGCATAGAATTTTTCTTTATTTATTGCGAAACTTGGATTTCTATCAGGCGTATGGAATGGACAATGAATATACAGGTAGTTTCCCCCCTTCCCCTGCAATGCTAAGTTTCGGTTTAAGCATGTTTAGCCATTGTTGTAATATTGTAACGGGAAAAGCCTCATTTACTCTGCTTCTTTCATCCGCCACCCCTAAAATTTGGTAGAAAAGCCCCTCAGCATCTTCAACAACCCTTAAATCATTATCGTTAAGCGTTCTGTAACCTCTGCTAGGGGCCATGATGCATAGTTTAGGGCCTGCAATAAGCTCCAAAGCATGCATGTCATGGAATTGACTTATCGGGTTGGGTTTAACTTGGCTTAAGTAAACAAGATGTAAGCCACCGCTAACAGTCTCTTCCATCCTCGTTATTGGAAACTTTGCTAAAAGCTCCTTTCCCCTCTTTTTCGCCTCTTCAGTCACCTTTTTTGCATCAAAATCTACGACCGCTAGGTATAGGTTTGCACTATTGGGATAACTGCATATAACACTGAAGCCATCCGCAATGTCCCAAGGTTGCGCATTAAACTCCCCTTCGGTTTGCCTCTGCTTAATCCATCCACTCCATTCACATAACGGCTTTTTTGCCACGCTTCCGTCCGATTGTTGCTGGAGGCTAACCGCAACCACGTTGAAGCCCTGTCGCCACCACGTTAAAGCATTAGCCTTAATGTTCATTAGCTTATCCCTAGATGCTTCGGTAAAGGTAATTAACGTCATCCTTTAACCGCTCAATTTCACCTCTGATTTTTCTAATCTCGTCTTGCACATGGAAGAGCATGCTTTCTAGGCTACAGCAAAAGCTTTCAAGCGTCTCGATTCGGGAAGCCAAGTCTGCCTTCTGCCTGCTCTCAGCTTCAATTATCAGCTTCTCCGCCTGAGCATCAGCATCAAAGCCCTGCATGCTCTAATCGCCTTGAAAGTAAATCTCTTTGATCTGCTGAAATTTCGGTATTGATACTATGATGCGTGAGTTTTTGTTGAGCGCGGCGAAATGTATGTCTGAACCGCTCATCACGGTTGTTTTTCCCGCACGCCGAAAATTTTTCACGATAGGCGTTTCGGCACGTAGAAACGTTTTCGCTGAGTTTTCACCATACAAAAACGTGTTGATTAACGTGATAGCCTACTTTTTCACTTTTCCTTCCTAGCGGGTTTGGGTGTGTATGTTATGTGTCGAGGCGCAAGGAAAAAGTGGAAGGCAGAACCGTCGAGAAAAGTCACAGATCTAATCGTTAAAGAAGCAAAACAACACCACAACACTACACTTGGGTAATTATCCACGAACTTCCAGTTGAAAACTGGATGGTTGGCCTATTAACCCTGCCGGAGCTTAAAGAGAAGCTACAAACGGAGAAAAAGCAGCGTCACAAAACTCTCCACCTTTTTCTATAATAAGAAACAAACGTTTTAGAGTTGGAGGTAACGCCTCACGTAAGGAACCCGAGAAAGCTTAAAAGACCTTCGAAAATGGCTGCATTAGCAATAAAGAAACCTTCGTCCTGTAAGTTTTGGCGATGCAAATGCGAGAATCAGCTGTGAAAGTATGTTTGACGTAAAAGCGGGAAACTTTGTCAACTCTTCTGAATTCGATTTAATAGTTCAAATGTTTTTACTCTAAGTTCGTTTAATCAAAGTTCTTCCGGCGGAAAGCCCATTGCCAAACCTAACAGTTGAGGATAATGCAGCACTGGTATACCAAACTTTTTGTTAAAGGTTCTTTCTATGCGTGGCTGGTTTATGTCAAACATCATTTGGCAAAACGGGCAACCGTAATTGATGCTTGGGCTTTCACTGCCGTTACATGCCCAAGTTTCCTCCCAGCTATCTGAAAGGGAACTTCCTCGTTTACGCCGATTATCGGGTTACCGCAGCATTCTGTTTCATCTATATAGTCTAAGCATTCAGCACCCGTCAGCCTAATTAAGTTTTTAAGCATGGTGGGGTTTTCGGGGTTGTCGCCGTGACCAACATATTTTGCTGGACGTACTAGGTGGCATCCCGAGTGCTGAGCTACCTGAAATCCAGTTAACGGTTTTTTAACGGCTTCCTTAATTTTTTCGAAACCCACATCTTCAGCAAGTACATGGACAAGGTGTTTAACCTCTATTGTTCCCTTAAATTCCATGCCTATCTCCTTCAAATACCCGTTAACCTTCTCCCCTAACTTTTTGTCTTCTCTCAATAGTTTGTTTGTTTCATTTAGACTGTAGAAACACCCGTTGCAGAGAGCCAAAATGTTTAAATTTTGTTTTTTCGGCTAAGCAGAGGTTTCGTGCAGCAAATGTCAACATCAGATCACAGTTTATTGCGTCCATAGGATAACCGCAACAGCTGAACTCGGACGTTGTAACAAGCTCCACGCCGAGCTTATCCAAAACTTTTCTTGCAGAAATTTCGTAGCTTAAAAGTCTATAAGGTATGACACGGCCCAGAAACATTAAATATTTTTGTTCTGACATTTCAGCTTTTCACTTTCTCAAAAGTTTTAGCGTTTTCAAGAATTTTCGTGGAACCAGTGACCTTGAAAATTTTAGCGTTTTCAGCTATGTTCGGCTTTGGTAACGGCGGAAGCCCAAGCTCCGCTCGTTTTTGTGGCATGATCCCAAAATTTCGTAAACATAACCGTCTTTCAACAGATTAGCGGCAAGCTCTCTGTAAACCAATGGTATAACAACTTTTTCCTCTCGTTTTAAGCGGGTTCAGTCTAAGTCATACATACTCAGTTAAGTCTTAACACGCGACGCATTTCTCTTCATATATGTACTGTTATTTGTTGCCATTATTAAACCCGCTTTTAAAATATTTGATGTTCACACTAATTTAAGTGCGCGCGCTTCCAGTGCAAGGTGAAAACCTTTATTTTTTGGGTGAGTCTGGGTTTTCTGGACCGAAATGTTTCAAAAGGACTAGATTCTCACAGCTACTTTCGTTTTTAACTCTCACACCATCTTTCGCTGCCCCTATAGTGACAAATAGTTCATCCCTTGAGAGTTCGCCATGCCTAATCATGGTTGGCGATTCGACATCAAAATCGCCAATAGTTCCATGTCCTTGCACAACGATCAGTCCATAAGCTGAACTATCGTGGATTATCACGCTTCTTTTTGGAAAGACTGTTAGCTCTTTCGCGCTGAAATAATCACTTCCGTAAACTATCCATTTCTCTTCGTATCCTTCTTTTCTAGTCTCTTCAGGATCCGATACGGGCTTCGGTTCAATATAATGGTTCTTTTTGAAGTCTGGGTCAATATTGACTTCCCAGTCTATCATATCAACGATATAGTCTAGATCGTTGTGATATTCCTTTGGTACGTCCTTTACGACTAATTCCCAGGGTACAGGCCTTTCCTCAAGCATTGATTGATACATCGCAAACACATCTGAAGCCATCTGGGGTTCATAAGTGACCAAGGTTCCTGGTGCATGTAAAGTACCTGGTGGAACCAACCAGCCTGTTCCGGGTTTAAGCTTGTAAGCTCTTGAAAGATACAAAATTCCATTATCACCCTTGTTCCAGTTTTCTAGGCACCTCTTAATGTCATCTTTGGTTACGTCTGAATTGAGGCCGAAGAAAGTGTAAGGAAAACGTCCCTCTATGATATTTAGTTGTGGAGGAAAATAGTAGGCTTCGGGCTTGGGTGATCTACTAACTTTAGAAGCATGCTCCTCGCGTTGATGCAGATGGAAAGGAATTGGGCATGAATTATCAAAGAATTTGGAAAAAACCGGCCATCCCCCATATTTTCGCATCATCTGTTTACCCAAGAAGTTTTCTCCAAGCTCATCGATGGCATCTTTCAAAAGGACCCTCTCAACCTTGGAACCCTCTTGGACCACAATGTAACTTAAACCTTCATCGGCAGGTGCTCCTGGATTGTCGGCTCTGGTTGTTGAAGCTAGCCACCTCTCGTCGATACCGCCTCTATCTGCACCAAGAATATACAAGTCTTGAGGTGCCAATTTAATTCTTCTACCGGGAGACAGAAATGATCTGGGAACCCATGTTGGAGCTAGCCTGACAATTCCATTCCCATCTTCAAGAGCTTTCGAAACTAGTCTCTCTCTGTTCATTTAATTCACCTATTTAAAAAAACAAAAACTCACTTATTAATCTTTTAATCCTTTTTCTTTATCAGCACTATAACATCGCTCTCGGCAGGATCCTACTATTCGCAACCCTAATAATTCTCTTCTTCTAATACTCTATCTCTATAGTTAAAGGCTTACATTTAAGAGGATGTTTCTCGAGATGCTCATGATTATCTTAGGAATCGCGGCGATCTCATTCGCGATAGGACTGGTCATCCGCAGACTCTTCAATGTAGAAATTTAGAGAGGACAGATCCTAATGTGTGAACTTTTAGGGATAGATGCTGAGAAGAGGTTGTTAGAGTCTGTTGAAATGCTAAAGAATAGTAGGGTTAAGAATCAAGTAGATTCCCGTGTGAAAGAGTTTGGGGAGATGCGGAAAAAGTCGAGCCGAGATCTTTTCAATGAGCTTTGTTACTGCATACTCTGTGCGAACTATGCAGCTGAACGGAGCATGAAGATTCAAGCCGCGATGGGAGACGGATTCTCCGCTCTTCCAGAATATGAACTTGCTAGTAAACTTAGGCTTCTAGGTCACCGTTTTCCCATAAGCCGTGCTAAATACATAGTTGAGGCAAGAAGGATCCAAGATGCTTTAAAGGATATCGTATCATCTTTTAACAATGATTTCGAATTGAGGGAGTGGTTTGCCAGAAACGTAAGAGGGGTTGGGCTTAAAGAGGCAAGTCACTTCCTAAGGAACATAGGGTTCATGAACTTCGCCATATTAGATTTCCATATAATCAATATTCTAGTCAAGTTTGGATTAATCCTTAAGCCAAGAACTTTAACGAAGAGAAGATATCTTCAGATTGAGGGGATGTTGAGAAGTTTTGCGGCGAGAGCAAACCTTAGCCTAGGTGAGTTGGATCTTTACCTCTGGTACATGGAGACCGCAAAAGTACTAAAGTAAGGTCTCCCAAAATATTCTGTCATTAAAATAGAAATGGAATGGTGGTGGAATGAAAGCTTATTTCGGTGATCTCTCTTTTTCGACAAAGAAGAAGTTAGAGATTGTAGACGTAACCAGCAATGTGGAAAATGTAGTGAAGAAAAGCGGCGTAACCAATGGTTTTGTCAATATATGGGTTCCCCACGCCACAGCAGCGATAACTGTCAATGAAAATGATAGGGACCTTTGGGAGGATATCCTCCAGACCTTTGAGCGGCTTGTCCCGCTGAATGCTAATTACCAACATAATTTGAAATATAGTTGGAGTTCAGCGGAGCAGAATGCGCATGCTCACATAATAAGTTGCTTGGTTAAGCCGAATGTTACTGTGCCCTTAAAGAACGGCAAGGTTCATCTTGGGACTTGGCAGTCTATACTCTTCGTCGAGCTGGATGGACCGAGAACAAGAACGGTCAATTTGCAGGTTATAGGGGAATAGTTGGTTCTTGGTCGCGTTACTGAACTCGGCTGGATCTTCTCTTAATAACATTTATGAACTGTTCCACATCTTTGAAACTTTTTTCATATATGTGCGCGCTGTTTGAGAAGTCCAGATAAGCGCCTATATTCACGCTTAACTTTTCAGCTAAGATTCTCTGAAGCTCCGTCATCGCAAGCATATTCATATGCATGGCTCTGAATATGTCTCGACTTCTCCACGTAGTATGCATAATTATCTTTTTGTCCCTGATTGTACACCAAATCCTTTGTAGGCAAGGCGGGGAGTCAACCCAAAGATCCTTCTGTGGATTCCAGACTATCGCTTGAGCCCTTCGAGAGAAACTTACCTGCGAAAGTTTCTTAACAATATAATCTATCTGGTCAATGCCACCGGGCGGATGGCAAAAGAGCCTTTCGTGGTATGTGTAATGTATCTTTCCATCTTTCACAGCCCAGTCAAGCGTGCCATGAATGATCTCATCATAATACTTTTGGAGTGAGCCTTTAGTCGCTACGTTTATGTCTCCCCTATGAACACGTGGTTCCCCAAATGGTTCTTCCACAAGCACAAGAAGACCCAGAAGCTCTTTGCTTATTTCTCCATATTCCGTCGGGACTTCAGAGCCTTCTTCCCAACATTTTAAAACGGCTTTTTCCCAACCTTCAGCGATTGTCCTCGCTTTTATACAGTTGCTCATCGAATTCTCAACCAAGAGTTGTTCACCTTTTTTGGGGGTATAGTATTTAAAGTTATTCATTATTTAATAGATACTTTTCTCATATTTATCGTTCTGTCACTAATGATCTTGCTTTCTCCGAGAATTATCATCCAATTTCACTCTCCACTCAATCAATAACCCCTACATACTTGTCCTTCTCGTAATCTATCATAAAATTATGAAAATTGTTTGATGATTTATTGACGTCGAATATGATTTTCTGCAAAAAGGTTGACATAAAGGCGTTATGAATCTCTATTGGAGAATCAACAAGACGATGAGACTGAGATAGAAGCCCCTTGTCTATTTGAGATAACATTACGTTTTTATACAGCCCCCTCCACATTAACATTAAGGGTGGTCTTCTTGTCTGAGGATGATTGGGACAGATGGTGGAGACGGAGATTTCCATCCTTTAGGCGATTCTTCTTCGGAGATTTCGAAGACATCTTCAGAGAGATGGAGGAGATGATGGAGAGAGAGTTCAAAGAGTTCTCTAGAAAGGTGCCGAAAGATCTTATCCGTGAACGTGAGCTCCCAGATGGGACTAGGGTGCATGAGTGGGGGCCTTTCGTCTATGGTTACAGTATTACAATTGGCCCTGATGGAAGACCGCAGATAAGAGAGTTTGGAAATGTGAAGCCTGGGATGCGTTTCGGGAAGCCAGAAATTGACATTAAGGAAGAGAGGGAACCGCTCGTTGACATTATGTCAACGGACGGTGAGGTTAAGGTCGTCGCTGAACTTCCAGGTGTAGATAAGAATGACATTAAGCTGCATGGTACAGAGAGTACGCTGACGATCTCAGTTGACACGCCTGAACGTAAATACTATAAGGAGGTCGAGCTGCCAGCTAAAGTCAACCCGGAAAAGGCTAGGTCTACCTATAAGAACGGTGTCCTAGAGGTCACATTAGAAAAAAAGAAGGAAGAGAAACCAAAGGGTTCACCGATAAAGATTGAGTGACAGTGCAAAGATATCCTCTCCCCATCTTCGAGGTTACAATATCCACATCTTTTTTTTTCTGTGAAGAAGTGGAAAGACTCTTGGAAATATGATCTGACCTTCTTAATTGGTTGCTGGCTACAAATGGAAACTGACAAACTAATATAATGGCCGAGACTCTTATTTAATTTAGTCCTTTAATATCTCATCTTTCAGAACTGTCTATTCAGAGACAGATGAAAGGGATTGAAGCACCTTACTGGCAAGAAATTCGTCAAGAAGGTTAAAAGAAGGATTCCTTGGATAGGGCATATAATCGAGGATGAGAAGATCGCGGGAGATCTAAACATGCAGTTTAGCGGATTGGAGGTCCAAGCTCAAGAAGGAAGCTTATGTCTACCCTGCAGAGGAAGCAAGATGCTGTGTGACAAGCCACGTTGCCCAGCGCTTCTACGGTTATACTCTTTCCTAAAGGTGAAGAGCCTAATCAACTCAGAAAGGATGTATGGATCTTCTCCTCCAGGGATCTTTGTGGGGCGAATAGGATATCCATTTGTATATGCTGGTCCGCTTGTTCCGCCAGTTTTAGGTGACACGTCCCTCTACGATGCGCCTGAAGATTGGGTTGGAAGAACAGTTGAAGAGATTGTAGGTTTCAGAACGAACCTAGTTAGAGGAAAGTTTAGGGTTAACGTGAAGAAGCCTTATGAAAACGAGAGGTTCATAGACAAAACTTTAGAGGTTGCGCTTTCACGTGACCCTGTGGATACTGAGGTAGTCTTTAGAAAGAAGCCTTCTGACAATTTTCTTATAGATGAGACTGTTCAGCCGATGGGTCCCTCTGCTTTGCTGAAGAATATTAGAGTTGCAAACGCCAAGACAGATTCGAGGATTGAGAAGGCTTATGGGGATGGCGACTTAAAGGCTGAAGAAGCGGTCTTAGACCTTTACATGAATGATGTTCCAGTCTCAAAGATTCAAAGGGCTTTCAGTTTCGGCGCTTTCGGGCTCAAGGAGCAGAGGAGGCTTGTCCCGACTAGGTGGAGCATAACGGCTGTTGACTCCATCGTCTCAAGGGCTCTGATAGAGGAAAAAGTGAAGGGTAAACCGCAGATAGACGATTACCGTATCTACGAGTTCAGCTATCTAGGTAACCGTTTCATTGTTTTGCTGATGCCATCCAGTTGGAGGTATGAATGGATAGAGGCTTGGTATCCCGGGACAGTGTGGAACCTTGAAAGCAGAGATGTAGCGATAGGGGGTGATTGGGAAGGATACAGGGGACGCAAAAACTACGCTTCTATAGGTGGATGCTACTATGCTGTTAGGCTTGCTGTGGCAGAGTTCTTAGCAAGGGAAGGAAAACAAGCCGGCGTCATCGCTATGAGGGAGATTCAACCGAGCTTTATCACTCCCTTAGGCGTTTGGATAAACCGTGAGTCTGTCAGAGAGGCCTTCAGAAGGGGGGATAAGAGTTTCAGTTCCCTTGATGAAGCCCTCAACTATATAGGTCAAAGATTCTCAGTGAAGATGGAAGATTGGATAGGTACAAGCGCCCTCCTGAAGGATGCCATCTACCAAGAAAGAATAACGAAATATCTCTCCCCCTTGACAGGGTGAAATTTTCGCAAAGCTTGCCACGCATCTTCGAGGTCTTAATGGTCTCTCTAATGTACGATACACCAAATATAGGTAAACAATTTATTAGCTTGTAACTAAAAATTTAGTGTTGTGATAAAGGTTGAGAGATCTGCTTGAGGAAGTTGTCCAGAAAGGATTAGATGCCGACGCAAGTTTCTGCGAAGTCAGATTCTTTGAAGAGAGGAGCAACAATATAACCGTCGAGAACGGAGTCGCAAAAGCTTTGGGTTCCGGAATAATTAGGGGGGTTGGAGTAAGAGTTATCGTTGATAAAAGATGGGGTTTCGCCTCCACTAATATCCCCACACGGAAAAGCGTTGAGATGGCGCTTAAGGATGCGATAGGCGGAGCGAGGTCTATAGCTTCGCAGTCTGCTGAAGATGCGAAGGTTGTGGATGCAGAGCCGAATGTTGGCACGTTTGCTCATAAGGTCAAAGTGAACCCCGAGGACATTGGCTCGGAAGAGAAGGTCAAAGCAATGTTAGATTTAGAGAAGGTTGCAAGAACCTACAGCGACAGGGTGAAGGACACCTTTGTGACCTACAGGGATGTTTTGACTAAAGTGGCGGTCTGTAACTCCTTTGGAACATCAATTGAGGAGACAACGCCTAGAACCTATGCTTATTGCCAAGTAATCGCGAAAAGTGGAGACAACATGCAAATTGGATTCGAAGTTGTAGGGAACGTTGCTGGCTACGAAATAATTGAAGGAATCCAGCCGGAAAAATTTTCGGGAGAAGCGGCGAAGACGGCTGTTAGCCTACTTGAGGCGGATCCGCCGCCCAGAGGCACATACACGGTCGTGGTTGATCCGGATGTCGGTGGACTCTTCGTTCACGAGGCTTTCGGCCACAACAGTGAAGGCGACTTAGTTTTTGGCGGTCAATCCATAGTCTCCGACAAAGTGGGACAGAAGATTGCAAGTGATCTTGTCTGGATAATTGACGATCCGACGAAGCCGAACCATGGACGGTTCATATACGATCATGAAGGAACAAGAGCAGAGCCCCATATGATAGTGAAGGAAGGCATCTTAGTGGGCTTCCTCCATTCTTTGGAATCCGCTGCGAAGCTCAGTTGTAGACCTCAAGGCAGTGCTAGGGCGCAGTCTCATCATTATCCGCCCATCGTTCGGATGTCAAACACTTTCTTCGGTCCAGGAGACATGACGCTTGAAGAGATTCTTGAAGATATTGATTTAGGCGTCTATCTTTCAGGTTCGCAGTATGGCTATGTAGAGACACAGAAGGGTCAGTTCACATGCAAGGTTGAGGAGGCATGGATGATTAGAAAGGGAGAGTTGAAGGAGCATCTTAGAGATGTTGCGATAAACGGGCTCGTACTTGACGCCTTAAGAAATGTTACAGCTGTAGGAAAAGACTTGGAGATTAAGATGCCTGGAATTTGCGGGAAATTTGGGCAAGGCATGTATGTTGATTCAGGATCACCCCACATGAGGATCGAAGGCATAGTTGTTGGAGGAAGGCGATGAAAAATATGAAAGAAGTTGACCTCATCACACCGGTTGAGAAGGCGGTCAAGATCCTTTCAAAGATGGACCTTGACTTCTTCGATGTTTACGCTTCTTACTCCCGATCGCTTAACATTGAGATTCTAGGCAATGGAATTAGTGAGGCAAGAGCCCAAACGGATGTAGGGATAGGCGTCAGAGCTTACAAGAATAAGGGGCTAGGCGTAGCATTCTCGCAAAGCTTAAAGACTAAGGATATAGAGACTACGGTGAAGCGTGCTGTCAGCTTTGCAAAGATGGCTCAACCGGACCCATACTTTAAAGGGATTCCTGGACCATCGAAAGCACCTGATGTTCCAGATCTCTATGATAATGGGATAATCTCTTTAACCTTAGAAGAAGCCAGCGTCCTAACTAAGAGGATGATTGAGGCTGCAAGTGAAGTCCAGCAAGGTGCCATGTACGCAGGCGGGGTTACTGGAACCCATTCGAAGGGCTACTTGATTACATCCACCAGTGTCTCAGTCTTCTCAGAGAAGACCTCAATAATGGCTGAGCTCTCTTTAAATTATAGGAGAGGCGATGATGTGGGAAGCTCATCTGAGTATGATTATGCAGTATCGTTAGCAGAGATCGATTTCGAGGCAATAGGCAGGAAGGCAGCTCAGAAGGCTTTGGAGCAGTTCGGCTCAAAGAGGGTAGAAAGCGGTATATTGCCTCTCATCCTCACGCCAGAATCTATAAGCTCACTTGTCTTCAGCCTAGTAGGAGCCCTCTCAGGGGAATCAGCGGTAAAAGGCAGAACCTTTGCATCCGGATATTTGAAGAAGCAGATTGCTCCAGAGATCCTTGAGATTGAGGACGACGGCACCATTCCAGGAGCAATTTCAAGCGGAACCTATGACGGCGAAGGGGTTCCGAGGAGACCAGTCAAAGTTGTAGACAAAGGCGAGATAAGCACATTTCTGCATAACTCCTACTCGGCTGGAATCATGGGGGTTGAATCAACTGGTCACGCCGCGAGGCGAGGATACAGCGGATACGTAGGCACCGGACCAACAAACATCAAAGTCAGACCAGGCGATAGCTCCTTAGAAGAGATGATTGCCGAGACAAAGAGTGGGATCTTGGCAACGAATGCCAGCTTCTCACCGAATATGGTATCCGGAGAATTCTCGACAACGATAGATGAAGGCTTCCTGATAGAGAAGGGAGAAAAAATACATCCAGTTAAGAACTTAATGATGGGCGGGCATATACTGGATCTCTTCAAAAACGTAGAATTAATCTCTAAAGAGGGGCGAACCATAGGAAAGGGATACTTCTTCCCCTCCATAAAGATCAGTCAAGTAAAACTTGCTGGCAAATAAACCCTCCATATAACTTTCCCTTAAAATCAAATAGGCATTTCTTAACAGTTTCTTCGAATGACCCCCTTCGCAAGTTCTTGTCGTCATACTGACAAGTCTTGATTAATGGAAAGATGAACCCAAACCCTAAAATCATACTATTACCTAAATAGTTTATCGGAGAAGAGGTTTGAGTAAAGAACGCGTTTATGAATACTTGAAGAAGGAAAGGGAAAGGATACAGGTTCACAAGGTCATGCGCCAATGCGGTTTATCCAGAGCAGAAGCTATAGAGATACTGGAAGAACTCAAGTCTAAGGGCTACATAGCTGGTAACGCGAGGGAAGGTTACTGGCTTACCCGTGAAGGATGGCTGAAAATTAAATCCTAACAAGCTTATGAAACATAGTGTCAAAATACAGTTATACACTCCGTAATAAGGCGCAACTAGTAAGTCTGCATCCAAATCCCCCTATGGGTCAATAACCACTTTTCCAGTAGAGAAAGGATTTTGTCTTCTTTAGGTTCCAAGGATGTGCTATGTTTGAGTTAGGAGGTCGACGTAAAATCCTCATTATGTTGATCGCTTTTCACCAAAAGTTTTAAAGAGGAGTTTTTCTTAATAAACTTCAAGAAAGGAGGAATAGCTATCAGCTTCGAGTATGTTGTTGAGACAGAGGACTTAGCGAAATATTATCAAATGGGTCCTGTAACAGTTAAAGCTCTCGATGGCGTAAATCTCAGAATTAAACGGGGCGAGTATATTTCCATAATGGGTCCTTCCGGTTCTGGAAAGACAACCCTCTTCAACATGGTTGGGGGAATCGACAGACCTACACGTGGCAGGGTTTTCATTGACGGCGTTGACATCGCGAAACTAGATGCGTATGAACTGGCTTGGTTGAGGTGCCGGAAGATCGGTTACATTTTTCAGACTTTCAACCTTATCCCCGTACTCACAGCCATGGAAAACGTCACATTGCCGATGATCTTCGCGGGTGTGGACAGAGAAGAACGAAACAGAAGGGGGAGAGAGATTCTCGAAACTGTTGGGCTTGGTGATAGGCTTAACCATAAACCGGCGGAGTTGAGTGGCGGTCAGCAGCAGCGTGTCGCTATTGCTAGGGCGTTAGCCAATAACCCAGTCATTGTGCTTGCTGATGAACCGACTGGAAACCTTGACTTACATACGGGTTTAGAGATTATTACGTTGCTTAGGGAAATGAATAAGGAGAAAGGTGTAACAATCATAGCCGCAACTCACGACTTGAAGATGATTGATGTCAGCGACAGAATAGTATATCTACGTGACGGTCTCATCGACCGATATGAGACAAGAGCAGAAGTCTACGTTAGGGCAGCGGAATAGAAAAGAAGTTCTCAGTTCTACTACGTAAAAAGGTAAAATGTTAAGAGCGGTGAAAGTCTTTCCTATCTGTCTTTTTTAACCTACCAACTCATCCTATATTTCATACCTAAGTGCTTCAGCCGGTTTCAGCCTTGCAGCGTAAAATGCAGGGTAAGCCGCAGCTAGTACGCTCAGTAGAACGGCTACCCCTATGCCCTCGCCGATGTATATGGCGTAGTCCAGTACGAATAGTGGGAATTTACCTGGGAATTGAATGCCGAATATTCCCATGGCTGCAGCCCATCCAACGACAGACCCTATTACTCCACCAAGTAGTCCAAGAAGAAAAGCTTCAATTAGGAAGATTTCTAGAACATTTGTGTCGGTCGCGCCTAGACACTTTATAGTTCCAATCTCTTTGTATCTCTCAGTGACAGACATTAACATAGAGTTTACGATTCCGACTCCGCATACAAGAAGAGCAATTATAACCATCAGCTGTTGATAGGCTGCCGGCGGAGGTTGCCCCATATATATGAGCACTGTACGCATCGTTAAGACAGTGACCATGAAGGCGATACCCAAAAGTATTGATAGCGATGTAATCAAGGCACGTGTAAAACGTTTTCTGATACTTTCGAGGGAAAATCGGAAAGCCTCAATAATTGGAAACGTGATTGATCCGACTTTCTCAATTGGCGCCGTATTCTCCTTTTTCTCCAATGCTTTAGATCTTCGCATTGCCTTATACCCCGCGTTAATCTATTCTTTACTAGATATTGACTTTTAAAGATTTCCATGAACCACCAATTCTGCTGCTTCTCATGCACGCCAAAGGATGTGAGACACCACAACATACATATTTGTGACTGAGAAGATTTAAATACCATAAATTCGGTTATTTTTGCCTGAAACAGAGAATTGTTGGTTGAGGATAAAGAAGATTGCCATATGGCTACAACGGTAGAATCTTGAAGGTTGATCTTTCCAATAACAAGATCTGGGTTGAACAGCCTGAAGATATATTCTATCGCAGATATATTGGAGGGGAAGGTTTCGTCGCATATTACTTACTCAAAGAGCTTGAGCCCAGAGTAGACCCCCTAAGTCCAAAGAACAAGTTGATCTTCGCCGCAGGTCCCGTGACCGGCGTTCCAATACCTGGAAATGGCAGAAATAGTGTGGGTGCGAAGTCTCCTTTAACTGGAGGCTTCGGCGAGTCTGAAGTCGGCGGTTTTTGGGGCGCAGAACTAAAACATGCAGGGTTTGACGCCATCATCTTTGACGGCAAATCAAAGGACCCTGTTTATCTATGGGTTCATAACGGGGAAGCTGAACTCAGAGGTGCTGAGCATCTTTGGGGAAAAGAAACTGGTGAGACGGAAAGTCTCATACGCAATGAATTGGGCGACCGCCTTATCCGTGTAGCATCTATAGGTCCAGCAGGTGAGTACCTTATCCGATATGCCTGCGTCATGAATGACCTTAGAGACGCGGCTGGAAGAACAGGTATGGGCGCCGTTATGGGGTCTAAGAACCTTAAAGCAATAGCTGTAAGAGGCAAGAAAAAACTTCTAGACATCTATGACCCTCAGAAACTTAGGGATTTGACGAATTGGCTGAACACAAACTTAAATGATGTCGTTGGGTGGGCTCACAATTATGGAACAGGAGCGGGCATGGACAGCTCTGCTGCATTTGGGAATCTTCCAACAAGAAACTTCAGAGATGGAGATTTTCAAAATCCAGAGGCGCTGGACGCTAAGACAATAAAAGAGACTATAAGAATAGGTATGGAGGGATGCTATGCATGCTCGGTTAGATGCAAAAAGATCGTTAAATTTGATGAGCCTTGGATGGTCGACCCGAAATATGGCGGTCCAGAATATGAAGCTCTTGCCGCATTAGGCTCGAACTGCGGCGTAGACAACTTAAAAGCAGTGGCGAAGGCAAACGAGATCTGCAATAGATGCTCAATGGATGTAATCTCCACTGGATCAGCAATCGCCTTTGCAATGGAATGTTACGAGAATGGGATTCTTACAAAGAATGATACTGGCGGACTTGACCTCAGATTCGGGAATGCAGAGGCTATGTTAGAGATGGTGAAAATGATTGCGCATCGCCAAGAATTAGGCAACATCCTAGCTGAAGGTGTAAAAAGGGCTGCAGAAAAAATCGGTAAGGGCTCTGAAAAATATGCTATTCACGTAAAAGGGCAGGAGGTTCCGATGCATGAGCCTCGCCTAAAAAGAGCCTTAGCAATTGGTTACGCTGTTTCGCCGACAGGTGCGGATCACATGCATAACCTGCATGATATCGGGCTTGCGATTGGCGGTCAAGCCTTGAGGCAATTCTCGGCTCTCGGTATTTTGGAACCAGTCCCTCTTGAAGATATGGGGCCGAGAAAAGTCAGCGCACTTATCTATCATGTTGACTGGCGTGTTCTTGATAATTGCCTTTTGCTGTGCGATTTTCTACCTTGGGACTATAACCAAAAGACTGAGATTGTAAGTGCAACTACAGGATGGAACACAACTGCTTGGGAACTTATGAAAGTCGGGGAAAGGGTCACGACAATGGCAAGGGTTTTCAATCTTCGTGAAGGCTTCAGTAGAAGAGATGACTGGTTGCCAGAGAGGTTCTTTCATCCGCCTAGAAGCGGTCCTCTCTCTAACACTGCGTTAGACAGGGAAAAACTTGAGAGAGCAATAAGCATATACTATCAGATGATGGGCTGGGATGAGAATGGTGTTCCAACAGAGACGAAACTTGAAGAACTAGGCATAGGCTGGCTTGCTTCATTCTGTTGAGTCTTGTTGAGAAAAAAGGTTCTATAGAATAACTAAAAAGGCTTCTTGGATAGTTTACAGCTTTAGAAGCTTTAGGAACAGTGACGCGTCTTGACTAAAAAATTATACACATATTTCCCGGTTGGACCTTGGGTTCAGATTGGCCCTTCACTACTTTTTTAATAGTGTGCTCAATTAATTTCTTGACTGTGAAGATTAAGATGACGCTAAAAAGGTCTAAACTTGAGATTTACCTCGATGTCCTTAAGACGATAAGGAAGGGCACAACAAAACCTACGAGAATAATGTACCGAACCAACCTTTCTTGGAAACCCCTTATGGAAGTTCTCGACTCTTTAGTGAAGCAAGGCTTAGTTACAGTTAAAGTTGAAGGCAGTCACAAATGTTATGAAATAACTGATAAGGGCAAGAATGTATTACAGTACTTCTCAAAGGCTATGGAATCTATTGAGGTGACATAACGTTCTGTGGGCGGTGCCTTCGACGATGAAAAAGTGGAATTTTGAAGCATCTGAAAGAATAGTCAATGCCCTTATTAACTAACTTGGTTAGGTATGGTTAAGTTCCTATCTTAACTCTTTCTCACTTCTGCTTTCCAAGTCTTTCCCAATCAACTTTCTTTGCAATCTTTTTCAGATGAGACTTTAGTATCTTTTCAGCATTTTCGAATCCTAGGCGACCAGCGTTCCATGTAACGAATGGGGGATAGAATGAAGCTTCCTTAAATTTCGCTTTGCCCTCTTCCACATCGAATTTTATGTATCCCAGTTCCCTGAGGTAACAAGAATCGTTAGGGCAGAGGATGTCAATCTCCTTCATTTCATGTTTTAAATATAACACCTTATACTCTTCGGGATCTTCAATAATCCTTCCACATGGACATTGAATACTTTCAGAACTTGACGGCATTCAAATCACCTTCCCGGCTTTTCAAACTCTTCAGCCGTTAAGACGAGTCCTCGCCGCTGTTCAATGTTCTCCACTGTTCCATCCCTTAGGAATACAACCCTGTCACTAATATCAATCATTTTTAGATCATGGGTGGCGCAGATAATAGTTGTACCACGCTCAGCCTTCAAACGGTATAGAAGCTGAACTATGGCGAAGCCCGTGTTAAGATCAAGGTTTCCAGTCGGTTCATCAGCAAGTATAATCGCAGGGTTATTGGCTAACGCCCTAGCAATAGCGACACGCTGCTGCTGACCGCCACTCAACTCGGTCGGTCTATGATCAACTCTGTCACCTAAACCGACAACATTCAAAAGTTCTACTGCCTTCTTCTGTCTTTCTTCTTTATTTACTCCTAAAAAGATCATTGG
>Ga0129301_1000643_pt1 | contig 19089 bp, 24 predicted proteins | sample ConPoolayeHmetaG_FD_94489 | JGI IMG/M metagenome (GOLD analysis project Ga0129301, IMG submission 94489) | Hot spring microbial mat communities from California, USA to study Microbial Dark Matter (Phase II) - Cone Pool mat layer H metaG ...
ACCAAATGGCTTGAATTTTACACTCAGCACTTCCCCACCCTAGAATTAAATAACACTTTTTATCGCCTACCCCGAGAACAAACTTTTATCAATTGGCGCAAAAGAGTCCCTTCAAATTTTCTTTTTTCGGTCAAAGCCAATCAAAGAATCACCCATCTTAAAAGATTAAAAATTGATCCTCAAGATTGGCAATTTTTTTGGCAGAGGGTTTCATTATTAAAAGAAAAATTAGGTGTAATTTTATTCCAACTACCACCATCGTTAAAAAAGGATCGCCAACGATTAGTTGATTTTTTAAAAAAATACCAAACTCAAACAAAATTTGCTTTTGAGTTTAGAAACCAAACCTGGTTTGACCAAGAAATTTTTGCCATTTTGAAAAGTTATCATTGTTCTTTAGTCTTTCACGACTCTTTTGCCTGGCCCCAACCGCCTTTAAAACCAACCGCTAATTTTGTTTATCTTCGATTCCACGGCAAAGAAGTGCTTTACAATTATGAGTATTCATTGGCTCAGATAAAAGAATGGGCGAAAAAGATCAACCAATGGCTGAAGCAAAAATTAGATGTTTTTTGTTATTTCAACAACGATCCTGACGCCTTTGCTATCAAAAACGCCAAACAGCTAGTCGAATTTTTCTCCTAACTTTGCGGCAAGGTATTGCAGTCTTAAACTAGTGGTTAAAACTTTGTCTAACCAGCGCTCTTTTTGCTGGTAAAAGGAATTTCTTCTTTTGTAGCCTAACCAAATTTTTTTTAAATCCGAAACAGTGATCTTATCTAAAGGCAACCCAGTAAGCTCTTGTCTAGTTTTTTTAAGAAAAAGACCGATATTGGGATTGTCTTCCCGGCTCAACCGGCTATAAAAAGCCCGTCTCAAATCCAAACTGGCATTAATTATTTTTTTAGACATATTTTGCCAAAAACTTTTTCGCGAGCAGAATAAACTTTTTTCTAATCTTCGGGTCAAGAATTTCTGGACTCTCGTTTACTCCTGGTCTGATATTAATTAAGGCGTTGCAGTCAATCGCCTTTGTCTCCAAGTCTAGTCCGCCACCAAAAATATTTTCTCTTTTTGACCCTGAAGCAATCAATAATTGCTCACCGTCAAGATGATACTCTCCTCCAATAGCGATTATCTTTCTTTCTAAATCGACAGTAATCTTAAGGTAAGTCTGATAATCTTTTTTAGCAATTGCTAGCTCTTTTCCAGTTGCCGGCTTAGTGAGAATCACTATTCCCATAAACTATTTTATCATTTAAGCTAGTTTTCCTTACGGTTAAAAATTATCCCGCCCATTACGCTTGTTTCTTGGAATATTTCTTAAATTCGAACCTATTCAACCCGGAAAGTTGATGATATTCCAGGGATAAAAATGGTAAAATAAGCAAGCAAAGCTTGTTTCTGGCGAAATAAACACGACCGCGCCCATAGCTCAGTTGGCAGAGCACCCGCCTCTTAAGCGGATGGTCGAAGGTTCGAATCCTTCTGGGCGCACTCTAAAACCTATCAAAATCCCCTTCCCAGCATTCCATCCCGTAAATAATCAACAAATTCCTGAAAAGTCTTTTTTCCTCCCGGCAGCTGGCGAATAAAATTTGCCAAAGCAACAAAAAAAATACTCCCTAAAATACTAATCACTCCTCCAAAAATAAAAATCCCCTGAAAACCAATTTTTTCCGCTATCCAACCACCACACAAAGTTGCCAAAGCTAAAAAATAACCACAAATTGTGCTGTTTAATCCCCACTCTGTCCCTTCTTTTCCTTTATCAACATGTCTGGTAAAAATCGCATTCCAAGACGGTACCCTTAAAGCATCGCCAAGAGCCAAAAGAAGATGCAAAAAATAAATATGAATTGCCTGACTGGCAATTAGAAAACCAAAAGGAACTAAAGAAATCAGAAAAGAACCGAGAACTAAAGCAAAAGCATCATCGTCTTCAGAAGGCAATTGGTCAAGAAATTTGGCAATTGGCATTTGTAAAGTTGATTTGACCAGCCAGTAAATGGTTGAGGCCAGGCCAACAACCACTAAACTACCATCTTGAATTTGTTTGGTGACAAAAACAGCAAAAAATGGATTGATAAATCCCCAAGCAGCAGAAATAACAATGTTGCCTTCGATCAGAATGCTGATAATTTTGTTCATCTTTATCTTTAGCTTCATTTCTATATTTTAATATTTTCTCTCTCTCATACAATCAATCCCTGATAAAAGCTGATCTCTAAATGGCTGGCAAGAAAGAAAACTTAATTTTTCTTTAAAAAGCTTTTTTGCCTTTAGGGCTAGTTGCTCCCCTAATTTCTGAGCATAAACTAAACTGCCATATTTTACCATCATTTGAATCACCCAATTGACTTCTTTTTCTGTTTTTTGCTCTCTTTTTTTGGCGATAATTGAAATTAATCTTTTTTTGTCATTGCCACTAACAGTCCGCAGAAGATGAGCGAGCATAATCGTCCGTTTGCCTTCGTAAATATCATTGCCAGTTTGTTTTTTTAACCCACCAAAATCAGAAGTTAAATCCAAAATATCATCACGGATTTGAAAACAAAAGCCTAAGGGCTTTCCAAATTCATAAATCGAGCGTAGTTGTTTCTTGGTCGCGCCTGCCAAAATTGCTCCTAATCTCATTGGCCCGGCAATGGTATAATAAGCAGTTTTGCTTTCCAAGATAAACAAAATATCGCTGTCCTTTAAATCAAGCTTATTTTCTTGAGTCCATTTGATTTCTACTGTTTGGCCCAGAGTGGTTCGGCTAAGCATCCGACAAAATTCTTCGTCGATTTCCGCTGCTTTTTTTCCACCTAAAATTTTCTGGTTATCCCCTAAAATCCTCCACATCAAAATATGCAAAGCATCGCCAGCATTAATTGCCAACGGGATGCCATAAAGCCGATGTAAACAGGGCTTACCTCGACGCTCCCAAGAATCGTCTTCAATATCATCATGGTTTAAAATCCAATCTTCAGAAATTTGCATTGCTGCCGCAGTTTTGATTGCCTTTCTTAGAGGAAATCCCATTGCCCCAGCAGTCAACAAGACCAATGTCGGTCTTAAGTATTTTCCTTTTCTCTCCGGGTAGTCAGCGACTAATTTTTGATGAAATTTTACCAATTTAGCGTATTTTTTTAGCGGTTGGCAAAAAGAAGGAAAACTGTTCAGTAGCTTAAGATAATTTTCAATCTCTTGCCAAACTATCTTCCGGTAGCGGGTTAAAACATCAATAAACTTCATTATTATTAAGTTGTAAATATCTTATTATACAATTTTAACAATCAAGCAATTGAACAATTAAGCAATATTAAATAATAATATATCAGCAAGAAAAAAATATCAGAAAGAGTTAAGTATGAAGTATAAAAATTTACGCTTTGAGAATGATTTTAAATTTTGAACTTTGAATTTAAATCTAAATTAATTTAGGTTATTATTCTTCAAATCGCTCAAAACAGGCTATCTCGGCAAGATTTTTTCTTACTTTTGTTCCTGGCTGGTCAGCCGGAAAACCTAAGGGTAGCAAGATCACAATTTTGGATTGAGCCGGCACGCCTAAAATTTTCTTTGCCTCTTTTTGGTTAAAAGCGCCAATCCAACAAATTCCCAACCCCTCAGCCGCCGCCGCTAAAGTTAAATGATCCACGGCGATTGCCAGATCAACCGCATAGGTCGGCGCACCACAAGATATTATCTTGTCCGGGTCTAAAGAAACCGCGGCGATAATTATCGGCGCTTGACTGATAAAATCTTGTTCGGCGGCTTGGGCTAAAAGTTTTCTTTTTTGGGAATCCTTAACCACAACAAATTTATAATCTTGGCCGTTGTGAGCTGAAGGAGCTAATCTTGCTGCCTCCAAAATCCGGTTTAAAACCTCTTCCGGAACCGGATCCGGCTTATAACTCCTCACGCTTCTTCTGGTCTTAATCACCTGATAAACATCCATATTTTCATCATACCGGGTCATCAATTTTGTTTTCAATATCGTTCACCCCACAATTCTTTTGCTGAAATACTGCCATTTTTACCGGATCATAAAGCTATTACGATCCCGGATCGTCAAGAACGCCGAAGAGGCGTAGAATAAATCCTCATTTCTCTATCACCAAAATCCTTCTGTCAATCAAGTTAAGATCAGAAATTAAATCCCAGTTTCTAATCCCCGCTGACAAATCCGTTTGTTGAAAAAAAGTTTCAAACTCCTTAATTTTTTCCCTTCCTCCGTTGACAATCATTGCCCCTTCTTGGTTTAATGCCAAACAATGCCGAATTAATTCCCCTAAGCGAAGACCAGGTGAAATATGAAGAACAAGAATAAAATCAAAATTAGATTCCCGAAGACAATCTTTGTAATCAGTAATCGCAATTTTAGTTTTTTCTCCTAAAAGATAACCAAGTCTTAAGCCTTCTTGGATAGCACCAGGGTTAGTATCACAAGCAATAACTTGAAAACCATCCCTCTCCAGTTGCCAAACTTCTCTTCCCTTTCCACACCCAATCGATAAAGCTGTTCCTTTTCTTTGCCAAACTGCCAGGGGCAAATTCGTTTTCAAATAATCAAAAAGCTGATCAATCCTTTCCTCTGTCGCTAACCACGGGAAATAGTCCCATTCGTAAAACAACACTTCTTTCTCCATCGAAGTTTAATTAAGATGATAACCGGGGCAGAATCTCTTTTTTAATCCGTTCCCTTGCCTGGTCAAAAATACCTACCATCTCGTCTGCCCACAAACTCAGCTCCTCCTCAATCTCCTTAAGTTTCTCCTCATAAACTGCCTTTGCCTGCGCCAGACTAAAATCCTCTTCTACCAAAGCCCAAAGATCAGCCACGCTTTTGTTTTCTTTCATCATGGCTTCGACCTGTTTTTGTTTTTCCTCCGGCAGTTTTGCCAAAATCTTTTTCCCCATTGTTTCCCTAATGGCCAAATCAAATCTTAAAAGCCAATAGGCAATCTCTTTATCATCAAAGCCAAGCTTTCTTAAAGCTTCTTCTATTCTTTTTACCCTTACGGTTGCTTCTTCGTTGACCATTTTTGAAATTAATTTTTAAGCTGACTGGCGGGGATAAGAATAATAAAAATCTTTTGTCAAACCCCATTGATGAGCCAACTGACTAAGGTAATCTTTGGCTTCAGCCACTCCTTTGGCCACCAAATCTAGACCAAAATTAAAAGAATTTATTCCTTCTTCGGCTAGCTTTTTGACCAATTTTTCCCTTATTTGGGGATCTTTTAGACTAGCCGCCTCCTGACTAACTTTAGTAAAAAAATCGCCTACTTCTTGGCTAAATTTATTAAGATCGATTCCCTTAAACGTAGTTGCCAACGTGCCCCAGCTTTCTTGCAAATGTCTAGTAATGGCGGGAATGTTTTTCTCCACCTCTTGGGCAAAATCAGTCCGCGCCACATAATCGCTTAAATTCAGCAAAAGACTTTGATGTTGGGCAAAAGCTTCAACTTGCGGCATTGCTCCGCCTATTAATTCAACTGCTCTTTGGCCTAAAGGAGTTAATTGCCAACCTTGATTTTTAATAAAAATATCCACTGTTTCTAAGCCTTGCTTGACCAAATCAGAAGCCTGTTGCGGCTGTAAGTCCGCGGCAATTGCCAGCAAAGCCGCGCCGCCAAGAACAAACGCCGCGTTAGGATGTCTTCTACCCCATTTTTCCACTTTTTTAGTTAAATCAAACCGCTCAGCCAATCTTGGTCCTAATGACAAAACTCTCCTCAACAAAGAATATCTTTTTACCTCCCTAATCTCATTTCTCACCTCATCTTCTCTTGTTTCTTTTATTTCCGGCCTTTCTTCTTTTTTTCTCCCCTCTTTTCGGCGCTGAATTTTTTCAAATCTTGCCACTGCCTGCTTGCCGCTTAATAGTCTCCCTGGTTTGGTTTCGCCACTCTCGGTTTTAACTTTTACTCGAAAATCATCCACTGACACCACCTGATCTTTAAAGGCTTTCTCCATCTTCTGCCTTTCTCCAGGATCCGAAATACTACCAAGCAAAACCGGGGAATAATCAACCTCCTGATAGCTTTTTCCTTTGGCTAAGCCATCAGCCAAATGATAAAGTTCTTTGGCACTTTTTAGCCAAAGATCGCCAAACTCTTCTTGGGGCATTCCAGCTTGCACCACTAGCTTGGTGAAAAGATAATCAGCCAGATAAAGTCTGTCTTTTCTTAGATTCCTCGGGTCTCTTGCTAAAGCTTGAGCAATCAGCTGTTCGCTTTGCCTTTTCTCCTCTTCGTCAAGAGCAATCAGCGATAATTCTTTTTCTTTGCCTTGGGAAATTTTATAAGAAAAAAGAAATTCGGAAGGTCGCTGGCTAATACTTTCAACCGGAGCAGTTAAACCCTCCCCTTCTGGAGAAAATCCCTGTTCACTCATTTTCAAAAAATTATAGTCAAAACAAAACTCTTTTGTCAACAATTCACAATAAATGCCCTCCTTAATCTTCTTAATCCACAGCGGTGCCCCTCTCAATGAGCTTGGCTCTGCTCCCGGAGTCGCCAAAAGCGGAAGCGAAAAGGACGATTTCAAGTTTTTCTAACTGTTGCTAAAGCCACAGCAATACCACTGGTAATGGCAAGGCCCAGCGGGCAGGAAAACTCGTCGTGTATAAATTGGCGGAGGGGGTGGGATTCGAACCCACGCTCCCGAAAGTCGGGAAACGGTTTTCAAGACCGCCTCGTTTAGCCACTCCGACACCCCTCCTTTTAAAACTAAAAACCGTCAAAAACAAGATTTTTTTAGTTCTTGCTTTTGCATTTTAGTTTTTAAGTGCCTCCGAGAGGAATCGAACCCCTATCCTCGGTTCCGAAGACCGATGCTTTATCCATTAAGCTACGGAGGCTTTTGGTTCAATTCTACCAAAAATATGGCCAAGAAGGAAATGAATGAATACGCGAATTACGATCCGGGATCGTAACAAACTTACAATCCAGTAAAGTTAGGCTTTTATTATCGCCACCTGACCAGTGGTAATCCGAACTAAATCTGAGGGGCTAATTTTAAAAACCGCCCGAGGAGTGCCGGCAGCCGCCCAAATTTCAGGATATTGCAAAAGATCCTGATCAATAAAAGTTTTTAATTTTTCCCTATGCCCCACCGGTGGAATGCCGCCAATAGCAAAACCGGTTTTTTGATAAACAAAATCCGCCGCTGCTTTTTTAACTGGCTCACCCAATAAAACCTCAATCTTTTTCTCGTCTACCCGATTAGCGCCACTGGCAATAATCAAAATCGGCTTTCCACTTTTAGTTTGGAAAACTAAAGATTTGGCGATCTGCCCCAATTGACAACCAATCGCTTCTGCCGCCTCCTGGCTGGTTTTTGTTGACTGGGAAAACTCAGTGACTAATGAGTTTAAGCCTAATTGTTTTAAAATATTTTGAACTTTTGCCGCGGCTAAAGACAATTTCCTCATCGACCAAAATTTATTTCGCGCCTCAGAACCCCGCCTATCCTGAGGCAGAGATGAATGAGGCAAGAAAGAAGCCAAACCGCCCAAGAACTTTCGCCCTTCCCCAGGCGGAGAGACTTCATTGAGAAATAACCATTATTTTTCTTAAAATAATTAACGCCAACAGAATCCAAATGGCCACCACAATCAGCGCCCCCAGCCAAATCTGCGGCCTTTCTCCTCTCATTAAGAAAACCGCCTGCTGGCGATACTCAGCCAAAACAAATTTTGGCACCAATGCCCGGGCTAATAAAACTCCTAAAGGGATAATAAACAAATCATCCAGCCAGCCTAAAACTGGAACAAAATCAGGAATTAAATCAATTGGGCTAAAAGCATAGGCGACAATGAAAACCAGTAAAAATTTTGAGATCCAAGGGACGCGGCGGTCTTTTAAAGCCAAATAAAAAACAAAAGTATCTTTTTTTAACTCTTTTGTTCGTTTTTGCCAATTTTTTAAAATTTTCATTTAAAATCCTATTGACAATCTTGGGGACAGGCATCAGCTGTTTCTGGACAAGGACAACCTTCGGCTAGGCAAACTATTTTTTGGCATTGGCCATCACCACAAAGATCTTGACAAACACCAATGTCTTCTCCTGTCTCTGGCAATTCTTCATCAATTTCCTTGCCTCCTTCTGTTGGCCGGGTCGCTGTTGGGGTTAAAGTTGGGCTGGGAAAATATGTTGGCGTGGGAGTTAACCGAAGTTTTTCGCCTGTCTTTTTTACCTCTTGTGCCTGGCGCCAAAAATAAATTCCTCCCGCAACCAGAATTCCGACGATGATTAAAGTTATCAAACCAACCAAAAATTTCTCTGGTATTTTCAACTGTTGTTCTGCCACTTTAAAGATTATACCACTTTAAATTGCTAGCCTTTTTGCCACCTCAGCCCAATTAACCAACGGCCAAAAATTTTCTACGTATTTCTGGCGGTCATTTTGATAATCTAAATAATAGGCATGCTCCCAAACATCCAAGACCAAAAGAATCTTAAAGGCGGGGTAAAGATTCAAATTATGTTTTTCAATCTGGCAGATCAAGGGACGCTGGATTCTTGAGCAGTAAGTTAAAGCCGCCCAGCCTGAACCTTCAACACTGACCGCCGCCTGGGAAAATTCTTTTTTAAACCGCGAAAAACTGCCAAATTCTTTTTCCAGAATATTATTGATTGTGTTTTCCGGCGCCAATAACCCCTTTTTTGGTGGTTTTAAGTTACGCCAAAACAAAGAGTGCAGAATATGACCGCCAATGTTAAAAGAGAGCGACTTTAGGATCGATTTCATCTCCAAATTCTTATCCGCCTCCCTCGCCTCATCAATTTTTCTTAAAATCTCATTAGCATTATTAACATAAGCTTGGTGATGTTTTTGGTGATGGAGAGTTAACTGTTTTTTAGAAATATAAGGCTCTAAATCTTTGTAATCAAAAAGCAATTTGGATAAACGATAGAATTTTTTTTCTTCCATTTTTATTTTGATCCGCTTGCGGATGCTGCTTAATCGGTCTCCTGGTTAAAAAACAGTTTCATTTTATCATATTGTGGTTCAGCGGTAAACATTCTGAAAGAAACAAGTTTTCAACCAGGACGGCAGGTAGACCCCCTTTCTTATTCCCATGGCCCCTCACCATAAATAATCACTGTTGTTCCCGGGTTATCCTCGGTCGCGTGAATACTGCTTCTACCCCTTAGATCAGGCAAAGCCCAATAATAAAGCACTGCCGCCTCTTCCGTTTTCATATTAATACAACCGTGAGACATTGGATGGCCAAAATTATTGTGCCAATAAGTACCGTGAATCCCGTAACCTTTGGATTTTGGCACCTTTTCATTATAAAAATACATCACAAAGGGAACATTGGGGAGATAATAATAAGTTCTTAAAACCCGTGAACCGCCAGACATTTTACTATATCTCAACTTCACCCAAATTCTGAATATTCCCGTCGGTGTTCTCCCCCATTTACCTGAAGAGACCAAAAAATTAAAGACTTGTCGATCACCTTCATAAGCATAAAGCCGTTGGTTAGTTAAATCAATCTCAATTCTTTTTTCCTCATCCGATTGACCCAAAACAGCTGGTCTCTCTGGTTTAGTCAACGGCGGTACTTCAATCAGCTGATTATTAAAAATTGCCATTTTCTCTTCAGGATCATAATCTTGAAAAATTTGTTGAGGATCAATCTCTCCTTGAGAAGAGAACCTCCAAATCCAGCGTTGCCAATATCGAGGAATTAAAAGAACCACGGCTAAAATCACTGCCAAAGCAAGAAAAAAACCTTTTTTAAACATTAGTAAATTTTAGCAAACCAGCCCTTTGACTCACAACTAAAAGTCATTATAATAAGAAGGGTTTTAAATAATGCCAAAGCAAGAAAAAATAGTTTCAGCCTTGGAAACAACCAATCTGCCTAATGAACTCTGGTTTTCTCTTCCTCTAAAATGCCGTGCCAACATCGAGGCAGTCTTAAAAAATATTGAAAATTCATTTCCTCCTTATCCCCTCACTCCCCTCGACCTCCCCTGGGCAATTAGAAGCGTTAAGTCGCCAATCAAAAATTTCCTTGAGGCAATCAAGCCATTTCGCCAACAAACTTATAGTCTTGCCTGGAATCAATTATTAGAAAAATCAATTCAGGAAACAGAAGCTTGTGGTCGATTGGAAATTAGAAAATTGCTCCAAAACAAAACTTTTGAGATGCTAGAAATGATGACCATTAAAAGTATTGAATTTGCCTCGGAAGAAAAGCCAAAAGGGAAAATCTCTCTCCCTTTGGAATTTTTTGGTTTTGCCACTGAAAGCGTTACTTGGGCAAGCTTAGCTGATAGACAAGGATTTGAAGTTAATATTCCTTTCTACCTTCTTGATCTTCTCAAAAGTGGGGTTCTTAATTTTCAATTTTTCCAATTTAAAAACCAGGAAAAAGGCTTAGTCCATTTTCTTTATAAAAATGAGGGGGAAATAAAACCTCTTGGCCTAATTTTTGATCTCCCTTCTTAAGTAAAAGTTTTCTTTTCCCTTCTTAAATAATTATCTCCTCTCGGGCAAAGCGGTTTTGCCTCCTGGTGCTCCTACCAGGACTCGAACCTGGATTTGGCCCTTAGGAGAGGTCTGTTCTATCCTGTTGAACTATAGGAGCCTTTTATTAATTGTGGTTGGGATTAAAATAATAAGGAAACTATATTTTGTTCCTGTTATATTAATTATACCAAAATTATACCAAAGAAGGCTTAAAGTTTTGTCTTTTCAAGGCCAGCGATTATCTTTAATCCTGTCTCCTTATCATATTCTTTTTTAATCTCATTTTTTAAAGGAAAAAAGATTATCTCTCCGACTCCGGCAATTTTTGCTTCAACCAGATGCCCACCTAAAGATTGAAAATCCTTTTTGCCAAAAATGGCATGGCTGTGAATAATCAACCCCTCTTCCTTTTCTAGAAAAACATTGCCTAGCAAAGAAACCATTTCTAAAGGTTCGCTAAATTTTTTTGCCGAATATTTCTTCCCTACCACCGAATAATGAGCCAGTTCTACCTCGTCAACCGCTCCTAAGCCGATAAAAAAACCGTTTTTAATTTTCTCCTCTTGACAAAATTGTTTAATGCTGGCGACCAGGTAATCACCCCGATAAAGCGCCAGCAAATAATAATCATTAATTTTTTGATATTCCATCTTGTTCAGAAATTAATACTGATGAATTTCTTTTTCCTTAAACCAAAGCTGGATTTCCAACTCCGCTTCTTGAGGGGTGCCTGAGGCATGGATTAAATTTTGAACTGATCGTTTGTTAATGTTAGATAAAAAAGGTGAATCATAAGAATAATCGCCTCGAATTGTTCCCGGCGGTGCTTGCTGAGGATAGGTTGGGCCAACAATTTTTCTGATAATCTCGACCACATTCGGCCCTTCCCAGATCATCGCCACCACCGGTCCGCCGGTCAAATAATCAACATTCCATTTTTGCACCATTTTGCCAATTTCAATCTGATCCATCGTCCCTAACTCTTCCCCCGGATCTTTTCCGTGTTCTTGATAAAAAGCCAAAACTTTTTTGCCCACATTTTCAAACCACTCTTGAGAATAGCCATAATGTTTAATCGCCATTTCCGGTTTAACCACCACCATTTTGCAAGCGATCAACTTTAGGCCAACTTTTTCAAACCGGCTAATAACTTCTCCTATTAAGCCTCTTTTTACTCCATCGGGTTTTATTAAGACCAAACTTCTTTCGTTCATTTTTAAAAATTAACCAATAAATTTCAAATATCATACCACATTATTTAACTTGAGCAAATTTTTGGCCCAATAGCCGCCAATCTGATATTTTCTGGTTTTAAAAATTTTCTTGCCACAGCGACAACCTGCTGATAGTCAACCGCCGCTATTTTTGCCAAAATTTTTTTTGGCGTCAGTTTTCTTTTGGCAAAAAGCCAATTCCTATTAGCCAACTCCGCCGGCGTAATTGGATCTTCCAAACTAATCAAAAATCTTCCCCTTAAAACTTGTTTTGCCACGGCTATCTCTTTTTTTTTAAGATCTTTGGCGATTTTTAATAATTCTCGACGGCAAATCTCGATCGCTTCTTTTGCCTTAAAGTTGTTTACTCCAGCTTTAATTGCCAAAAAACCGCCACTGGGATATTCTTGACTAAAACTTAAGATGTAATAAGCTAGGCCTCTTTTCTCCCTAATCTCTTGCCAGAGCCGAGAACTCGTGCTGCCTCCCAAAACAGTGGCTAAAACTTTCAAAGGATATTTTTCTTTGTTCGTAAACTTCACCGTCGGCACACCTAAAACAAAATGGGTTTGCTCAAGTTTTTGCTTTTGCCAAAAAAATTCTTTTGCCTCAGGCCAGACTTTGACTTGGGTCAAATTCACTTCTCCCTGCCAACCCTTGGCAAAGAATTTTTTGATTTCTTGCTTCACTTTTTTGATCTCCTGGATTTTTCCGGCCACTACCAAACTCATATTTGAAGCTCGATAAAAAGATTTTTTAAATTCCAAAAAATCTTTTCTGGTAAGATTAAGAATGCTCTTTTTTTTGCCAATGGTTGCTCTGCCTAAAGGATTGTTGCCAAATATTTGTTCTTCAAAAAAATCATCAACTTTTTCTCGGGGATGATCGTTATACATATTGATTTCCTCAATAATTACTCCCCGCTCAATCTCTAATTCCTCTTTTTTAATCAAGGCAGCCAACCACATCTGAGACAATGCTTCTAAAGAAAAGGAAAGAAATTCAGGAGCAGTTTTTATCCAATAAGCAGTATTTTCCTTATCAGTATAAGCATTATAAACCGCGCCAATTTTATCTAAAGCCTGGCTGAATTTTTCTCCGGTTGGCCATTTTTTCGTCCCTTTAAAAGCCAGATGCTCTAAAAAATGCGCCAAACCCTCATTACCTTCTTTCTCATCCTTTGAGCCGGCGCGAACCATTAATTCTGCCACCACTGACGTTGCAGAATAAATTGGCAACAAAAAAATGTTTAGACCATTGGCTAAAACAAATTGGTTAATCTTCATTGGGAAAATTATAGCATAAGATCGGAAATTCCAGTCTTTGAAATTATCTTAAGATCAACACTAGGCTATTTGACCCAAAACAGTAGCTAAACTTAATCACCGAATTTGATAATAATCACATCTTTTTAAGCACTGGTACGCCTAAAATTTCCAAACCACAAGCAAGAATTTTAGCCGTGGTCGCAGTTAAAAACAAACGCCAATTCCTTTTGTTTTTTTCATTTAATATCCGCCTTTTTTGGTAAAACCAATTAAATTTCTGGGCTAAACCAAAAAGATAACCGGCTAGAAAATGAGGAGAAAATTCTTTTGCTGCCAACTGAATTATTTCAGGAAATCGATAGAAAGTTCGCAAAAGGGTTTCTTCCTCGGAGCTTAAAATCAATTTTTTTGGCAATGCTTTTTCCTGGTCAAAATCAGTTTTTCCGGCCTTGTCTAAAATCGAAAAACAGCGGGCTAAGGTATATTGAAGATAACAGGCAGAATAACCTTCCAGCGACAAGATTTTGTTCCAATCAAAAACCACTCCTTTTTCTGGTTCTTGTTTTAAATCATTAAATTTTACTCCACCAATCCCCACCTTTTGGGCAATCAGCTGTTTTTCTTTTTCAGTCAAATTTTTGCTGGTTTCGCTTTTGGCAATGATCTTGCTTGCTTTTTTGATCGCCTCTTGAATTACTTCTTCTAAATGAATTGTTTGGCCTTTTCTGGTTGAAAATTTACCTCCTTTCCACCTTATCAACCCATGGGCGAGATAAACCAGCTTTTCTCTTGGACAATAACCAAGCATTTCTGCCAGGGCAAAAAGCTGTTTAAAATGAAGTTTCTGATCAGCTCCCACTTCATAAACAATCAAATCCGGCTTCCAAGTGGCAAGCCGATATTTTATTGTTGCCAAATCGCGCAAAAGATAAGTGGTTGCCCCATCTGACTTCACCAACATCCCTGGCGTCTTTGCTCCCGGAATCCTAATCACCAAAGCTCCTCGGCTTTTGACCAAAATTCCCTTTTTCTTGGCATCACTCAACACCTCAGCCATTTTATCTTGATAAAAACTCTCTCCTAGTTCATAATCAAATTTAACACCCAAAAGTTGGTAAATTCTTTGAAACTCTTTCTTGCTGATTTCAAGGCAAAGTCGCCAAATATTTCTTGCCTTTGTCTCGCTACTCTCCAGTTTCTTAAACCACAACCGGGCTTTTTTGATTAAAAGAGGATTTTTTTCTGCCTCTTGGTGAAACTCAACATAAAGTCTTTCCAAATCAGCAATTGTCAGCTCTTTTTTGTTTTTTTGTCTAAGGATTTGGTAAATCAAAGCTCCAAACTGAGTTCCCCAATCGCCCAAATGATTGTCGCCAATCACCCGCCAACCTAAAGCCTGATAAAGATTGTAAATTGCCTGGCCAATGTTGGTTGAGCGCAAGTGGCCGACGCCAAAAGACCTGGCAATATTTGGCGAAGAATAGTCAATCACCATTGTTTTTCCTCGGCCAATTTTCTTTAATTCGCTTAAGGCCTTGCTTTCAAAAACTGCTTTTGCCAACTGAAAAAGATAATCTGAAGAAAGATAAAAGTTAATAAAACCAGGAGAAACAAATTCAATTTTGGCCCAGGGAATTAAATTTTCTTTCTTGACCAAAGAACTTAAACTCCTTAATTCTTTAACCAACAGCTTTCCCAAATCAACCGGAGATTCAAGTTTTTTAAAAGCAATTATGCTTATATTGGTGGCGTAATCACCAAACTTCGGATTGGCCGGATATTCTATTTTAATCTGCTCTTTTTTAAAAAGATTTTTCTTCAGCTGGTATTTCTTCGCCAAATTGGACCAGGCCTGCCAAAGCAAGTCCCTAAGAAGCAATTTTGGTAAAATTACTACTTGAGCCATTTTTCAAGTATAACACAATCCTATTAATTTCAGCTGTTAATCTCAGCCAAATAGCGTCTGGCACCTTAAAACAATTTTTTCCACCTAATGGGTTAATCTTCTTTTAGTTTTTTTTGAATTCTAACCTGCATTGTTGGCTAAGATGAGCAAGACTTAGACTGACAAATAGAGTGATGCGGCCCTGACGCTACCTTGAAGGCATGCTTTTTCCCACTTAAGAGGTGGCAGTGGGTTGGCACCTAAGGAAAATCAGCTTTGATTTTGTTTTGATTTCGAATCTTTTTAAGGTTATAATAATTTATGGAAAATAATCAAGAAATTTTTCCCCTTCCTGAAGCGGAAAAAAAATCTCAAAAGCCTTGTTTAAAAACAGTTTTTTGCGCTAGTTTAGCTCATTATATTAACAACCTAGCGACTGCTGATTTAATTGAAGAGCATTATCAAGATCCAACTAAAGAAAGGGCAATTCAAGAACAAACCAAAAGGATCCACTGGTTAACTCGGCCCTTAATTGAGATTGCCCACGAAGAAGAAAAAACTGCTCCGAAGATAAAGAAATCTTATTCAGGAGAAGAATTTCAATTCAATCCGGAAACTGCCAATCAGGTGGCGGAAGAGATCTTGCATCAGCTAGGAATACCGTCAGAAAAAGGCAAAGCATTTGAAACTTTCTATCAGCGGCTTGAACAAGAGGTCGCTGGGCTACCAAGAACCCAAAAAACCCTTGCCAGATTAAAAAGAATTTTCTTGGGTCAGGAAGAAGCAAAAGAAGTTGACCACTTTCGGGTGATACTTTTTAAAGAAGAAGCAGATAAAATTAAGCCTTAATTTTTAAAAAGCTTTGCTTTTAAAAATTTTTTAAGCTCTGGTTGAAATCCTTCTCTTTTTAAACCAAACTCAAGATTGGCTTTTAACCATCTTAAAGGATCGCCAGTAGTCAGCCACTGATCATTTTTAATTGGCTCAGCAATCACCACATCTTGAGAAGCTAAAGTATTAACTGCATCAGCAAACCAAAGTTCTCCTAACCGGGAAACTTTTTGTTTTGCCAGAACAGAAAAGATTTTTGTCGAAACAACAAAACGACCAAATTGAGCTATATTTGAAGGCGCCTCTTTAGCAGGTAATTTTTCCAAAACTGCCACTGCCCTATTGGGACATTTTTTATCCTTAACATATTTAATACTGGCATAACGATCAATTTCTTGCCAAGGAACTTTTTGAGCGGCCAAAACCACCGCTGGCTGATATTTTTCAAAAATTTTGATCAAATGGCAAAGATAATTGCCTGGTTTTTTCTCCAAAACCAAATCATCGCCAAACATAAAAACAAAAGGATCTTGACCGACAAAAGATTCGGCCGCCAAAACTGGCGAGGCATTACCATAGGGCAAACAAGGCGGTTGGGGAATAAATTTAAAAACTTTTACTTTTTCCCAAATTAACTTCAAACTGCTTAAAAGTCCCTCTTTGCCGGTTGATTTCAAATAACTTTCCCAATCTAAATCAGGAGTAAAATATTTTTTAATCATTTTTTCACCAGGACGATGAACAATGGCAATCTGATCAACACCAGCACCTAGCAACTCCTCAACCAAATATTGAATATTTGGTTTTTCCAAAATTGGCACTAATTCCTTGGGATAAGCCTTAACTAGGGGCAAAAACCGGGTTCCTCTTCCGGCGGCGGCAATCACTCCTTTCTTAATCATTTTTTACTCCTCCTCTTGGGAGTCAAACAATGAGTCTTGACCCCAGTTAAAATCTCTGGATACTGCCAGGAGTGTCTCCAGAATAGTCTTAAAGACCTTAACTTCACCTTCACTAGCCTTAACTTTCTGCGACTCAACAAAAGCAGGGAAAACATATCCACCAGGGGCATAACCAGAACTATAATAGCGGGAGTAAACTTTGGCTTTCCCGTCGCGGTAGACTAACAAAGTGGTGGTCTCCGTTATCTCGGAATTGCCTTTTTTAATCATCTCAACTTCAAATGCTGTTTTTTTAAAGGGGAAAAGCGATCTCTTTTCCCTTAAACATACTTGGAAAAGCTGATTAGAAGAATCTACAAGAGGCAACAAGGAAACATCTAAACATTTGAGTTGTTCTCTTATCCACAAGTAGGCCTGGCCCCAAATTGTAAAAACTCCCTCTTTTTCCGCGACACCTAAAGGAGAGTAAGTGCTTTGAAAAGGCAACAGCTTTCTTTCTCGCAAAAGAGATTGGGTGCGCAAAAAAACCTCCTGGGCTAATAATCTCGCTCCTTCCTCTCCTCTAGGTTCCCTTCTTTCCACCATAATAAAAACATTATAACAAAACTGTCAAGCGTATAAGTCAATTAGAAACAGTCAAATCATGACGATCCGGGATCGTTTTAGCTTTACAATTTCTTTACAAATTCTCTACTCTAATTAATTTTCCTACCCCAACAGCGTCTTTACCAGTAAAAAATCCTTTACTACCCTATAGAAATGCCAAAAACCATTAGTTTCGCTGCAACCCATTCGACACGGCGCTTCAGGCGTCTCCTGAGAATCTATAGCATACCACTTATGACCACAACGCGTACAACAATATGTAAGTTGAAGGTTTTTCTCTTGTAATTTGAGTTCAACCGACCTTAAGTATCCATCTACTCGTTTCCTGGGAATCCTCCTTGAATCAATTAAATGACCACTACTTGAAGTCTTTTTCCCGGTCAGTAAATTCTCCGCTATCCTACGTACAATTTCAAAACCTTTTGGATTGCTACATCCATTCTTGCAATCAACTTCTGGTTTTTCCCCAGACATTTGATTCTTCCCATTCGCACCCACAACGATCACAGCGATACTTTAAAGTAAACGACGGACCATCCCCGTATAAATACTTATATAATTGCTCTTGAGCATTTCTTTTTAGTTCAGGGTTTTCTTCAAATCTTGCTATGATCACTAGAGTTCTCAATTTAGCTCTATTTGTTCCTCTTTTTTCTAGTTTTCTCATATCAATCTCCTGTTGGAACGACAACCGAAGTTCTTCCAATCTTCTCCTGGCTGCTTCTCTAACCGAGGGAGAATCATCCAGTTGAGCTGCAAATTCAAGCTCACTCCGACTTGAAGAATTTAATTTATCAATTACAGCAATTCTAAGATCTTCGCCATTCCCGTTGGGGAAAAGAAGCACCGCCTCTAATTTCCGACTACTTTCCCTTTCGACTATTTCCCGGATTTCTCTCTTTCTTTCTCCTTCTCTCTCCTGCCTTCTTTGTTGCTCCTCACGTTCTTTTTTGTATTCTTCACGATCTTCTGTTAATTCTTCGCAGTTGTAACAATAGAAACCATCATATTCCCCTCCACAATAAGGACAAATCTCGACTGCTTCATCTGTCTGCAGAGGAAGATTCTCCTCTACCTCCGTCTCCTTTACCGGCGGTTTTGGATCATTTAATCCTTTACCATCCCAAGTGTGATAACGCTTTCCAGTCTTGGGATCATACCGAGCCTTAGCGCCTTCTTCATAACCTTTCAAAAAGTGTTCATCAGAAAAGATATCTACACTTACTGCAAGATCATCGAGTAAACTACCCCTCTGACCATACCAAACCCCTCTTTCATAAAGTTCTTGTTCTGGACTTTTCATCTAACTTTTGTTTAATTTTATCCCACACACTCAACTTGTCAATAGGCAAACGATCCCGGATCGTAAACCTGTAAACCGCTTTTTACAGCTTGCCTCAGCTTAAAATCTTCGGCGTCGAGAAGATCGCCTTCCTTCCCAATGAAAAGATTTTGGCCCAAGCCAGAAATGAGAATTATGAGTTGGTTGCCGACCTTTCCCTTTGGTTAACCGACGAAAGACTTCTGACTTATTAGTATTGTTTAAAATCAAATTCCGCTCTTCCTCAGAAACTGGCAAATCAAAACCAAACTGTCTGCCAATTCTTTCCAAAAAAAATTTTTCTGGGTGATCCAAAGGTAAATCTTTGAGAAATTGACCAAGAGACATACCTGAGACACTCCGGGTACCTGAGACACTCCGGGAGTGTTTGCCTATTGACACCTCGGTAAAAATTGTTAATAATTCATTAATCTATGCCGGCAAGAAATATACCATTAGTAACTAACAAAATCTATCACATTCTTAACCGCGGTACCGGTGCTATTCCTATCTTTAAGAAAAAATTCGACTATCTTAAGTTCTTAAAATCTCTCTTTTATTACCAAAATACCAATCCTC
>Ga0129301_1000645_pt1 | contig 18998 bp, 16 predicted proteins | sample ConPoolayeHmetaG_FD_94489 | JGI IMG/M metagenome (GOLD analysis project Ga0129301, IMG submission 94489) | Hot spring microbial mat communities from California, USA to study Microbial Dark Matter (Phase II) - Cone Pool mat layer H metaG ...
CTTTCGAGCTGAAATCTACCACCGTGGCTGAGATAACGGGACGTGTTATAGTGAGTACTGAGCGAGCAGCGATATAGACGACTGCAATAGCCCACACCGACGCCGAAATCCCGATAAGAACAGCTAGCCCTGAATACAAAAACACACTTACTAAAGCAGCCACGAGAAGGACCGGACGCCGACCAAATCTGTCTGAAAGCGCTCCTCCCAGCGCCTGGCTAATCGCTGAGCACAGTCCACCAGCCAGGAGTATCGCTCCGGTCAAGGTCATGGAAAGACCCCTATTCTGATAAAGATATAAAGACAGAAACGGCATACAAATTGACAAACCGAGTACTGAGAAAAACTGAATTAAAGTGATAACCCATAACTCAGGCTCAAATCGGCGAATGAGGTTTTGCAGTAGGCTTTGGGCTTTTCCTGACGAATTCTCCATGACTTACTTAAAACACCTGATTATACCCCTTTTGCGTTAGATTGCCTTCTGGTTCCGCCAAAAGGCTGCTCAAAAATGTAGTGCGAGGTTCTTGCCCGCCAGGGCTTGGCAGGCGGGTTAGCATCGTGCAATGGGCACGACCTTAAAAGGTTACATTGCAGAATTCAGGGGTGAAACGCCCCCGAGATGCCCAAAACACAGGCTTTGTCTATCCAAGTTGTACAATGAAGTATCCGTGTCAGTGACGTGTTTGATTGGCAGACAAGAGAACGCATACAATAGAGGGTCGGAAGGAGGCATCAATGGCCATTGAATTCAAGTGTGAATCCATTACCGTGGAAGTGCTGGACCCCACTGGTAAGTCTCTGGAATACAGATTGGAGCGCAGGTTCGACCCTCTAACGTCTCGCAGCTCGTTGATTTGTCATGGCTTAAGGGAGAAATGGAGAACATTCTACGGCTATCGTGATGACCAATGGCTTAACGAACTATCAAACCAATCAAAAAACGGCTGCCCATTTTGCTCTCCCACAATTGAGCAGGTTATACCTAAGTTCCCCCAGAATCGAGTGCCTGAGGGTGTATTAAGGTTTGCAGACGTTTATGTCTTCCCCAATCTATTCCCCAGAACAGAATTTGAAGCTGTGGTAACTTCGCCAAAGACGCATTATCTCAGTCTCAATCAGTTTACCGAAGAACTGCTTTACAATATGCTAACCGCTGCCTTGGAATGTATACGCAGGGTATACAGCTTGGACAATGCCCTCGACTATGCCGTGGTAGGGACGAATTATCTCCCCCCAGCCGGCGCCAGCTTGGTACATTTCCATCAGCAGATTGCTATGCAGCCGGTTCCTTTTACCCGTATAAGGAATCTGATGGAATGTAGCGCCAGGTACGCCGAAGCCGAGAATAGCAACTTCTGGCAGGATTTCATGGCTACTAATGACGAGCGGAAGATAAAACAGGTGGGCAATATCTATTGGCATGTCCCCTTCGCCCCCACCGGCTTCTGCGAGGTGCAAGCGATAGTAAATGCTTGCAATTTTCTGCAATTTGAGGCAGAAGATGTGAAAACCCTTGCCGTGGGGCTATCCAACGTGTTGAGATATTATCATCACCGTGGGTTTGATAGCTTTAATTGCATTATCTACTCTGGTAGTCTGCAAAAACCCGATGGCTTCCATGCTGGGTTGAGCATTATTGCCAGACCTAACGCTCGACCGAACTACTTGAGTATTGACTCGTGGTTCATGCCGTTCATGTTGGGAGAGACAGTTGTGCCAGAGCGGCCGGAAGAGTTGGCCTGGGAAATAAGGGCATATTTCTAGAACGGGAGGGCATCATGCCACTAGCCAAGCTTAACGGTATCAATATCAACTACAAAGTGGAGGGGCACGGTGAGCCTCTGGTCATGATAATGGGATTCGGTGCCAGCCGGAGTGGCTGGTTTCCTCAGATACGCTTTTTCAGGAAGTATTACCAGGTGATTACCTTTGACAATCGGGGAACAGGCAAGTCAGACAAGCCGCCCAGTCCTTATTCCACCAGAATGATGGCTGACGATACCGTGAAACTCATGGACTTTTTAAAAATTGAGAAGGCCCATATCATTGGCCTTTCCATGGGCGGCATGATTGCCCAGGAGCTGGCTATAAACCATCCGCACAGAGTGATGAAGCTGGTGCTAGCTTGTACCTATGCCCGACAGGATGAAACGAGCGGAGACACTGTGGAACTGGCTAAATTCTCGCAACTAACACCACAGCAAAAATTCACGGCTATCGTGGGCTTGGCTTTCAATAAGCCCGTTTACGGATTCGTCTTTGCCCTGCTCGCCAGAATTCAGACCAGGTTCATGAGAGCTTCAGATAGGGTGGGGATAGAGGGGCAGAGCGAAGCTTGCCGGCTCCACAACACACTGGACAGATTGCCATTAATCACGGCCCCTACGCTCGTTATCGTGGGAACTGGAGATAGAATCATCAAGCCCGTCTCCTCCGAGGTCATAGCCAGTAAAATACCCAACGCTAAGCTAGTCAGAGTCGAGGGCGGTTCCCATTATTTTTCCCTCGAGATGAAGAAGATATTCAACCGAGAGGTGCTGAATTTTCTCCAGAGCGACGCTCCAAGTATTAACTGACTCTCCACCCTAGGCACTACAATCCTATCTGCATTATCAAACAGACCTGAAATGTTGCCTCATGCCTTTTCAGGACGGAGTAGAATTGCATAATAGTGAGAATTGTTGGGTCACTTTTCGCCGAAAAGTTGGATAATTATCCGACTAAGAGTTGGATAACAATTCGACCGAAAGCTGAATCGTTATCCGACCAAGGGTTTGGCTTTATAGGCTCTGTGTGCTAGTTTATATGCTGTCTTATGGCTCGGTGCATATTCCATATTGATTTGGATGCCTTCTTCGTTTCTGTGGAGCGGGCGCTTAACCCGGAGCTGAAGGGAAAGCCGGTAATCGTGGGCGGAGACCCTGATCGCCGCGGTGTAGTTGCTTCGGCTTCTTATGAAGCGCGACCATTCGGCATCCACGCCGGCATGCCGCTATCCAAAGCCCGCCGCCTTTGCCCCCAAGCGATTTTCATACGGGCGAACTTCTCCCGCTACAGAGATGCTTCAAACAGGTTTATGGAAATCCTTGCCGATTTCTCCCCGGACATCGAACCTTTAGGTCTTGATGAAGCCTACCTTGATGTCACGGGATGTGAAGAACCTTACGGTTCTCCCCGGCAACTTGCGCTGGCCATAAAGGAAAGAATAAATAAGGAACTCAAGCTCACAGCTTCGGTAGGCATCGCTACTTGTAAGGTGGTAGCTAAAATTGCCTCGGACCTCTGTAAGCCCGATGGGCTGCTCCAGATAGCCCCGGGAGAGGAACAGGCTTTCCTCAATCCACTTCCCATTTCTAGATTACCGGGGGTGGGCAAGAAAACGGAGCAGGCGTTGAAAGAGATGGGAATAACGACAATAGGAGAATTAGCCTCGCTGCCTTTGGACACGATAGAAAGACGATTGGGAGCCACTGGAACAGTGCTTCATAGCTACGCCAGAGGCATAGATGACCGAGAGGTGGAGCCGCCGAGTGAAGCTAAATCCATCAGTCAGGAGCTCACTTTCGCCTGCGATACCCTGAACCGCAATTTTCTGGAGGCCAATCTGCATAACTTATGTCATGAGGTTTGCCAGGAGCTGCGCAGCCAAAACAAAAGAGCGAAATGTGTCGCCATCAAGCTGAGGTATGCCGACTTTAAGACAATCACTCGCCAGGTCACCTTAAAGGAAGCTAGCGACGTTACCCGGGTTATTTTTGCCACAGCTCAGCAGTTGCTGAGTAAAGCTCTGGCAAAACAAAAAAAGCCAATACGACTCATAGGTATTCAAATATCAAGCCTGGTAGGCGAAGAGAGACAGCTCTCGCTGTTTGATTCCGGGACGGCGAAGCCGGAGCGCCTGGATAAAGCTATAGACAAGATTCGCAGTAAATACGGCACATCGGCGATAAAGACCGGCAACGGCATCCTTTCTGAAAGCAGCCGGGATAAAAAGAAATTCTAAATACTAATTTCTAAATCCTAAACTATATTAAATGCCAAAGCCCAAATGTCAAATCAAGCCCAAAATTCAAATAACAAAAGAAACTAGTTTTGGCATTTAAGCATTTGGATTTCGATTGTCCTTTGGGTTTTGACATTTGGATTTTGATAAATGGGTTGTGATATTTGGGTTTGTCCCGGCTTCACCGAGGATGCTCGATGAAATCGGCATTTAGTATTTAGTGCTTGGAATTTAGGATTCGGAGCGGAGCGGTTGTGGGAGGCAAAGGGGCTTGTTTTGGGCTTGCAATACTAATTATAATTGAGCACCTTCAACTACAATAGAAAGGAGAAAGATGCCGCCTTATGCCTTTTTCCATAAAAAATTTATGCCCCTATCGGAAGCCAAAATTGGAATCCTGACCCATGCTCTCCACTATGGCACCGCTTGCTTCGAGGGTATCCGCGGTAACTGGGATAGCGAGCAAAAAAGATTTTGTCTCTTTAGAATCCAAGACCACTATAGACGCATGCTCAACGGTTGTCACATCCTGAAAATTAATCTTCCTTACTCCGTTGATAAGCTTTGCCAATTGACTGGTGAGCTTGTGGAAAAAAGTGGCTACCAAGAAGACGTATATATCCGTCCTCTAGCCTATAAAAGCTCCGAAACTGTCGGGGTTCGCCTTCACAACCTGGAGGATGATTTCTTTATCGTCGTGACCACCCTCCCGCCTTACCTTGATACCGAAAATGGCGTCCGCTGCTGCACTTCGTCGTGGCGTCGCGTGGATGATACCATGATTCCACCTCGGGGCAAGATTTGTGGCATCTATGTAAACAGTGCTCTGGCTAAAACCGAGGCCCACGAAAGTGGCTTTGATGAAGCTATATTACTAACTCACGACGGGCATGTCTCCGAAGGCAGTGGCGAAAATATCTTTCTCATCTTGGGAGGGAAATTGATAACTCCTCCCTCATCCGACAACATTCTCTTGGGCATTACCAGGGACACAGTCATGAAATTAGCCAAGAATGAGTTAGGCATGGATACTATTGAGAGGCAAGTTGATAGAAGCGAACTTTATGTGGCTGAAGAATGCTTCTTTACCGGGACAGCCGCCAATATAGCTCCCATACTGGAAATCGACCATCGCCCGATAGGCACGGGCAAAGTTGGCAAAATAACGGCCAAATTACAAAAGCTCTTCGCCGCAGTGATGCTGGGAAGAAATCCGAAATACTCTGATTGGTATTATCTAGTTTCTCCTAAGCCAGTAAAGGCCTGACCCTTTCTAGACCGGTTGTTTATTCTGCCACCTTGAGCCCCGATGAAATCGGGGCAGAGGGTCTAGATTCTTCGCTACGCTCAGAATGACAACTAGATGTGGCAAACGCCTTTTTCAAACGGGGATTTACCCCGGAGCTACCCCTAAAGCCCTGAGCAAGTAGAGAAGGCGGCAACTATGCTCCAAGGCAGTGGTATAGTAATAAGCTTCCTCTAACAACTGGCTGGCAGCAAAACTGCCGTGACCCCGCACCAAAACCACCCTGTGTTCTTTTAACAGCCTGGCTATATCTTCTGCAAGTTTTCCGGGTTTTTCCACCTTCTTTGTGCTTAAGACAGGTACCTTAGACAACAAAGCCCGCCCTTCTACATCACAGGGTATAATCTCTTTTTCCGTGAAAGATAAGGCCACAGCGTAAGGCGGATGAGCATGAACCACCGCCAATGCCGAAGTCTTTTGATAGATACAGCGATGAACCTCCAGCTCAATTGAAGCTAGGGGCGTAGCCCGACTGTTCTTATTTATGCCCGTCTCCACCAAATCCGCCTCCTGAATGGAGCCCAAGGCGCTGCCTCGGTGGGTGATAAGTAGACGCTCCCCAAGCTTGACGCTGAGATTACCTCCTTGAGAAGAAACCAATCCTTGAGTAAAAAGAGCTTGCCCTACCACTTGAAATTGAGACAGCATCGCACTACGTTAAATCCTAAATTCTAAACTCTAATCTCTAAACAACTTCTAAATCCTAAATTCTAAATGTTCAGGATTTAGATATTAGTGCTTAGTGCTTCTAGTCATGATATACGCCGTATCACAGCCACCACCTTCCCCTGAATCTCGACATTATCTGGAGTAGTATAAATGGGTTTCATCTGCCTATTGGCTGGCTCCAGGCGGATGCGATTTGGCTCAGCGAAAAACCTCTTAAGTGTCACCTCTTGTTCTGCCTTAAGCCAGACCGCTACCATATCGCCATTCTCAACACTGCTCACATATTCCATTAACACTATGTCCCCATCCCCTATCAAAGCATCCATCATGGAGTCCCCTCTTACCCGGAGAGCATAAATATCCTGCTTGCCGCGAACCAACTCCTCACTGACTTCCAACTCCTCATGGGGAATAACATGACCTGTGTCAGGCACAGGAATGGGCTCACTGGCAGCTATTGCCCCCACTATGGGAATATGAACCAGTTTCCTCCCTCTTTGCTGTGGGTTCAAAAACTTAATTCCCCGAGATATATCACTGTGGCGGCGAATATATCCTGCTTGCTCTAATTTTTTCAGGTTATAAGCGACCACCGAGGTGGAGCTTATCCCGCATCCCGCAGCAATATCTCTAATAGTAGGAGGATAACCCTTATCTTCCAAAAATTCGGTGACAAAGTTGATAATTCGTTCTTGCTTTGGCGAAAGCGCTTTGATAGCCATCGGTTACCAGTGACTACTTCTTATTGAGCTTCTTCATTAAGCGCGACTTAAGTCTGGCGCCTTTATTTCTATGAATAATCCCCTTGCTCACTGCTTTATCTATTCTCCTTATAGCCAGCATTATTTTCTGATATGCCGATTCTTCCTTGGCATCAATTGAACTTTTCGCTTTAACTATGTGTGTTTTAACACTCTGGCGCACTAAGCGATTCCGCAGCCGCTTTCTCTCAGCTGTCTTGGCTACTTTGTTACCTTGCTTAGTAGCGTTCCCTTGCTTACCAGTGTTCTCTTGTTTACTAGCTGACACTTATTTCCCCCTTTCTGGTTACACTTACTACGTTCCACACTGAATAAATTCTGGACATTATTTTGCTTAGCTGAGCCGCACTTTTCACCTCTAAGGTAAAATACAACGTGACACTCTCATCACGGTGATTGCCCATGCTTACCTCGCTCAGGTTCACCCCCTCTTCGGCTATAATAGCACTAATATCCCGAACAAGGCCAACTCTATCCCAGGCATCGACCTGAATCGTCACAGGGTAAACTTGCGCCACATCACCCCACTCTACCTTGATCAGCCTTTCCTTCTCTTCTTCATGGATAATATTAGGACAATCCCTCCGGTGCACAGTGATACCCCGGCCTTGAGTAATATACCCAATAATCTTATCCCCCGGCAAGGGATGACAGCAATTAGCCAAACGAGTAAGTAAGTCCCCCACCCCCAGCACGTTAATACTCACAGGGCTGAGCTTCCGTGGAGGCAGAACTTCAGCTCCCTCCGCAGTCGGCTCCAATTGTCCGCTTAATTTAAGCGCTATTTGGGAAGAATGGATGCTACCGTTGCCCAAGGCAGCAAAAAGGTCATCTGCGCTGTCATAGCCAAGCTGCTGCGCCACTTCGTCGACACCGGGCAAACCGAGGCCTAACTTCTTAAGCTCCCTATCCCAAATTTGCTTGCCAGCTTCAATACACTGACTTCGTTCTTGCTTGGCAAACCATTGCCGAACCTTGCTGCGCGCGTGAGACGTCTTAAGGTAGCCGAGCTCAGGATTAAGCCAGTCCAGACTCGGGCCTTTGTCTACCTTGCTGGCCATAATCTCCACTACATCGCCACTCTTAAGAGTATAACTCAAGGGCTCAAGCCTTCCGTTCACTTTCGCTCCGATACATCTATAGCCCAAGTCTGTATGAATTCGAAAGGCGAAATCTAGAGGCGTAGCGCCCTTGGGCAACTCCTTTATCTCCCCTTTCGGAGTATACACAAATACGCGATCCGTAAGAACATCGGTTTTAATAGACTCCAGAAATTCCTCACTATCAAGCTCCTCCCTCCAATCACCAATCTGCTGCAGCCAAGTTACTTCGTCTTTAAATCGCTCACCTGCTTTCCCTTCTTTATAGAGCCAGTGAGCCGCCACCCCATATTCGTTGACCCGATGCATCTCATAAGTCCGAATTTGTATTTCTAGCGGTGTTGTACTCTGACACATTACCGTAGTATGCAAAGCCCGATAGCCGTTATCCTTGGGATTAGCAATAAAATCGTCGAATTCTTCAGGTATAGGACGCCAAAGATTATGAATTACACCTAGTGCCTTATAACAATCTGAAACCGAATCCACTAATACGCGCAAGGCAAAAAGGTCATGGATATCCCCAAAATTCTTACCCTGCGCATCATACTTGCCCATCTTTTGATATATGCTGTAAATATGTTTTGGTCGGCCATAGACCTTAGCTTCTATACCGGCTTTATCTAATTCCTGGCTCAGTATCTGACTGACTTCAGTGATGAAGCCTTCCCTCTCGGCTCGCTTTCCAGCTACTAAGCGAGCAATCCGATGGTACACCCGTGGCTTCAGATAGCGAAAAGCTAAATCCTCTAATTGCCATTTCGCCTGCCTCATACCTAAACGGTGGGCCAAAGGAGCATATATCTCCAAGGTCTCTTGAGCGATAGCATGCCGCTTCTCGGCAGGCAAAGCCCCCAGTGTGCGCATGTTATGTAACCTGTCTGCCAATTTGATAAGGACTACCCGTAGGTCTTCAGCCGAAGCCATGAGCATTTTGCGTAAGTTCTCGGCCTGAACCTTCGATTTTGCTTCTCCCGTTCCAGCTCGACTGGCAAGCTTGTTTAGCTTGGTAACTCCATCCACAAGTTTAACCACTTGTGAACCAAACTTGGACTCAATCTCGCCTAACGATATACCACAATCTTCGGGGACATCGTGCAATAAGGCTGCAGCCAAGGTTTCAGCATCGAGGTGAAACTCAGCTAAAATCATGGCCGTATTTAAAGGATGCTCTAAATAAGGCTCGCCATTCTTACGTACTTGCCCCTCGTGAGCCTTGGCAGCGAATTCGTAGGCGACTTTAACCAGACCTACTTTATCTTCAGGTAGGTAAGTACTAGCCTTTTCTATGAGCGCATTCCCGTCCATCTTCTAATTCATAATACTGCAATAGCAAAAGTAACGCAAATTATAGCCAACCCCACAAATCCGAAATCCCACAAGCGCTCCGCTCTAAATCCTAAGCACCAAATACTAAACAAATCCCAATTTTCAAATTCCAAAACTGTTTGGCCCTTTGGATTTTGGCCATTTGATATTGTTTAGGATTTAGATATTAGAATTTAGGATTTCTCCAGATTCGCGACGTGAATGAATTCATTCCTTCGTACTTCGACTGACTTTGTCGGCCTCGCAACGACTTCTGTCTCACCTTCTCTGTAAATCGCGATAATATGGTAAACTAACAGATAGACAAGGAGGATTTCTTTGCCTAAAGCACCTCGGGGGACATTCGATATCCTGCCTCAAGAGCATGTCTACTGGAAATATGTAGAGGACAAGGCTAATTCCTTATGCCGGCTCTATGGTTACCAGTCATTGAGCACGCCGATATTCGAAGATGCCCAACTTTTCATTAAAACTATAGCCGGGGGGACCGATATCATTGACAAGGAAATGTATATCTTCGCGGATAAAAGTGGGCAAGAATTGGCTTTAAGGGCCGAGGGCACGGCGCCAGTTTGCCGAGCTTATATAGAGCATGGTTTATTTAATCTGCCTCAACCGGTAAAGCTGTATTATATTGGACCGGCTTTTAGATATGAGCGCCCTCAAGCGGGCAGATATCGCCAGCATCACCAATTTGGCTTTGAGGCACTGGGAGAGGCTGACCCGGCCCTCGATGCTGAAGTAATCGAGATGGCCCGACAATTCTTTGATTCGCTAGGGCTTTCCCGACTTTCTATTCACCTCAACAGCATTGGCTGTAAGCTGTGCCGACCCGCGTATTTAGAAGTACTAAAGCAGCATTATGCTAGTTACATAGACCATCTTTGCCCTGACTGCAAAGCCAGGCTGATCAGGAACCCGCTTCGCCTGCTTGATTGCAAGAAAACCTCTTGCCAGGAGATAGCTAAAACTGCACCCAAAATTACCGATTATCTATGCCCTGAATGCCAACTCCACTTCCAAAGCGTTCAAAAATATTTAGGGGCAATGAACATCCCCTTTCATTTGAATCCTAGATTGGTCCGTGGCCTGGATTATTACACTAGGACAGTGTTCGAGATTGAGCCTCGAGAAAAAGGAGGACAAAGCACGCTCGGTGGCGGTGGTCGCTATGATGACCTCATTGAGTCATTAGGCGGAAAACCAACTCCAGCAGTGGGTTTTGCCGCCGGGCTGGAAAGAATAATATTGAATCTCAAGAAACAGAAAATAGATATTCCGTCATTGCCCAAGCCTGATGCTTTTATCGCCTACACAGGAGAAGAAGCCAAGATTGAAGCGGTGAAGATTGCCTCGGAGCTACGGAAGGCGGGCATAGCTGTTATCCTGGCTACGGGTGATAAAAGCCTGAAAGGGCAGATGAGACAAGCTAATTCTTTAGGCATTGCCTACGCTCTTATTCTCGGCGAACAAGAGCTTAGTAAACGAAGTGCCATGTTGCGAGACATGAGAAGCGGAGAACAGAAAACCATCCCGTTATCTGAAATCGCCAAAATACTCAAACCCCGATGAAATCGGGCGCAAAACTAACACCTACAATTTCAGATATGGTATAATATAAATGTATTGTCATTATGATCGACTACAAGTGGAAACCTAGACAGTTATCTGCCACCACTGGCAATTTTGCACAATGCCTCAGAACACCATGCATAACTCCGTAAATCAAGAATATACCGCCAAAGATATCCAGATTTTAGATGAAATCAAGGCCGTACGCTTACGACCAGGTATGTATATTGGCGGCACCGATAAACACGGGTTACACCAACTTCTCTACGAGATAGTATATAACAGCATAGACGAAGCTATGGCTGGCTTCTGTGACCAAATTGAAGTCACAATCCATGAGGATAATAGCGTCACTGTAATTGATAATGGACGAGGTATCCCTATAGACACTATCCCGGGACAAGATATCACGGCTTTGGAAGCAGTCTTGACTCGCCTGCACGCCGGAGCCAAGTTCAGCAATCATGTCTATGGTGTATCCAGTGGGCTCCACGGCGTTGGTGCTTCTGTAGTAAATGCCTTATCTTCCTGGCTTAAAGCTGAGGTTAAACGCCAGGGAAAAATCTACCGCCAGGAATACCATCAAGGGGTTCCCAAAGGCGACATAGAAATTGTTGGTGATGCCCAGAGCACAGGCACTTCGATTTCTTTCCTGGCTGATAAGGAAATCTTCGAGAACATTGACTACGATTTCGACCTGGCCTGTCAGCGACTAAAGGAACTGGCTTACCTGAATAAAGGGGTGGAGATAACTCTTAAAGACGAGAGAAACAATCAAGAGAAAGCGTTCTACTTCGATGGGGGCATAGCTAGTTTTATTCGCCGCCTGAATAAAAATAGAGTTGTTATTCACCCCTACCCTATTTATATCTCCACTATGATAGATAGCACTATAATTGAAGCGGCTCTGCAATACAACGATAGCTTCACAGAGTCCACCCTCTGCTTCGCCAACTGTGTTAATACCAGAGACGGAGGCAGCCACCTTACCGGCTTTCGCGCAGCCTTAACCCGCGTTTTCAACGATTATGCCCGGAATAATAAACTCCTAAAGGATACTGACCCCAACTTAACCGGGGAAGATGTGCGTGAAGGGGCAGTGGCCATCATCAGTGTCAAGCTGCCCCAACCCCAGTTTGAGGGGCAAACCAAGGCTAGGTTGGGAAATCCCGAGGTAAAAAGCCAGGTTGAATCTGCTGTCGCCAATAGCTTGTCCCTCTACCTAGAGCAACACCCCAACGAGGCCAAGGCAATTATAGAGAAATGTCTGACCGCCGCCAAAGCCAGAGAGGCAGCACGTAAAGCTCGTGACCTCGTTTTAAAGAAGACTGGATTCGAAATATCAACTCTGCCCGGGAAACTAGCCGATTGCTCCGAGAAGGAGCCCGCAAAATGCGAGCTTTATTTGGTTGAAGGTGACTCAGCCGGCGGCTCAGCTAAACAAGGGCGAGACCGCCGCTTTCAAGCCATTCTCCCCCTCAGAGGCAAAATACTAAATGTAGAAAAGGCTGCCAAAGATAAGATTCTAGAACATGAAGAGCTAAGAGCCATCGTCACAGCGCTAAGAGCAAGTGCTGACGAACAATTTGATTGCTCTAGACTTCGCTACCATAAAATAATCATCATGACCGATGCCGATGTTGATGGCTCACATATTCGCACTCTGCTTCTTACCTTCTTTTACCGCCATATGACTGAGTTAATTAATCAAGGCTATCTCTACATTGCCCAACCACCCCTCTACCGAATTAAGCACGGTAAACAGGAGTTCTGGCTTTACTCTGAACAGGAAAAGGAAGCAAAACTTAAAGGACTAAGAGAAGACAAAATAGAAATCCAGCGATACAAAGGGCTAGGGGAGATGAATCCTCAGCAACTCTGGGAGACAACCATGAATCCCGCCACCAGGACTCTGCTCCAAGTACAAGTAGAGGATGCCATAGCCGCAGACCAGGCTTTCCGTATGCTCATGGGCGATGAAGTTCTGCCCCGTAAAAGATTCATCCAAGCCCATGCCCAAAGTGTGAGAAACCTCGATATCTAGCCATCTGACCTCCCTAGATATAGACCCTGCTCTGTAATATACTTTTCTACCTCGGGGGGCACCAGGTAACGAATGGGCAACCCTTGAGCTAAACGCTGACGAATTTCTGAGGAGCTAATCCCGATTACCGGCATATCAAGCTGAATAACCTTGTCCCGCAGCCCGGGTATTGCTGTTTCTAAGTGCTTGAAATCTCTTGCGCCTAGTCTCGGAGCAACCACTAGCCGACACAATTGAACTAATTTTTGCGGTTCCTTCCACAAGGGCAGCTCGGCTAAAGCATCCCGCCCAAGGATGAAGAACAGACTCGCTTTGCCCCCTAGCTGCTCTTGCAACGTTATCAAGGTATCCACGGTGTAAGAGGGACCGGGGCGCTCCACTTCCAGAGTACAAAGCTTGAAGTGGGGATTATCAGCTATGGCACGGCGGACCATCTCTACCCTGTGCACTGCTGGGGTAATATTGCGGTCCACCTTAAGCCACGGCTCTCCGGCAGGCACGAAAAGAACTTCCTTAAATCCCAACTTTATTCTGGCTTCCTCAGCGACAACAAGGTGACCTATATGGATAGGGTCAAATGTACCACCAAGAATGCCTATATTCACTTCTTCATTTTCTCGGCTTGGGACGGAATATCGCTATCTGCGCCTGCGAAATTATTTCCTCGTCCTCGCTTGCCTGTTCCACCATTGCCATGGCTTTCCTGGTCAATTCTAACACAGCCTGGCCCTTAAGCGCAGAGATGAAAAACACAGGCATTCCAAGGTTGGATAAGCCTTTCTTCACTTCAGGCAAACGAGCTTGAGCCTCAGGCAAATCTATCTTGTTCACCACCACGATTTTGGGCTTCTGGGATAAGCCTTTGTATAAGGCTATCTCACTATCCAATATTCTGAGGTCATCCATGACGGTCGGCGAACTGCCATCCAATAGATAAACCAGTAGCTTGGTCCTTTCCGCATGGCGTAAGAACTCGTTTCCTAACCCTTTGCCCAGATGAGCACCTTCGACAAGGCCGGGCAGCTCAGCAACAATAAAGTCTCTCTTGTCGCCTGGCATGACTCCTAAAACTGGTTGCCGGGTGGTAAACGGATAATCGGCAATTTCGGGCTTGGCTCTCGATATCGCCGCTAATAAAGTGGATTTCCCCGAGTTCGGCGGACCGACAATACAGATATCGGTAATGAGTTTTACATCCAGAATAATATGCCGTTGCTCTCCCGGTTCACCCTTGCTAGCTATCTCAGGAGCTTGATTTACCGCTGTGGCAAAACGGGCATTACCCAGTCCTCCTCGACCCCCTTTAGCCACCAAAATCTTTTGCCCGGTAGCCCTCAAGTCAGCCAGAAGTATCTCCTGCCCTGAATTAGCTTTAGCAAAAACCATTGTGCCTACGGGCACTGAAATAGCTAAGCCCTCGCCTCTCTTGCCATGCTTCCGACCACTCCTTCCTCGCTGGCCGTTTCCAGCTACAAATTCCTTCTTGCTCCCCAAGAAGGTTAAATCGAACGCATCGGGGCTAGCTATAATGACCACGCTCCCACCATCCCCACCATCTCCACCATCCGGACCACCAAAACGAACATGCTTTTCCCTACGGAAACTAACACAGCCATCCCCACCACAACCTCCCTTAACAATAATTTCCTTCCTATGTATCATAAAATAGTGACCTACTAATTAGTTTGATATGTTACCTAATAATCATTATAAGCAACAACTTTGTTGCGGGAACAGTAAAATATAGCTTGGAAGGTTGGAGCTTAGCGTGTCGTGTGAGCGGGCTAACCCACAAATTATCCACAAAATGTTAGTGTTTTTGCGCGGTCAGGTATATCTCTACACAGTTTGGTACACCGTCCTGTAACCTTTCAGGGAATTAATTTTCTCTTTGATTTCCTCAATTTGGTTAGAAAGGTTAGGATTGGTGCTCAATTCACTAGCTATTTTTTCGTAGCCATGAAGAATTGTGGCATGGTTTCTACCACCCAATTCTTTGCCGATTTCACTTAGAGAGCAGTTGTATCCCTCGCGCATAAGATAGATGGCTATGTGTCGTGCTAATGTAGTTTTTCTATCTCTTTTCTTGTTAATAAGCTCTTCTGTTGAAATCCTGAAATGGTCCGCAACCGTCTGTAAGAGCAACTTTATGTCCTGTCTAGAGGACGTGCCTGTTAATAACTTGTTGATTGTTTCGGGAGTGACCTTGGTTCCGCTTAATTTAGCCTGGGCGGTTAGATATACCAAAGCACCTTCAAGTTGGCGGACATTCTCGCATACTTTCTCGGCGATAATGTGCAGCACTCCTTCCAGTTCTGAAGTCATCATTGTTTCTGCTTTAGCCCGCAAGATATTCAGGCGTGTTTCAAAGTCAGGTGGTTGTATGTCAACAACGAGACCCCCTTCTAGGCGTGATTTTAGCTTGCTGCTAAGTGGCTGCATGTCTTTGGGAGCACAGTCAGCGGTGATGACGATTTGACGGTTGTTGTTGTACAACTCGTTGAAGGTGTGGAAGAAACATTGCAAGGTTTGTTTCTTGTCAATCAGGAAGTGAACATCGTCGAATAGCAGGACATGGATATTTCTGAATTTGCTGCGGAACTTGTCAACTTGGTTTTCTCTCACAGCTAATACGAATTCGTTGGCGAACTGTTCCGCGGTAATATAGGTCGCTTGCAGCCCGTTGTTTGTCGTTAGATGCCCGATAGCATGTAGCAAATGAGTCTTGCCCTGTCCGGTGCTGCTGTGAATGAAAAGAGGGTTATAACTGCTGCCTGGATTTTCGGCTACTTCTACAGCGGCAGCGTAAGCTAAACGGTTAGAATCGCTGACAACAAAGTTGTCAAAGGTGTACCTCGGGTTGAATCTGTATTGCGTAGCTCTGCTACTTGTCCCGCCGTCAGTCTGACTAGCCAAAGGAGTAGCCCCGACTTGGCGGGGTTGTTCATGATGGTCGACCACGAATTGGACATCGATATCCTTACCCATGATATCCACCAAGGTCTTCCTCACCAGAGGATAAAGGCGCTTGGATAGCCATTCAGCGGCAAAAATGCTCGGGACACTGACGACAAAGATATCATCTTGGCAGCTTATGCCTTGGCTATTGCTAAGCCAAGTAGTATAGTTTGCCTTGCTAACCTGAATTTGAAGCTTGTCTAGGGCTGTCTTCCAGATTTCTTTCGCTGATTCCAATTTATCCCCACCCGACAACACTCAGCCACGCGGATAGCTGAGAAGAGTATCAAAGTAAGAGAAAGAGTTTAAAGATTACTGGTTAATAAGATATCAGGTTTTCTCAAATCTTCGCTAGGCAATGTTTGACATAATTAAAAAATTAAACAAAAATGATTTTGCCATGAAGGTGCGCACCGTTTTTATGGGCACTCCGCAATTTGCTGTGGCCATATTAGAGTCTTTGCTCCAGAGTTCCTATGAAGTGATTGCTGTATATACTCAGCCCGATAAGCCGGCAGGCCGGGGGCACCAGGTTGTTTTTTCTCCCGTGAAAAAGCTGGCTCTGGAGCGAGAAATACCGGTTATTCAACCCGAGACTTTTAAATCACGGGAAGCGGTAGAGAAGCTGGCTAGCTTTCAGCCTGAGCTAATAATCGTGGCTGCCTTCGGTCTTATTCTTCCCACGGAGGTGCTTTCCTTGCCCAAATTCGCCTGTCTTAATGTTCATCCTTCGTTATTGCCGCGACATCGGGGCCCGTCTCCCGTTGCTAATGCCATTCTCTGCGGGGATGAACTCACTGGTGTTACCATAATGTTAATGGACGCTGGAATGGATACCGGGCCGATTTTGGCTCAGGAGAAAATGGGGATTTCCTTTATGAATACCACTGGCTCTCTGAACTCCAAGCTGGCTCACGTAGGAGCCAGGCTTTTGCTGGAGACCTTACCCAAGTGGCTCGAGGGCGAACTCAAACTGCAAGCTCAAGATGAATCTCAGGCTACTTATAGTAAGTTGATAACCAGTAAAGATGCTGAGATTGATTGGCACCTTTCCGCGGTTGAGCTCTGGCGGAGGGTCAGGGCGTACATTCCCTGGCCAATCTCCTATACTTGGTATCAGGGGAAACGGCTAAAGATTCATGAAGCTATGCCTTTTGGTGACGTGGCAAGGGGGGAGATAGGGAAAGTAGTCGCCTTGGCCGAGCCGCCTGGGGTCGGGGTAGTAACCAGGCAGGGGATTTTGGGACTTTGCCAGGTTCAGTTGGAAGGAAGGCGCGAATTGCCCATAAAAGATTTTGTTCTCGGGCAGAGAGAGTTTATTGGCTCTGTTCTGGGGCGAAGCAGCATTGAAACCGCATAAATCAAGAATAATCTAAACAAAGAGGTATTATATGGATGCTATATCTAGAGAGACAGCTCTGCAACTGTGTGCCAAAATCCGTCAGGAGAATCGTGATAGGTGGTATAGCTTTGCTCGCCTACAATGCTGGGGCTGCACGACTTTTGCTAAAGGGAACCCTGACAAGATGTGTTTAAGTAACCAGGAAGGTTATCGTGGCTGCAATCTAATCAACCAACGCCATGCTCAACGTCGGGTGGCTGATTAGGGATTCGGGGCAGTTGCTCTGTCTCCTCGTTAAAGCCAATTTTCGCCCTGCTTGTTGACTACATCTGCAGGGTCCGAAGAACAATCTTACATTGAGCATTACGGCAAGGCTTATCGTGAATATGTGGATAAGGCGCCGAGATGGTTAGGATTGCCAAAATCAAGGAGGAAGCGATAAATCATACCTTTTTTCCGGTCACTACTTTCATAATAAAGCTATATATTTCTTCTCCCGTTGTACCAGGGCCGAAAACGCAATCAAACCCAAGATTCATCAATTCGTTGTAATCGTCTGGAGGAAATACGCCCCCGATAATGAAGACGACTTTATCCTTTATGTTTGTCTTGCGGGCAAGGTAGATCAAATCGCTGCCTAATGCTAAATGCCCGCCTGATAGGCTGCTGACGCCGACAACATTTGCATTTTCTTGAATGGCAACTTGGATGATTTTCTCGGGGAAAGCGTTGCCTATATAGGTCACTTCTGCCCCGAATTCGCGTAACATTTGAGCAACCGTAACGGCTCCCCTCCAATGTGTTTCTAATCCGAGCGTAGCTATGATAATTTTCATCCCATCGCTTCGCATGCTACGTGGTCTCCCCTACCAATGGACAGGTGGATGCCACAAGCCAAGTGTTTCCCGAAATATCTGTGCCATCTCGCCTTCTGTTGCATCCGCTCGCGAGGCTTCAATACAATAAGGCAATACGTTTTCATGCTTTAAACAGGCCTCCCGTAGGTTTTGCAAACTCTCTTTCACAGCGTTATTGTCCCTTAGCTGTTTGAGTTTTTCAATTTTCTGGCGCTGTCTCTCTTGTACATCACTTCTATGGCGAAAAACGTCAATGACGGGTGTACCGCCGCGCAGTCTATGATAATTGTGAGCTACTACCTTTATTGCTGATTCCTCTTTCATTTTATTTTCGTGGTGAGCGTACTCCGCTATTCTTTTATGCAACCAACCTCGGTTGATTGCCTCAACAATGCCACCCATTTTTTCTATTTCATCAATCTCATCAAGTATCCTTTTTTCAAGTTCGCCAGTGAGAGATTCAACATAGAAAGATCCGCCGAGGGGGTCGACTACAGTGGTAATCGCTGTTTCCTCCTGGATGATCTGTTGCGTCCTGAGAGATACAAGTGAGGCAGCTTCTGTGGGCACCGAATAAACCTCATCATATGAACTCACATGCAGCGATTGAGTCCCGCCAAGGATGGCCGCTAGCGCTTGATATGCAGCTCTCACAATATTGTTCATTGGCTCTTCTCGAGTTAAGCTCAGTCCGGATGTTTGTACATGGCATCTCATCAACATGGCTTTATCGTTATTTGCTGCGAACCTATATTTCATGATTCGAAACCATAGTCTTCTTGCTGCGCGCAGACGGGCAATTTCAACAAAAAAGTCGTTGGCGACATCCCAGAAAAAACTGATCCTCTCCGCTATCCATTCTGCGCTGTGCCCTCTTTCGACTAACTCCTTAAGTGTCTCAATGGCGTTTGCGATCGCTACGGATGTCTCCGTAATAACCGAAGTTCCAGCTTCCCGCAGATTATAGCCGTTGAAAGTGATACAACTCCATTTCGGGACATGCGTCCTGATGAATGATATGTTGTCACATTGAATCCTGAAACATTCTTTGGGA
>Ga0129301_1000653_pt1 | contig 18899 bp, 16 predicted proteins | sample ConPoolayeHmetaG_FD_94489 | JGI IMG/M metagenome (GOLD analysis project Ga0129301, IMG submission 94489) | Hot spring microbial mat communities from California, USA to study Microbial Dark Matter (Phase II) - Cone Pool mat layer H metaG ...
ACGCCTTGGTCCTCCCACCAAGGCGTTCTACTTTTACCAACTTAGGGGTTAAACCCCTGAATTGCCGCCCAAAGTCAGCGGAGCGGAAGATTGCGCCCCGCGGTGGCGATTGCTAGAATTAAACTATGGGCAAAAAACTGCTGCTTTCCTTAACTGTTTTTGTAAGCGTCTTTTTAACTACGCGCATCATCACTATCCGCTTCCTTTCTCAAGCCTTGGAAGATCAGCGGAACAAAATTTGCCAACTCGCGGCAGAGTATCAGTTTCTACCGGAAGAATTTGAACTACAGATCCCCGAACAGACCACGCTGGAGAATATTCAAAACCTAGAAGCCACAGTTGCCGATTTGGAAGGATTAATCCAAGCGAACGATCCTTCCGCCGAAATCCTCCACTCCGAGCTGGAGAAGTATCTGGAAGCTCTCCGTTCGGCCAAGGAAAGATACCAAAACTACCTCCGTTATCGAACCGATTGCACTCGCCTAACAGAGGAGTACCAAGCGAAATACGGAAAGTAACGAAGTGGCTCAACTACCCCGCCCTAAAGTAAGATTGATCCTCCTCGCCGCTGCTCTACCCCTCCTGATCGCCACCGGATATTTCGTTACCAAGTATTGGGAACAAATAAGCTGGGTCGCGTTGGCCTTCTGGGGGAAGAACCAGGCCTACCCCACGACAACCATCAACGGGAAGGCGGTAGGTGAAAGTGCTACCGCCACCAAAATTGATACGCTGCTGGCCGAAGCGGCCCAAGCTCTCCAGGCTGGTAATTTTACACTCACGCGAGCGGGAGAAAAGTGGGAAATCCCCTTAGCAGATCTTGGCGTGCGCGTCGACTTAGCAGAAACCGCCGCCAGAATCAGAGCCCAAAGCCAACTTGGATTTTGGGACCGTCTCTCTCTAGCACTCAAGCAGGGGACCGAACCCCTTCCGATCTCACTAAGCTTTCACTTGGATGTCGCAAAGTGCCAAAAAACGCTAGCCGGAATCGAGATACCACGGACCAAACCTCAGGATGCCTCCCTCTACTATGACGGGGGAGTGAAAATTAAGGAGGGGGTTATGGGAGAAGAATTCCGACCGGAGCTCGTCTGCAACACTATTCTCCAATCTCTTAATTCTGGCGCTTTCTCTTCCGAGATCCAAATGTTCACAATCGCCCCGGCTGTCCCAACTGCTACTCTTCAAGCGATCCTCCCCTCCGTCCAGGAAATCATCTCTCAGCCGGTCATCCTAAAATCGGGGCAACGCCATTGGGAAATTTCCCCAAAAGAACTTTTTGAATTACTGACTTTCACTCCGAGGGAAGGAAAGGTAAAAATTGATTGGTCCGAAACCGCCCTCAACCGCCTTCTAAACAAAATCGCAGCTGCAACTGACAACAACAATCCCACACCGAAATTGGGAAAGTGCGAAACCCTCATTTGGGCTGGAGGTTATCGCTTGGACAAAACTGCTACTAAAAATTTCTTCAAAAATCTAGGAGCGAACCAGTCTCGTACCCTCACCTTGAAAGTGGATTACTTCGCCCCCTCAGTAAAGAAAATTCAACCAGTCGCTAATAATGGTTCCGCCGGAACTATCTATCTTACCTACGACGACGCAATGACTTACTCCCACCGAATTATGGACTTGGCTGAATGCTACGGCGTCAAAGTCACCTTCTTCGTCATCGGCCAGCGGGCCCGTCTCGACGCCGGACCAATGCGCCGGGCAGTCGCTAACGGTCACGCTATTCAATCACATGGCTACGAACATGACGCACGAAATTACGCCACCGGCCATGATTACTCATGGCAATACCGTGACATTCGAAAATCAATTGAGGTTATTACCGCGATTACCAAAATTCGGCCGACTTACTTCCGACCACCCGGAGGGAATCACAATCAAGACACCTATAAGGCTGCCGCTGCCAACGGCGTCAAACTCATTCTCTGGGGAATTACTTCGATCGACACCGTTTATACCTCACCGGTAACCCTTTGCCGGAACGTGTTACAAAAAGCACTTCCCAACCGAAGCGTTTTGGCGCACAGTACCAAATCAGCCACCGTGGCGGCTTTCCCCTGCATTGTGGAAGGACTATCCCGGGCCGGATATCGAATGGCCGCACTGCGGTAACCCTCCAACCAATTTAGGAGGGGGTAGAGGTTAAACCCCTAAAGGAATGGGTTCAGAGAAAATCCAACTGGTAGTCGATCCAACCTTTTTCGGCTTCCCGTTTCAGCCAAATCCGGGCGATCTTCTGCTCTAAATCGATTATCACCTTCCCAATCGTCCGGGCGTTGAAGATACTGTTGATCGGACCCATGGACTGGTCCTCCAGCAAGGCCTCCATCTCCGCCCTCCCCATCTCTTCTTTGGCCCGCGTCACTGCCGCAGCGTACCGCCGCTGACTCGAAGAAAGGTCTTCCGCCGCCTCTCGCACCTTTAGCTCCGTCAAGTAGTGGTTAGCGTGGACGTAGGGCAACCGCGGCCGAGTTACCAGTTGGTTCCTCGCCGTACATTCCACGTTCCAGACTTTCCCTTCCCGGGAAACCAAAGTGTGGCTGTAACCGCCCGAGCGCCGCAACTTCGCTAACTTTTCCAAGTCACCAACCGGATCAGCAGTCTCGGACAACCAACGGGCAATTACATTCTTAGGGATACCAAGTTGGCGGTCGCGGGGCCAAAGAGTATTGACTAATTGGACAAAACCGCGGGAATTAATACTCACCGCTTGGCCTCCCAACGTATGCTGGTAGTAAAGTTCCAAAATCGTTAGTCCTCCGATAGTTTTTTTCAGAATCCAGAGCCCGTCTTGAGAGTCAGGCAACCAGTCCTCACTGTGCCCAATCAGCTTTCCGCGGTTGGTAACCACCGAAGTGCATTTCTCCGCCCGCATTCCCCAAAGCTCATCTTCCAAACTCCGGGCCCAAAGCAGCTCGAACGGAACTTCGGCTCCCTCGGCGTAGCCCTCCAACTCCTGAATGTACTGGGGAAAAGCGGTTGCAGTGAAAGTGAGATAAGCCCTTCCAGCCGCAACTTCCGCCGCCCCCGGCAGCGAACCGGATCTTTCCTTCAGCTCCCGGCGCAGACTTTCACCGAACCGCCGCCCGAGCGCCAAACCCAGTTCGCGGTTGCTTCCCGCGGTAACTTCCAAGTAGCTAGCGTGAGGCATCGCGGAACTCCAGCCATTCCTTCAAGTTTGATCGCATGGCCCCGCAGAAAATGCCGGTGGGGAAAAAAGGGGGAAACACCATCAATGCTATAATCCCAGTTAGAAAATTCGTTATCAAGAGCGGCGGTAGGGAACTGGCCCGTTGACCGTCCGGCAACCCCGGGTGATGGCTTCTCCCAGAAGGTGCCAAATCCAGCCCAATTGGGAAAGATAAGTGCCGAGCGCAATCTTTCCCCAGGGAAAGATTTTTTATGTTGATGCTTAATCAACCAAAAACTTACACTGTCGAGAGCGTTACCCGGGGCCACCCGGATAAGATCTGCGACCAGGTTTCCGATGCGATCCTGGACGAGTGCCTCCGCCAGGACCCCGAGAGTCGGGTCGCGATCGAAACCTTCGGTGCCCACGGACTCTTCGTGATCGGCGGTGAAATCACCACCCGGGCCCAATTCAAAGCTCCCGCAATCGCCCGGCAGGTCTACCGAGAGATCGGCTACGCAGACCCCCTCGAAGTAGTCACTAACATCGTCAAACAGTCCCCGGATATCTCCCAAGGGGTAAACACCGGCGGAGCCGGCGACCAGGGAATCATGTACGGCTACGCGACCGACGAGACCCCTCAATTCCTCCCCAAAGCGGTCGTTCTAGTGCACCAGCTGACCAAAGGACTGGAGGAGCTGCGCCGAAGCAAAGCAATCCCCTGGCTCCGGCCGGACGGCAAAGCCCAGGTCACGATGGAGGAGGGGAGAACAAAGACCATCCTTGTCTCTTGCCAGCACGCCGAAACCGTCTCCCAAGACGAGATCCGCCAAACCATCATCCAAAAACTAATTCGGCCGTTGGTCGGCAACCCGGTCGGGATCGAGATTTTGGTCAATCCCACCGGCAGATTTGTTCAAGGCGGTTTCACCGCTGACACCGGGCTCACCGGCCGAAAGATCATGGTGGACACTTACGGAGGCTTAATTCCCCACGGCGGAGGCTGCTTCTCTGGCAAGGATCCTACCAAGGTAGACCGTTCCGCTGCCTACATGTGCCGTTTTGTTGCCAAGACCCTCGTCCAGGAAGGAAGGGCCCGCCGAGCTTTAATCTCCGTCGCTTACGCGATCGGGCGAGCCGATCCGCTAATGATTCATGCGGTGAACGAAACCGACCAAGATCTCTCCAATTATGTCCGAAAAAACTTCGACTTCCGACCCCAAGCGATCATCGAACGGCTAAATCTCCGCCGCCCCATCTACCAGGAAACCGCGGCTTACGGTCACTTCGGGCGCGGGTTCCCCTGGGGTTAATTTCCAACCCGCTATACTTACTCTAAGTAGTGGGAACGAACTTCATTTCTCATTCTGAAAAACAAACCCGGGAACTCGCCCAGCGGCTGGTTGGGAAGTATGCCAACGACCTTAAAGGGAAAACGCTAGTTTGGACCCTGGATGGAGAGCCAGGAATTGGCAAAACTACTCTCGTCAAGGGATTGGTTGAAATTTTAGAGGCGCCCCGAGTCTTTCGGCGGCTGGAATACATCGGGGTCAGCGAATACGCTTTTAATCTTAACTCCCGAAACGGCCGGCTCTTTCATCTCGATCTGAATCCCATCCAAAGCGAAGAGCAGGTTCGGTCTTGGAAGCTGGACGCTTTCCTTAAGCCGCAAAACATCGTTGTAATTGAATCGGCCCGAAAAGCCCCTGGCCTAATCAAGCAACTGGTCAAATCAGAAAAACTCCGGTGCATTAAAATTAGCTTTAAACGAAGGGATGAGCACACCCGCGAAATCGAATATGGAGAAGCAATCGCTCCGTAGATGTCCTTAAGCGTTGGCATCGTTGGGCTACCCAACGTCGGAAAATCCACCCTCTTTAACGCCCTCGCCGCCCGGCGGTTGGCCGAAACGGCTCCTCGTCCTTTCACTACCATCCAACCCCACGAGGCAGTGGTTCCCGTCCCGGACGAAAACCTTCAGAAACTGGCCGCGCTCATTAAGCCGGAGAAGCTCGTACCAGCAACGGTGACTTTCATCGACATCGCCGGCTTGATTAAAGGCGCCGCCCAAGGAGAAGGATTAGGGAACCAATTCCTCGCTAAGATCCGGGAAGTAAATGCAATCGTTCAAGTCGTGCGATTCTTCGAGGATCCAAATGTTCCGCACGTCCATGCCCGCCTTGACCCGAAGGAAGATATTGAAGTCATCAATCTGGAACTCGAATTGGGCGGAATCCGAGAGAAACCGACGATTTACGTCGCCAACCTGCAAGAAAACCAATTGGAATGGGCCGCAGAGCTTCTCGCGCCGGTGGAAACCCTGGTCAGCCCCGCCCCGGTGATCGCAATTTGCGCCAAAATCGAAGAGGAGCTAACAGATCTAGCCCCGGAAGAGAGACCCGCGTACCTCCACCAGTGGGGAATCGAGCAATCCGGCTTAGAGAAACTCATCATTGCCGCCTACCAAGTTCTAAACCTTATCACGTTTTACACCATCAAGGGAGGAAAGGAAGTTCACGCTTGGAGCGTAAGGAAGGGAACAACGGCGCGGGAGGCCGCGGGAGAAGTCCACACCGACTTCGCCCAAAAATTCATCAAAGCCGAAGTAATTAACGTGACGGAGCTGCTGGAGATCGGCGCTTGGCAAAGGTCCAAGGAACTAGGAAAAATCCGGTTAGAGGGGCGGGATTACGTCGTGCAGGACCAAGACGTAATTGAGTTCAAAATCGGCGCCCGATAAGAAGTTTGACTTCTTGAAAGATTGACAAGCCGTCTAGCCGCTCCTATCATAAGGCAAGCAAGCCAATTTTTCTAGCAAAGAAAGGAGGGAAAGGTGGGCTACGTTTATTTCGTCAGCTTCGTCATTCCTCGCCATTCCGTCAGCGGAATGCGAAGCGACGACTTTGGCAACTTAGAGGTCACACTTCCGCAACCGCTCACTTCAATTCACCAACTCCGAGAGATAGAAGGTTCGATCAACCCGCGGGCGGTGATCCTCTTCTTCCAATATCTCCGAGAAGACCTCGAGGAAGAAGCCCTGACCAAAGAAGAAGCAGCGGTCAAATTGCCCCTCCCACTGCTACTGCCTACCGCTTAACAGTCGCCGATGGTTTTCCCGAACCATCGGTTTTTTCGGCTTCTCACCAAGTTGACTTTCCACCCCCGAATAAAGTAAAAGAAGTTGGGCGAAGTCTTCCGCAAGGATCTCTTCGCCCACTGAATTATTCAAACTATAAGCTCCAAATCCGGACTTAGAGGCCCGGGACTTCAATCCCGTAAAAACCCTTTCCAAAACCTCTTGACTTTGCTAAAATAAAGAGCTTAAGAAAACTGCCCTTCCTCGTCGCTTAAGCCCTTAGTTCGCAATCAAAATGGACGGAGAACAACCACCAGAAACACCTGCGCTGTTGCCGAAAAATATCGTTCCCGCTCCGGTTACTGCCGAGATGGAGAAGGCCTATCTGGACTACGCGATGAGCGTAATTGTCGCGCGTGCTCTTCCGGACGTCCGAGACGGCCTCAAGCCAGTCCAACGCCGAATCATTTACGCTATGAACGAGCAGGGAATGGGTCCGACCTCCCACTACCACAAATGCGCCGCGGTGGTGGGAGAAGTCCTTAAGAAGTACCATCCCCACGGCGACATTTCGGTTTATGACGCGCTGGTCCGGATGGCGCAAGACTTTTCGATGCGCTACCCCCTCATTGACGGCCAGGGAAACTTCGGCTCCATCGACGGGGACTCGCCGGCGGCGATGCGGTACACCGAGTGCCGCCTCGCTCCCATCACTGACGAGCTCTTAAACGATATCGAAAAGGAAACCGTCGATTTTATCCAAAACTACGACGCCACGAGCTTCGAGCCGACCGTCCTGCCAGCCGCGGTCCCGAACCTCCTCCTAAACGGCTCCTCCGGTATTGCTGTGGGAATGGCCACCAATATCCCTCCCCACAACCTCGCTGAACTGATTGACGGTTTGATCGCAATGGTGGAAGCAGCCAAGATTAGCGGCGAAACGGAACAGCCCGAAGTTACTTATGACCTCACAATCGAAGATCTGCTCCAACATGTCCCCGGACCAGATTTCCCCACCGCCGGGCTAGTTTACGGCCAGGAGGAAATTGCCCGAGCTTACGCCACCGGAAGGGGAAGCATTGTCATGCGGGCTAAAGTGGAAATCGCGGAAGAGGAGGGGAAGACCCGGATTATCGCGACCGAACTCCCGTATCAAGTCAACAAAGCCAATCTTCTCGCCCGGATTGCCCAATTGGCCAAGGAAGGAAGAGTGCGGGGGATCGGAGGGCTGCGAGACGAGTCCGACCGGGATGGAATTCGCGTGGTAGTAGATCTTAAGCGGGAAGCCCGCCCGCAAGCGGTTCTCAATTATCTTTACAAACACACTGACCTTCAAACCACCTTCCACGTGAATATGGTCGCCCTTGTTGATGGCCAACCCCAAACCTTAACTCTTAAATCGATTTTTGAAGAATTCCTCAAGCACCGCTACCAAGTCATTGTCAGGAGAACTAAATTTTTACTCAACCAAGCCAAACAGCGAGAACATATCCTCCAAGGCCTTAAAATCGCCCTTGACCACCTAGACGAAGTCATTGCGACCATCAAGAAATCCAAGGACACCGACGATGCTCGGGCAAACCTAGTCACCAAGTTCGACCTAAGCGAAATTCAAGCCCAAGCGATCCTAGAGATGCCCCTCAAACGGCTCTCGGCTTTGGAGAGAGAGAAGATTGAACAAGAATTGCGCGACATTCTCGAAGAGATTCAGCGGCTGGAAGCGATTTTGTCCCAGCCAAAGAGCGTCTACGCCGAAATTAAGCGGGAGCTAATCGAAATCAAAGAGACTTACCCGGGAGAGCGACTCACCAAAATCTTCAAAAAACGGGTAGGGGAATTCAGTGAGGAGGAACTGGTACCGGAGGAAGACGTAATCGTAACGATTACCGAAAGTGGCTACATCAAGCGACTGGGGACCGAAACCTACAAGCGCCAAAGTCGGGGAGGAAAAGGTGTGGTTGGGATGAAGACGAAAGAAGAAGACGCGATTGGACAAGTCCTTCTAACCTCAACCCACGCGGAGATTCTCTTCTTCACCAATAAAGGCCGGGTTTACAAACAAAAGGTCTACGAAGTGCCGGAAGCTTCCCGCCAAGCCAAAGGCACCGCGGTGGTAAATCTCCTCGACCTGGAACCCGAGGAAAAAGTGGTTGTAATGTTGCCAATTTCCAAGAAAGAAGAGCAGCCCAACTATCTCCTCATGGCCACCAATCGGGGAACGGTCAAGAAGACGGCTTTAACCGATTTCGAAAACATCCGCCGAACCGGAATTATGGCGATTCGGCTCAAGCCGGGGGAAAATCTAGTCTGGGTCAAACCAACCTCGGGGGAAAACGACATTGTCCTCGTCACTAAGATAGGCCAATCAATCCGATTCAAGGAAGGGGACGTGCGCCCGATGGGCCGGGCGGCCGCCGGAGTCCGAGGGATCAAGCTTGCCAAGGGGGACGAGGTTATTTCGACGGAAGTCATTACCAACCCCAAAGACTATCTCCTAACCATTTCCGAGCGGGGAGTGGGCAAGCGCACCCCCTTGGCCGAGTATAAAACTCAAGGCCGCGGCGGATCCGGCATCTTAACCCACCGAGTAACCGCCAAGACCGGCGAGCTGGTCAGCGCCCGAATCGTCGAAGAAAGCAAGCAAAACGACATTCTCCTTACCTCTAAGAAAGCCCAAGTCATCCGTTTGCCGCTAAAGCAGGTCCCGATCCTCGGCCGCGCAACCCAAGGGGTTTATTTGATGCGGCTGAACGAAGGAGATAAGGTTTCGGCCGTAGCCTTCCTGGAACAGGAGGAGGAAGGAAGAACGGCGCCGGAGGAGGGAAGACCAAAGGGGAGCGCGCCAAGTTCGCCCCGTTCCAAGAAAAATGCCAATAATAACTGAAGGCTTAACCTTCGACGACGTTCTCTTAATTCCTCAGCGCTCCGAAGTTTCTTCCCGGAAAGATGTCGATACTTCCACCCCGCTCACTCCCAAGATTAAATTGGCAATTCCCATCGTTTCGGCCAACATGGACACCGTCACCGAAGCCCCGATGGCGGCAGCCATGGCCCAGCAGGGCGGGCTGGGAATAATCCACCGTTTTATGAGCATTGAAGACCAAGTTTCTCAAGTCCTAAAGGTCAAAAGATTGGAAGGGTTAATCATCAAAAACCCTTACACGATTGGTCCCCACATCACCTTGGCGGAAGCCCGGGAGATTATGGACCGCTACGGCACCTCCGTTCTGGTAGTAGACCGCCGCCGCAAGCTGTTAGGAATCCTTACCGCTCGGGATCTCCGGTTTGAACACAACTTTAAAAAGCCGGTTTTTCAAGCGATGACCAAGGGCAAAAAACTAATCACCGGCAGTCCCGCCATCACGATTGAGCGCGCCGAAGCGCTTCTGCACAAACACCGAATTGAAAAGCTACCGCTCGTCGATCGCCAAGGACGCCTGGTTGGATTAATTACTTCCAAAGATTTAATTAAGCGGACCAAATTCCCGGCGGCCACTAAAGACGAGCAGGGGAGACTGCGGGTGGGAGCGGCAATCGGGGTTAAAGAAGGATTCTTAGAACGGGCCAAAGCGCTAATTGAGGCCGAAGTAGATTTACTAGTCGTAGATATTGCCCACGGCCACTCCGAACTGGCGATTGAGGCAGTCAAGGCGGTCAAGAAACGCTTTCCCAAAATAGAAGTGATGGCCGGAAACGTGGCTACGCCCGAAGGCGTCCGAGACTTGCAAACCGCGGGAGCGGACGCGGTTAAGGTCGGGGTGGGGCCCGGGAGCGTTTGCACCACTAGAATCGTCGCCGGTTCGGGATATCCTCAACTTTCCGCGATCATGAATTGCGCTCGCGCCGCTAAAGTCCCGCTGGTCGCCGATGGGGGAATCCGCTACCCCGGCGATATTGCCAAAGCGCTGGCTGCCGGGGCCCAGACCGTGATGATCGGCAATCTGCTGGCTGGAACCGATGAGTCCCCCGGCTCGCTCATCACCAAAGACGGCCGCCGCTACAAGCTTTATCGGGGAATGGCGGGAGTCGGGGCGAACCTGGCCAAAAAAGATGCAGAAGGAAACGAAGTGGAGGACCAACTGCTTTTGGACGAGATGACTCCGGAGGGGATTGATGCCCTGGTCCCGTACCGCGGCACGATCAAAGAAGTGCTCCGCCAACTGGTCGGGGGCCTGCGCTCGGGGATGAGCTACTCCGGCGCCCGAAACATTAAAGAACTCCAGCGGAAGGCCCGGTTTGTCCGCCTCACCCCCGCCGGAATCGCCGAATCCCACGCCCACGACGTTAAAGAACTTTGACTAAAAGTTCCGGTGCGGAGCCCCAATCCCGCCCCTTGCTAAGCGGCTTTATTTCCCCGGTGGTACTTTCGATGAACTTCCTTAAGTTGAGGGTTAGTGATATGCGTGTATATTTGGGTGGTGGCGATATTAGCGTGGCCCAGGAGCTCCTGCACCGCTCGGATATCCGCCCCCCGGCGGAGAAGATCGGTGGCGAAGGTGTGGCGGAGGGTGTGAGGCGAGGGGTCAATTGCGATCCCCGCCAACCGCGCATACTTCTTCACAATCTTCTGAACGCTTCGAACTGTCAGCCGGGCATCCCAACCTTCCGGGTCCACTGGATTTCCCCCCCGGAACCTAATAAACAACGGCTTGAACTCGTCCGACCGGGCGGCCAAATACTTCTCCAGCGCGGCGGCGGCGGCATCCGAAACGAAAACCACCCGTAACTTTCGCCCCTTCCCCAATACTGAAATTTCCCGCGTCTTAAGGTTCAAATCGCTCCGATCTAAGCCTACTAACTCGGAAACCCGCAAACCGGTCGAAAAAAGCAATTCCAAAATCGCCCGATCCCGTACTCCTTGGGCTGTCTTTAGATCCGGCGTCGCCAGAAAGCGCTCCAGAGCGCTCTCCTCCAGCACCTTGACCTCCCGATCGCCTTCGGCGATCAACTCTACGCGGTCCGGCGGCAGCACATTTAACTCCTCCTGCTGGGCCAGATACCGCAAAAACGACCGAAGGGCGATCAAATGGTGGTTTTGGGTAGTCTTCTCCAGTGGTTGCTGATTCTTATCCCGATAACGATTTAGAAACAATTTGTAGCGACGAATTAGTTGAGGCGTGATCGAAGTAGGGGAGGAGACCTGGGAGAAATCCAAAAATCTTTTTAGGAAAAAGGCGTAGTTCTCAACCGTGCGCGGCGAGCGACCCTTTTCAATCTCCAAATATTCCAGGAATTTTTGCAAGTAATTTTTCATCCGAAAGCGGCGGTGGGGGAAAGGGCCCCGCGCCGCGCTATTGTTCGCTTTCTGTAGATTATACGAACAACAACCTTATGATATCGGACTCCCCTTTCCGAAGTCAAGTTTTGAATCCCTCCCGGCAACCCCCAGCAATCCGGTATCTCTTGCCCCTTTCCCGATAAATGTAGAAACTAACCCTGTAAAACCGGCGAAAATGAAGCCGCAGGCCACTTCTCAAACCGACTCCAATTAAGCGGCCAAAAATCGATCCTCAAATTAACAAAATTCGCCCTCAGACGATGTTTTGGTCGGCTTCGCTCAAATTTTGTCAAAGTTGGCAAGAGGCGGGCGAAGATTTTTAGGCGCGGAACCCAACCAACGCGATTCCGCAACTTTGAGAATCAAACTCGATGGAGAAGTTGTCTCCCAACAATTCGACTTTTAATTTTTCAATTGATCATCGTCAAATTAAGATTTGAAATTAAAAGAAATCGAAATGTTTCAACTCGCTCTGACGCTCTAGTGTATCGCAAATAAATTATAGGACTTTAGAAGTTATAGGTTGGTATCACCTACTCCCCTACTCTGCTAAGTCTGTCCGTTAGATGAACCGAGCAAAAAGGAAAACCGCGAGAGAAATTAGAATATATTCCCACACGATGGATGACTTCAAATGCTTCTCGTAATAAGCCCGCGAAATTCCCAAAGCCGCATAAAAGAAAACGGCCTCGGAAAGACCGCGCAGATGAGATTTCCACGGAAAGAAAGAAAAGGCGAGGGAGATTTGAACCAAGGTTAGCCCTACAATTGCGGCCGCGGCGAAGAACCGCCGATCGATTAGGTCCGCCAAATCCAGGAACCAGAAATCACCCAAGGCGAGGAGAAAAACTGTTCCGAAAACCGCCAAAGCACTCAGCGCTGCCCCAAGCTGAAACTTGTAAATCACCGTCAACAGTAAAAACGCCGTTAAAAAGGTCGAGACAAAAACAGCAGGCTTCGCCGCCTTCTCCAGAGGGATAGCTTCTCCCCGCCGGCGCTCCACTTTAAAAACATTTAAAGCCAGAAAAAGGAGATAAAGGACTCCAAAATAAGCCATCCAGCTAAAGAACTTCACGTAAGGTTGAAAATTAGGGTAAAAATACTGTCCCAGCGAGGCCCCCACCGCCAAAAAAAGTGGCAACATCGTCAGAGTGATTAGTTCAATTCCCCGGAGCCCCCCCAAAGTCCAGAAGGTCAGGGGAAGGGAAAGCACTGGTAAGGACAGAACCAACCAAAGCTGATGGTGGTAATCCGGAAGAGAAGTGAATATTAAACCCCCGGTGAGAATCGCCGCGGAGATTAAAATCTTCAAACGCTTAGTGCTAAAAAAGACCATTCTACTTCGCCCCTCTACTTTTTTCCACGTGGCAAAGTGCAATTGCCAAAGCATCGGCCGCATGAACCGGAGTGGGGGTCTCCTTCAAGTGGAGGCGCTTCCTAATTTCTTGTTGAACAACTTTCTTATCCGATCTTCCATGCCCAGTCATAACCAATTTGGCTTCCAACGCGTTGTACTCGTGAACTGGAAGATTTTTCTCCCCTGCCAAAAGTAAAATCACTCCGTAGGCTTGGGCAACACTAATTGCGCTCCGTTTGTTCGCATTAAAGACTACCCGCTCAATTACAATTTCCTCGACGCCATATTCCTTTACCAACCGCTCCACTCCTCGCTTAATTGTAACCAACCGCTTGGAAAGAGAGTCCGTGGAAGGAGTTTTGATCGCTCCGTGGCCGACGTACTTGGTAGATATTTCTCTTCCCTTACCTTTCGCCTTCCGCCTCTCTATAATCCCCCACCCCATCGCGGCCGTACCGGGGTCAATCCCTAAAACAATCATCGTTAGTTGGCGGTGGTTTCGCCACGGTCCACTCGCAACAGCTCGTCAGAAATATCAAAATTACTAAAAACCTCTTGTACATCGTCGTTTTCGTCAAGGGCTTCCGCCAGCGCCAACACCTTCCTCGCCACTTCCGGATCGGTAACCGGAACAGTAAAAAGAGGTTCGGGAGGAGGAGCACCACCCTCTGGCGAACCAGCACTTTTGAGGACTGGCTCAAATATATAGGCCGCGGAACCGGCCTCACCCAATTTTCCCCCGTGGGACTCGAAAATCCGCCGAATTTCTCCCAGCGTCCGATTCCGATTATCCGTCAAGACCTTCACCATAAAAGCCACTCCCGCCGGACCGTAGCCTTCATAAATCGCCTCTTCCAGCGCGGCGGTAGTTGAAGCTGCCCCAATCGCCCGATCAATATTCTCCTTAGGCATATTGTAAGAGCGAGCCTTCTCCACGGCCGCTCTCAGCACCGGATTAAGATTGGGATCCGCCACGCCTTTGCGGGCCGCCACGGAAATTTCCCGCGCCAATTTGGAAAAGATCTTTCCCCGCTTAATATCCGTCGCTTGCTTGGCCCGCTTAATAGTTGCCCACTTTGAGTGCCCACTCATCGCGAATCTATGATAACAGAAGAGAAAAGGGCTGGCAGAAAATTCTGACAGCCCTAGGACCCCTGCTCCAGCAGAACCAGCAGTCGATTAGCCGCCTGCTCCAAGCTAAAAGGGATGTAACCCGGACCTCGGTCGTACCAATCCAGAATCCGATCCAGTTGGGAGCGAATGGATTGTCGACACTGGCGGCAGAGGCAGCTCCTCCGGCTACCGAGATCCAGCCGCCGGCGCCATTCTCGCTCCAGCTCCTGAACTTTGCGGCAATCCTCCTCCGCCACTTTGTCCAGCGCCACCAGCAAATCTTCAAGGTGCTCCCGCTCCTCGAAATTGGCCAGAGAGAAAGCTCCTCCAGCGGCGGAATCTCTCCCCCCGATGAACGGCGGAACCGTGGTAACCGAGTCCAGGCGGGTCTTTACCTGAGGATCTACCTTCGGTGGAGCTTGCAACATCTCCAGAAAAGCGACCGCGTTACGCGCGTTCTCCCGGTCGGCATAAAAGGTTTGGTAGCCGGCTAGATTGGCAAATTGATCAAAGAGCACTAAGTGCTCACCATCGGGTAGAATCGCCATAATCCCCCAGACGCCCCCTTGGAACCGCCGCTCCTGCAGGCGGGCGGACTCTGGAACCTCATCCCAATTAATCACCGGAAAACTAGCCGGGTCGTCGCGTCCGGAAGAAATTCCCCAAGCATCGCAAAGGTAGTCGCAGGCCTCTTCCCAGCTGGGAAAAATTGAAATCCCCCCGGCCCCGAAATCAATCAAGTACTCCTTACCGCCGATCAAAATCACAATTCCCCAAGTCTGATCATCAATCGGCTTAATGTAACCGGCGCGGATGTCAACTTCCTCTGCGGGTACCGTCGGATAAGCAGCCATGGCTCCCCTCTCCTTTCAGATAGGTTGAACTGCGCTTATTTTTGCACACCCCGAAGGGAAAATCAATACTATGGGACTTAGAGAAGTACAGTCATCGAACCACGCGCGACTAGCGCAATTCTTCTTCGTCGAGAGGTTTGGCCGACTTCTTGCTGGGGGCTTTCTCTTGCTTGGCCGCTTCTTTTCTCCCTGGCCGCGACTTTTCCTCCTTTTTCTCCTCCCGAACAACCGGGGCGGATTGCGGGGACGAGGTCCCTTCTCGCTTCGGCGCCCTCTTCTCCGCGGAAGATGAAGCTGGCGACTCCTTGCCAGGCGCCGCGGCCTCCCCCCCACCAGGCTGCTTCCCCACAATCTCGGCCAAACCCGCAAAGGGAACATTCTTCTCTCCTTTGGGGAGCAAAATCTTCAGCTTATCTCCCTCCACCCCATTCCAATACCGCACCGCTCCCTGAATCAGCTTGTAGGAACCGTCCTTCCCCAGGGCCTCGAAGCGGCCGTCTTTCACCACCAATTGCGCCTCCTCTTCCACCCGCTCTACCTCCTCAATCAGCTTGAAGCGCCGACCCTCCGGACCCTCAATCATCTTCAACTTATCGCCGTAAACGAGTTTGGTTTTAGCGGCATAGTTATCGGGAACGGGGTATTTCTTCCCGGCCTCTGTCACCATAAACATCCCATCATACTTACCGACTAATCCAGGTAACTCTCCCGCCCCGCCACTTCGTTCCACTTCGGAAAGCAACTGCTTAGCCAAGTTTAAAGAAGCGGTCGCCGCGTTCAGCGCCTGACTTAAAAGCTGAATTTTATCTTTCCCCAAGCGCCTTCCCTCCATCTTGAAGCTATTTTAAGTAATTCGGATCTTCTTTCACAAGCGGAGGTTACTTCTCCGCCGCCGGGGGGATTGAATCTTCCCCCTCCGCCGGAGGAACTCCCGCGGGAAGCTCTCCCTTTTCCTCGGCGATCGCCATCCCTAAGGAAAATTCTCGCTCTGACCAACGCCGGATTTTTTCCTCCACCGTGGCCACCTCTCTCCCATAAATCTCCCGAGAGTGCGCGACGGCGGCCTGCCCCTGGTAGGTCCGACCCTCGGGAGGGGGAAGGGAAATCGCGGAAAACGGCTTCGAGGTCATCCCATCCACCAGCAACTTCAAGTACATATGGTAGCGGTCCAGGGAAATTAAGTCTTCGGCGTTAAAGTAGGGTAGAAATTCCTTTTCCAATACCGTAGCGTCCGGCGCTCCGACGGAGAAAAGAACCATCGTCCCAATGTTTCCGAAGACGGCATCGCGCATACTTTCCGGCAGCTGGGCGGTGTATTGGTGGGTCAAATTGAGATTCAACCGATACTTCCGGGCCTCCGAAAGAATCGAAGCGAAAGAGCCAGAAGCAAAGTTCTGAAACTCATCGGCGTAGAGATAAAAATCCCGGCGCTCGTCTTCAGGAATATTGACCCGCTGCATCGCCGTGAAATTAATCCGGGAAATCATCAATGACCCCAGTAGATTAGCGTTATCTTCGCCGATCTTCCCCTTGGAGAGATTAATCAAGAGGATCTTTCCCTCGTTCATAATTTCATCTAAATCGAGCGAAGAGGTCCGCTGACCAACGATATTCCGAATAGTGGAGGAAGCGAGGAATCGCCCCACCTTGTTCTGAATCGGCGCCACCGCCTCCGTGTGCAACCGCGGATTGCTCATCATCTGGGTGTACTCTTTCTCCCAAAACTCCTTCAGCACGGGGTCTTTCAGCTTATAAACAATATACTTCTGGTAATTTTTATCGGAAAGCAACCGGGTGATTCCTAACAACGTCGTTCCCGGAACCTCCAGCAAGGTTAGAATTGCGTTGTTCAACAAATATTCCAAACGCGGACCCCAGGAAATGTCAATAAAATGCTTTTTAAAAGCATCCAGCAACCCCGAGGCCAAAAGGTTCTTTTGGGAGGGGTCATGCAGCTCCAGCAAATTTAGGCCAATCGGCCGCTCAGTGTCAGAAGGATCAAAGTAAACGACATCGTCGACTCTCTCGGCCGGAACAAAATCCAGCAAATCCTTCACCAAATCCCCGTGAGGGTCCAATACCGCCACACCTTCCCCGTTCTGCATGTCCTGAACAACCATATTCTTAAAAACGGTCGTCTTCCCAGTACCGGTCTTTCCGACCAGATACATATGCTGGCGCCGGTCCGCCCGCTTTATCCCAAATTTCACCAACCTCTCTCTAAAAGTAGTCTGGGCAAAGTAAGTGCAGTCCGCCGTTGGCAGGTTAGCGGGGGGCTCGCCTTTTTTGTAAGTCGCCCACGCGATCGCCGGCGTTTGGACGGAAATATTCGGAAGGTGGAAGATTGAAGCCAATTCCGCGGTATCTAAAATGTAAGGGTCGGCCGGAGGAGCGCGGTGCAGAATCTTATCCTTGAACTCTGCAATCCCCTCCTCAGGCGCAACTTGAATAAAGGAGTTGAGGTTTGCGGAAGAGAACTGACGGAAGGAGGCGGCCACTCCCCGGAGGAGCTCCGCGCAGCTGGCCTGGTCGAGAGCAGCCGAGAAGATTCTAATCTCGGTGGAGAACCCCATGCGGGTTAGTTTATCCTCAATCATTTTGAGTTCTAGCTCCTGCCCCGCCGAGAGCCGAACCGGCTCGGACTTAGGTGGCGGAGCCCCCGGCTTGGGAGCTTTCGCCGCCAAATTAGCCGGGCTGACAAACTGTTCTACTGCGTGGGGAATCAAGTCCCCTAGCTCTTCCAGCGCTCCCCGGATAATATCGCCGATCCCCAAGCTTACTTTTTTGACGCCGGTCCGAACTTGCTGGACATAAGCGTGGCCCGCGGACTGCCAAGTATCCGGAACCGGTCGAACCATAATCTGCAACCAAACCCGCTCCTCCCCCTTAATTTCACTCATTGAGCCGGTAATCGAGGCTAAGGGATCGACTTCAAAGTCTCGAAAAGTTTTTGTGGGGAAGAAGGACTCCTTAGACAAGACCAACCGCCCGCCACAGGTGGAAAGACCGGAAAGGTCGGTCCGCATATAGTCTTGCTCAACCGGCTTCAATTCAGCCGAAGGATATTGAGCGTAAATCTGGCCTTCGATGAACTCCTGCAAGTGTCTTGGGCACCAGACATAAAAATGGATGCCGGAAGAATCCGCGGCAATCTCAAAGGAGATGTGCTCCTGCTCATGGGGATCAACGCGGAGGAGACCGTGCAAAGAAGCAAACATCTGCTCCGCAGCCAGCGGAAGCAATTCATTGGCCTTCGGAACCCGAATCTCCAACAAGACTCCCTCTTCAAACTGCCGAGGAAGATCCGGGCGACGCCGGGAGCGGGCGGAACGTACCGCCCCCACCAAGGAAATTCCAAGCACCCCTAAAGCGAAAGGAAGAACCGTCATACTTCTTAGTTTTCACCCCAAAGGATAACACCTGCCCTCTCTGTGTTGCAATCTTCCTGCCCACCAACTAGATGGGCCTGGGCTAATTTGGCCCAGGCCCGAAGAAAGGAGAGAGACTAGCTTAATTATATAAGTAAAGACGCCAAAGTCAATAAGGAGGGGCGCAACGGCCACTTAGTTTAGAATAAAGGTGATGCCGGTAAAAGCAATTATCTTTGATCTCGACGGGACAATCATTGACAACGAATGGGTCTACGACCGTTCCTTTTGCGAAGTGCTCAAAGAGCTCCAAATCTCCTGCGAAGAGCTCAATCACGTCCCCGGAATTGGAGTGAAGGAAAATTGGGAAAAGATGGTCCCAAAACTGGGAATTAACAAAAGTCCGGAGGAGCTGGCGGAGCGGACTGAGGAAGCCTACCTTCGCCGCCTCTCGGAAATCAAAGTTCGGGAAGGAGTTCGGAACTTCCTCCGATACCTGCGGGGAAGGGGAATCAAAACGCTCCTAGCGACTTCCACCACCAAAGAGCTAGCTACCAAAGTGCTAGAAGCCACAGACCTCGCTCCCCTCTTCGACTTCCAGGTCTTTGGCGACGAAGTGACTCAAAAAAAGCCCGCCCCCGACCTCTTCCTTAAAGCCCTCGACTCCGCCAAACTCCTCCCCCGCGAAGTAATCGTCGTTGAGGATTCTCC
>Ga0129301_1000654_pt1 | contig 18880 bp, 13 predicted proteins | sample ConPoolayeHmetaG_FD_94489 | JGI IMG/M metagenome (GOLD analysis project Ga0129301, IMG submission 94489) | Hot spring microbial mat communities from California, USA to study Microbial Dark Matter (Phase II) - Cone Pool mat layer H metaG ...
GTGCCTGCGGTCAGGCTGTTATTGGTGCTGGACTCAGTATCGCTGAAATAAGCCCAGCTGCCACTGCCCACCATCCCGATGACCAGCAAAGCCGCAACTGTCAATCCTACTATCTTCTTCATCCGCTACCTCCGCTTCTTTCAACTCTAAAATCACTGATAAATCCCAGCCCTGTAGTACGGGCTCTGGTATTCTTCAGACAACTGACTTTTGCCGTTACCGGAATCATGTATTTGACGCGTTATCTTCTTTTCCTGCTTTTCATTCAGGTCACCAGCCCACTCTTCCAGCGCATCGGCAGAAGCTTGGATGGCGTCTGTGGTCTCTGCCACTGTTTCAGCCATTCTGACGGTGATTTCAGTCATCCGGGGAACGCGGGTGCTTCTGGTGCCGAGACTGTTTATCCAGGCGGCAATCTTCCGCCTGGTCATTTCAGCAGCGATTTCCCGCGCCGCATCCACTTTCGGGTGTGGCGCTGATTGTTGGACCGGGTATTCCTGAGTTTTTTCCTGATAATTCACCGCCGGAGCTACGGAAGCGGCCGGTCTCATTTCTACAGCTTCCGGAGACGGTTGCCATTGAGCTACTGGAGCAACGGCGCTAGCTGTCAGGACATCCCGTGGCGGGTTAACGTGTGGCGCCAATGCCGGAGCGCTCATTCTTATTGGCTCGGCGCTTGGCAGTGGGGTTACGCGTGGTTTTGCCGGCGCTGGAGCTTGATTCGGGGTGACTGGCTTGCTCACCGCCGGCTGAGCATCAGCTTTACCCACTGAGGCAGTTTTTGCCGGCGGTTTGCGGCGGGTCTTCCCGGGGGTCTCGTCACGCAAGGCTTCCTGAATAATCCCTTTGACCAGAAATCCCACGATGAGCATTGCCGGAAGAATGATGAGCAGGAACCAGCCCAGCTTGGTGCGAACAAAGCTGGTGACGTAGCCCAGATACGGAATCTTGAACAGGTAGATGCTTTTAATGTCAGAAATCGGCACCAGCCAGGGGTCTGCTTCTTCCAGGGCATCGCCTTTGGTAGATACATTGTTGCCGTCAATGGATACCACGCGATGAGTCACCAGCTCTTTGTTCCTCACGAAGGTAACAATTGTCCCCGGTGTCAAAGGCGACCCACTGGCGGGACCGGCGATTATCACATCTCCCATATTCAGGGTAGGTTTCATGCTTTCACTGCGCAGGACATACAGGTCATAGTCCGGCGATAGGTGCAGAAAAAGACTCGCCAGAATGACGGACGCCAATGCGATTGTAATCACCCAGTTTACAATCTTCATATTCCGGCGCATTCTCATACCCCGGTTCTCCCCTTTTACATTCATCTCAATTCCCATGCTATACATTGTAAATAGCACAGACAATAGTCTGATGGTACCAACGCCATAATTATTTGGTACTAAAAGAATGGTGCGTAGTTCTTCTGTCGTATTCCGGGAAGCAGATGAAATCAATGCCAGACTGGCGGTCAAATAGGTTGCGGAGTAGGAATCTGTTAAGGGGGGTATGTCTCCGTGTTAAGAGCGGTGATTATTCCCGTTCTGCGGTTCAAAGCTATCAGCGGCAAACACACTGCGCAGTACCTCTGAGGGCGTGGTGATGCCCTCTCTCACCTTGGACATACCGTCTTCCTCTAGTGGTATCATACCTTCATTGAAAGCGGCTTCCCTGACTTTCCTGGGGCTGGCGTTATCGTCAACCACTATCTGCCGGATGCTATCGCTCACCAGCAGAACCTCAAACAAGCCGATGCGCTTGTGGTATCCTGTATTGGCGCAGAATTTGCATCCGGTACCGCTCTGGTAGAACTCCAGTTGCGCATTCATCCATTTGGCGTAAGCTGTTTTCTCATTTGGCGTGGGCTCTTTTCTGACGGCGCAATGGTGGCAGACGCGGCGGACAATTCTCTGGGCGACAACTCCAATGACGCTGGAAGAAAGGAGATACGGTTCTACTCCCAGATGAAGCATGCGGGTAAATGCCCTGGCGGCATCACTGGCGTGGATTGAAGAGAGGACAAGACATCCGGTCAGGCTTGCCTCTACCGCGGTCTGGGCGGTCTCCCGGTCGCGGATTTCTCCCACCACAATGACGTCAGGGTCAAGCCTGAGCATCGCCCGTATGCCGTTGGCGAAGTTGAGATTGGCTTTGATATTGGTCTGGCAATGATTGACGCCGTCAATTTCATATTCCACCGGGTCTTCAATGGTGATGATGTTAGCGCCCTCCCGTTTCAGGTGGTTAATGGAGGCGTAGAGAGTGGTGGTTTTGCCGGAGCCGGTGGGTCCTGCCACCAGTATCATGCCATACGGGGCTTGTAGCAGGTGCTTGTAGCGTGCCAGCGACCACGAATCAAGACCGAGCTCATCCAGTTGTAGCAAGGTGAAGTTCCGGTTGAGGAGGCGCAAAACCGCCATTTCACCGAAGACCGTGCAGAATGTGCCGATACGCACATCAACCGTTTGTTCATCAATATCAAAGTTGAAGTGACCGTCTTGAGGTCGCCTCCGTTCAGCAATATCCATCTTTGCCTGCAGTTTTAACCGTGAGAGCAATTTATTGTGAATGTTAAGCGGCAGGCGCTGGATTTCATGCAGGACACCATCAATACGGTACCTAATGCGCAGGGAGTCGCTCTGTGGCTCAATGTGAATATCCGATGCTCTGGAATGTATGGCTTCCTGGATAATGAGCTTGATAACACGGTCTATGGGAGCGTCAGCAACTTCAACGGTGCTACGGCTATCCTGGTCAATCTCATCGCTCGCCAGCTTTTCAATATCCTCTGAGACCGGACCACCGGTCTTATAGCAGAGACGTATTGATTCTTCTATTTCAGCCGGGTCAGCGGTGACCGGTATTACCCTCATGCCGGATACGCTCTGGGCGTCCCGGTAGGCGAGGCTATCTTCAGGGTCAGTCATTACCAATGTAAGGCAACCATTTTTAACCTCAAGCGGTAACACCTTGTATTTGCGCGCCAGCCGTTCCGGAATCAGCGCGAGGGCTTCACGCTGTATTTCTCTCTCCTTCAGGCTGACTAAAGGCACCCCGTGCTTAAAGGATGCAGTGGGCTCATCCGGCGGTATCAGCCCTTCTTTAATCAGAATGTTGAATATTCCGTTCCCGTTGCCGCTGGCTTGGGTCTGTGGCTGGTCACGGCTTTCAGGCTGAGTAGCGTGAGTCTCACAGGAAACGGGCATTTTATCCGGCTCGTTCTGGCTTTTTGCGGGTGGGAGCCCTTTTTCACCCTTCTTATCTAGTTTTTTTGTTTCCAGGTCAGCCATTACAGTTTCCTGCGCAATAGTCACCAACAGTCATAAAAGAGGACGGATGTGCCGGGCATTTCTATGATAATAAGGAAGCCAGTGACAATCAATCCGTCATTGGGTGGTATCTGGGATACATCCGGGGTAGGAGATGATACCCCTCCAGGGCTATTTTCACATTTAGTCAGGGTACGCTTGGGAAACGAGAGGTACTTAATTCTTGCGGCAGGGGAAGGTGGTACAACTCAGCAACTGTCAATCTGAAGCATAGTCTGGCAAAACTGCCAGTCCCTCTTTTCTTAATCTTCTTTATAATGATGTAACATCGCCCGAGCGCGGCATAGTGAATCATCCTGTACTTTTGTCTGTTTCCGTAGTTACTCCAGTACTATTGACCCTGCCACGCTCAGAATCTATGCTTATGGAGTAAGAAGTTCAACTTTTGAATACTAACATGAGGGGCGGACATGTATCAGTCGCAGGACAAAAATCAGGGTATCAGACAGGGTGGGACAGACTGGGACCAGATTAAGGAATTGCTCTCCCGTGAACTGCGCGTCGTTGATAACGGGCTGGACCCGGACGGCGTCATGTCTTTTATTGAAACCTTCGTGGGGTCAAGTGAACAGGCCGCCCAGCTGGTGGAGCGGTTTTCCACGTTCCAGAAGGCGTCCCAGGCAATGGAAAAGACACTGGCGGAAGCCAGACAGCTCGCCGGGCGGTTAAAAGAGCAGGCACAGCTGGAAGCTGAGGCAGAGAAGCAGATTGCCCTTGAAGTCGCCAAGCGCAAGATTGCGGAAATCCTGGAACAGGTGAGAAGGAGCTGTCATGCTTCCATAGATGAGACCAGCCAGCTGTTAGCTGAAACCAAGCGCAAGCTGGATGAAATGCTTATCCAGACCAGCCAGAGCTGTGTGGCATGCATCCAGGGAGCAAACTCGGCATATATTGAAGCCATGAATACGGTTAAAGAGGCGGAGCAGAAAGCGTTCCAGGATGCTGAGAGGAAAGCCATAGCGAATGCCCAGGCGTTACAGGAAGAAATGAATAATAAGGTAAGCGCCGCCTGTAAAGACCTGCAGGCGCTCTTCAAGCGGATGGGTACTGCCAGCACAAAGGTTAATCTGCCGGCTGACAGCAAAGGTTACAAATATGTAAGTCCACCCGTCAAACCTGAAATTCAAACCCCCCTGGTCGCTGAGAAGTCAAGAGAAAAGATTATTGAAGAGGAACCGCCGCGCTACAGTGAGTTTCAAATAAAACCCGCAGTGCAGAAGCCTGTGGCAGGCAAGGAGGGTATAGAAGACAGGTTAACGGCGGAATACTTTGATTCTGCCGCCAGCCCGGAAGCCCAGATGCCGCAGAGATATGATGAGGGGGATAAGGGAGTGGAGAGCGGGCTCTCAGCGGAGTATGGTGATTATCAGGTAGAGTCTCCGGTGCAGGCATCACCGGCATATGAAGGGCTGGGGAGCGGGCTTGAAAACCATCTGTCAGATGAGTATGGTGACATCGCAGTAAAGCCCGGCGTGCCGTCAGCACAGGGTGAGCAAGTGGGTGGGGAGACAGAAAGCGCACTCTCGGTGGAGTATGGTGATTCTCAAATGAAGCCTCCGGTACAGGCAGCAACACCGTATCAGGAGCCGCGCCGGAAGGCGGAAGAGATGGTACCGGGTGAAGCTAAACTTTACCAGGGTGAGGTAGCCATCGTCCTTCCTAAAGGGGTCAAACCGTCCTGGCTGGAACAGCTCAAGAATAAGCTGTTCACAACTCCAGGGATATTCCTGCGCATGGAGTCCGGAGGCGATTTTGACCAGATTGTCGTCGTGCTATCGCTCAGCAGGCCCGTTGCCCTTTCCCCACTGCTCATGGAGTTGCCGGCAGTCCAGAACGTGGCTGAGAAGAGGAACGGGAAGGAACCCGCCCGGGCGGGCGAAGGCATGCTGAGCCATGCCAGCCGGCCGGTGCTCATGGTGACGCTCGGGGAAGAAGCGTTCAACTAACACTCCCGTTAGCAATGACTCACTCCTGACTGTCCGGTCAGACTCCGTCTTTTGACATGGCGCGAAATGCCGTATAGAGCCCCGTCAAGTAACAAGGTACTGCCGTACTGTCTTTAATCTATCCAAAGTACTATTGATGGCATCGCTGCGCACTGCGTACAATTCCAAAGAGATTACTACTTTCTTAGTAGGAAAGTGATAGATAAAAATGACGATGTCTGAAGCCAAGTCAGGCACTCCTGTTATTGACCTCAATAAATACCCCATCCAGCCAGAGGCTTTGCGGCTCATTCCGGAGACTATGGCACGAAAGTATAACGTCATACCGCTGGCGGTGGAAAACGGCAGTTTACTGGTGGGTATGGCGCAGGCGGATGATATTTATATCCTTGAAGCGTTAGGCGCTCAGGCGAGGATGAGAATCCAGCCTGCCCTGGTACAGCCAGACCAAATTCAGCAAGCCATAGACTTACAATACCAGGCTTATAAAGAGATAGAGAAGCATCTTAACCAGGCGATTGAGCTGGGGGAGAAAGGGAAAGCCGCCGCCGGAGAAAGCTCAAACCAGGCGGTAGTCAAAGCTTTATCTCAGACTATTGAAGAGGCGGTGAAGCACCGCGCCTCAGATATTCACATAGAGCCTCAGCAGGACCATCTCCGCGTGCGCTATCGCATTGACGGGGTGCTTCATGAAAAGATGTCTCTGCCTCTTAGCGTCCACGGGTCAATACTGACCAGGATAAAGGTCTTAGCCAATCTGAACATTGCTGACCACCGCCCGCAGGATGGTCAGTTTTCTCACAAAATCAGGGACCGGGAAGTGGACATCCGTGTAGGCATTGTCCCCACGACTTATGGCGAGATGGCGGTCATGCGTATTCTGGATAAAAAAATGAGCGCGTTACAGCTTTCGCAGGTGGGTTTTTCACCCAGAGGTCTCGCCACGTATGAGAATATGCTGAAATGTAAATACGGCATGATACTCGTGGCAGGACCGACAGGCTCAGGTAAAACGACCACGCTATACGCTTCCATAAACCAGATTGACCGCAAGGGGCGCAAGGTAATTACCATTGAAGACCCGGTGGAATACCGCTTTAAAGATATTAACCAGATTCAGGTCAACCCGCGGACCGGTCTTACCTTTGCGGCCGGTTTGCGCTCAGTATTGAGACTGGACCCGGATGTCATTCTCGTAGGAGAAATCCGGGACCCGGAGACGGCAGAAATCGCCGTGCAGGCAGCTCTTACCGGGCACCTGGTGCTTTCTTCCATTCATGCTAACAATGCGGTGAGCGCACTCTTCCGCCTGCTTGACCTGGGCATAGGACGTTTTCTGATTCCTGCCGCGGTGATTGGCATCGTCAGCCAGCGCATGGTCAGGAGGGTCTGTCCACACTGTGCCAGACCGGCACCCGCGCCCCCGCCGGCTCAACGCGCTTACTTCAATGAGCTGGGTGAAAACAGGGTTGAATTCATGTACGGCGCCGGCTGTAACGCCTGTTCACAGACGGGCTTTCTGGGGCGGACCGCCACGCTGGAGATTCTGACCATCAATAGTGAGATTGGCCGCGCGATACTGGATGGCGCCAGCGCAGATGAAATCCGTGCTAAAGCCATAAAATCAGGCATGGTGCCCATGTGGCGTGACGCCATGCTGAAAGCTAAAGCTGGCATAACCACGCCAGATGAGGTCCTGCGCAATATTTTCTCCATAGATAGGGCAGGGGTATGAACTATCAATATGTAGCCTCATCCGCCGGCAGAAAGGTGGTTACCGGGAAACTGTTTGCGGAAAGTCACGCTGATGCGGTGAAAATCCTCAGCGCTCAGGGATATCGCGTTTACAGCCTGAAGCCTTTGCCTAATTTTCTGCCCAATCTGGAAAAGCTATTTCCCACGCTTTTACAGCCAAAGATTAGGACTGAGCTTCTGGTAGTGTTTGCCCGGCAGTTAGCACTGCTTCTGGAATCAGGGACGGACATTGTTACCGCATTGCATTTATTACAGGAGCAATCAGCGCACCGGCATTTCAAAAGGGTGCTGGGGGAAGTTGTCGCAGACCTGCGCAGTGGCGTCAAGCTGTCAAAGGCGCTCGCCAAGCACGAGAAAATCTTTACCAAAATCTTTGTCCAATCACTCAGCGTGGGTGAGACCGGGGGAAATCTGGAAGTGGTGCTCAGGTCAATTGCTGACCACATGGAAAAAGACGCTAAAATCACCAAGCAGGTGAAAGGCGCCTTGAAGTATCCCCTTTTTGTCAGCGGAGTCGCATTCGTCGTAATCGCGGTATTAGTGGTTTATGTTTTACCTCAGTTTGCCGCTCTCTATACGGCTCTCGGCACAGAATTACCGGCTATCACCAAGTTCACCCTCTCTTTATTTGGCTGGCTGACATCATACGGCATATACATCTTCGGGGCAATCGCTTATTTGGCGCTCATGGCTTGGGCTTACGGTAAAACTTCAAGAGGAAGGCTACAAAAGGACAGGTTGCTTCTGAAAATTCCCGTGATTGGTCAGGCTAACCATCTATTTGAGCTCGTGCGTTGCTGTCGTACCATGGGTGTTTTGTATAAATCAGGGTTGCCGATAATGGAAATCCTGACGGCGGTGACGGAGCTGAGCAATAATATGGTCATCAAGAAAGCGCTGGATTCCGTGCGTCAGGACGTGCTTTCCGGCGCCAGCCTGTCTAAATCAATGGCTAAAAGTCCGTATTTCTTGCCGATGATGGTGCAGATGGTTTCTGTAGGGGAAGCATCCGGTAACCTTGATGTTACCCTTGCCGCGACGGCGGAAAATTTTGAGACGGAAGCCAGAGATAGCATGCAGGCGGCGGTTGCTTTCATTCAGCCGGCGATTACCCTGCTCATTGCGGTGATAGTGGGGTTCATTGCCGTGTCACTGGTGGCGGCGATGTATTCAATGTATGGACAGGCATCCGGGTAGAAAATGAGAATAAGACTGAAAAGCACCACCGTGTTATTGCTCGTGGCAGGCGTCTTCGCCGCCGCGCTGGTGTTTCTTTTTGTTAGTTATGACTCACAGATGAGAAAGCAAAATACCCTTAACGCACAGCTGGTACAGGTAAAGACTCTGCTGGCACAGCAGACGACTGATGAGCTTATCGCCAGTAAAACTGCCCTCCAGAAACGCCTGCCTGAAATCAGCGGTGAAATTGGGGAAATTAAGAAAAGGCTTACTCAATCGCTTGATGATGTGATGGTGGGCAATAAGCTCTTTGAACTCAGTGTAAAGAGCAAAGTAAAAATCATGTTTTTACATATATCCAAACCTGCCATCCGTAAAATGGATGCGCTGGACTATCTGGCGCTGACTGTTGACGTGACTGTTGAAGGTGAGCCGGTTGATATTCAGACCTTCATATTTAATGTGACGGAGGCGTTCCCCACCTGCATTGTGGACTCTGCCGTGATAGAAATCCCGGAAGTTACGGAGGAGGCACCGCCGGAAAAGCCCACCGGTAAGATACACCTTTTCATCCATACCTATGAGCGTGAGTCAGATGAGAAATAACAGGTTTGTTACGCTCTATATTGATGCCACCTCAATTAAGCTGCTGGTGATGAAAGGAAAGACAGTCAGCGCCTGGGCTGTTTTATCATTAGAGCCCGGTTTAATGAAGGATGGTGTCATCACTGATACGGATAAACTCGCCAGTGAGCTAAAAGAGTTTCTGCGCTTTCACCATGTGGAAGGTAAGAAAACCATCGTTGGCTTGAGCGGCACCCACTGCTTTTACCGCGTAATGACCCTACCAGTTTTGAAGGCAGACATATTGAATGAGGCGGTCCAGCGTGAGGCGGAGGGATTGCTTCCGGTGGCGCTTGATGAGCTATACACTTCATGGCAGATTCTGTCCCGTAGTAAAACAGAGTTAACAATCTTCTTTGTCGCCTATCCCCGCAATGCCACTGATGCCCTGTTGACCACGTTGCAAAAAGCAGAAACAAAGCCGCACTCCATGGACTTGGCTCCGTTAGCCCTGGCGCGGGTGACTGATAGAGACACCGCTGTTATCATGGATGTCCGCCCGAGCGAAGCTGATATCGTCATCATGGTTAAAGGGGTCCCGGAGCTAATCCGCAGTCTGCCCCTGCCAGCGGAAAACGCCTCTCCGGAGGACAGGCTCGCAATTGTCAGAGATGAACTGCAGAGAACCATTAAATTCTATAACTCAAGCAAGGTAGACTCTCCTCTGGCGGAGGACGCACCAATTTACGTTACCGGAGAAGCCTCATCCTATCTGGAGACTCACCCGTCATTCCTTGAAGACACGGGACACCAGGTGCTTCCTCTGAAATCTCCCCTGCCCTCTCTGGATGGTTTCAATGATACTCATTATATGGTTAACATCGGGCTTGCCCTCAAGAGCATCAGGCTGTCAAAGCGCCAAGAGTTTCTGGCGACCAATCTGAACATTATACCGGCAGTTTATCTGCCCAAGCCTAAGTCTTTAGCCAAGATGTTCATTATCCCCGTCCTGCTTTTAGGCATCGGGCTGTCTTATATGATGCTGAAGCAGGTGCAAGATACTGCCGCGGAGAATGCCCTGATTGAATCACAGCTGAACGCCGCCAGTAAGACACTGGAGAAAAGACAGGCGGAACGCCGTAAGCTGAGAGAGGAAATCAGCAAGCTGGAAAAAGAGGTCAGCCTGCTTGAGAAGACGAAAAAGAAAGTCAGTGCGGCGGAAAAGGCTTTTCCAGTTAGACATGAGGTAATCAACGGCAATCTGGCAGTAGCCATGGAGAGCCGCCCGGAGCAGGTTTCCAATACACTCATCAGTTGCTCTCTAGACCTTTTGAAGCTGGAAGGCACCTCGCCTACTGAGGCAGAAATTCTTCTCTATGCGGACACTCTGCAACGGAGCAATCGCTTTTCAGACCTCATCATAGACGTTATTGAGAGGATTGTGGAACAGGTCCCGGAAGAAGAAACTGGTGATGAGGAAGAAAGCGGCGGTGAAGAAGAAAGCGGCGGAGAAGAAGAAACCGGCGGAGAAGAAGAAACTACTATTGAATACATGGAGTTCAAGCTCATTCTGGAGTCAAGGAGGTAGTGCAGATGGATATCGTGTCATTGCTCCAACTGGCTAAGAAGAAAGGTGCTTCTGACCTGCATCTGCTGGCTTCCAGCTCCCCTCTGATGCGTATTGACGGAGCTTTGAAGACAGTGTCAGAGCTACCGCCTCTGTCACCCAAGGATTTAGACGGCTTTCTGACCCAATTGACCTCTCAGGAGCAGAGGGATATTTTCAGCCGGAAGCTGGAGCTTGATTTTGGGTGTACGATACCATCTGTCGGCAGGGTGCGCTGTAATGCGGCGAGACAGCGCGGGACAACCAGCCTGGTCATTCGTTTATTGCCGGCAAAGCTGCCGAATATTGATGATCTTGGTGTGCCGCAGATATGTAAGGACCTGGTGCTGAAAAAACGCGGGCTGGTGGTCGTCAGCGGCCGCACCGGAAGCGGTAAGTCAACTACTCTGGCGGCGATGATAAACCATCTCAACCGTGTGGAAAAACGGCGTGTGGTCACCATAGAAGACCCTATTGAATATGTTTATAGCGATGATAACTGTGCTATCTCCCAGCGGGAGCTGGGTGGTGATACGCTGTCATTTGCAGAGGCGCTGAAACACGTACTGAGGCAGGACCCTGATGTCATACTGGTGGGCGAAATGAGAGACCTGGAGACGGCTTCAGCGGCGCTGACCATCGCAGACACCGGGCACCTGGTGCTGACCACCGGGCATGCCCCCAGTGCATCGCAGGCTGTGGAGCGCATTATTGACATGTTCCCTCCGCACGAACGGCATTTTGCCCAGTCACAGCTGGCTTCTCTGTTAATTGGCATTCTGTGTCAGGCATTAGTGCCTAAGGCTGGTGGTGTAGGTAGGGTTGCCGCGGTAGAAGTGATGCTGGCTAACTCTGCCGTCAGAAATCTTATCAGGGAGGGTAAGATACACCAGTTGCCGAACGCAATCCGCATGAATGTTCAATCCGGAATGCAATTGCTGGACCAGGCGCTGGTTGACCTGTATCGGCGTGGTCTAATCACGCGGGAGAGCGTCTTTGCTTTCTGCAATGACCGTGAAGAGATTGCTAAACTCATTGGTGAGGAGCAGACGCCATTGAAAACCACGTCACTGGAGAATGGCTTTTTAGCCAGAAGTACCGTTAAGTAGAGGCGGAAGTACCGGTGTTTACAACCGTGGACGCAGACAAAAAACCATTACACGTGCTGATGGATTTATATAGTTAAAAGGATATTATTTATAGTAACGCAAATAGTTCATTATGGCGAGGGGCTCGTCATATGAATGGAGAGAGGCCAATATGAGAACTGTAAGAATGCCGTTTATAAAATCAGATTATGACAAAACTTGGAATAAGCACTGCGGCTTCCTTGACCTTTCCATGGAACAATTCATGACCATCCAGCAGGCATTGCTCATGGAACAGCTGGACGCAATCAGCGAAAGCCCGATGGCGCGCAAGTTCCTGGGCGGGCGCCGCTATGAGACGGTGAGCCAGTTCCTTCAATCTGCGCCGATAACAACTTATGAAGATTACGCCGCCGAGTTTGAAAATGGTGGCGCGGCACTACTGCCTGAGAAACCATATGTCTGGGCGCATACTTCACATTCATCCGGCTTCAAAAAGGTGCCTTACACTCAGCAGTTCTATGAGCAGATGCTTAACTCCCTCATGGCAGCCTTCATACTCTCCTGCTCCAGAGGAAGAAACCAGAGCTCTCTTACTGAGGGAGATAGAGTATTGTATAATGTGGCTCCATCTCCTTATCTCTCAGGCATTCTGGCACATGGAGCGAGTGAGAGATTTAACCTGGTGCCGATAATCAAACCTGATTCACATGACGGCATGGACTTTAAGGAAAAGATTGCCAGAGGGTTTGAGCTGTCCTTAAAGGATGGGCTTGATATCTTGATTGCCATGACCAGTGTGCTGGTGAAAATGGGCAATGATTTTGACCGCCGCACAAAGAAGACCAAGTTTTCCAGGCGGATTCTTCAGCCGGGAGTTATGTATAGATATCTGGGCGCTTTAATCAAAAGCAAGCTGGAGCACAGAAGGATAATGCCCAAGGACCTCTGGAACCTGAAAGCCATTATCGGCTGGGGCATTGATACTCCTATTTACCGGGAGCATATCCGCAAATACTGGGGCCACTATCCTTATGAGTTCCACGCCTGTACTGAGGCGGGCATTATCGCAATGCAGAGCTGGACCAGAAAAGACCTGACCTTTGTTCCTGATTCTAATTTCTATGAGTTCATCCCGGAAGCGGAGTGGTTGAAAACGCGGATAGATAAATCATACCAGCCGAAGACAGTCCTGCTTGACCAGGTTGAACCGGGAAAACTCTATGAGCTCGTCATTACCAGCTATCACCGCATGCCTTTCATCAGGTACAGGCTGGGACATCTGGTGAGAATCACTTCATTGGCAGATAAAGAGGCAAAGATTGACTTACCTCAGATGGTTTTTGAAGCCAGGGCTGATGACCTGATAGATATTGCCGGGTTCACCAGGCTGAGCGAGAAAACGCTGGCTCAGGCGATTGCCAATAGCGGCATTGAATGTGAAGACTGGTTCGTCCGCAAAGAGCAGGATAATGGCAGGCAGATGGTGAACCTCTATATGGAGATGAACGGGGGGCGGTCGCCAGCCCAGGTGGCAGGCATACTGGATGAAGAGCTGAGAAAAGTGGACCGGTTTTATAGCGACCTCGGTTCCATGATGGATAATCATCCGCTTAATGTGACTTTGCTTCATCCCGGGACATTCAAAAAATACTATGAGAAACAGAAACAGGCTGGGGCTCAGCTACATGAGCTTAAGCCGCCGCGCATGAATGCCCCTGATGGTGTTGTGCGTGAGATAGTTGCCCTGAATAACGGGTTGAATTGAGAAGCGGAAGGCAGGTTTGAGGAGATGCAGTTGACATATCAGAGATGGCATTTTATTATTCTGTTAGAGACAGCCGGTGATGGCGTGAGAGGATGATGCCGTGACTGTTTATCTTCTGCTACCACTGGTTTTAGCCGTATTCTGTCTCATCTTGCTCGTGGCACTGGTCGTGAGCGGGCTTCGTCATGTTGCCCGTAAGCCGTTTGCCTTTTTCCTCGGCGCTACCGGTCTCTGGGGACTGTTCATCTTTTTTATGCGTGCCGCTCCTTCTTTGGAGAGAGCTTTCTTGTGGGAGAAGCTTGTCTTCTTCGCCATTTTGTCTGCCGCCCTGTTTTTCTACCGGTTTACCATCAGCTTTACCGGTAATAAGGGAGCCAGGCGGACATACTATGCGATACTTTTGCTCTACATTGTTTCAATGGCTTTAGTGCCCACGGGGCTGGTGATAACCGGTATGCAACAGATGTGGTATGGGAAAGCCCCCATACTGGGCCCACTTTTCCCCTTCTATGTCCTGGCGGTGTATCTTCCCATCATCTTCGCTCTGAGGGAGCTGGTGAGATTCCGGAACAGAACCCGCGTTCTCAATGAAAAAGTGCGCGCCACCTATATTGCCGCGGGCATAATTGTCATGTTCATAGGTGGCACCACTGATTACCTGCCAGCCGTGGGTCTGAATATTTATCCCATGGGCATCATCGGGAACATTATCTTCTGTCTGATGGCTACCGTAGCCATGTTGAGATACGGTTTGCTGGAGTTCCGTGTCGTGCTCAGAAGGGGCGCGGCTGTCGCACTCGTCAGCATCGCCATCTTTGGCATTGTAGGACTGATTGTTTTCGCCCTTTATACCGTATTCCCGAATATGGGCGCCGCCGCCCTTCTGGCAATTTTCGCCATCGCCGTGCTGGCGTTACTGCCTGCCTCTCAGCCGGTAATATCACGGATGCAGAAGCTGATAGACAGGTGGTTTTACGGCAGTAGCTATGAATACCTCCGTTCTCTGGAGAATTTCTTCAAGGAAACAAAAGACATCGTGGACCTTAACCAGCTATCCGCATCGTTCGTTGACATGGTGGCGCGCGCCACACAAGCCAGTAATGTGTACCTCCTTTTACCTGACCTCAAGACCGGAGACCTGGTGACGCGGGCGAGCTGTAAACAGGAAGAGTCCGGTAATATTTCTTTCTCCGGCAGAAGCGTAATCACTCAGGCGATGCAGTTCCAGAGTGAGGTCATTGATGTATATGATATTGATTCAGTGCCGGCGCTTCATTCCGTAAGCAAACATGACCTTGAAATCCTCCAGAAGAATAATATTGAGCTCATGGTCCCTCTCAAAACCAAGGAAAGACTGGCGGGCATACTGCTACTGGCGAGCAGGTCTTCCGGTAAACCGTACTCAACGGAAGATAGACGGTTGCTGGAGACCGCCTCATATAACGCCGCAGTGACTATTGAGAACGCGCGGCTTTATGAAGAGCTTAAACAACAGCTGGTCATCACATCTAAGATGGCTTCTCTGGGCGAGCTGGCAAGCTACGTGGCTCATGAAGTGAATAATGGTTTGCAGGGTGTCATCAATTACGGCACCTTACTGCGGCAGGACCTGAGCGCAAATGACCAGATGCGTCAGGATTTAATCGCCATAGAAGCTGAAGCGCTCAGAGCCAGGAATATCGTGGAAACATTGCTGGGTATTGTCCGTAGAGAGAGGGTGGAAAAGGGAGTTTTTGACATTAATGACCTGCTGCGTTCTGTGGTGACTCTGGGCAAGCTGAGAGCCAAGGCGGCAAATGTGACCATTACTGAAAAGTACCTGAGCAAACCACTCCTGATTTCCGGGAGCCCGGACCAGCTTCGGCAGGTGTTTCTCAACCTCTTCGCCAATGCGACTGATGCCATGCCCAATGGCGGCGAAATAAAAGTTGAGACCATGGAGCAGGAAAAGCAGGTCATTATCACTGTGGAGGACAGCGGCATCGGCATCCCGGCGGATGTGATTGACAAAATCTGGGACCCGCTTTTCACCACGAAGAGCAATGGCACCGGTTTAGGGCTAAAAGTAAGCCTGAGCATAGTAAGAGAGCATGGCGGCACCATAACCGTGGCAAGTGAAGTCAATAAGGGCACCAAATTCACCATTAGCCTGCCAGAGTATGAACAGACTAATGTCAAACAGGGCAAGGAGCATGTCAATGCCTGAGAAAATACTGGTCGTAGATGACGAGAATCATATTCGTGATTCTGCGGTGCGGCTGCTTTCTAAGAGCAACTTTGATGCGGAGGGTGCCGGCTCAGGCGCGGAAGCATTGCAGAAGATTGACATCAAATCTTATGACCTGCTTCTGCTGGATATTAAGATGCCGGGCATGGATGGGCTTGAGCTTCTGCGCCGCGTCAAGGAAAAGAATCCGGATGTAATGGCGCTCATGATAACCGGGCACGGAACCATTGAGAACGCCATAGAGGCGCTGGAACTCGGAGCGCTGGGTTTTATCCGCAAGCCGGTAGCTTTTGATGAGCTGACGCGGGTCATCAAAGACACCATAGAGAAAGGGCGGTTAAAAGCAGAGAACGCCAGGCTGAAGGCGCTCATGCCTCTCTTTGAATTGAATAAAGCCATTCTGGCAGAGATAGATGAAAACCGCCTGCTCAGTCTCGTTCTGAATACCCTGCTGACCTCAGCCAATGTTGATACCGCACGCATCTACCTTATGAATGAGCAGGGGGACCTGATGCTGAAGGCGGAGAGCGCAAGAGGGGCTCAGGAAGAGCCCGGCGAAAAATTACCTGATGAAGCCATCACTAAGGCTATCTCTTCAAAGGAACCGCTGGTTTGTTCTGGTGCGGCTGAGCCAGGAAAACCTCAGCCAGCCCCCCATCACGTTTGTATCCCTCTCGTGGTCAGAAATGAGGCCATTGGTGCGGTGAAGGTGACCAGGCTGGAAGGCAAGCCTCCGTTCAAGCAGAGCGATGTAGATTTTCTGGTGACCCTCTGCGGTCAGGCGGCCATTGCCATCGCCAATGCCAGGCTGTTTGAGAGCGTCCAGCGCAAGCAGGATGAGGTGCAGAGGCTTTTAAAGAGAGTGCTCAGCACCACTGAAAGTGAAAGGCTGAGGCTGTCCCTTGAGCTTCATGATGGACCGGTGCAGTCCATTGTTGCCGCGGAATACAGCGCAGAAGCCTGCGCCGGCATGATTAGGAAAGGACAGCTCAGCGCCGCGGAGTCAAAAATGAACACCATCCGTCAGATGCTGGCGGAGAGTGTGCGTGATTTACGCCGCATCGTGCGGGACCTCCATCCGCCGACACTTGGACGCTCCGGGCTCGTCTCCGCGGTTCAGGAATATATGAGTAACCTGGAGAGAGATAATAAGATTAGCTGTCATCTGGATGTCAGGGACATGGTGGAGAACATTGACCCCGGTGCAGAGAGGGCTCTGTACTACGTGGTACGTGAAGCGCTCACCAATGTGAGAAAACACGCAGAAGCTTCAGAAGTTCGTGTGACTATGGCTGTCAGAAATAATGACCTCACCATTGAGATTGCGGATAACGGCAAAGGGTTTAACTTTCAAGAGAAATACAGTGAGACTGATTTGGAGCATGTGGGTCTCAGAAGCATGATAGAAAGGGCAAAGCTTCTGAACGGTAATGTCACCATAGAGTCTGCTTCCGGTAAGGGAACCAGGACTACTCTTACCGTTCCAATAAGCGCAATTCAGGCGGGGCCATCCCAATCTGAATCTGCCGAGAAGCCTGAGGGGGTGTTCCGGAAATGAACAAAATAAAAGTATTTCTGGTGGATGACCATCCCATCGTCCGTGAGGGATTGCGGACTGTTCTGGAAGAAGATGAAGCGATAGAGATAATCGGTGAAGCTGGAACAGGAGAGGAGGCGATAGCCAAAATACCTTCATCTGGTGCAGATGTGGTCCTTATGGATATCAAACTTCCCGGTATTGACGGAGTTGAAGCGGTCAAGGAAATCCTAAAGGTAAAGCCAAGCATCGCCTTCATCATATTGACTTCTTTTGGCGGTGACCATCTGATACGCGCCGTGGAAGCCGGTGCCAAAGGCTATCTATTGAAAGGTACCTCCGGTGAGGAACTGAGAAAGGCTATTCATGAGGCGTACGTCGGGAAATCGCCAATTGACCCGGTTATTACCGGTCAGCTTGTTGTAGAATTTCTGCGGCAGAGAAAAGGGAAGCAATCAAGCGATGGCTCTCCTTTAACCCCAAGGGAAACTCAAATCCTAGAGTACGTGGCACGCGGTAATCCAAATAAACAGATTGCTGAGCGATTGAACATCAGCGAGCAGACTGTCAAGAATTCATTCAGCGCCATTCTGAAGAAGCTGGGAGCCCATGACCGCACCCATGCCGTGGTGATAGGTTTGCGCAATAACTGGATATTCATGTCCAACCTGTCTGACTGATAATACAGGCGCATGAAGTTAGGATGAGGGGTGATATATGACGCAGATAATGGAAAAAGATGCAAAAAAGTCAGGGGAGAACGTCATTAATGTTCTGGTGGTTGATGACCATCCCATGGTGAGACAGGGCATCATTGATTTTCTGGAAATTCACGGCGATTTAAAAGTCAAAGGCACGGCAAAAAACGGTGAAGAGGCGGTAGCCCAGGTGGAGCAGCTTCAACCTGATGTCGTCCTGATGGATTTGATGATGCCGGGTATGGACGGCATTGAAGCTATCAGGCAGATAAAGAGCTCCAGGCGTGAAACTAAGATTATCGTGCTGACCAGCTTTTTCCAGGATGATAAAGTTTTCCCTGCCATTAAAGCAGGCGCAGACGGATATCTGCTAAAGGACGTATTGCCCAATGACCTGGTGAGCGCCATACGCCAGGTATATTCCGGTAAGTCAGTCCTGCACCCGGATATTGCCCAGAAATTAATGCACAATTTCTCAGGTCGCAACAGGAGCGGCGCCGGAGAGGAGTTAACGCCGCGTGAAAATGAAGTGCTTGAGTTAATTGCCGCCGGGCTGAGCAATGAAGAAATCGCCAATAAATTGATAATCAGCGATAAAACGGTCAAGACACATGTAAGCAATATCCTGCACAAATTGAATTTGTCCCACCGCATTCAGGCGGCACTGTATGTGCTCAACAGGACGACACCGAAATACGGAAATTAACCCGGGCTGGTATCAGGACAAAAGACGGGAGCCTCCGCATAAGCCGGAGGCTCTGCTGTTTATACCTCTAAATGCGCCTTCTCATGCTTTAAGTGGCATACTTCGGCGGCATGAGGGCCTACTATCTGAGGAGTAGCCGTTTCTCAAAAACCGCCTGCGCTATTGTAATGAGCCAATACTGTCTTAGTACTGCTGTACTCATTCAGGGGTTACTACAGAGAAAGTACGGCTCTCGGGGGTGGTATCTTGGTACCAATTCCCTATTGAGCGTGTTTTGAGCCTTTCTTATACTGGAGATAGACTGAAGCTAATGAGGTGAGCTTTAGCCTGCAAGTAACACCTGAGGAGGTAGCAGATGAAGAAGATAGTAGGATTGACAGTTGCGGCTTTGCTGGTCATCGGGATGGTGGGCAGTGGCAGCTGGGCTTATTTCAGCGATACTGAGTCCAGCACCAATAACAGCCTGACCGCAGGCAC
>Ga0129301_1000656_pt1 | contig 18842 bp, 14 predicted proteins | sample ConPoolayeHmetaG_FD_94489 | JGI IMG/M metagenome (GOLD analysis project Ga0129301, IMG submission 94489) | Hot spring microbial mat communities from California, USA to study Microbial Dark Matter (Phase II) - Cone Pool mat layer H metaG ...
GGCTGGGACTGCGGCGGGGGCACGGTTGCTTCCGGTTCCGATTTTTTCCACATCGCGCGTCTGCTCCTGTTGAAGGTTACCCGGGGGGCCAAGCCTGTTTTTAGGGCAACGGGCGCGCGAAGTCAAGCACCGTATCGCCGGCGCATCGGCCGGGCCCCAGGGGCCGCCGCCTTCTTCATCGAATCTTAACAGAAGCTTGGTCACAGCCTCACACAAACCTAATAAAAGTACGGAGAAGCACGGGAGGGCATAGGGATGAAGAATGTTCTGGCTGTCGCGGCGGTCGCCGCAGTGTTCGCATCGGGCTGCGGCGGGGGGCCGGGCACTGCTCCCCGGTCGCGCTCCGTCACGGTCAAGGGCTCGGACACCATGGTCATTCTCGGCCAGCGCTGGGCCGAGACCTACATGAAGGAGCACCCCGGCGTTTCGATCCAGGTGACCGGCGGGGGCTCGGGCACGGGCATCGCGGCCCTGATCAACGGCGCCACGGATATTTGCGAGGCCTCGCGCCCGATGAAGGACAAGGAAAAGGAAATGGTTCGCAGCCGGCACGGCCGGGACGTCAAAGAGATCCCCGTGGCGCTCGACGGCGTCACCATTTACGTCAACCAGGCGAACCCGATCCAATCCCTGACGCAGGCCGAGATCAAAGGCATCTATACCGGACGGATCACCAACTGGCGGGAGGTCGGCGGCAGGGACGAAAGGATCGTGGCTTACAGCCGCGAGAACAATTCCGGGACCTACGTCTTCTTCAAAGAGCATGTCCTGGGCGATGACGACTTCGCACGCGAGGTCCAGACGTTACCGGGCACGGCGGCGGTCGTGAACGCCGTCTCGAAGGATCCGGCCTCCATCGGCTACGGCGGCGTCGCCTATGCCACCGGGATACGCGAGGTTCCGATCCGTCCGGAAAACGGCGGCGAGCCCGTCCTCCCTTCGCCGGCCACCGTCCGCAGCGGCCTTTACCCGCTGTCGCGCAATCTGTTCTTTTACACGATCGGCGAGCCGACCGGAGCCGTAAAGGACTTCATCGACTGGGTGCTCAGCCCGGAGGGCCAGAAGATATGCGAGACGGTCGGGTATTATCCGGTAGCCGGCAAATGAACACCCAGGCCGTACAGCGGCCGTGGAAGAAGGCTGCGCTGGCGGATCGCGTCGCCTCGCATGTCATTCGGTTCTGCGCCTTTCTGGCGATCGTCGCCCTGATCCTGATCTTTGTTTTCATCGGCAGAGAGGCCCTGCCGCTGCTGACCTCGCAGGAAGTCCACAAGGAAGCGGACCTGGCGCGCCTGCTGCTCCCGCAACCTGCATCATCCGGAGGTGCCGCGGGGTTTACCTGGCAACCCGTTTCGCAGACGCCCAAGTACTCCCTGCTGCCGCTGTTCGTCGGCACCTTGAAGGTAACCTCGATCGCGGTGCTCATCGCCATCCCGCTCGCCGTGGCTGCGGCGCTGTACACTTCGGAATTCGCCCCGCCGCTGGTGCGCGAGGTGCTCAAGCCCTGCATCGAGATCCTGGCGGGCATCCCGAGCGTGGTGATCGGCTTTTTCTGCCTGATGGTGGTCGCGGACTGGCTCCAGGGCGTTTTCGGCTGGACCTATCGCCTCAATGCCGTGACGGCCGGCGTCGGCCTCAGCCTGGCGGTGATCCCCATCGTATTCACCGTCGCCGAGGATGCTTTTACCTCCGTGCCCCAGGCTTTTCGCGAAGGTTCGCTGGCGATGGGCGCGTCGGCCTGGCAGACGGCCTCCCGCGTGGTGGTGCCGGCGGCCGTGCCCGGTGTGCTGGCGGCCTGTGTTCTCGGTTTCGGCAGGGCCATCGGGGAGACCATGATCGTGCTGATGGCCAGCGGCAACGCCGCCATCATCTCCTGGCTTCCTTCCGACTCGGTACGCACCTTCTCGGCGACGATCGCCGCGGAGCTCGGCGAGGTGGTTTTCGGCAGCGCCCATTATCACGTCCTGTTTTTCCTGGGGGCTTTCCTCTTCGTTTTCACCTTCGTTCTCAACCTCATGGGCCGCTGGTGGGTGGTCCAGCTGCAGAAGAGGCTCCAGGGAGGATCCTAGCCGCCATGAGGAAGGGTACGGGCATCGGGGGCATGTTCATGGTTTCCATGATGGCGCTGGCCTGCGCCGTCATCGTCGCCATGGTGGCGATCATCATCGGCAACATCCTGCTGCACGGGGCCGGGGGGATTTCGTGGGAGTTTCTCAGCCGGGCGCCCGAAGCCGGGATGACGCGAGGGGGCATTTTCCCCGCGATTTTCGGGACGGCAGCCCTGGTGATCCTGATGACCATCGCGGTCATCCCCTTGGGGGTGGCGACCGCGGTCTACATGCACGAATACGCGCCCAAGCGCTCGCGCATGATCGGTCTGGTGCGCCTGGCCATCCAAAACCTCGCCGGCGTGCCCGCCATCGTCTTCGGTTTGTTCGGGTACGTCTTTTTCACCAAGTTCGTGGGCGCCGCCATCGACCGCGGCCTGTACGGCGGGGAGCTGGTCTACGGCCAGCCCGCGATCGTCTGGGCCGCGCTGACCATGGCTCTGCTCACGCTGCCCACCGTGGTGGTGGCCACGGAAGAGGCGCTGCGCGCCATCCCGCAGAGTTATCGCGAGGTCGCCTACGCGCTCGGCGCCACCCGCTGGCAGATGATCCGCCGCGTGGTGCTGCCGCAGGCAACGGGCGGGATCCTGACGGGCGGCATCCTGGCGGTGAGCCGCGGATCGGGTGAAGTCGCCCCGGTGATGTTCACCGGTGCGGCCTATTTCCTGCCCGAGCTGCCGCGGCGCCTGCACGACCAGTTCATGGAGCTGGGCTATCACGTCTATGTCATGACCACCCAGTCCATCGACGTCGAAGCGACCAAGCCTGTCCTTTACAGCACGGTCCTGGTGCTGCTGATGCTCACGTTCCTGCTGAACTTCACCGCCATCATGATCCGGTCGCGCATCCGCAGGAGGCTGCGTCATGATCGATGAGCCGCAGATCGCCCGCCCGGGGGAGAAAGCGCAAGAGGACGGCTCGATCCGCAGCGAGGCGCTGCAGGTACGCCATGCGCGGCAGCAGATCCTGAAGGGGATCACGCTGGCCGCCCGGCGCGGCGAGATCCTCTCGATCATCGGGCCCGCAGGCGCGGGCAAGACCACCTTCCTGCGCTGTCTCAACCGCATGCTCGAGCTGGATACGGCTTTCGAGATCGCCGGCGATGTCTTGCTCGACGGCCGGTCGATCTACGCCCGGGACGTACCGGTGGCCGAGGTGCGGCGCCGGGTCGGCATGGTTTTTTCGATCCCGGTTCCCTTGCCGCTCACCGTGTACGAGAACCTCGCTTTCGGCCCGAGTCTGGGCGGCGCAAAGCGCAATTCGTGGGATGAGAAGATCGAGGCTGCTTTGCGCGCGGCCCATCTGTGGGATGAGGTCAAGGACCGCCTCCAGGAACCTGCGCGCAACCTGTCCGGCGGGCAGCAGCAGCGCCTCTGCCTGGCGCGCGCTCTCGTGCTGCGGCCGTCGGTGCTGCTGCTCGACGAACCCTGCTCGGGCCTGGATCCGGTTTCCACGGCACGGATCGAGGAAGCCCTGCAGCAGTTGAAAAAGGACGTGACCGTGATTCTCGTGACCAACAACGTAAAGCAGGCCGCCCGGGCCTCCGATCGGACGGCCTTCTTCCTGTTCGGCGAGCTCATCGAGGTCGATCGGACCGAAAGTCTGTTCACCACGCCCCGGGACCGCCGGACAGCCGACTACATCTCGGGGCGCTTCGGCTAGAGCCATGACACGGCGAATGACTGCAATTCCTGCAGGAGCCATCGGATGCCGGCCGTCAGCTTTCGGCTGTCAGCCGTCAGATGAAAGCTGATGGCTGATATCTGATGGCTGACATCTGATGGCTCATCAGCCGGGGGGCGATAACGTGAAACGGGCATTCCATGGTACGGCCGCGTATGAAACACGCACGGAATACGCAGCGGAGGGAGGATTTGCCGCCGCCGCATCGCCGGGTGCCAAGCTGGAAACCAGGGACCTCGATTTCTGGTACGGTTCGTTCCAGGCGCTCAAACGGGTGAACCTGGCGGTGCGGCCGCGTGCGATCACCGCCATCATCGGCCCGTCGGGCTGCGGCAAATCCACGCTGGTGCGCGTTTTCAACCGCATGAACGACCATATCCGGGGCGTGCGCATCGCGGGAGAGGTGTTGCTCGACGGCCGGTCGATCTACGACGAGGGTGTCGATCTGCGGCAACTGCGCAAGCGGGTGGGCATGGTCTTCCAGCGCCCGAATCCCTTCCCGCTTTCGGTATACGAGAACGTCGCCTACGGCCCGAGGATTCACGGGCTGGCGCACGGCGACCTGGACGAGCGGGTCGAGGATGCCCTGCGCCGCACCGGCCTCTGGGACGTTCTCAAGGACCGGCTGCACGCTTCGGCCCTGGCCCTGACGCCCGAGCAGCAGCAGCGCATCTGCATCTCGCGCCTGCTCGCGGTCGAGCCCGAGGTTCTGCTCATGGACGAACCCACTTCGGCGCTCGACCCGATCGCCACGGCGCGCATCGAGGAGCTGCTCGTCGAGCTCAAGTCGCGCTACACGATCGTGATCGTGACCCACAACATGCAGCAGGCGGCGCGCATCTCCGACGTCACCGCCTTCATGCTGCTCGGGGAGCTTGTGGAGGTGGGCGAAACGCAGATCGTTTTCACCCTGCAATCGGATCCGCGGACGGAGCAATATATTTCAGGGAGGTTCGGTTAAATGCAACGCCATTTCGACGGACAGATGCAGGAACTCCTCGAAAAGCTCGTGCGCATGGGACGCCTGGCCGAGTCGATGATCCAGGCGGCCCTGCGGGCGCTCGTGGAGCGTGACGGGTCCTTGTGCGAAGAGGTCGCCCGCAAGGAAGAAGAGGTCAACGACCTGCAGATCGAGATCGACGATCGGGCCGTCAAACTCACCGCACTGCAGCAACCCGTGGCCGGCGACGTGCGATTCCTCTTCATGGCTTCCCGCATAGCCACGGAACTGGAACGTATCGCCGACCAGGCGGTCAATGTCTGTCAGAACGCCCGCGATTTGCTCAGCGCACCTCCTCTCAAGCCGCTGGTCGACCTGCCGCGAATGGGAGAGATCGCGGAGCAGATGGTCCACGACGGCATCGACGCCCTCGTGGCCAGGGACTGCACCCTGGCGGGCCGCATCTTCGAGGAAGAGAAAAAGGTGGATGCCTTTCGCGACCATATTTTCCGCGTGCTCCTTACCTACATGATGGCTGATCCGGGAACCATCCCGCGCGCGCTGGCTTTGATCCTGATCTCGCGCAATCTCGAGCGCGTCGGCGATCACGCCACCAACATCGCCGAGGAGGTCATCTACCTGGTCGAGGGGCGCGAAGTGCGCCACCATCACGAGAGCAAGACGCGGGCACTTCGCTAGGTCATTTCCGGAGGGTCCGGTTTCCCGATGGCGAAAAGAACAATCCTGGTGATCGACGACGAGCCCGATCTGATCGAACTGGTGCGCTACAACCTGGAAAAGGAAGGTTTCGAGGTCCAGGGAGCACTCGATGGGGAATCCGGCCTGAGAGCGGCGTGCGCCCGGGTCCCGGACGTCGTCGTGGTGGACCTCATGCTGCCCGAAATGGACGGACTGGAGGTCTGCCGCCGGCTGCGCGCCGACGAGCGCACGGCGGCGGTGCCTTTGATCATTCTCACGGCCAAGGCGGCCGAGGCCGACCGGGTGGTCGGCCTCGAAGTGGGAGCCGACGATTATGTGACCAAGCCGTTCAGCCCGCGCGAGCTGGCGGCGCGGGTGCGGGCGCTCCTGCGCCGCACCGTCCCGCGGCCGGGGGACGGGGAGTATGTCCGCCGCGCGAATCTGGTCATCGACCCGATCCGCCACGACGTGCGCTGCGGCGACAAACCCGTCGTCCTCACGGCCACCGAGTTCCGGCTGCTCCATTTTCTGGCCGCTCATCCCGGGCGCGTTTTTTCCCGCAGCGAGCTGATCGATCACGCCATCGGGCGGGAGGTCGAGGTGCTGGACCGCACCATCGACGTGCATATCATGGCGCTGCGCCGCAAGCTGGGAGCGTGCGGCGCGCTGATCGAAACCGTGCGCGGTTTCGGCTACCGCTTCCAGGAAGATTGACTCCGCAGGACCCCGCGACCGCGCGCCGCCGGCTTCAGGCGGCCGGCAGCATCACGCGGAAAGTCGAGCCGGCTCCAACCTCGCTCTCCACCTCGATGCGGCCGCCGTGGGCCTCGGCCAGATGCTTGGCGATCGAAAGGCCGAGTCCGGTTCCCCCCAGATCCCGCGAGCGCGCCGGGTCCGCCCGGTAGAAACGCTCGAAAATCCTCTCCTGCTCCGCTCTGGGGATGCCGATCCCGGTGTCCGTGACCGTGAGTGCGACCTCCGAGCCGCGGGCGGCGGCGCCGATCCGGATGCGGCCCCCTCGGGAGGTGTACTGCACGGCGTTGTCGAGGAGATTCTGGAGAATCTCCTGCAGCGCCCCCGGGTCGCCGCGCACCGGCGGAACATCCGCCGGGCAATCGACTTCGAGCACCAGTCCTTTCTCCTGCACCCGCGGGCGCACGGCCTCGACGCAGGGGGCGATCACTGCGGCGAGCGCGACCGGGAGCATTTCCAGTTCCTGTTTGCCGGCTTCGATGCGGGCGAGCTTGAGCAGATCGTCGGTGAGCCGTTGCAGGCGGACGGCGTTGCTGCGGATGATCTCCAGGAAGCGGCGGCTGTTGGCGGGATCGGCGAGCGCACCTTCCAGCAGGGTTTCGGCGAATCCCTGGATGGCGGTGAGCGGCGTGCGGAACTCATGCGAGACGTTGGCCACGAAATCGCGGCGCGCACGTTCCAGCCGGCGCAGCTCGCTGATGTCGTGCAGCACCACCACGGCTCCCGCCCTGTCGCCGGCGGTGCGCACGGGCGCGGCGACGGCCGAGTAGCTCCGGGTTCGCAGGGAGCCTGCGACCAGCTCGCCGCGCACGGTCTCGCCGGCAAGGAGGGCCTTGCGGACCAGCTCGAGAAGATCGGAGTGCGGTATAGCCTCGACCATCGGCCGCCCTCGGCACGAGCCGTCCTGGATGCCGACCGTGCGCTCGAATGCGGCGTTGCAGAATATCACCTTCTGGCCGGCGTCGATGACCGCGACCCCCTCGGTCATGCTCGCGAGAATCGCCGCGGACTGGTTGTGTGCCTCCGTCAGAGTGCGCACCATGCGATCGAGCTCCGCGGCCGTGCGGTTCAAACCGGCGGCCAATTCGCCGAGCTCGTCGCGCGCGCGCTCCGGCGGCAAAGGGCGGAAATCGCCCTCCGCCACCCTGCGCGAGAATTCTTTCAAGCGCTCGATCCTGGTCGAGAGTTTCCCGAAAAAGAGAAGCGACACGGCGGCCCCGATGAGCAGGACCGCTGCGGAAACCGCCCAGAGGCCGCGCCGGAATTCGGCCAGCGCGTCTTGCAGCCTTTCCACGGGAAGCGCGAGCCGCAGAATCACGGGCGTCCCGTCCGCCGTGCGCACGCGCAAGGCCAGATAGACCAGCTCGTGGCCGAGCGTGCTGTTCCGGCGCACGGCGCGGCCCGTGCCCGCCCGCAGCGCATCCGCGACCTCCGCCCGGCCTGCGTGGTTTTCCATCCTCGCCGGATCGCTCTCGGAATCCGCAAGCACCTCGCCGCCCGGCGCGATCAGCGTGACCCGAGCGCCGCCGGCGGCGACCCAGGCAATCCATTCGCGAAGGTCGGCCGGCGCGGCGGCGGCCGCCGGCCGGGCCTCGGCCAGGCGCCCGACAGCCTCCAGCCGTTCGAATGCCGCTTCCAGATATTCCCGCCGCAGGGCGCGCACGATGTAGGCGTCGACGGCGATCACGACAAGGAGAAGCATCAGAAGCAGCGGCAGCGCAAGTTTTCGGAAGAGCCGGCTTTTCACGGTTGCCTGCGGTCCGGCACCCCGAGGCGCCGGTCCCTGACCGCATTATATCGTTTTTGACAGCTCCCGACCCGAGGAATAACATTATGGGATTTCGAACGGCCCGGCAGCGCCCATGGCGATCCTCGAGCAGGTCAACGGCACGGCGGTTCAGCGGCGGCCTGCGGAGTACGTTCCGCGGCGCTCCTGGCGTACCCGCCTGATCGGCCGGCCGTTGCAGACGGCCGACGCGCCGCATCAGACGGTCGGCAGGTTCATCGGGCTGGCGGTTTTCGCTTCCGACGCGCTCTCGTCGACCGCCTACGCCACCCAGGAAATCCTGGTGGTTCTCGCCGCGGCAGGCGCGGCAGCGATGGCCGCCGTCGTGCCGATATCGGCGGCCATCGTGGCCCTCCTGGCCGTGGTGACCCTTTCGTATGTCCAGACCATTCACGCTTACCCCGACGGCGGCGGCGCCTACGTCGTGGCGCGCGACAATCTGGGGGAACTGCCGGCGCGCGCGGCCGGGGCGGCCCTGATCACGGACTACATCCTGACCGCGGCCGTTTCCCTGTCGTCCGGCGTGGCACAGCTGGCGTCGGCTTTCCCGGTCCTCTTCCCCTATCGCGTTCACCTGGCGGTCGCCATGGTGGCGACCGTCATGGTGCTTAACCTGAGAGGCGTGCGGGAATCCGGCAGGGCCTTCGCCGTGCCCACCTACTTTTTCGTCGTCTCCATGGCGATCATGGTCGGGGCCGGCCTGTTCCGCTATCTCACGGGATCTCTCGGGACCGTCCCCGATCCGCCCGCTACCGAGGCGCTCGACGGCCTGCGGGCGCTCACGCCGTTCATGATCCTGCACGCCTTCGCCAACGGCACCTCGGCACTCACCGGGGTGGAAGCGATTTCGAACGGCGTGACGGCCTTCAAGGAACCGCGCGCGCGCAACGCGGGCATCACCCTCATCTGGATGTCGTCGATCCTGGGCAGCCTTTTCCTCGGTATCTCCTTTCTTGCAAGGCATGCGCAGGCCGTGCCCTCGGAGTATGAGACCGTAATCTCACAGCTCGGGCGCACCGTCTTCGGCGGGCCGGGGATCCCGTACCTGTGCGTCATTGCGGCCACGACCGTGATCCTGATCATGGCGACCAACACCTCCTTCGCCGGCTTCCCGCGTCTGAGCGCGCTGATGGCGAAGGACGGGTTACTGCCGCGCCAGCTGACGTATCGGGGAAGCAGGCTGGTCTATTCCCGCGGGATCATCGCCCTCGCCGTGATCGCCTCGCTGCTGATCATCGGTTTCGACGCGAGCGTCAGCGGGCTGATCCCTCTGTATGCCATCGGCGTCTTCTTTTCCTTCACGCTCTCCCAGGCCGGCATGGCCCGGCGCTGGTGGAAGGTCGGCCGGTTGCAGCCCGGCAGGGAAGTCAAGGAACGCGGCTCGACGCTCCGGGCGGCGGCGGGCTGGAAGTTGCGGATGGCGATCAACGGCATCGGGGCGATATGCACGGCCGTGGTGACGGCGGTCTTCGCCGTCACCAAGTTCACCGAGGGGGCGTGGATCGTTCTGGTCCTGATCCCGGCTCTGGCGGTGCTGCTGCGCGGCATTCACAATCACTACATCAGGCTCGCCGCCGGCCTGTCGCTCCGGGATTTCGCCGAGCCGCCGCCGGAGAAGCGCCACCGGGTCATCCTGCCGATCAGTGCGGTCCACCAGGGGACGCTGGCCGCGCTGCGCTATGCGCAGATACTTTCGGAGGACGTCACCGCCGTGCACGTTTCCACCGATCCGGAGGAAGCGGAGAAGGTGCGGCGGCAATGGGAACAGTGGGGCAAGGGGGTTCGGCTGGTGATTCTGGAATCCCCTTACCGCCTCTTTCTCGAGCCGCTGCTGCAGTATATCGACGAGATCGCCGCGCAGCGCCAACCGAACGAAACCATCACGATCGTGGTGCCGCAGTTCGTGCCCAGGCGCTGGATCTACAACCTGCTGCACACGCAGACCGCCATGCTCCTGCGGCTGGCGCTGCTGTTCAAGCCGGGAATCGTGATCACCGACGTACCGTATCAGGTAGAATGAAGAGCGGCGTACGCGCGGAGTTTTCATGAACGTCATCATCGTGGGCTGCGGCCGGGTGGGTTCCGAGGTCGCCTATGCACTGTACTGCAAGGGACACAGGGTCACGGTGATCGACCAGGATGCGGCGGCATTCCGCAATCTGCCGCCGGATTTCCGCGGCATCACCCTGCGCGGGGATGTCCTGATGCAGGACGTGCTGCTGCGCGCGGGAATCGAGCAGGCGCAGGCGCTGGCGGCCGTGACGCCTTCGGATTCCGTCAACACCGTGCTGGGCCATGTCGCGCGTACGGTATTCCGCGTGCCCAGAGTCGTGGTGCGGGAATACGATCCGCGCAAGCGCGCCCTGCACGAAGCCTTCGGCCTGCAGGTGATCAGCCCCGTCTCCATGGGCGCCCGGCGCATCGAAGAGTTGTTGATCGGATCGCCTCTGGAGACCGTCTATCGTGCCGGCGGGGGGGAAGTCGAGATCTGCCGGCTGGTGGTGCCCGATGCATGGCATGGGCGCCCCATCCGCGAGCTCGTGCCCGCAGGCGAGTGCGTCGTGGCGGCCCTGACGCGCGCGGGGCGTGCCTCGCTGCCCGGCCCGGACGAGCGGCTCCGGGCCGGCGACGTGCTGCATCTGAGCGCGGCGCGCGAGGCCGCGCGGGAGCTGCGCGCGCGCCTCGAAAAGGAGCAGGAGGGCTGACATGTTCGTCATCATCGCCGGCGGCGGACGCACGGCGGCGCAGCTCGCCACCATGCTGATCGGACAGCAGCATGTCGTGCACCTGATCGAGGAGCGGGCCGACGTACTGGCGCGCATCCACCACGAAATCCCGACCGAGTCGATCTACGAGGGCGACCCGACCAACCCGCAGATGCTGGAACTGGCGGGCATCCGCGAGGCGCAGGTCCTGGCAGCCTGCACCACGGTGGACGCCGACAATCTGGTGCTCTGCTTCCTGGGCCGCGACCGCTACCACGTGCCGCGCACGATCGCCAGGATCAACAACCCGCGCAACGCCTGGCTCTTCGACCGCAAGTTCCACGTGGATGTCGCCATCAACCAGGCCGACCTCATGGCCAAGCTGATCGCCGAGGAGATGTCGCTGGGCGACATGATGACCCTGGTGAAGCTGCGCAAGGGAGAGGTGGCTCTCGTGGAGGAAAAGATCGCGCCGGGAGCGGCTGCGGCCGGGAAGATGGTGCGCGACCTCACGCTGCCGGCGAACTGCACGCTGGCGGCGATCATCCGCAAGGACGAGGTTCTGCCCGTGCGCGGCGAAACCGTCCTGCGACCGGGCGACGAGGTTCTGGCCGTGGTCGCCAGCCGGGAGCAATCGGCGCTCGAGGCGCTTCTGGGCCGCCCGGGCGACATCGGCCCGGCAGCGGCCGCGCGCAGCCGCAGGTGATGCGCGCCGCCGGGGCGCAGCTCGCCGGCGCGGAAAGGGTGATCCGATGAACAACACGGCGCTCGGCCTTCTGCTGGCCCTGGTCGGCTGCGCGGCGACGGCAAGCGGCCTACGTTCGGTATCTCCGCAGGAGACACGCAACGACTGGGAAAACCCCGCAGTCTTCGGGATCGGCAAAGAACCGCCGCATGCCACCCTGATGGTGTTTGCCGACGAGCAGTCGGCCCTGCGCGGCGCACGACAAGATTCTGAGTTTCACCGGTCGCTCAACGGGCCCTGGAAGTTCCATTGGGCGCGCAGGCCGGACGATCGGCCGCGGGACTTCTACCGTCCCGAATTCGACGACCGTGCCTGGGATGAGATCGCGGTCCCCGGCAACTGGCAGTTGCAAGGGTACGACATCCCCATATACCTGAATCAGGAGTATCCGTTCCGCAAGGACCCCCCGCGTATCCAGCGCGATTTCAACCCCGTGGGCTCCTACCGCCGGGAATTCGAAGTGCCGGCCGCCTGGGCCGGGCGTCAGGTCTTCCTCCATTTCGCCGGGGTCGAGTCCGCTTTCTACGTCTGGGTCAACGGCACGAGGGTCGGCTACAGCGAAGACAGCCGTACGCCGGCGGAATTCAACATCACGCGCCACCTGCGCCCCGGAAAGAACGTCCTGGCGGTCGAAGTCTACCGCTGGTCGGACGGCTCCTACCTCGAGTGCCAGGACTTCTGGCGCCTGAGCGGGATCTTCCGCGACGTCTATCTCTTCTCGGCGCCGCCGGTGCACATCCGCGATTTCGAACTGACGGGCGGCCTCGCGGACGATTACCGCAGCGGGATCGTCCGCGTGCGGGCATGGGTGCGCAACTACGGCGAAGAGGCCGCCGGCCCGTACCGCGTGCAAGTGCGCGTCCTCGACGATTCCCAGCAGCCGGCGCGCCCGCTGTGCGTACTCGAGGGCGCGACCGGGCGCATGGCGCCGGGCGCGGAGGAGGCGGTCGGACTGCAGGCCGCGGTCGCCGATCCGCGCCGATGGTCGGCCGAGGAACCCAACCTCTACCCGGTGCTGCTGGTGTTGTCCGACGCCCGGGGCCGCCCTCTCGAAGTCGAGCGCGGCGATCTCGGCTTCCGCCGTGTGGAGGTGAGGGAGGGTAAGCTGCTGGTGAACGGGGCACGCATCTTCGTCAAGGGCGTCAACCGCCACGAGCACGATCCCGACACGGGCCATTACGTGACGCCGCAGTCGATGATCGCGGACATCCGGCTGATGAAGCAGTCGAACATCAACACGGTGCGCACCTCCCACTATCCCAACGACCCCGCGTGGTACGAGCTGTGCGACCGCTACGGCCTGTATCTGATCGACGAGGCCAACATCGAGTCGCACGGCATGGGCTACGATCCCGCCGTCACCCTGGGAAACAATCCCGAGTGGCAGGCGGCCCACCTGGATCGCGCCCAGCGCATGGTCGAGCGCGACAAGAACCATCCCTCGGTGATCATCTGGTCGATGGGCAACGAGGCGGGCGACGGCGTGAACTTCGAGGCGGTGTCCGCCTGGATGCACCGCCGCGACCCGACCAGGCCGGTCATGTACGAAAGGGCGCGCGAGCGGCCGCACGTCGACCTGATCACGCCCATGTACATGCGCATCGAGGGATTGCTGCGCTACGCCGCGCAGCCCCGCACGCGCCCGCTGATCCTGTGCGAGTACGCCCACGCCATGGGGAACAGCGTGGGCAACCTGCAGGACTACTGGGACGTCATCGAGCGCGAGAACTATCTCCAGGGCGGATGCATCTGGGACTGGGTGGATCAGGGGCTGCGCAGAACGACCTCCGACGGCCGCGCGTTCTTCGCTTACGGCGGCGATTTCGGCGACCTGCCCAACGACGGCAACTTCCTGTGCAACGGCCTGGTGCAGCCCGACCGCAGGCCGAACCCGCACCTGCACGAGGTCAGGAAGGTCTATCAGTCCATCAAGATCACGGCTGCGGATCCCGCGCGCGGGGCGGTGCGCGTGCGCAACGCCTACGACTTCATCGGCTTGGGATCGTTCGACATCGCATGGGAGCTGAGCGCCGACGGCGAGGTCGTGCAGAAGGGGGGTCTGCCGGGGATCGACCTGGGGCCCGGGCGGGAGCAGGTGCTCGAGATTCCGTTCTCCCGGCCCGATCCCGCCCCCGGGGCCGAATACCGCCTGAAGCTTTCCTTCATCCTGGCGCACGCCGCGCCCTGGGCGGAACCGGGCCACGTCGTGGCATGGGAGCAGTTCCTGCTGCCCCTGGCCGCGCCGCCGCCGCCGCAACCGGAGCTCGAATCCATGCCGGCCCTGCGAGTGGAGGAAACGGCCGAGTCCGTCACGGTCGCAGGAAGCGACTGGCAGGCGGTCATCAGCCGGACGCGCGGCGTGCTGACGTCGTGGGAATTTCGCGGCCGGAAACTCCTCGCCGCGCCCCTCGTGCCGAACTTCTGGCGCGTGCCCACGGACAACGACATCGGCAACGGCATGCCCGTACGCCAGGGGATCTGGCGCACGGCGGGCGACGACCGGCGCCTGCGGGCATTCTCCGTCGAGCAGCCGCAGCCCCAGCTGGTGCGCGCCGCCGCCGACTTCGACCTGCCCGCGGGAAAGTCCGCGCTGCGCCTGGTCTATTCCATATCGGGCGACGGATCGATCGTGGTCGAAAGCTCGTTCCGACCCGGGATGGAGCTCGTCGACCTGCCGCGCTTCGGAATGCAGGCGTCCGTGCCCGGCACCCTGCAGAACATGCGCTGGTACGGCCGCGGGCCGCAGGAAACTTACTGGGACCGCAAGTCCGGTGCGGCATTCGGCATCTACTTGGGCAAGGTGGCTGACCAGGTGCACCCGTATATCCGGCCGCAGGAAACCGGCAACAAAACCGATGTGCGCTGGGCGGCCCTCACCGACGAGGCGGGCGAGGGCCTGCTCGTGGTCGGCGAGCACGAGCTGAACTTCAGTGCCTGGCCCTATACCATGCGCGATTTGGAGCGGGCGCGCCACACTTACGAACTGCCGGTGCGCAGCACCGTCACCGTGAATATCGATCTCAACCAGATGGGAGTCGGAGGCGACGACAGTTGGGGCGCGCGCCCGCATCCCCAGTACACCCTGCCGGCGCAACCTTACTTGTATCGATTCCGCCTGTCCCCGATATGCGGCGACCGGCTGCGCTGCCCCGGCCGCACGAAGTGGTAACGCCGGTCCGGCCCGCTTGTCGCCCGGCGAGATCCCGACCCCCCGGGTTGTTCGCCTCCGGTTGGCTGATTCGCCCACTTTTCCCGGCAGGCGGCGCATTTTCGTGTTATCGTCACGGCGGCATGCAAGCCGCATTTCTGCAATGGAGGGCGCCGTGTTTCGCCTGAGAGTGCGGACGGGACCGAGGAATCCGAAAGCAAGGCTCCGTTCAAGGCCGGCGGGAGCCTGAGGAGGAACCGTGGGACCTGAGGAAGACGTTCGGCGCGGGCAAGGAAGCGACAATGCCGCACGGCTCGAGGCGGAGCGCTGGCGCGCAGCCTTCGATTCCGTGCTCGACATGGTGGCGTTCCTCAGTCCCGACGGATCCATGCTGCAATGCAACCGGGCTTTCGCCGATTTCGTGGGCCGGGATCCCGACGCGCTCGAGGGCGAGAAGTGCTACCGGCTCGTTCACGACGCGGAGCGCCGCGTCGAGAACTGCCCGCTTCTGCGCGCGCTGAAAAGCGGCACGCGCGAGACCCTCGAAATGTCCGTGGGCCAAAGGATCTTTCTCGTCGTAACGGACCCCATAAAGGAGCCGGGCAAAGAAATCGGCGAGTTCGTTCACATCATACGGGACATCACCGAGGCGAAGCGGCTCGAACAGGCCTTGAGGGATAGCGAGGAGGATTTCCGGCGCATGACGGAAGACGCGCGCGACGGAATCATCGTCGCCGCCGCGGACGGGAGCCACCTTTATGCCAACAGGCGCGCCTGCGAGATAACGGGCTACAGCGCCGAGGAACTCTCGAAAATCGGGATGAGCGGCCTCGCCCACCCCGATGAGCTTCCCAAACTCTCCGAGCGGCTCGCGCGCAGGATCGCGGGCGAAGAAGTCCCGGACGCTTACGAGACGGCCATCGTGCGCAAGGACGGCAGGATCGTCCCGGTCGAAATAGCGGGATCCAGAATCCAATGGCATGGGCAGGCCGCCGATGCGGTCGTCGTGCGCGACATCACGCAACGCAAGCGATTGGAACAAGAGCTGCGGGAAAGCGAAGACAGGTATCGCACGCTGGTCGAAAGATCGCTCCAGGCCGTGCTCGTGATCGAGGATTTCCGCATCGTTTACGCCAACAAGCGCTGCGAGGAGGTCACCGGATACACGGTCGCGGAACTGCTCGCGCTTCCGCCCGAGAAGGTCATGGAGCTCGTGCATCCCGACGACAGGGACCTTGTGTGGGGGAGATTCAGGGAGCGCGCGGCGGGCAAGGACGTTCCTCCGAATTACGAATGTCGGGGCCTCCGCAAAGACGGAACCGTCCGGTGGCTCGAGATCTTCGCCGGCCCCATCGAGTATCGCGGCAGGCGCGCCATCCAGGCCGCCGTCATGGATATCACCGACGCCAGAAAATCGCAGGAAGAGATGGCCTCCCTGCAGGAGCAGTTCCGCCAGGCCCAGAAAATGGAAGCCATCGGCAGGCTGGCGGGCGGCGTGGCCCATGACTTCAACAATCTCCTGACGGTGATCAAGGGGACCTGCCAGCTTTCGCTGCACGATCTGCCCGAGAGCGATCCGATGCGCCAGAGCTTCGAGGAAATCATGGAAGCCTCCGACAGGGCTGCGGCGCTCACCCGGCAGCTTCTTGCCTTCGGCCGCAAGCAGGTAATGGAGGTGCGCGTCATCGATCTGAACAGGGTCCTCGAGGGGCTCGACAAGATGCTGCGCCGGATCATCGGCGAGGACATCGAGCTCGTCACTTTCCTGCAGGACGGGATCGGCATGGTCCGGGCCGATCCGGGGCAGATCGAGCAGGCCATCATCAATATCGTCATCAACGCCAGGGACGCCATGCCCGGAGGAGGAAAGCTCACCATCGAAACGGCCAACGTATACCTGGACGAGGAATATGTCCGGTTGCACCACGGCGTGCAGCCCGGGCCCCATGTGATGGTTTCCATCAGCGATACCGGAGCCGGGATGACGCCCGACGTCAAGGAGCATATCTTCGAGCCGTTCTTTTCCACCAAGGAGGGAGGCAAGGGTACGGGCCTGGGTTTGTCCACGGTCTACGGGATCGTGAAGCAGAGCCGGGGAAGCGTCTGGGTCTACAGCGAGCCGGGGCGCGGGACGACGTTCAAGATCTACCTGCCCCGGGTCTATGCGCCCGCGGACGCCGTAAAGGAACGCCCGTCCGGGGAAGTCCCTCGGGGAAGCGAGACGGTTCTGGTGGTGGAGGATGAGGAAGGCGTTCGCAAGCTGGCGGTGCGAGTGCTCGCGCAACAGGGCTACAAGACCCTGGAAGCGGCCGACGGTGCGGGAGCGCTGGCGCTTTGCGGTGAATACAAAGAAACCGTCGATCTCATCCTGACGGATGTGGTCATACCCGGAATGAGCGGCCGCGAAACGGCCGAGCGGCTGCGCGCGATCCATCCCGAGGCGAAGGTGCTGTACATGTCCGGCTACACGGACAATGTCATCGTCCACCACGGCGTCCTGCAGGAAGGGATGAAGTTCCTTCACAAGCCCTTCACGGCCGAGGGCCTGGCGAGAAAGGTGCGCGAGGTCCTGGACGAGTAATCACCGGGAGGCAAAGCCCGCACGCACGGGCAGGCGCGTTTCCCCCACCGGCGGCGCCGGCTTCCCGGTCGTTGCAGCGGGCGGCGGCAGGATTCACCTCCGGCGCGCATGCCAATACGCGGAGAGCACGTCGCGCACGCGGGTCCAACTCATGTCCGGGTAGCGGTCGTTGTCGAGGGGCTCGAGCTTGGCGCGGCCGTCGAACATGTCGCGCATGTACTGCATGCCCTGCCATGCCGGATAGAGTTTGTTCCTGCCGGGGTCGAAGAAGCGCGCGATCCTGATGAACACCTCCAGCCGGGCCAGGCTGCCGGCGCGCAGCAGGCGGAATCTCGTTCCCGTCACGTCGCTGGCGACCGCCGCCAGCCCGCGGGCGCTGAGCTCATCGCCGGCGATGCGCAGGAAGCGGGGCGTGGAGGGATCGAGGGCCGCGCGCGCCGTGAACTCGGCGGTGTCGTCGATCGTCGTGAAGTCCATGCGCTGGTCCGCACTACCCCAATAAAGGATGCGCTTCAAGCGGAAGAGAATGAGCGGCATCGGACCGGTCAGCATGTCGGCGAAGGCGCCGTTGAAGATCGTGGTCGCCGAGATCGGGGCACGGTCGAGGCGTTCGTGGAACTCGCGGTGCAGATCGAGATTGCGATTCCGCCCGGGTGGGAATTTGGTGAAATCGATCGAATAGTCGGACGGAATGAAGCGCGGCACGCCTGCCCGGAGCGCCCCTTGGAGCAGGACCGTCTGCCCTTCGACGAGCACCTCGCGCAATCCCTGGAGCGCGGACACGACGCACGCCGCCCCCGCGCACGCGCGCGCGGCTTCGGAAGCGCTGCCCAGATCGACTTCGGCAATGGCCGCACCCAGTTCCTGCAGGCGCCGCCGCCTGTCGCGCGCGCTGCCGGGGCGCACCAGCGCCGTCACCCCGGCCCCCCTTGCGCGCAGGGCCCGTACGATGCGCCCGCCGAGATTGCCCGTGGCGCCCGCCACCGCGATGAGCGGCCCGTTCATGCTTCCGGCCTCCATCCCGGCGTCGATCATGCCACGCCGGCAGGCATTGATAAAGAGGGTGCCGGACACGACGTCGCCGCGCCGGGCGCACCGGCGGGTCCGAGCGCCCGGCCGCCGGGAACGGTAAACTTGGCGTATTGGTCAAATATTGCTACACTGGAGCCTCCCCGGGCCGGAGCACGCTCGCTGCGGCGCGCGCCCGAGCCCCGGGGAACCTGGAAGAGAGGGGAGCAGCCTTGTGGATCGTTCGACTTGCGCTCCGGCGGCCCTACACATTCGTCGCGGCCGCCATCCTGATCGCCATCCTCGGCGGCATCGCCATCGCGCGCATGCCGACCGATGTGCTGCCCGCCATCGACATTCCGGTTGTGAGCGCCATCTGGCAGTACCGCGGCTTGTCCACCGACGAGATGGAAAAGCGCGTCACGACCTTGTCGGAACGCGCCTTCACCACAGCCGTGAACGATATCGAGCACATCGAATCGCAGTCGTTCGCCGGCATCGGCATCATCAAGGTGTTTTTTCACCCGGGGACGGCCGTTGACGCCGCCGTCGCCCAGATGACGGCGATCTCGCAGACCGTCACGCGGCAGATGCCGCCGGGCGCAACGCCGCCGCTGATTCTGCGCTTCAATGCCTCGAGCGTGCCCATTCTTCAGTTGGGACTCGGAGGGCAGGGGCTCTCCGAA
>Ga0129301_1000658_pt1 | contig 18812 bp, 14 predicted proteins | sample ConPoolayeHmetaG_FD_94489 | JGI IMG/M metagenome (GOLD analysis project Ga0129301, IMG submission 94489) | Hot spring microbial mat communities from California, USA to study Microbial Dark Matter (Phase II) - Cone Pool mat layer H metaG ...
CGGCGCGCGCGCGCGCCGTGATACTGTTCCCGTGCACGCGGTACAGGCACGTGGCGCTCCTCTCGCACCCGAACTCGGCCAGATCGGAGTAGCGCACGAAAAAGTCCCAGTCCGGCCCGATGACGATTTCCGGGTCGAAGCGCAGGCGGTGGCGCTCGACGAGATCGCGGCGCAGCACCACGCACAGGGGCGGGCCGAAGACCGACGACGTACGCACCAGGTGTTCGAAAATCCGGCCTTCGACCGGCGGGATGCGTCGCGCCGAGAGCTTTTCCAGCCGGCTGTCGCGTTCGTCGCAGTAATATCCGTCGGTGTAGACCGCATCGCAGCGCGGGTGGTGCTCGAGATAGCGCACGGCCGCTTCGATGTGCCCGGGAAGATAAGCGTCGTCGGCATCCAGGAACGCCAGCAATCTGCCGCGCATCAGGGACAGAGCCGTATTGCGCGCCGCCGCTTCGCCGGCGTTGGCCTGCCGCACCAGGGTCACGCGCGGATCACGGAATGCGGCAGCAATCGCGGCCGTCTCGTCCGTGGAACCGTCGTCCACGATCACGAGCTCCCAGTCGGCACAGGTCTGCGCCAGTACGCTTTCGATGGCCCGCGCTATAAAGGGCCCGGCATTGTAGGCCGGCATCATGATGCTGACGAGCGGCGCGGAGGTCATGCTATCGGGCTCCTTTGCCCACCCGGCGCGCCCGCAGAGATGCGGCGAGATCCGAGACGGCGAGCAGGGGAACGCCGACCACCCCGTGGCCGGCGATATGCCGCCGCAATTCCATGGTCACCAGATGGTCGAGCACGAGATGACAGCTTTCGATCATCCCGATATCGTCCGTGGGGACCATCACCGCCAGGTCGACCATGTCCTTGAGCCGGCCGCCCTCCTGCCCGGTCCAGCCGATCGTGACGCCCCCCATGCGCGCGGCGCGCGCGACGGCGCGCAGCACGTTGGGGGAATTGCCGCTGGCGCTGATGGCCAGCAGGACGTCGCCGCTTTCCATCAGATTCTCGAGCTGTTCGCTGAACACGTCTTCGTAAGAGCTGTCGTTGGCCCATGCGGTGATCAGCGAGATGTTGTCGGTCAGGGCGATGACCTTCATGCGCCGCCGCCCCGGGACGATGGTCGCCTTGGACAGGTCGTTGGCCATGTGCGAAGCCGTCGAGGCGCTGCCCCCATTGCCGCAAAGGAACACGCGCCGTTCTTCCCGCCAGGCGTCGAACAGCAACGCGACAGTCCACATGATGGACCGCGCATCCATCCGTGCAAGCACCTGTTGCACCACCTGCAGATAAGCACCGATGCTCTCCATGCGCCTCCTCGAAAGAGCTTGTCCGGCCGAAACCGCCGGTGCCGCAGTCAGCGGCTCGACCCGACTCCCTCCGCCGCGTCCGCCTCGTCGCTGAAAAAGGCCGCCCATTCCGTACCTGAGAACTCGCGCGCCAACTCTTCGAAGTTGATCACCAGACGCCGCAGCGGCTCCGGATTCTGCCTGCGCAGGGAGGTCTGCGGCGGACGGTAGGGAAGGCCCAGGAAATCGGTGATCCTGCGGAACTGCACCTGCGGATCCGCGACGAAATCCTCGTAAACCACCTCGAGCAGCGGCTGCACGCGAAACATCCGCAGGCATTCGTCCTCCCACTCCCGTGTCTGCCTGAAGCCGGCGCGCAGCTCGTCGGCCGTCATGGTCACCTGCTTGCCTGCCTCCACGCCGCCAGCCCGGTCTTCGTCGAGCGAACACCAGATGTCGCGTGCTCCGGCGATCTTGCGCGAAACCAGAGTGCGCAGGAGATTGCGGCGCCTGAGATGGATCACGTGCAGCTCGCGCATCGCCTGCAGCACGTCCCATACGCCGACGCGCGGCGCGTCCAGCGGGTGGTAGTAGAAGATCTTGAACCCCACGGCGCGGATGCGCCGCGGGCGGTCGCCGAAGACAGCGTCGAGAATCTCGCCGCTCGTGCGCCCGTTCATGCGCTGGAAGATCTCGCCTTCCGCATGAATGGCGGGGTGCGACCCCAGGCACGAGATCAGCATGTTCGAGCCCGTGCGCGAGCGCGTGAGTACGATGAAGCGCCGGTACTCCCGATGCCGGGCGAGACGCCGATAGAGGCCGCGCCAGCGATCGGGCTGGGCGAGCGTTCTCAAAAGATAGGCAGCCATGTTCAAGGGCGCGACGGCCGGCGGCAATGAGCCGGTTGCGCCGCGCTTACCCGCCGCGGGCGCATTGATCCACGAGCTCCCGGATCTTCGGGGCATGGCACCCGATATCGAACCGCCCGACGGCGATGGCGCGCATGCGCTCCGCCTGCTCCTCGCGATCCCGTTCGCCGAGCCCGCAGTACCGTGAGATCTTCTCCTGCAACTCGCGGTCCGTGTAGTAGAGGCAATCGTCCGGGAGGAGCTCGTCCGCCCCTTCCCAGCGATGGGCGAGCGTATAGCACCCGCAGGCCATGGCCTCGATGGGGGAGACCTGAAGGCCTTCCGAGTAGCTGTGGGACACGAAGATATCGACGTTGGCGTACCAGTCCGCAGGATTATCGATGTATCCCTCGAACCGCACCGCCCCGTCCAGGCCCAGCCGGTCGGTCAGACTGCGCAGGGCCCGGTAGTAATCGGTGTGGGCCGGATGGACGTCGCCGCCGATGGAGAGGCGAAGCTCGGGATGATGCCGGCGCAGCTCCGAGAAGGAAAGGATCAGCTCGTACACGCGCTTGCGCGGACTCAGGTGGCACAGGATGCCGACGGTGCCGGTAAAAGGTCTCCTGCGGAAGGGGAAACGCCCGCAGTCGATGAATTCCGGGATCACGTGCAGCTTGTGCCCCTGCTGCGGGAAACGCGTGAGGAATTCCGCCCGCTTCGCTTCGCTCACCACAATGATGCGGTCGACCGCATCCCAGTCGATGCGATGCGCCCAATGATACATTTCCCAGCGATGGAGCCGCGTCACCACCGCGGCGGATCGGGGCAGCGTCGATGCTTCGGCCAGCAGGCTGCTGGCCCACTCGAAAAACACCACATGGTTGCGGCTCAGGAAGCGGGCGAGATCCCTCCGCCGCAAGGCATTCTCCACACGACCCCGGAAAAGGGGGAGCCTCACCCGGCGTGCCTCGAAAAGGCTGGTGCGGTAGGTGGCGGCAAACCAGCGGTACAGGTCGTGGAAGAAATCCCAGGTTTCGGGATTCACCACGCCGAGCCGGATACGTTCGTTCATGATCAGGGGCGCCGCGCGGAAACCGGCGTCGCCGGCGGGCACGGATCGTGCGAGAGGAAAAGCGATTCGGGCTCTACTGCAAGCGCCGCTGCCGGAAGTACTCCACAGTCCGGGCCAATCCCTGCGGCAGATGCGTCTGCGGCACCCATCCGAGGGCGGCGCGCGCGCGCGTCGCGTCGAGGCAGATGCGGTAGACTTCGCCGTGCTTGGGCGGCCCGTGCTCCGCGGGGCCGCCGTAGCCCGTCAGCTCCTGCAGCATGGCGCATATGGCGTTGACCGAGGTACCTACGCCGCTGCCGATATTGAGGATCTCCCCGTCGCCCCTCTCCAGGGCCAGCAGGTTGGCGCGCGCCACATCGGCGACGTAGACGAAGTCGCGCTCCTGATCCCCGGTGCCGTTGATGACGGGGGGCTCACCGTTCAACATGCGACCCGCAAAGATGGCGACCACCCCGGCCTCGCCGTAGGGATCCTGCCGCGGGCCGTAGACGTTGGGGTAGCGGAGCACGGTGTAGCCGATGCCGAAGCTCGCGCGGTAGATTTCCAGGTAATGCTCGACGTGGTGTTTGCTCGCGCCGTAAGGATCGAGCGGGCGGACCGGGTGTGCTTCGCTTACCGGCAGCCGCTCCGGTTCCCCGTAAACGGCGCCGCCGGTGGAGGCGTAGATCAGCTTGCGCACGCCGAACCGCCGACAGCATTCCAGGACATGGACCGAGCCGGTGACGTTGACATCGGCATAGAGTACCGGCTTCTCGAAGGACTCGCGCACGTTGGCGCGGGCCGCCTGGTGGCTGACCACTTCGGGCCGTTCCGCGGCGAAAACATCGGCCAGCCCGGGATCCCGGATGTCCACCGGGTACAAGCGGGCGGCCGGCGGCACATTCTCCCGCCTCCCGGTCGACAGATCATCGACGACGCATACCTGATGGCCGGCATCGAGAAAGAGGTCGACCACGTGGGAGCCGATGAAACCCGCGCCGCCGGTGACGAGAACTTTCATGAACCTTCCCCCGCAGCCTTGGGGCCGATCAAGCATGCAACAGGAGCGCGGGCGCCGCAAGGCAAAAGACCGCAGCGGGCTCCGTCCGCCTTGCCCCCCGCAATCAATATCTCCGATAGTTGAAGATTACCTTGCTGCCGTCCTGCTCCAGGCCGAAGGGAAGTTCCGGCAGGGAACGCAGCGCCGCGCGCACGTCATCCTGCCGCCCCGGGGGGCAGTACAGCAGCAGGAAGCCGCCGCCCCCGGCGCCCGTGATCTTCCCCCCCAGGGCGCCCGCCTGGATCGCGGCCCGATAGATGGCGTCGATGGAACCGTTGGTCACCTGCGCGGCCATCTGCTTCTTCAACTCCCAGCCGCGATGCAGCAGGAAGCCGAATTCGTCGAACTCTCCGGCGCACAGGGCGTCGCGCGCCTGCAGCGCCAGGCGCTTCATCTCGCGCAACACGTCCAGGCGTTCCCCGATGTTCTGCACCTGTTCCCCCAGGACCGTCTCGGACTTGCGGGTGACGTTGGTGAAAAAGAGCATGAGGTTGCGGCTCAACCGGCGGCGCAAAGTACCGTCCATGCGCAGCGGCTCGACGGTTACGCGCCCGTCGGTCCCGAAGCGCATGAAACGCTGCCCGCCGTAAGCGGCGATATACTGATCCTGCATCCCGATCGGCTTGCCGAGCACGTCGATTTCAATCTCGCAGGCTTCGCGCGCCAGCGTTTCCGCATCCCGCGCTTGCCCGAGATAGTGGTACATGGCATTGAGAAGGCCGACGGTCACGGTGCTCGAGGATCCCATGCCCGATCCCGCCGAGGGTATGTCTCCCATGGTGCTGATCTCCACGCCGCTCGAGATCCCCGTCTTGCGCAGGGCTTCGCGCACCAGCTCATGCTGGAGCTCGTCGACGGAATCCACCAGCTCGGTGCGCGTGTATCCCACGCGGATCTTCCGGTCGAAGCGCTGCTTTATGATCACGAAAATGTACCGGTCGATGGCCGAGGTGACCACCCATCCTTCCTCGCGCAGGAAGAACTGGCGGAAGTCCGTGCCTCCGCCGAGAAAGCTGATCCGAATGGGCGTCTGGGTGACGATCATGGGCGCGGCACCATCCGCTTGCAGTACGATCCGTCAGTAGGCGCCCTCGGCGCGGAGGACCGCCCGGGCGGTCTTGATGAACAGGATCTGGAAATCCAGCCAGATCGAGTAGTTGCGCACATAGTACATGTCGAGGCGCACCCTTTCCCGGTAGGACAGGTCCGATCGTCCCGAGACCTGCCACAGACCCGTGATCCCCGGTTTCACGGTGAGCAGGTTGAAGCGATGGTTGCCGTAGTGCTCCGCCTCGCCGGGGCTGATCATGCGCGGGCCCACCAGGCTCATCTGGCCTGCAAGGACGTTGAACAGCTGGGGGAGCTCGTCCAGGCTGAACCGGCGCAGCCAGCGGCCCACGCGCGTGATGCGGGGATCGTCCTTGAGCTTTCCCTCCCGCTGCAGGCGCACCGCAAGTTCCGGATGCCGCTGCAATATGCGCTCGCCGTCCACGTACATGGTCCGCAACTTGTACGCATCGAATTCGCGGCCGCCGACGCCCAGAACCTTCCGGCGATGGATGACGGGCCCGGCGGAGTCGAGCTTGATGAGCAGCGCGAGCACGGCCAGAATCGGCGAAAGCAGGACGAGCCCGACAAACGCCAGCGTCCACTCGAATGTTGTCTTGAGAAGGAGTTCCGGCGGGCTCAGGCGCATCTTTTTCAGGCCGATCAAGGGGACGATGCCGGCCGTGCGCACGACGACACCGGTGGTCAGGAGCTCGAACAGGCCGGTGGACAGGCGCAACTCGAGGCCGGGGACACTGTGCACCTGCGCGTACAGCGCAAGCAGCTCCTCGCGGTGCAGCGAGGACGCCGAGACGATGAGTTCGCGGATCTGCATCCGGCGCACCACGTCGGCGAGATCCTTGATCGTTCCCAGATACGGCGGCAGATCGTCCGCATTCCCCGTTTCGGGGGGAACAGCCCAGCCGATGCCGAAGATGCCGACGATCTGGTAGCCCGTCCAGTGGTGGCGCAACTCGCGGGCGAGCGCGAGCACCTCCGGATTCGTTCCGACGATCGCGGCGCGCACCAGCAGATGCCCACGCGCCCGAAGCGCATATACCACGCGGCGCAGCAGGAAGCGCGCCGTGCCGACCATCAGCAATGCCAGCAGCCAGGAGAGCACCAGCCAGAAGCGCGCCACCACGAATGTCGGGAAGATGAAGGTCGCCAGGATCACCAGGAGCATGGCGATGGAGCAGACGTTGAACAGCCGCGAGTACTCCGTGGTGCCGCCGCCCAGATTCGGCCAGTGGTAGAGACCGCCGAAGGCGAACATGACGATGCAGCCCGCCACCATGAGCAGGGCCAGTTGCGAGTAGAATTCGATCGAGGGTACGACCGTGGGCTCGAGCGCGATCCGCAACTCGAAACGAATCCAGTACGCGAGGCGCAGGGCCGCACCCAGCATCAAGATGTCGCTGACGAGGAGGGCGATTACGTAGGCCGTCTTGATGATCCGATCCTGAATCGCCCCGCCTCTCGGCGCGGCAAGCGGCAGGCCCTTCCAGACCACGGCATCTTCCATGTAGGCATTCATCGGCAATCTCCCTGGACCATCGCGGTTCCGGCTCGAGAGGGCGAACCGGCGCATGCCGCCGGCGCGGCCCGCTGCGCCAGATACAAAACACCGCAAGCACCGTAAAACACCAGGACGCCGTCGACCGGCAAACGGTACCGGACCAGCGCCCATGACAACAAGTGCACCAAGCTGTATACGAGCATGAAACACAAGAGCATCCCGCGGCCGGGAACCTCGGGCAGGTCGCAGAGGAGGCCGTGGCGCCGGCCCCGCGCGCGCGCCAGGGTCGCCCGCCCCAGGCCGAACGCCGCCAGCGGCAAGAGCAATCCGAAGGAAAACACCCGCCCGAGGTTGGCCGCCGCACTCGATTGCGCCGACGGCCAGAACTTGAAATACTCGCGCGCACGCGCGAGCGTCATGTGCAGGTAGCGCTCCGGGTCGGCGGCGACCAGGCCCAGGCCCCGCCGCATCAGCTCGCGATCCAGCGACGCTTCATCGAGGCCTTTCAAGCCCCGAGGAATGAGGCTGCCGTATGTGGGCCCGCTGCCGTCCAGTATCGGTATGAAATCGTACCCGTGCACCGGATGGTTGCCCCAGAAGAACGCGAAGCCCGCGTTGGTGTTCACCGGCACCAGTCTGCCGAAGGCCAGGTAGTTCCGGGCCGTCCACGGCAGGATCATCAAGGCCATCGCCACGCAGGTGACGGCGATGCCCCGCCCGGCTCGCACCGCCGACTCCGGCGCGCCGGCGGCGCGCACCCGGTACCACAGCCAGCCCAGCAGGAACGGGACGAAGAGCATGAAGACCTGCCGCAGCAGGACGGCGGCTGCCAGGGATACACCCAGCAGGAACCAGTGTGCCACCCTCCTGCCCTGCTCCCGGACGGCAAGCGCCGTAGCGATGTCGAACGACCCGAGGATCGCGAGCAGATAAAAGGATTCCGTCATCAGCGCGCCCGCGTAGTAAACGAAATAGCCGTAGAGAGCGACCCAGAGAGCCGCCGCCAGGCCTACCCGGTCGCCGAAGAGCCTCCTCCCGATCCTCCAGGTCAGCCAGGGGTGCAACAGTCCCACGGCCACGGCCTGGACCAGGCGCGCAATGAGCGGATGGGCGCCGAACAGGCCGTAGAGCCCCGCCAGGTAGACCGTGTAGAGGTAGCTCCAGTGGGCCGTCGGCCGGCCCGCCCGCGTTGCCGGCCACCAGTCCGTTGCGAACGAAAAGCCGTTACCATCGTTCAAGCGCAGCGCCAGTGCGTGGTAGGAAACCTGGTCGTACACGCCGGGCAGGGTTTCGACCGCATCCCCCTGGTAAAAGGCGGAAAGCATGCGCACAAGCACGCTCGCGAACAGGATTGCGCCCAGAGCGCCGACGCGGAAAGGGAAAGGGCTTTGCCTGCGCATTGCCTCAGTGCTCCGTAGCGAGCGGCGCCCCGGTCCTACGTGCAGCCGCCGGCTGGGTATCGCATGCACGCTCGATCGCCGGTGCCCTGTCCTTCGAGCATTCCAGGCGGCGAGCCCCCGCGACCGGCGGGTAGATGGAATCCCACAATCGATACGTCGTCCGCCAGTCGTAGTTCTGTTCCACCGTGCGGCGCCCGGCCTCGGCGAGCCGGCCGGCCAGTTGCGCATCATTGATGACGGCCGCAACGGCGGTCGCAAAGGACACCGGATCGTCCGCCAGGAGCAGATTCTGCCCGGGACGCGCGCACACCCCTTCGGCGCCGAGCGTCGTGCTCACCACGGGGAGTCCCCGGGACCAGGCATCCAGGATCTTGACCCGCATGCCGCCGGCGGCGCGCAGGGGCACGATGAATACGGCGGTTTCGGCCAGATAGGGCGTGGGATCGTCCAGAAAGCCGGTCACCTCGACCGCGGGATCAGCCGTGGCGCCGATCGCCTCCCGGCCCTCCCTGCCGATAATCGTCAGTAATGCCGCGGGGGCCCGCACCTTGACGAGAGGCCAGATGAACTCCAGGAACCACCGCATCCCTTGTGCGTTGGGAGGCCAGTGGAGCCCGCCCATGAAAGTGACGCGCCGCGCGCCGCGACACCGAGCGCGAACAGCCCGAGCCTGCGGATCCAATGCAATGGGGATCACCCTCTGGTCGGCCGGAGCCATCGGCGCCCCACTGCCGTCGCCATACAGAGCCCGGCGATCCTCGGCACTGACCCAGACTACGTGATCGAACCGAGCGCAGGTTTTTCTCTCGTAACCGGCCAGCCGGCGCGCTTCGAGCCGCAGAAGGGGCCGCCGCCATATCCCGTTGTCAGAGAGGGCCATGCGCAGCGGTATCTGGAACACCGCATTGTGCTGATCGAGAACGGCCACCGGGCGCGCGCCCCCGCGGGAAAACCGGCGCGCCAGGAGGGCATAGGGGGCCATCGAGAGCTGATCGGAATGGACTGCGAACGGCACCGGCATCCGCCGTGCCGCCGCGATCACGGTACTAGCCATTGCGGCCGACCAGTCCCGGGCCGCGAGAAAAGGCCTCCCGCCGGCCAGCGACGACGCCAAAGCCAGGCTGTCGCGCCATGCCGATCGGCGCATGCGCACGGTTCGCACAGCGGAACAATAAGAGCGCAGATGCGCGAAATGCTCGGGGCGGTCGCCCGCGCGTACGAAAGAGACCAGGGTGATCCTGTGTCCCGTTTCCGCCAGATGCCGCAGGACATAATAGGCCCGGATCTTGGGCCCGGCGTCCAGAGGGAAGGGCAGCACCTGAGTGAGAAAGAGAATGTCCATGGAGCGGCGCACTCACATGCCGGGCAGCTCGCGCAGCAAACGGCGGTACAGGCTAGCGATTTCCAGGCTGCGCCGGCGCCGCTCTCCGGAAGACAAGATCGCCAGCAGGCTCGGTACCTGCCGGATCGCCGAAGCCCAGACCAAAACGGCCTTGTACCTCCTGGCGGCGGCACGGCCGTGGTGCATGCGGAAGTACGATACCTTCTCGCGGTACAGGCGCACGAACATCTCGGCCTTGACCTGGCGGGTGCTGCGGCCGCCGTGATGCACGACCTGTGCCGACGGCAGCCAGAACAACCGCCATCCGCGGCGGCGCAGTCTCCGGCACAGGTCCTGGTCCTCGGAATATATGAAGAATCTCTCCTCGAGCAAACCGCATTCATCGAGGGCGACGCGCGGCAGCATGAGGCAGGCGCCGGTGAGGACATCGACTTGCCGCGGAGTATCCGCGGGCCACGATCCCATATCGTAGGCACCGACCGGCCACAGCCGGTCCAGGTACGACAATCGCCATGCTTCGCGCAGAATGGTGGGCTCGGGATAGGCGGAAGTCTGCAGTGTGCCGTCGGTATTGAGCAGCATCGGCCCGACGGCTCCCGCATCCCCACGGGATTCGAGAAAGCGCACCATGGCCGAAATGGCGCCGGGCTTCACTTCCGTATCGGGGTTCAACAGCAGCAGGTGGCGCCCGCGGCTGAGGCGGATCCCCTGGTTGGTAGCCCGGGCGAATCCCGTGTTTTCGCTATTCCGGATGCAGCGCACCCCGGGGAATCGACCGTCGAGTGCCTCGATGCTGCGGTCCGTCGAGGCATTGTCCACCACGATCACCTCGGCGTCGAGCGCCGACGTCGCCGCAAGATCGGCCGCGAGCGAACGCAGGCACTCGGCGAGCAGACGCCCCGTGTTCCAGTTGACGATGACGACGGATAGTTTCACGCCGATTGCCGCCGGTGCTGTTCCAAGGCCACCAAACCGCCCAGGAACACCCACGGCAGTATGCTGGTGCGAAAGCCCGGGAAGCCGGCGTTGTAGACGAAGGGGATGAGCCAGTCTCCCAGCGCGGCAGCCGCGAGCGTGGCGGCCAAACCGGCGAGCACCGAATGCACGTACGCGCGCTCGAAACCGCCCGCCACCCGCGGCAGCAGCCGGAATGCGATCAAAGCCAGAGCCCCCGCAAACCACAGGAAGCAGGTCAGTCCCACGAAGCCGGTCTGCGCGACGATGTCGAGATAATTGTTGTGCGAATTGAAGTGCACGTACCATCCCATGATCGGATAGAGCGCCGTATACTCGTAATAATTTGCAGGGCCCAGGCCCAGCAGGGGATTGGCGCTCAGTATCGGCAGCAGGCTTTGCAAGGCGGCCAGCCTGGTCTGGTAACTGTAGAGATTGTCGCCGCCCGCGGTCACCCTCAGCAGGGACTCCGACAGAAAGAGCCCCAGAGCGGCGAGGGCCGGCGCTCCCAGGAGTGCGGGCACGGGGTAGCGCAGCACCAGGATCACGAAGAGCGCAAGCAGCGCAGGAAACCAGCCGGACACCCAGTATTCCAGCTGCGTGAGCCCGATTCCCAAAGCCGCGGCGGAAACGCCCGCCATGGCGAGCCTGCCCGGCAAGCCCAAATCGCGGTTGAGCAGGGCCTGACCGGCGCTCAGGGCGACCAGCCAAGTCCAGAACATGCTGCCCATGGTCACGGCGCGCGGCAGGGATGATTGCAGCGCGCCCAACGAGCCGGGCAAAAGCCGCGCCGCCAGGTGCACCGAACCCAATGCGATGAAGGAGTAGGTCACCGCCTTCAACCAGAAAACATCGCGCAGCTGGTGCGCCGCCACCAGAAAGAGTCCGCCGGAGAAGAGGAAAATCCCCAGCTGTGCCAACTGCGCCGCGAGCGGAGCTTGCGGGATCGGGAACCACGGGTACTGGCCTACCAGCAAGGCGAGAACGGCGCTGCCCAGCAAGCCGTACAAAGGCAGAATGCTCGGGGAAACGACGGGCCGCGGCCGCTCGCGTTGCAGTGCAAGACGCAGGAGCCACAGGCCTATCAGAACGGGGGCGAGCAGCAAGGCGCCGTTCAGACCCGACTGGGTACCGGTGGCGACCTCCGGCGCGACCATGAGCCCGCCCGCCAGCGCGGCGATCAAGCCCGCTTGCGGCCGGTGATAGAGGAAAAAGAGGAACGCCGATCCCAGCACCAGGAGGAGCTGCAATTGCAACAGACGCGCGAAGGCCGTCGGGCCGGCAAACAGGATCGAGGCGGCGGAAAACGCCAGGAAACCCGTCGCGGCCAGAAAAATGCCCCGCAGGGAAGTGTTGCCCGAAAGCGGGAGAATACGATCCGAAAGAGATAGACGCATACTTGTCGTCGCCGGCCGATCCATCCGCGCTAGGCTCGGCCTGAGTGGATGGTCATCGGCCGAAGGCCCATCCCAGATGCTCCATGCCCACCTGCACCGCGCGTTTGAAGGTGCGCCGGTCTCCCATGAGCATCTTGAAGTAGGTGTATATCGGGCCTGGCCGGAAGGCCCATTCCCGGAAGGCCCGTCGCTGCCAGTAAAGCAGATCCTCGGACGACAGGTTCTCGTATTCCAGGACGGTTTCCTTGTCCATGTCCACCTGCTCCCATCGGGTCCCTTTGCGGAACCAACCGTTTTCGACGACCTGGAAGAAGAACGGGGTGCCGGGATAGGGGGCCGCGACATGGAACAGGGCCAAGTCGAGCGGCAACGACTTCGAGAGCTCGATGGTCTCGCGAATGGTCTCCACTGTCTCGCCCGGGAGGCCGATGATGAAATAACCCCAGTTGCGGATGCCGGCCTTCTTGGCCCACAGCAGAGCCTGGCGCGCCTTCTTCGGCGATGCCCCCTTGTGGGCGCGCCGCAGGACGGCTTCATTGCCGCTCTCGATGCCCCAGGAGATCATCCAACAACCCGCCCGTCCCATCATGCGCAGCATCTCCTCGTCGACATAGTCGACGCGGCTGTTGCAGGTCCATCGGATGCGGAGCCCTTCGCCGACGATGCGTTCGCACAGCTCCATCACCTGATCGCGATTCACGGTGAAAAGGTCGGCATACATATGGATGTTGCGGACGCCGAGTCCTGCGAGCAAGTGCAGCTCCTCCATGATCCTCTTGGGCGAGAGCAGGCGCACGGAGTTCTGGTAGGAGACGTGCTTGATACAGTAAGTGCACCCGGCGGGACAGCCGCGACTGGTGAGAATGAAGGTGAACGGCCCTTTCATCAGCGGCATGGTATAGCGCTCGAGCGGCAGGAGGCGATGGAGCGGCATGGGCAGGTCGTCGAGATCCGGAATGAACGGACGACTCGCATTGATGCGGATTTCCCCCGCCTGGCGCCAGACCAGGCCCTTGATGCGCGACAAATCCGCAGCGCCGTTTCCTTGCTCTGCAGGCGTCCATTCCGGGTCGGCTTTGCGCAGCAAGGCTGCCACCCACTCCGGCGGGTTCGCCTGCCTGCCTTCGAGCGTGTCGACCAGCTCGCGCAGGGTGAGCTCCGGCTCCCCGCGCAGGATGTAATCCAGTGCCGGGTAATCCCGCATGGTCTCGAACGGCATGGGAGTCACATGGGTGCCGAAGGCGATCGTGCGCGCTCCCATGCTCCTGGCAAGCATGACGCCGTACATGTCGTTGGTGAGGGTCGGCGCCGTCAGCTGGGTCAGATAATACTTGGGAGATTTCGCACGCAGGACCTGTTCGAACTCCTGCCAGCCCATGCGCTCGGCGATGGCGTCGACGATGGCCACCGAATATTCCGGGCTGAGCATGGCGGCGAGCTGAGCCAGGGAGCACTGGGGCCACACCATGCCCTCGCGGCTCCGGCGGCCCACCCGGTGCTGCGTCCGGATCCAGATACCCCCGTCGGGCGACGGGGGATTGACGAGCAGCATGTCGACAGCTCCTTGGGGCCGCCCGGGTTTCAGGCCGCGCACGGCCGCGCCGGCATCGGGAAAGTCCGCGGGGCGCAGCGGCTTGATCGGGCGCGTGCCCAAATTGTGGCGCAAATCCTCTCGGATCGTCATTCCGTTCGAACTGCCGTTTTCCGTTGTCATCGGTTCCCCCTCCTCGCGCACGACCGCGTCAGACCGCCTGCATCTCACCGGCGCGCGGCTCGCGCAACACCTCGGCCGCGTGGCGCGCGCCCGCGTCCGGTATTTCGCGTTGAACCAGCTTCTCGCGTCCGGCCAACGCTTCCAGAACGCGAGCAAGGATGTAAGAGATCATGAGCTGCAGTCCCATGAGCAGAAAGAGTGCGCTCCCCAGAAGCCAGAGCCACAGGCGGGCGATTTCCCATCCGGCGGAGCCCAGCACGATCGCCGTGCCGGCCAGGCCCGCCCCCAGCAACGCCGCCAGCAGCCCGAGCCAGCCGAAATAGGGCTCCAGCACACGTTCGACCATCCACTTGCCCCAGAATCCCTGGCGCAAGGGCCGGCGGTGAAACAGAGCCACCAGGAAATTGAAGGTTACCCCAAGCGAATAGATGCTGACTCCGGCCACGCCGGAAACCAGTGCCAGAAAGACGCTCATGACCCCCCAATGCCCCAGCGACGTGACGCCTTGCAGGCGCGCGATCACGAGGCCGGCACCCAGGAGCCCCGAGAGCCCAAGGAAGCCGAGCCCTACCAGGCCCAAGACCTTTACCGGATTGTATTCGAGCGAAGTCCACAGGATCGTCTTGAAGAAGCGCGTACCGTCGCGCACCACGCTCAGCTTGGAGCGTCCCAGCCGCTCGCTGTAGGGCACGGGCAATTCGACCACCTCGAGTCCCTCGTGGATGCAGCGCGTGCTCATGACGGGCGTGAAATTGAGCCCGTCCGGGAGGGGATAGAGGCGGGCGAGCGCCGAGCGGCGCAGCACCCTCATGCCGCTCGCCGGGTCCACGCAACGGCGCTGGCCGATCAGACTCACCAGGTTGGACCAGATGAAGTTGCCCAGCCGGCGCACCCGGGGCATCCTGCTCTCCGCCCCCGAGCGCCGCGATCCGACAACCACATCGGCCCCGTCGCGCAGGATGGCCCGGCAGCACTGCGGCAGGCTTTCCGGAGGGTAGGTGCCGTCGGCGTCCAGGAATGCCAGCAGCTCGCCGCGCGCATGACGGAAGCCGGTCTTGATGGCCGCCCCGTATCCACGGTTCCCCGGATGCCGGATGAGGCGCACGCCCGCGATGGCCCCCGCGATTTCCGCGGTGCGGTCGTGCGAGCCGTCGTCGACGACGATGACCTCGAGGCCGCGCGCGCCCGCCTCCACCAGGGCCGGCTCCACCTTCAGGACACGACGTACGATATCGGCGATGCCGTTTTCCTCGTTCCAAGCGGGAATGACCACCGAAACCAGGGGTGCCCCGTCGACTGCGTCGCCCCGCCTGTACGGCGGGTGCTCCGACACCTGCTTCTCGCTCGAATGCTGCTGCATCACTCGCATGGCTCCTTCTCAGAAATAGACCTTCTGGGTTCGCTCAGGCTGCGGATCCTTGCCCAGTCGGCGCACGGTGCATGCCGGCACCCCGGCCACGACGGTGTGCGCCGGCACGTTTCGCGTCACCACCGAGCCGGCCGCCACCACGGCGCCCTTCCCGATGCGCACGCCGTCGGTCACGATCGCTCCGGCGCCGATCCACACGTCGTCCTCCACCACGATCCCTTCCGCAGTAATCCCCTGGTCGACGAAAGAGCGTTCGGGGTCGTCGAAACGGTGATTCACGGCAAGCAACTGCACCATGGGCGAGGTGTACACGCGATCGCCGACCGTGATGCCCCCTTGTCCGCGCAGCACGTTGTATTCGCCGATCAGGCTGTCGCACCCGATGCGGATGCCCGAATGCGGGATGTCGCGGAAGTTGTAGACGTGCAGGACAGATCCGTGCATTATCAAAGTGCGGGCCCCGATCCATATCCCGCGCGGGCAGGCGTGCAGGTAGGTTCGCTCGTCCAGATAGGAACCGCGGCCGAGGGTTATGTTTCCGGCAAAGCGCAGGCGGACCCCTTTTTCGATCGCTGCCGGGCCTTCCATCCTCAAAATCAAGCGATAGAGGAGCGCGCGCAGGCCGATGCCCACGATGGTCGGCACCCAGCCCGCCGCCGCGGTGACCGCTTGCTCCCACATGTATCGCGGCAGGCTGCCCGCCTGCCGACGCACATAGAGGCGCACGGATGGGCCGAGCACGGGATGGTGCCGCAAGCTTGTCGAGGGTTCCACGATCGTCACGGCTCGGTGCCGGCAGCGGCCGGCGGCAGGACGCGGGCGGGAAGCATGCGGCCGCCGTTTTGCCCGAGGCCCGGCCGCCGGGCCCGATAGAATCCCATGCCCGCTCTCACGCAGCCCCCGAATGCCGGCGGTATCGGCCGTCGTAGTACCTGCGGTAATAGGAGCATTCGGGATCTTGCAGGTTCACGCAATTCAGCGTCGCCCCGAGGACGCACGCGCCGGCGCGCACGAGCTGATCGTGCGTGCGCACGACGATCTCGCGCGGTGTCGACGCGGCGCGCACCACGAGGATCACCCCGTCCGTCTTCGAGGACAACAGCAAGGCATCGGCCACGCTGGACACCGGCGGGCTGTCGATCAATACGTACTGGAATTCCTGCTTCAGCCGGCCGAGGAGTTCCGCAAAGCGCAGCGCGGCAAAAAGAGCCACCGGGTTGGGCGGCTGAGGGCCGGCGGGCAAGAGGCAGAGATTGGGGATCAGGGTCTCGCGGATATCCGCTTCCCCGCCGGCGAGATGGATGCTGAGCCCCTTACCCCCCGCGGCCCCGAGACGGCGCGAAAGCGACGGGTTGCGGAAATCGGCATCGACCAACAGAGTGCGTATCCCGATCTCGGCCAGGGTCACCCCGAGGTTGAGCGACATGGTGGTTTTGCCCTCCAGCGGCACCGAGGATGTGACCAGGATGCTCCGCGCCGGTGCCTCCGCCTTGGAAAGGAGCAGCGAGGCCACGATCGAACGGTAATATTCGCTCGCGTCCCCGTCGCGCCGGGCCAGCGGCGAGGCGGACGCCGACTCCTGCGACGGGGATCCCGAAGAAATCTGCAGGATCGAGTTGCTGCGCTGGAGCTTCTTGCGATCGCCCGATCGCTCGCGGAGCGCCTTCGCGGGAACCAGAACGGGAACCCATCCCAACAGAGGAATGCCGATGCCTTCGACCTCCGCCGGGCTCCGCATGGAACGGTCCATGTAACTGAGGAAGAACGCCAGGACCGATCCCGCCGACAGCCCCACAAGCAGGGCGAGCGAAATGTTCCACAAGGGCCGCGGCTGGTAAGGCACCGGATTCGGCACCGCGGCATCCGTGATGTGCATGTTGGCGAGTTCCAGCGCCGCGCTCACGCCGGTCTCCTTCAGCCGCTGCAGCAATCCCTGGTAAAGCTGATTGCCTGCGTCGACATCCCTCTTGAGGGTGTTGTACTGGATCTCGGCTTCGTTGAGGCGGTTCACCAGGGACTGTTGCTCCCTGTAGGTGCGGCTCAGCATCTCATAGGTATTGCGTGCCGAATTCAGGCGCAGCTCCGCTTCCCTGCGCGCCAGCAGCAGAGCGGCGTTCTTCTGATCCGCCAGCTGCTGGCGTATCAGGGACAGTTCCTGCTTCTTCCTGACGACCGCAGGCCAGTTCTCCCCGAACTGGCTCGACAAGGTCGCCAGCTCCTGTTCGGCTTGCAGCATCCTGTTTTCCTGCGTGGTGATTTCAGGGGTACGCAGGCTCGCCGGAAAGTTGTCGCGCGAGACCTTCTGCAGTTCCTCGTATTCGATGCGGCGTGTGATGTAATCGCGCTCCGCATCGGTCACCTGGGAGTTCAGGATGCCGAAGCGCTGGCGGATGACGTTTTCGCGGTTGCCCCCGGCGTCCAGGATGTTGTGACGGGCGGCATACCGCGCCAGCTCGGCCTCGGCATCCTCCATCTTCTGCCGCAGGGCCACCAGCTGCGTCTGAAGAAAATCCGTGGCCTGGCGCGTCGTTTCCGCCTTTCTTTCGAGGTGCAGCTTGATGAACTCCTGGGCCAAGGTATTGGCGGCCAGAGCGGAAAAACGCGGGTCGTGGGACTCGTAACTGATGCGCACGACCTGGCTGCCGGCGACGCGCTCGGTGCGTAGCCCGCTCTTGAAGTTCTGCCCCACGTAAGGCAGCTTGTCGCTGCCGAATTCGCGCTTCACACTCTCGACCGTACGCGCGATCAGCGCAGGGCTGGCGAGCAGCTGATCCTGGGTCTTCATGTAGAGCTCGAAGTCGGCAGGGGCTTTGACCAGCGAGTCCGAAATGGCGTTGTACGGAAGCACCTTGACCGCCTCGGGCTCGATCTGCATGCTGACGGAAGAAAGATAGGTCGGTTTCGCCAGGAAGCTGTACGCCGCGGCCGGACCGGCGATGGCCGCCGTCACCGCCACGATCAACCACTTGCGTCCCGCCAGTGCGCTCCACAAGCGTCGGATGTCGGCGGCCGTCCCCGAGGCCGGACGGGCGGCGACGCTGTTCACCGGCGCGAGGTCGGCCGGCATACTCGAACGATTACCTGCAGGAATCAGATTGTCCATGAATAGGTCCTAGTGTTGACTCCGAGGGGCCGCCCGCTTCTTTGGGCGGCGACTCGCATGTGTAAGGAAACAAATCGATCAACGCGATATCGGGCGAATGCGAAAGGTCGGTAACCTCGCACACTCCGTCCCCGTCACTTACAGCCCGTTTGAGGCGGGCCCGGGGCTTCGTGACATGCCCCGCTCGGGCGGCGGACCTGACCGCCGGCACCGAGCGCTCGTTACTTCCAGGGGGATCCCGTCCCCACACCCGAGGGTCCCTCGATCCCGAGCACACGCGGCCGCAGATCTCCGGCCGATGCCGCGAGGGACACCGTTGCTGCATGACCCGGCACGAGGCTCTTGCCCGCGCGCCGGATCTCGACTTTACCGGTAGGGATCTTCGTGCCGCAGCCCTATCGCCGGTTGCACCCGTTCAGCGGCGATCGGGCCGAGAGGGGTCTCTCGGCACGCTGTTCCCTCATCTACCCACCACTTGCCGGTGACATGGAGCCTTCCCATGGCCCGCACCGCAGGCACGACGGAGCTGCACCGATACCGGCAGAGCGTACTGAAAATCGTTCCGAGCTAGGACAACCCGCTTGCGCACGATCTTGTTCTCGCCTCTGCAATACAACCCGTTTCCAGCATCCGCCTATCGACGTCTTTCATGCGTAATCGGAAATAGTGCAATGAACGCTGGCCAAAGGTTGCCCGATGGCGCCGTATCTGTCAAGAGC
>Ga0129301_1000661_pt1 | contig 18777 bp, 17 predicted proteins | sample ConPoolayeHmetaG_FD_94489 | JGI IMG/M metagenome (GOLD analysis project Ga0129301, IMG submission 94489) | Hot spring microbial mat communities from California, USA to study Microbial Dark Matter (Phase II) - Cone Pool mat layer H metaG ...
GGCTGGGGCCGCGCGAGCTGGGGCACAAGTCGCTGGCGGTGAATCTCAGCGATCTGGCCGCCATGGGGGCGCGCCATGCCGCGATAGAAATCCTCGACCCATTTCTCGGTTACCTCGGCCGGCAGAGCGAGAGCGACGAGATAGAAGCGCGGGCGCGCCCCCATGGCGGCCAGATCGCTGAGATTCACCGCCAGCGACTTGTGCCCCAGCTCGCGCGGCCCCAGCCAGCCCGGGCGGAAATCCACGCCCTCGACCAGCATGTCCGTGGTGACGACCCAGTATTCGTCCGCTCCCCCGGGGTGAATGACGGCGGCGTCGTCCCCGATCCCCAGGCGCACCCCGCGCGAGCTCCCGAGGAATCGCTTCTCGAGCCATCGCACGATCCCGTTTTCGCTGAGAGGCATTTCGGGGCCGGTCTGCATCGGCGGGCGCAGGCGGGCGGCTAAGTCTCCCCGTGCGCCTTCGGTTCGAACAGTTCGTTGATCTCGGTCATGAACTGCGAGACGTCCTCGAACTCCATGTAAACGGAAGCGAAGCGCAGGTAGGCCACCTTGTCGAGCTTGCGCAGCTCGGAAAGCACTATCTTGCCGATCATCGCCGATTCCATCTCGCGCTCGGGATTCTCCTGCACGCGCTGCTCGACCTGATCGACGATCCTTTCCAGCTGCGTCATGCTGACCGGCCGCTTCTCGCAGGCTTTCAGCAGGCCGTTGAGGATCTTCGTCCGGTCGAACCTCTCGCGGCCGCCGTCCTTCTTGATGACCATGTAAGGGATCTCGTCGATGCGCTCGTAGCTGGTGAAGCGGCGGCCGCAATTCAGGCACTGGCGCCTGCGGCGAATGGAGTCCCCCAGCCGGCTTTCGCGCGAGTCCACCACGCGATCCTTCATGTGTCCGCAATAGGGGCACTTCATGGGCGGAACCTCGGATGCGGCCGGACCGCGGGACCCCGAAGAAACGCGCCTGCCCGCAGGATCCCCAAGCCGTTACGATATAAATAGAAAATGAAGGCAAAAATCAAGAAGAATCGCGGAAGACCTCCCCCATCCATATGTTGCGCGGGACGCCCTGGCGTAGCAGAATGTAGCCGAGCATGCATGGCGGATGCGGACTTTCCCGTTAAGCGCATCCGGGCGGAGGCGCTCGAGGGAAGCGCCCCGGTCTTTTTTTGAACTTTAAGCCCGCCGGAATCGTTGGCTAACAGTGAAAGCGGGTTGAACGCAAGGAGTTAGGGTGCTCCCGGGCGATCAGAAACTCGTCGAGCGCTGCCTGGAGGGTGACGACGCCGCCTGGGAGAGGATCGTAACCATGTATGCGAAGCGCATTTACAACCTCAGCTACCGGTACACGGGCCGCAGGGAAGACGCCGAGGACCTGACCCAGGAGATCATGATCCGTGTCTACCAGAACCTCAACACGTTCCGTTCCGACGCAGGCAGTTTCCAGAACTGGATCCTGAGGGTGGGGCGCAACCTGATCATCGACCATTACCGCCAGACGCGGCGCTACCAGCCGGCGGCGGGCAGCGAGGAGATGGACGGCATGCATCTCGAGGACGACAAGCTGCCGAATCCGCAGCAGATGGTGGAAATGGACGAGGCGGCGCGCTTCCTGTGGAACGGCCTGAATTCGCTCTCGCCGGAACTGAAGGAAGCCCTGGTGCTGCGCGATCTGGAAGGCCTGGCCTATCGGGAGATCGCCGACATGCTGGGGATACCGGAGGGCACCGTGAAGAGCCGGATCAACCGCGGCCGCGTGGAGCTGGCCAGAATCCTGTCCAAGCGCCGCGCGCAGAAAGGGATGACGATCTGAGGGAGTGCGTATGGAATGCCCGAGCGTGGAAGAGCGCCTCAGCGACTATCTGGAGCGCAGCCTGCCGGCCGACGAGATGCAGAGCATGGCCGAGCACTTCCACAAGTGCCGGGCCTGCGCATCGCTGCTCGAGGAGATGCGCTCGGCCGTAGCCGCCTGCCGGTCGTTCCCGGTCCTCGAGCCGGACAAGGAGCTGATCGACAGGATTCTCCTCAGGACTTCCGGGCGCCCGCGAACCCGAAGCTGGGCCGAACGCCTGTCCCGCTACGCGGTGCGCCCCGTGCTGACCCCGCGCTTCGCCCTGGGGGCGGTGCTGGCGGGTCTGTTCCTGATGCTCGTCGTGAACTTCATCGCGCCGCGCGCCTCGTCGATCGCCGCGGCGCTGTCGCCCGGGGAGCTCTTCCGCATGATGGATCGCGGCGTGCAGGGGATCTACGGCGAAGGGTTGCGGCTCTACGACAAGAAGAACGAGTGGCAGGCGCAGTTCCGATTCTTCAGGAACAACATCATGAACAAGCTCGGCACCATGATCGATAGGCTGGACGTTCCCGTGGAGGGTAAGAAGCCCCCGGGGGAACAACAGAAGCAGCAGGAGAAAACCCCCGGTAACGGCAACAGCCTGCTGCGATCATCGAGCCAGGGAGCGTGAGACAGGACGCGAAGCAGGAGGGAGAAGCCCATGAAATGCTCGTACCACCCGACGGAAGAATCCGCGAGCTCATGCTACGCGTGCGCCCGGCCGCTCTGCAGCGCGTGCGCCCACCAGATCCAGGGCAGGATCTACTGTTCGGATTGCCTCGTGCGGGGCGCGGAATGGGCCGCATTCCTGAAGGAGCACCGCGTGCCCACCGACGCGCCGAAACGCGCCGCGCTCTGCGCCCTGATCCCGGGGATGGGCGCCGTATACAACAACGACTATCTCAAGGGGATCACCTATTTCGCCGTCTTTGCCGCGCTCGTCATGATGGGCGACCGCGTCCACGGCGTCTTCGGCTTCGGCGCATTCTGCTTTTTGATCTTCACCATGTTCGACGCCTATCGGAGCGCCGAGGCCGCAATGCGCGCGCGGCTGCAGGCCGGCTTGCCCGAGCGCGGCCCGGCACGCGATCGCAGCGTCGTCAACTGGGGCGTTTTCCTCATGGCGCTCGGAGCGATTCTCCTGCTGCAGAACCTGATCTCGTTCCATTTCCTGAACCGGCTCTGGCCGGCGCTGTTCATCCTGCTCGGCGCGTACCTGGTCTTTTTCGCGCTGCGCAGCGGCTCCGGAAAAGAAACGCAATAGATATTTCGGGAGGTCGGCAATGTCCGATGGCAGACGCGGCGGGGTTCTGATCGCAGGCCTGGTCCTGATGGGCCTGGGGGTCATTTTCCTGCTGGAGAACTGGTACGGCTCCTTTTCCGCGTGGCGCCTGTTGCTGCGCTGGTGGCCCGTTTTGCTGATCATCATCGGCGTGAGAAAACTCTATTGCTACTTCACCTGGCAGAAAGTGCCCCCCGTTCCGGAGATTCAATCCAAGGAGTAGCTCCCATGGCTTCGCGCAAACGCTGTCCCTCGCTGCTCGGCGGCCTGCTCTGGACCGCAATCGGGGTGCTCTTCCTGTTGCGCAACCTGGGTCTGGCCCTGGACATCTGGCATCTGCTGGGCCGCTACTGGCCCATCCTTCTCATCATGCTCGGGCTGGGCAAGGTCATCGAGTACTACCGGCACACCGAGGGCGTCTCGCTGCGCGTCGGGGAGGTCTTCGGCATCCTTCTGCTGCTCATCGTCGGCGCCGCGCTCACGCGCATCCACGACAGCCCGGTCCGGGACTGGATCTGGACGGCGCCCGTCCGCATCGGCTCGTCCGAGGTGGGACTGGGCACCTCGTATTCCTACACCGACGAAGCCTCCTTCCCCGTCTCGCCCGACACCGCGCTCCGCATCGAGAACGCCTACGGCGCCGTGAACGTCACGCCCGGGAGCGAGCGCGAGGTCACGGTGCGCCTGCGCAAGTCCGTGTTCACCGACGATGCGGCGAAGGCCAAGCAGATCGCCGCCCGGATCAAGATCGAGGGCCGGCCGGAGGGCGGGGCCGAGGCCAGCGCGCTGACCATAGCCACCAACCGCGAACAGCTCGCCTCCGAGGATCTCCGTTTCAATACCGACATGGAGGTGCTGGTCCCGAAAAAGATCCGGCTCAAGATCGCCAACTCCTTCGGCGAGGTCAGCGTCGCCAACCTCGAGGGCAGCCTCGAGATCGCCACGACGCAGAGAAGCGTCGACGTCCGGGAATTTCTCGGAAGCGTCACGGTCTCCAATCGCTACGGGGATTCGCGCTTCGCCGGCATAACCGGCAACCTCGCCGTCGACGCCCGCGGCCGGGTCGAGGCGGAGGGAATCCAGGGCAAGGTCGACATCCGCAACGAGTTTTCCCCGGTGAGCGTCGTGCGGGCGAGCGGGCCGGTGACCGTCTCGAATACGGAAGGGTCGATCACGGTGGACGAAGTCGCAGGGCCGGTGTCGATAGACGCCCGGGGAAGCCAGGTCACGGCGCGCAACCTGAAGGGCGCGCTCACCGTCACCGCCAGCCACCGCGGCGTCCGGATCTCGGGCGTCGAGGCGGGCGTCACGCTCACCAGCCGCTACGCGCAGGTGAACCTGAGGGAGGTCCGGGGGGACGTGAGGATCGATTCCAGCTCCGACCGCCTCATCTGCGAGGAAATCGGCGGCGCCCTGCGGGTGAAGGCCAAGGGGAGCAGCGTGCGCGCCGGCACCGTCCAGGGCCCGGTCGAGATCGAGTCGACCCTGCGCGACATCACCGTCGACGACTTCGCGGCGGCCTGCACGGTCGCCAACGAATACGCCCGGGTGCGGCTCACGGCGGCCGCCGTCCCCAAGGGAGACATCAGCGTGCGCAACCGCAACGGCGACGTCGAGCTCTCCCTGCCGCCGCAATCGTCGTTCGAGATCGATGCGGCGACGCGCAACGGCAGGATCGATTCCGAGTTTCCGTCGCTGAAGCCCGCGGCCGGGCCCGGGGATTCGGTCACGCTGAAGGGTGCCGTCCGGAGCGGCGGCCCCAGGATCGTGCTGCGCACGGAATACGGCAACATCCGCCTGGGAACCGGCGCAAAAACCAGGACAGAGCGCAGGGTGGTTTGAACGCCGCGGCGCGCGAACGCTTGCAGGCGGGTTCCGGATTCTCCGGATCGGGAGGACTGAAATGAAAAAGCTCCTGTGCATGGGAGTGATCCTTGGATCGGTCGCACTCGCCGGGTGCGATTTCGAGGAGGCGGCACCGCCGCAGATGGTTTCGCGCAGCGAGAGCCGGCCTCTGGGCGACGAGAAGGCCCTGGCGGTCGACGTCAGTTACGATATCGGCACCCTGGAAATCGCGGCCGACAGTTCCGGGAAGCTGTACTCCCTGGACATGGAATACGACAAGGTCGGCTTCGAGCCGGAGATCCGCTACGACGCCGCGGGCGCCGGCGAGGGCAGGCTCGTTCTCAAGCTCGAGGGCACGCGCAAGTTCCGCCTGCGCCACGAGCGGCGCACCAACAGGATCCGCCTCAATCTCAGCGAGCGCATCCCGCTCGAACTCAAGGTGCAGGCCGGCGTGGGCGAGGCCCGCCTCTTCCTGTCACGGCTGCGCCTGAAGCGGCTGGAGATGGAGTCCGGCGTGGGCGGCTCGCGCATCTCCGCCTACGATCCCAATCCCGAGGTCTGCGAAAAGATCCGCCTGCGCAGCGGCGTGGGCAGCATGGATGCCGTCGGACTGGGCAATCTGAACTTCCGCGAGCTCGATTTCGAAGGGGGCGTCGGGGGCGCCAGCCTGGACCTCTCGGGCGAATGGAAGCAGGACGCCAGCCTGCGCATCGAGGTCGGCGTGGGGGGCGTGACCCTGCGCATGCCGCGCGAGCTCGGCGTGCGCGTGGAAGGGGAGAAGCACTTCCTCAGCGGCTTCCAGCTGGAGCGCTTCGTCAAGCGCGATTCCGACTACTACAGCGAAAACTACGACAGCGCCGGAATCCGCGTCCTGGTGCGCGTGCAGACGGGCGTCGGCGGCTTCCGCATCACCTGGATCTGAGGCCGCAGGTTCAGGGACGCAGGCTGGCGCGCAGCACCCAGGAAGTCTCGGCGGAACCCGTCATGATCGACCCCGGGTACCGGTAGTAGGTCAGGATCTCCTGCAGTATCTCGCCCGCGATGTAGGAATTGAACGACAGGCCCGCCAGGTACTGCAGCCGCAGGTTGCGGTCGAAATTGATCTGCGCGTTTTGCATCCAGAGCTTCAGGTCGGCCGCCTGCCCGGCATAGGTGGACAGCAGGCCGGCGACCGCCCGCAGGCTCTCGTCCACCCCCTCGGGAACGCGCCCGCTGCCGAAACCTACATGCAGGATCGATTCCCTGACCTGCCGGTAGTCGGGGCGGTCGAGCAGCCGCCGCAGCAGGTCGACGTCGATGCGGGCCGGCCCGTCGCTGTTGACGCCCAGGAGCACGGCGTCGTATCCCTCGCCCGCGTTTTCGTTGCTGAACAGCAGGCCGTTGGGGAACACCATGAAAAAGGTCGCGAGCACGCTCTTGGCGGTTTCGACGTTGCTTTCGTAAAGCGGGATCCAGAGGCTCATCACGCCGCCCGGTTTCAGGTGGTCCCTGCACATCCGGTAGTACTCGACGGTGTTGAGTGCGGCGCAGCCCTTGACCCAGGGATCGATCGGGTCCGAGGTGATGATGTCGTACTTCTCGCGCGTGGTCCGCACGAAATGCCGGCCGTCGTCGTACACGACCCGCACCTGCTTGCCGTTGACCGTGCGCGGATTCTCGCGGTCGATCCCGTCGACCACGTGGTAATTCACCTCGCCGAACATGGGGCTCACTTCCTTGGGGACGACGGCCTCGATGTCGCATATGTCGATGCGCCGGATTTCGGGGTACGGAACGAACGAGCCCGCGGTCACCCCGGCGCCGCAGGCGACCACGAGCACGTCGCGCACGCCGTCGGGGTCGGGATGAGCCAGCACCGACAGGTGCCCCAGCATGCGCTGCATGCGCATGTCCTGCGGCTCGGTGGAAGCCTGCACCTTGCCCGCGCCGTGGAAGTAGCGCCAGCCGGACCCCGTCTGGGTGACGGCCACCGAGACGTTCATCCCCTCGCGCACGTAGATGCAGTAGCGCAGGTCCGGCCCTCCCGCAGGGATGTCGGCTTCGCGCACGATCCCGGGCTTGCACTGCGAAAGGTAGGTGGCGGAAAAGCGCCCGAAGGCGACCGCTTCCCAGGGGACGGCGGCCACGCTCCAGGCCAGCAGCAGCGCCATGGCCAGAGCCGCGGGCGCCAGGGCCGCCCGGGACAGCACGGCCGCGGAGGGCGCGCGCACGGGCAGGAGGGCCGCCAGCGCCGCCAGGGCGCATATGAGGATCAGTATGCGCTGCGATCCCTGCGTCCCGACCGCCGGGATCAGAATCATGCTGAAGGCGAGCGACCCGCCGATCGCCCCGATGGTGTTGGCCGCATAGAGTCGCCCGACCATGCGCCCGGGGTCCTGCCCCGGAGACGCGATCGAAGCCAGGGCCAGGGGGAAGCTGGCCCCCCACAGGACGGCCGCCGGCAGGACGGTCCATGCCGTGCGCGCCAGGTCGAGCTGGAAGGTGAACCATGGGCTCGTGGCCAGCGCGGGATTGACCGGCCAGTAGGGGAGCGAGCGCGCGATGATCGAGGCGGCCCAGGCCACGGCGGCGCACAGCAGCAGCTGGCATGCGCCCAGGGCAGTGCGCGGCTGCGAGAGGGAACGGCCCGCAAAGGCGCCCGCGCTGCTGCCCAAGCCGAGGCCGAGCAGAAAGACGGCCAGGATGATCGAGAACGTGTAGACCGTCGCACCCAGCATGAGCGACAGCAGCCGCGTCCAGATCACTTCGGCGCCCAGGGCGCAGAAGCCGGACAGCGCGACCACGACATAGATCGACCGGCGGCCGGCAGGCTCCTGCGCGGGAGCGGTCTCCGGCCGCGCCGCCGCAGCGCGGCGCTCGGGTGCGGTGCGCGCCGCGAGCGCGAGCGCGATCAGGGCGACCGCCAGGTTGATCGAGACGGCCGCATAGGTCGCCGTGGGCATGTCGTACACCCTGAGCAGATAGAAGCCGGCCAGGAGGCAGCCGAAAACGGCCCCGGCGATGTTCCCTCCGTAAAACAACCCCATCCACGAGGCCCCCTCGCGCGTGCTCTCCACCCAGCGCGCGATCGCGGGCAGCGTAGCGCCCATCAGCAGCGTCGGCGGCACCAGGCAGACGGCCGCGACCAGCGCGCGCACCAGGATGCCGTGGCTGGGGAAATAGGTGTAAAGATCGGCCAGCAGCGGCAAGCCGAAAAGCACGCCGATCCCGAGCACGCCGATGCCCAGTTCCAGCAGGGCGTAGACGCGCAGCGGATGGCTCGCCATGGGGACCACGCGCGGCAGCGCCAGGCTTCCCAGGCACATCCCTCCCATGAAGGTCCCCAGCAACACCCCCAGCGAGACGGCGGAAGAGCCGATCACGAGCTGGAGCAGCTGCAGCCAGACGATCTCGTATATCAGCGCGGCGCACCCGCTGCCCACGAAAAGGATCAGCAGCAGCGGAAGATACTTGCGGGCGGGTCGATCGCCCGACGGCTTCGTCGTGTCATGAGTGTTCATTCGTCGCGCAAAGCTCCCTGGTATTCATATTCGCAGTTGCGGTTGCATGGAACACCGCCGGCGCCGCCCTCAGGTCCGCAGGTCGGGACCCGAAAGGTCCGTGTAGTAGCCGCCCGGGCCGGCCGGCGTCGAATCGTCGGGCGCGATCACCACGATCCCCCCCTCGCTGATGGGATAGCGCTGGGCGTCCTCTTCGGCGTCATAGCCGACGACCGTCCCTTCGGGCAGGCGCACGCCCCGGTCGATGATCGCCCGGCGCACGCGGCAGTGCCGGCCGATGTCCACATGCGGGAAGAGAATGCTCTCCTGGACGTGCGAGAAGCTGTTGATGCGCACGCCCGGCGAGAGGACGGAATTGAGGACCTGCCCTCCGCTGATGATGCAGCCTCCCGAAACGATCGAATCCAGGGCGACACCCATGCGATGATCCCGCTGGGCGAAGACGAACTTCGCCGGCGGGTACTGTTTCTGATAGGTGCGGATCGGCCATTCCTGGTCGTAGAGGTTGAACTGGGGAGTGACCGCCACCAGGTCCATGTTCGCCTCGTAGTAGGAATCCAGGGTGCCGACATCCATCCAGTAGTGGGATTCCTTCTTATTTTCGTCGACGAACTGGTGGGCGTGCACGTTATAGCGGTCGACCAGCGCCGGGAAGATGTCCTTGCCGAAATCGTGCGACGATGCAGGATCCGCGGCATCCTCGGCCACGAGCTGCGCCAGCAGCATCTTGTTGAAGACGTAGATTCCCATGGAAGCGTATACCGTATCGGGGCGGGATGCGCGGAAGGAAGTCGTCGAGGGCTTTTCCTCGAAGCCCGTGACCCGCCCGCTCGCGTCGATCTCGAGGACGCCGAAGCGGCTGCAGCTCTCGGCAGGCACCTCGATGACCCCGATGGTGACGTCGGCCTGGCTGTCGACATGCTCCTTGAGCATGCGGTAGTAGTTCATCTTGTAGATGTGGTCCCCGGAGAGGATGAGGACGAAACTCACGCGCTCGACCGCCATGATGGAATACAGGTTCTGCCAGACGGCGTCGGCGGTTCCCAGGTACCAGTGCTCGGTCACGCGCTTCTGCGGCGGGATGATCTCGATGAAATCGCCGAGCTCGTTGGCCAGCACCGGATACCAGCCGTGGCGGATGTGGCGGTTGAGCGAAAGCGATTTGTACTGCGTCAGGATGAAGAGCTTGCGCAATCCCGAGTTCACGCAGTTGCTCAAGGTCACGTCGACGATGCGGTAGATCCCGCCGAAAAAGACGGCGGGCTTGGCCCGGTGGCGCGTAAGCGGAAACAGCCGCTCGCCCGCACCGCCGGCGAGAAGAATGCCCAGGGCTCGATCCATCAGGACGGGCATGCCGGCTCTCCCTTCGGCGAACGACTCATCGTCACCCTGGGCTAATGTTAATCCACACGCCGGCCTTTTTCACCCGGAACATTGGGGGGTGAGCATATAGTTTCCGGGCAGGGTTTTGTCTTGCCGGCCGCAGGCGCCGATCGTATGCTGGAGCGGCAGGCCCGGCGCGCGCCCGCGCCGGTCGATCGACGGGTACCGGTGCGGCGGAAAGGTCGGGCCGCGCGCGACCGGGAACTTTTTCACATTCGACGATCGAGGTGAACCATGACGGGAGGCATCGCTTGCTGGTGCAATATCGGGCTGGCGCTCGGCCTGGCGATCGTGGCGCTGTGCCCGCAGGCGCCCGCCCAGAAAAGGGCGCGCGATCTGGGGATCGCCCCCGGGGTGCTGGCCCCGGGGCCGCTGAACGCGATCACCGATGTCGCGGGCGTGGCCGTCGGGCACGTGACGCTCATCGAGGGCGACGCCGTGCGCACGGGCGTCACGGCCATCCTGCCGCACGGCGGCAATATCTTCCAGGAGAAGGTGCCGGCGGCGATCTTCGTGGGCAACGGCTTCGGCAAGCTCGCCGGCAGCACCCAGGTCGACGAGCTGGGAAACATCGAGACCCCCATCATCCTGACCAATACGCTGAGCGTCGCCGAGGGGATCGCGGGCGCGGTCGAGTACACGCTCGCGCAGCCGGGAAACGAGGGCGTGCGCTCCGTCAATGCCGTCGTGGGTGAGACCAACGACGGGTCGCTCAACGATATCCGCGGCCGCCACGTGACCCGGGAGCATGTCATCCAGGCCATCCGGTCGGCCCGCGGAGGGCCGGTGGAGGAAGGCGCGGTGGGAGCCGGGACGGGCACCGTCTGCTACGGCTTCAAGGGAGGTATCGGCACTTCGTCGCGCCGCCTGTCGGCCCAGGCCGGCGGCTATACGGTGGGCGTCCTGGTGCAGAGCAACTTCGGCGGCGTCCTGGAGATCAACGGCGCGCCGGTGCAGCGGGAGCTGGGACGGGCGGCGCGCAAGCCGGCGCCGGATCCCTCGCCCGACGGCTCGTGCATGATCGTGATCGCCACCGATGCGCCGCTCGACGCCCGCAACCTGCGGCGCCTGGCGGCCCGAGCCATGATGGGCCTGGCCAAGACCGGATCGTACAGCAGCAACGGCAGCGGCGACTATGCCATCGCCTTTTCCACCGCCGCCGAGTGCCGCATCCCCATGAACCCCTCGGGCCGGACGCAGACGGTCGCGCTGCTGCACAACGATTCGGTCTCGCCGCTGTTCCAGGCGGTCAAGGAAGCGACCGAAGAGGCCGTCTACAATTCGCTCTTCATGGCGCGAACGATCATGGGACGCGGCGGGCGCACCGTCGAGGCGATCCCGGTCGAACGCGTGCTCGAGATCTGCCGCAAGTACAACGCACTGACGGAAACGCCGCCGGTGAAGTGACCGCCGGCCGCCGCCTCGGGAGCTCGGGGCCCATGAAGCCGTATGGATGGTTCGGTCTCGCGCTGCTCGCCGTCGCCGAAGTATCCCTGTTCCGCAGGGTCGAGCCGTTCTACTCCTGGTTCTATTGCCTCGCCTGGTGGTCCTACATACTGCTCGCCGACAACCTGCTGCTCGCCGCGCGCGGGCGTTCGCTGCTGTCGAGCCGGCGCCGCGAACTCGCCGCGGTGCGCGCCCGCCTGCACGGCCGGGCGCCGACGGCGGTCTTCTGGACCGCGGTGGCGGTCTATTGCCTGCTGATGTTCCGGGCCCTGGACACCCACACGGTGCTCTCCTTCGCCGACTGAAATCCGCCGCGCCGCCCCATTTTCTGTATACCATTCGGTAGACAGAGCGCCCGGGCGGCGCAAAATCCTTATTGCATTTTGATGCGCATAGTAGTAGCATTTTGCACCCGGCCTGCCCGGCGGCAGGCGCGGGGTGATAGCGGCGGGAGGTGAAGCCATGACGGATGCCAAGTCCGGCGACCTGCAGGAGCGGCGCAAGGCGATCGGCGAGATCCTGCGCCGTTCGGTGATCCGCAGCCAGGCGGACCTGGTCGCGCGCCTGGCCGAGCGCGGTTTTTCGGTGACGCAGTCGAGCGTCTCGCGCGACCTGCAGCGCATCGGCGCCACCAGGGTCAACGGGCGCTACCACACGTTCGACGCGCTCATGAGCGGCGGCGCGCCTGCCTGCAAGCTCGAAGAGGTGGCGGGCTACATCGACCGCGTGGCCAGGGCCGGCCCACACCTGCTGGTGGTGCAGACGCCGCCGGGGATCGCGTCCCATGTGGCCCTGAGCCTCGACCGGGAGAACTGGCCCGAGGTGACGGGCACGGTGGCGGGCGACGACACTTTCTTCATCGCGCTCCCGGGCCGGCGCCAGCAGGCGCGCGTGGAAGCGCGCCTCAAGCGGCTCATGGGGAGAGGCGTGCGTGACTGACGCGCCCGGGCCGCGGCGCCCGGCGGCCCGCGGCCGTTCTTTCCTGACGTGACCGCCATGAAAAAGGTCCTGCTCGACAAGATCGCCTCGGTCACCGCCACCTGCAGGCTGGCGCGCGAAGTCCGCCTGGGAACGGAGATCCCGGCGCTCGAGGGCGGGGTGGTGGTCGTGCGCGTTCTCAATTCCAAGGGAACCTACAATCAGCTGGAGCTGCCCTCGGGGCGCCTGTCCGTGGTCAAGCCGGGAGACGTCATCGCCGGCGCCCTCGGCCACCGGAAGGCTCTCTTCGGCTATTCCGGCTATCTGCCGGACGAAATCCGCGTGGGCGACCGGCTGCACATCCTCAACACCGGCGGCGTCATCGGAATCTGCGACGGGGTCAATCCCGATCTCGGGGAACCCTTCGTGGGCGAGGTGCTGGGCCAGGTCCTGCACTTCCCCTACCTGGGCGAGCGCATCGGCCTGCCCGCGCACATCGCCCAGGGAGCGATTCCCCTCGAGGACGCCCTGGAGGTGCACGGCGCCCCGGTGGTGGCCGTCGTCGGGTCGTGCATGAATGCGGGCAAGACGCTGGCCGCATGCTCCCTCATCCAGGCGTTCGTGCGCCGCGGGCTGCAGGTGGCGGCGGGCAAGGCCACGGGCGTCTCGCTGCGGCGCGATATTCTGGCCATGGAGGATGCCGGCGCGCGCCACACGCACATCTTCACCGACCTGGGCGTGGTCACGACCACGCCGGCCGTGGCGCCGCGCGCGGCCAGAACCCTGCTGACGCACCTGGCCTCCGCCTCCCCGGACGTCATCGTCATGGAGCTGGGCGACGGACTGCTCGGTCCCTACGGGGTCGACGCCATATTCTCGGACGGGGCGCTGCGCGCGACCTTCAAGGCCACGGTGGTCTCGGCCAACGATCCCGTGGCCGCGTGGGGCGCGGTCCGCCTGCTCGAGGAACGCTACGGCCTGATCCCTACGGCCGTGACCGGTCCGGCCACCGACAACATCGCGGGAAGAAGGCTGGTCGAGAAGGAAACCGGCGTCCCGGCCTTTAATGCCCGCACGCAAGCGGGCGGACTGGCCGGCCGGGTGTGCGCCGCCCTCTCGCCGGACGGTGCCGACGATGCCTGAAAGCCCGTCGATTCCCGTCCTGGTTCTCGGAGGTTCCGGCTACGTCGCGGGCGAGCTGCTGCGCCTGCTCGCGCACCATCCGGTCTTCCGCGTGGCGGCCGTGGCTTCCGCCACGCATGCGGGCGTGAGCGTGGCGGACGCCTTTCCGCATCTGGCGGGCTCGTATCCCGAGGAGATGCGCTTCGAAGATCCCGCGCGCATGCGCGAGCGCGTGCGTGCCGCGGGACCGCTCGGCGTCTTCGCGGCGACCCCGCATGGCACGACCGCGGCTCTGCTGGACGATCTGCTGGCGGCGGCCGAGAAGGCGGGCGCGGGGATCCGCGCCGTGGATCTCTCGGCGGATTTCCGCTTCCGCGATCCGGCGCGCTACGCGGCCGTCTACGGCCGCGCGCACGCGGCGCCCCACCGCCTGGCTTCGTTCTGCTGCGCCGTTCCCGAGCATCACCCGGGCGCGCCCGCAGCCCATGCGGCCCAGCCCGGGTGCTTCACGACCGCGGTCGTGCTGGCCGCCTTCCCCGTCTACGCCTGCGGCCTCGCCGAGGGCGGCTTCTTCGCCGCCGCCGTGACCGGCAGCTCGGGCTCCGGCCGCACCCCGGCGCAGAACACGCACCATCCCGAGCGCAGCGGAAACTGCTACGCCTACGCCCCGCTCGCCCACCGCCACGAGGCGGAGATGCGCCTTCTGCTCGCGCCCGCCTGCGGCGGCGTCGAGCCCGACGTGGAATTCGTTCCGCACTCGGGGCCCTTCGTGCGCGGCATCCATGCCACGCTCCGCTTCACGCTGCGCTGCGCGGCGCCCGCGGAGGAGATCGCCGCCGCCGTCGCCTCGTTCTACGCCGCCTCGCCCTTCGTGGAGGTATCGACGGCTCCGCCGAAGCTCGGCGCCGTGGTGGGCACCAACCGCTGCCGCCTCGGCGTCGCCGTGCGCGGGCGGACGCTCGTTCTCTTGGCGGCGATCGACAACCTGGTCAAGGGCGCCGCCGGCGGCGGCGTGCAGTGGATGAACCGCCTCTTCGGCCTCGCGGAGGAAACCGGCCTGCGCCTGCCGGGCCTGGGCTGGCATTGAAAGGAGGAAAGATCGTGACCGGCACCGTGCCCCCGATGCCGCCCGACGCGGCGGCGCCGTCCGCCCTGCTCGACGTCGTCGAGCAGATCCCGTTCCGGCCGGCGCGCGGCCGGGGAGTCTACCTGTTCGATGCCGCCGGCCGGCGGATGCTCGACTTCTACGGCGGGCATGCCGTCGCCCTGCTGGGCTACGGCCATCCGGCCCTGATGTCGGCGATCGAAGCGCAGGCGCGCACGCTCTTCTTCCAGTCCGGGATCGCACCCCTGGAGGTTCGCGAACGGGCCGCGCGCCGGCTGACGGCGTTCGGGCCGCCCGGGCTGACGCGCGCTTTCTTCGTGAACTCGGGCGCCGAGGCGAACGAAAACGCCCTGCGCATCGCTTTCCGCGCCACCGGCCGCCGCAAGGTGGCGGCGCTGGCCGGCGGATTCCACGGTCGCACCGCCGCAGCCGCCGCCGCGACCGCGGGCCACGAGCGGTGGTACGCCTTTCCGGAAAAGCCCTATTCGGTCACCGTCGTGCCCGTCGACGACGCATCGGCCCTCGCCCGCGCGATCGATCGGGACACGGCCGCTCTCATCCTCGAGCCCGTCCAGGGCGTCGCCGGCGCGCGCGCCCTGTCCCCCGACTTCCTGCGCGCGGCGCGCGAGCTGACGCGGAGCACCGGGGCGGTCCTGATCTTCGACGAGGTCCAGTGCGGCATGGGCCGCACCGGCCGGCCCTTCGCCGCCCAGGCCTATGGGATCACTCCCGACATTCTCACCACGGCCAAGGGGCTTGCCGGCGGCTTTCCCGCAGGGGCCGTGCTGCTCGGAGAGGCGCTGGCGCGCAGCCTGGGGCGCGGCGACCTGGGCACCACCTTCGGCGGCGGGCCGCTGGCCGCCGCGCTGGTGGAAACCGTCATCCGGGTCATCGAAGAGGAGGAGCTGCTCGAGCGCGTCCGCAGGCTGTCGTCGCGCCTCGAGCGGGAATGCCTCGCCGGGCCGGTGGTCGCGGTCCAGGGCATGGGTTTTCTCCTGGGGCTGCGCACTTCCCGCCCGGCGAGAGAAGTTCTGGAGGAATTGCTGCGGCGCGGCGTGCTCGCGGGAGCGAGTGCCGACCCGCACGTGGTGCGGCTGCTGCCGCCGCTGGTGCTCGAGGACGGGCACGTGGACGAGCTCGTGGCCGCCTTGAAGGAGATCCGCCCATGACTCACGACGAACGGGAAGCCGCCATGGCCGCCCTGCTCGAAGCTTTGCCCTACTTCCGGCTCTACCGCGGCCGGACCTTCGTCGTCAAGCTCGGAGGTTCGGCCTGCACCGAACCGGCGACGCTCGCGCGCATCGTGGATCAGGTCAAGGTCTTCCACGAAACCGGCATCCGAACGGTCATCGTCCACGGCGGCGGCCCGCAGACGACGGCGCTCGCCGCCCGGCTGGGCGTCGAGACGCGCTTCGTCGGCGGGCGGCGGGTGACCACGCCCGAGGCCCTCGAAGCGGCCGTCATGGCGCTCAACGGGACGGTGAACACGAGAATCCTGGCCGCATGCCGCGCGGCGCAGCTCCCGGCCCTGGGTCTTTCCTGCGTCGCCGCAGGCCTGGCCCGTGCCGCCGTGCGCCCGCCCGTCGAGGCGCCCGACGGCGCCGGCGGCAGGCTCACCGTCGATTTCGGCGAGGTGGGCGACATCGTGTCGGTCGACGGCTCCGTGCTCGCGCAGCTGATGGCCGGCGGCCTGGTGCCCGTCGTCAGCCCGGTATCGTGCACGGATCACGGCCGGCTTCTCAACGTCAACGCCGACACGGCGGCGGCCGCGATCGCTTGCGCGCTCGATGCCGAGAAGCTCATTTTCCTGACGGACGCTCCGGGGATTCTCGAAAACCGCCGCGACCTCTCCTCCATGATCAGCTGCACCGATCTCGCGGGCCTGCAGGACCTCGAGGAGCGCGGCGCCCTCGACGGCGGCATCCTGCCGAAGGTGCGCGCGGCCCGCACGGCGCTGGCCGGAGGCGTGCGCCGGGTGCACGTCGTCGGCTTCCGCCGGCCCCTCGGGCTGCTCGTCGAAATCTTCACCAACGAAGGATGCGGGACCCTGATCGTAAGAGACCTCGCCGCGCTCCCTGCCGCGGAGCAGGGAGCGGCACCCCTTTCTCCCGGCACCGGAGCGCGCGCGGGCGCCTGATGCCCTCAAGCCGTCTGCAGGGCGCGCATGAGCGCGGCGAACTCGGGGAAGGCGAGCGCCTGCGGGCCGTCGCTCAGGGCCTTCTCCGGATCGGGGTGGATCTCCACCATCAGGCCGTGCGGGCCTACGGCCCGGGCGGCCAGAGCCAGCGGCACCACGAGGTCGCTCCTCCCGGCCGCGTGCGAGGGATCCACCACGATCGGCAGGTGCGTCAGCCGCTTGAGAACGGGAACGGACGCGAGATCCAGGGTGTTGCGCGTCATGGTCTCGAACGTGCGGATGCCGCGCTCGCACAGGATGACCTGATGGTTGCCCCGATCGAGGATGTATTCGGCGGCGCTCAGGAATTCCTCGATGGTCGACATCATGCCGCGCTTGAGGAGCACCGGGCGGTGGCAGCGCCCCACCTCGGCCAGCAGGCTGAAATTCTGCATGTTGCGCGCGCCGATCTGCAGGATGTCGGCATGGCGCGCCACGACTTCGACATCCGTCGGGGAGAGCACTTCGGTCACGACCGGCAGCCCGTACTCCGCGCCTGCTTCGGCCAGCAGCTGCAGACCCTCGAGGCCCAGGCCCTGGAAGCTGTACGGCGAGGTGCGCGGCTTGAAGCAGCCGCCGCGCAGGAGTTCCGCCCCGCACTCCCGCGCGTGCCGTGCGCAGCGGCGGATCTGCTCGCGCGACTCGACGGCGCACGGGCCGGCGATGACGATGAATCCGGAGCCGCCGATGCGCACGCCCCGCACCTCGACCACGGTGTCCTCGGGCTTGTTCCCACGGCCCGCCAGCCGGTAAGCTGCCTGGGCGGACGCCGCCGCGCACCGCGGCTCGGGCGCCGTGGGCGCGGGTTGGGCGGGGCCGGCCGGCACCCGGATCCTGGGTGCGGTCGGCGGCCGGTTCTGGCTGGGATAGCAGCCGAGTATTTTCAGGGAGGTCGTGGCGGTGCGCAAGCCGGCCAGCGCCTCCGCGATGCGCGGTTCCGCCGTGTTGCCCTCCAGGTCCAGGTAGAAACGATACTGGAAAGGCATTCCGGGAATAGGTCGGCTCTCGAGCTTCAGCAGGTTGACCTCGTGCCGCTGCAGCGTGCTGAGGGCCTTCAGCAGGGCGCCCGCTTCATGGGGGGTCGCCATCACGATGGACGTCTTGCAGGGGACGCGCACATCGACCTCCACGGCCTGCGACGCGACGATCACGAAGCGCGTGAAATTGTCGCGGTGATCCTCGACGTTGCGGCGCAGCACGTGCAGGCCGTACAGGCGCGCCGCATCCTCGCCCGCGATGGCCGCGAACTCGGGGCGCCCCTCTTCCTTGACCTTCTTCACGGCCATGGCGGTGTCCGGATAGGCCCTGGCCTCGCAATGCGGCAACCGCGAGAGAAACTTCATGCACTGCGCGAGCGCCTGCGGGTGCGACAGGATGCAGCGGATATCCGCCAGCGGCACGTCGCGCACCGCCAGCAGGCAGTGTTCCACGCGGAAGATCTCCTCGCCGACGATCGCCAGCCGCGCGCACGACAGCAGATCGTGCACTTCGTTGATGCTCCCCGCCGTCGTGTTCTCCGCCGGCAGGATGCCGTAGTCGGCCTCGCCTTCCTCGACGGCGTCCACCACCTGCTCGAAGGTGGGGAAGCCCACGAATACGGTGCGGTCGAGAAAGGGAGCGAAGTGCCGGCGCGCCGCCGCTTCGCTGTATGCGCCCTCGATCCCCTGGTAGGCGACGCGCTTCAATCCGGGAGCCGGCTCGGCGAGCAGCTCGGTCTGCTGGCTGCGCAGCGCGTCGTCGATGATTTCGTGGAAAATCCGGGTCACGAAATACGCATCCAAACCGACATCGCGGCCGTCCGCGATCAGCTCTTCCAGCACGCGCTCCTCGCGCGCCGTATCCCGTACGGGCACTCCGGCCCGCGCTTTCGCCTGAAGAACGTGCACGGCCAGCCGGCGGCGCTCGGCGAGCGCCTGCAGGATCTGCCGGTCCACCGAAGTTATCCGATTGCGAATGGCGTCGATCTCCTCCATGGCTCCATCCTCCCACGGTGTCGCACGCGGGATCCTTCCCGGAAATAAAAAAGGCCCTCGCCCGACCGTCGGGGAGGGCCTGCTCTCGCCGGAATCGGTGCCGCTATCCGCCGGGCAGACTCTCCCCGGCGCTAAAGGTGAAAAACAGCGAACAACGATTCCTCATGTTGCCGTTCATTGCCGACGCCAATTTAGCAC